>Ga0126315_10000989_pt1 | contig 10555 bp, 8 predicted proteins | sample Plot106_FD_92534 | JGI IMG/M metagenome (GOLD analysis project Ga0126315, IMG submission 92534) | Serpentine soil microbial communities from UC McLaughlin Reserve, CA, USA - Plot106 | ecosystem: Environmental > Terrestrial > Soil > Grasslands | place: USA: UC McLaughlin Reserve, Lake County...
GCGCGTCGCTGCGTCGCCGACGTCCGCGTCGTGAACGTCGGTCAGAAAGCGCTCGCCGACGCTGACGCTGAGGCGCGGATTCGGTCCGCTGGCTTCTCGCTGGCCGAAGACGTCGACGTCCGATTCGAAGGCGCCGACTACGGGCGCATACCACCTCCAGCCGGTTCTCCCGGACACCGACAAGGACGATCTGACCTTCGTGCGGGCGCTGCCCCCCTCCCACGGCGCCGATCCCGCGGCGGAGATCCTGATCGCCTACGAGATGAACGGTGCGCCGCTGGGGGCCGACCACGGAGCCCCTTCCGGCTGATCGTTCCCCACTGGTACGCCGTCGCGTCTGTGAAGTGGCTGAAGGGCATCGACGTCTTGACCGAGCGGTTCGCCGGCGAGTTCCAGACGGGCCACTACATCTACGAGTGGCCCGACCGGCCGCACGAGGCCGTCAGCCTCATGCGCGTGCGCGCGCGAATCACCGATCCCGCTCCGGGGTCGATTCTCAGTAGCGGCACGCACACCGTTCGCGGCAAAGCCTGGTCGGGAACCGGACCCGTGACCCCAGGTCGACATGAGCCTCACCGGCGAAGGCGACTGGCACGCGGCCCAGCTCCAGACCGCGAAAGGCCCCTACCAGTGGCAGGACTGGTCATGACGGTCAACAACGCGCGCATCTGCCTGTCGATGACGCTCGGCGAGGCCGTCCGCCAACGGCAAGCTGCCCCACAACCCGTGCCACTACGTGCCCGAGCTGCCGGTCAAGCGGCCCGAGCTCGACTACCTGGGCCGCGACGAGATGAGCGCTACCTCGACTCGTGCATCGAGCACTACCGGCCGCTCGCAGAGTCCTGATCGGCACCGGCGCCCGGATCTCCGAGGCGCTCGCCGTGCGCTGGCCCGACGCCGATCTCGATACCGGAGTCGTGCGGCCGACGATCGGCTGATTGGACAGCTCAGCCTGCGCCTCGACCAGCTCGCAGCGACGAGCCCCCCGCAGTAAGACGACGCCCGAGATGTCGGCGGGCGCGCGCGACTACACGGCGGCGCCGGCGCGGGCGCCCTCGGCGACGGCGTCGAGCAGCGTGCGTGGTGCGAGCGCGTCGCCGGCCACCACGAGGCGAAGCCCCGACGCGGTCAGTTGGTCATGGAGATCGACGACGGCGCGGCGGTAGCCGGCGATGACCACGAGGCCCACGCCCTCGCGCCGCTCGTCGCGCTCGGTGTAGATGTTGCGCAGCGTGACGCCGTGGGCATCGCTCGATACGCCGCTCAGGTGCGGCGTCATGGCGACGCCGGCGAGCGCGAGGCGGCGGAACACGAACGGCTGCTGCGTGGGATCGATCTCCGCGCCGACGACCGGATGGTTGGTGGCGATCTCGACGCTGAATCCCTCCGTGACGAGCCGCTCCGCAGCGGTCGGCGCGAGGAAGCCACCCTCATCGTCGAGCACCAGCGCCGACCGCGGTTGGACCCGTGGGACCCCGGTCTCGAGCACCACGTCGACGTCGATCGCCGCAACCGGCCCGGGCAGCGCGGCAGACGGCCGAAGCTCCGATCCCGTCGCGAGGATCACCGCATCCGGCGCTTCTGCGAGCACTCCCTGTACCGTCGCCGCGACACCGGTGCGAAGCTCGGCTCCGGCGGCTTCTGCTTCGTCTCGCAGCCAGTCGATGTAGCGAGCCCAGCGCTCCCGGCCGCGTCGGGCCCCGGCGAGGCGAGCCCGTCCGCCGAGCTGCGAGCGGCGCTCGAAGAGCACGACCCCGTGACCGCGGAGCGCGGCAGCGCGTGCCGCCTCCAGCCCGGCCACTCCACCTCCGACGACGACGACCCGGCCCGCCGTCGCGGCCGGGGCGAGCTCGGCGAGCTCCGGGTCGCGGATGCCCGGATTCACCGAGCACCACATCGGGCGGTCGGTGTAGAGGCGGCCGATGCAACCCTCGTTGAGGCCGATGCAGGGCCGCGCGGCCCGACCTATGCGGGCCTTCGCGGGCAGATCGGGGTCGGCGATGATCGCGCGCGTCATCGCTATGAGGTCGATGCCGCCGGCCACGCACGAGTCCGCCATGGCGGGCTCCACGTTGCGCCCAGCCACGACCACCGGAACGCCGACCGCCTCGCGAAAGCGCCGCGCACGCTCGTTGTAGACCCCCTCCGGGAGCTCGTCGCCAGGCACGAAGTACGCGCTCGACAACCGCGTCGCGCCCGTGCCCCCGCTCACGCTGAACAGGTCGATCGCCCCGCTCGCCGCCAGACTACGCGCCACTTCGATCAACTCGTGCGGGCCGAGGCCGCCGGAAAGGCACTGATCGACCGCCATCCGGAAGGAGACGACGAAGTCGTCGGACACGGCAGCACGCACGGCTTCCACCACCTCGCGGCCGAACCGGGTGCGGTTCTCCAGACTGTCACCGTACGCATCCGTGCGCGTGTTCACGCCGCGGTCGAAGAACTGCTCGATCAGGTGCCCGCCGAACGACGTCACCTCGCAACCGTCCCAGCCGCACCGCTCTAAGCGTGCCGCCGCGTCCGCGAACCGTTGCACGATCGCCGGGATCTCCGAAACGGCGAGCGGCACGGGCACCTCGAGGTGGACACCCTCCGGAAGGTCGGATGGTGCGCGCACCGGGATACCTGTCAGGGTGGACGTGCCGCGCCGCCCCATGTGCGTCATCTGCGAGATGCAGCGGGCACCGTGGCCGTGGACGCCGTCGGCCAGCGCTCGAAGCGCCGGCTCGTTGCGCTCGTCCCACAGCGCGATCGAGCCATACGACGCTGCTGTCGTGGGGTCGACCGAGGCCGAGCCGAACGCCATGACGAGCGCGCATCCACCGGCCGCCTTGCGGACGTGGTAGTCCACCTCGCGCGGATCGATCAGACCGTCACGGCCCCAACCCGTCGCGTGGGGCGTCGACACGATCCGGTTGCCCAGCACGTGCCCGCGCAGCTCCAGCGGCGAGTAGAGGTGTGGGAAGGCCCCCGCACCCCCGTGGGCGCTCACGGCGCCGCGCCCTTGACGACCTTCTCGAACTTCAGCTTGCCGTTCTCGACTGATTCGATCGCCAGGTCGGTCAGCGTCGTGTCGCCGTTCTCGTCGATCGAGTACGTGCCGAGCACGCTATCGCGGTCCTTCGTGGCGAACAGCGCCTTGAGGACGTCAGCCCTCTCGCCCGTCCCCGAGCGCTGGATCGCGTCGAGCGCCAGGCGCATCGCCTCGTAGCCGTAGATCGCGTACGGATCGGGCGACTTCTCGCCGTACTTCTTGGCGTACGACGTGAAGAACTCCTGGCCCTCCGGCGGAAGCTCGGACGTCGGCAGTGTCGGGGACGTGCACTTGAAGCGCGACGCCACCTCGGCCGGGATGCCGCCCTCTTTGGGGTCGACGAACCCGCTCTCGCAGACGCCGTCCGGCCCGTAGAGCTTCGCGTTCGGAATCGCCGCCGCGAAGTCCTTGAAGAGCTGGACCGCGTTGTTCCCCGTGATGCCCGAGAATGCGAAGCAGTCGGCGCCCGCCGCCGCCGACTTCTGCGCCAGAGAGCGGTAGTTGGGGGCGTTCTTGTCGATCCCCTCGTTGGAGATGACGTCAAGCCCGGACTCGCCCGCGGCGTTCTCGATGGCCTCGGCGAGCCCGGCGCCGTAGACCTCCTTGTCGTTGGTCAACTGAACCTTCGTGCAGCCGTCCTCCTTCATCACCGTCACCATCGCCGGACCCTTGATCGAGTCCCTGGCGACGATCCGCGTATAGGTGCGCTCCCCGCTGGGGTAGTACTTGTCGGGCTCGCCCGAGGTGGCCCCCGGCTCGTCCACGGTCAGGCCGACGGCGGTGTTCGCCGGACTGATCTGGGGCACCCCGGCCTCGTTGAGGACTGGGATCGAGACCGCCGCGGCGCCGCTGTTGAACTCGCCGAGGTAGACCGCGGTCGCGTCGTCCTGGGCGGCCTTGCGAGCGTTGGCCGACGTGGCCTCCGGCGTCCATGTGCCCGCCTGCGCGGTCGAGTTGTCGAGCGACACAAAATTGATCTTGTGCTCGCCCGCCCTGCTGCCGCCCTGCTCGAGCGCGAGCTTCATGCCGTTGACGATCGCCCTGGTCTGCGGGCTCGAGGCGCCCTGCAGCGGCATCGACGAGTAGATCGTCAACGTCTTGCCGCGGCCTTCTGCGTACCCCCGCCGCCGCCGTCATCGCCGCACGCTCCAACGCCCAAGGCGAGGGCGCCGACAATGGAGCCCACCGTTGCCAGCCAGCGAGCATCCATGGAACCGCTCCTCTCAGGGTCGCCGATCAGCGGAAGACCTGCTCGTCTTTGAACCGTCTGATACGTGCGACCTAGGATGTGATCACAGATCATGCAACCCTCGGCTAACAATTCCCTCTATGTGCGGGGCGATATCTTTGATCTGTGACTCTTCCGACGCTGACGCCGACGCTGTTGACCGACCAGGTCTATGCGGTCCTCCACCAGGCGATCATCAGCGGCGAACTGCCCGCCGGCTCCCGCTTGAGGATTCGAGACGTGGCCGAGCAGGTGGGGACCAGCGTCATGCCCGTCCGCGAGGCGATCCGTCGCCTCGAGGAGGCGGGCCTGGCCGAGCGGGAGCCCCACAAGGGGGCTGTCGTAAAGGGGCTGACGCTCGAGGAGCTCGTGCACGTCTACGGCGTGCGCCGTCTGCTGGAGGGCGAGGCTGCGCGGCTGGGCACTGAGCGGATCACTGACGAGGGCTGCGAGAAGATGCAGACCGAGTACGACTCGATGGTGACTGCGATCAGCGAGCGCCGCGTGGTCGATCTCCTCGACCACGACGAGGCACTGTTGACGATCCTGTACACCGCGTCCGGCAATCCGGTCCTGGTGAACATGATCAGGACGCTCTGGCAGCGCTGCCGCGCCTACAAGACCGTGGGCGCTCAGGGAACGCTGGACGCCGACGGGGCGGACTCGCTCTGGCGCTACCAGAAGGAACTGGTCGCCGCTGCGCGCAAGCACGACGGTGCCGCCGCGCTGGCGGTGTCCGATGCCTCCCTCGACAATGCGACGCAGCGCATCAGGGCGCTCCTGGCCGCACAGAAGGACGAAGAGGGCGCCGGCGCGCTCTGACGGCACGAGGAGCGCTCGACGGTCCTATTCATCCGACGCCACTGGGAGGCACGGTCCCACCGGACAATGCGTCTCACCAAGCCGCGCCGCCGAGCGCCCGCACCAGCGGCCCCGCCGCCTCGCTGCCGCCAACGTGGTGATCCTCCACCCCACTGGACACCGCGGACGCCCTGGACATCGGTACCTCGGCCTGGTCGATGTAGTACTTCGCTTGGCCCGTTCCGAGCTTGCCGATCGGCCTGCGTGCGGGCGGCGTCGCGCCGCCGCGCGCGCTGACGCGTTAGACCTGGTCGGGCGGCCGATGCTAGTCGCGCGAGACGAGCTTGAAGAAGGTGCTGTCCTCGCCGCTGGCCTTCTCCTGCTGATACAGGAAGGCGAGGTTGTTCTCGTCGAACTTCGCGAGCCACTCATCCCATGAGATGTGCTCGAGCTGGTCTTCGCCGGCGCCGCCGGGGAAGTCGATCCGCAGCACGCCCGCCTCGTCGCCGTCCTCTGTCCCGCGGACGCTGGCCGGCTTGCCGTCGTGCTCCTCGACCCAGGAGCGGATCTCGTCGTGATCGGTCGTCGTCTTGGTCTTGGACGTCATGGGCTCGGGCTTCCCGGCGCCTGGAAAGGCGAACCCGGCCCTGTTTGCGACCAGACGTTACGGCGGCGTTTGCGCCCGGGAACCGGCGGCCAGTCCGGAAAGGGCGATGGCGTCGAGCCCGCGGCGGCGCGCCCGACTGCGAAGCCGCTCGGCGACGCGGATCTGACCAACAAGGTGCGCGCGGATCTGACCAACTAGGTGCGCACGGAGGTCCTGCGCGGGCTGCGCGGCGACGCCAAGGGCGCCGTCGCGTTCGCGACGACCTGAGCTCTAGGACCGGATCCGCTCGGGCTCCGAGCGGAGCCGCGCCCCGCGCCGACGTGGCTCGCTGACGCGCCGGATCGCGGCGGCGATGCCGACGCATGCGATCCCGGCGGCGGCAAATGCCGCTGACGCGCGGATCGAGTAGATCGGCAGCCACACCGCGGGCGCGGCGGCGCTGCCCGCGAACTTCCATGCGCCGATGAAGGACACCGCGCCGCCGCGGTTCGCCGGTGCCGCCTCGACCGCGAGCGTGTTCAGCCCCGTCCACAGCAGCGCGCTTCCCAGGCCGGCGGCGACCCACGCCGTCGCCAGCACCAGCGGCGTGCCGGCGACCCCGAGCAGCGGCACCGTCACGGCGCAGGCCAGCGCACCCAGGACGGCGATCCGGCCCTGGTCCGCGCGCTCGACCAGGCGGCCGGCGATCGGGCCTGCGACGACGCCGGCCACGCCGAAGCCCGCCAGGAGGAACCCGCGCGCCGTCGCGTCGAGCCGGAATTCGTCGGCGGCGTGCAGCGCCACGAGGAACGCGAGGCCCGTGATCGCGAGGTACGCGAGGAAGGCGGCCAGGGCGAGCCATGCGACGCGGCGGTTGACGGCGCTCTTCAGGCTCGGCGGCTCGGGATGTGCCTCGCGTGCGGCCGCGACCGGGAGCGGGACGAGCGCGAGGACCAACGCGGCGAGCGCCGGACCCACGAACGCCAGCCGCAGGTCCACGTGACCCGCGATCCCGCCGACGAGCGGCGCCGACACGATCCCCGCGGTCTGCACGGCGGCGAACGCCCCCATCGTGCGGCCGAGCCGGCCGACCGGCGTGTCGGCGGCCAGAGCGGCGAGGAGCAGCGGCGTGGTGAACGCGTTCGCGGCCCCTTGGAGCGCCCGCGCGACGAGCAGCACCCCGAACCCGGTCGCCGCCGCGGCGAGCAGCGAAACCACGGCATAGGCGACGTACGCCAGGCGGATCGTCCGCGCGACGCCGAACCGCTCCCCGAGCGTCCCGGAGACGAGCTGCAACGCGGCGAAAGGAACGATGTACGCGGGGATCACGGCGCTCGCCACGGCCGTCGAGACGTCGAACTCCGCCCGCAGGTCCGGGATCAGGACGGTCAGCACGCCGCCGCCGAACGGCCCGAGGAACCCTCCGGCGTACAGCGCGCCGCGCCGCGATCGCTCGCTCATCGCGGAGGACGATATGAGCTGGCCGGCGGCGGGTCCCTCGGATCGAGCCCGCGACCTCCGCTCGGCTCAGCGGGCGCGCAAGAATGGGGTGCCCGACCGGTGGCCGTCCCGACGCCCAGCGACGGCCCAGTGAGGGACGTGGCCGTCATGCCGTCACCGTCTCAGCGCGCACCAGGTAGCGATCAACCCCTGCTCCCTCGTTGGGGTGTCGGTCTAGGTCCGTTCGGCCGGTTTCTGGAGCTTTTATGCCCGTGGCTCTCCGCGGTGCTCTTGCTCCTCGTGGGCTGCGGCGACGGAGAGCGGCTCGCGGGCGACGAGCTGCCGCAGTCGGCCGCAAGCCTGCGCGTCTCGAGCCCGGCGTTCATCGACGGCTCGCGGCTGCCGCGCCAGTACACGTGCGACGGCGTCGGCGAGGAGCCGGCCGTGCAGGCGGGCACGGTGCCGCCGAGCACGTCCGAGCTCGTGTTGATCGTCTCCGACCCCGACGCGCCGGGCGGCACGTATGTGCACGTGACGCGCTACGGCGTCAGCCCGCGCGGTGACGGGTCGGTCGACCACGGCGGCCGCGAGGGCCGCAACAGCGCCGGCGAGACCGGCTGGACGCCGCCGTGCCCGCCCGAGGGCGACGACCCGCACCGCTACGTGTGGACGGTCTACGCGCTGCGCGAGAAGTCGGGGCTCGAGGAGGGCGCCGAGCCGGGCGAGGTCGCCGCCGCCGTGCGCGACGGCGTGCTGGCGAGCGGAGGAATCACGGCGCGATACGGGCGCTGAGCGACGGTGGCCGCCGGAGCCGCCGCCGCGCTGCTGCGCGCGGCGGGCGCTCTGAACGGGCGGAACGACTACGGGCGGGCGGGATGCTCGCGGGCGTCGAGGACCTTGAAGTCCTTGCTCACGAGGACCTCGAGCTCCTTGCCGGCCTTGGTCGTGATGTGGGACTCGTACGGCGCGGCCGAGTCGCCGTTGGTCTCGGTGCGCTCGATCGTGGCGTCGGGGTACTCGGCGAGGACGGCGGCCTGGACCTTGTCCTTCGTGTCACCGGTCAGCGCGGTCTCGCCCGCGCCGGGACCGCCGCGGTGGCCTTCGCGGTCGCCGCGACCGCGGCGGCCGGCGTCGGCCTGCACGGCCGTGGCCTCGAAGTCCTTGTTGACGAGGACGACCTTCAGCGTGTCGTCGGACGTCTTGACGTGGGCGTGATAGGCCGTGCTGTACGGACCGCCGGCCTCCGTTCGCAGGACGGTGGCGCCCGGGACCTTCTCGAGCGCGGCGGCCTTGACCTTCGCGGCCGTGGTGCCCGACAGCGCGTCACGCTGAGCGGTCGACGAGCCGGAGTTGCCGGCGGCGCCGGCGATGGCGGCGCCGCCGAGCGCGAACGCGCCGAGGAGAGCGACCGCCGCGGCGGCCTTGCGGATGGTGGGGAGCATGGATGCGGTTCCTCCTGCTTGGTTGGTGTGCATCCATGCTCGGCCCGGCGCGCGCGAATCCGCCGAGAGCGGCCTCAGAGTTCCCTGAGACGGCGCGCGAACTGAAGATGAGAGCCTGCGGGGGATTCGGCGCAAGTCCATCCGGGCACCTGCGTTGCCACGTACATGACGCTCGCTCGCTCCATCCTGCTCACCCTTGCGCTCGTGCTCGCCCTCGCCGCGCCCGCGGCGGCACAGTCGGCACCGGACGCGGTCATGTCCGACAACGTCGAGTACCTCGGCTCGATCCAGCAGGACGTCGGGCTCACGACCGGCGCGAAGGTGATCGGCGAGCGGATGTTCGTCACCTCCGGCAAGAACCTCTCGATCTACGACATCTCCGACCCGGCGAGGCCGGAGCCGCTGGGCGGCATGACGGTCAACGTCGCCTGGGAGAACGAGGAGGTCCCGACCAACGGCAAGCTGCTGGCCGTCGCGAGCGACTTCTACTCCGTCGGGGTCCCCGAGTGCGTGGCCGCCGATGCGGCAACGGGCTGCGTCCAGCTCTTCGACGTCCGCGACCCGGCGAACATCAAGCAGGTCGGCGTGGTCCCGATCGCCAACCACACGGCCGAGTGCGTGCTCGACTGCCAGTACATCTACGGACGCGCGGGCACCATCATCGACGCGCGCGGCGTGCTCGACGGCAAGCCGCCGACGGTCGTCGGCAACTGGATCACCGAGCTCGCGCAGCAGGGCGTGCAGGAGCGCAGCTGCCACCACATCCGCGAGATCCGGCCGGGCGTGCTGCTGACTGCCTGCCAGCCGTTCGCGGCGATCTCCGTCAACGCCGAGGACGGCGGCTCCCCGGAGCACCCGAAGGTCCTCTACACGGGCGAGGCGGCCAAGTTCGTGCACTCCGCCCGCTGGCCGCGCTCCGGCAGTGACAAGTTCGTCCTGATCGGCGGCGAGCAGAACTTCACCGGGCGCTGCGAGCGCAACAACTCGGAGTTCTCCGTCTACGGCGCATCCGACGTGCTCAACGGGCGCTCGACCCAGTTCCAGGGCCCGATCGACCAGGTCCCGCCGGCCGGCAACGGCGTCTACGCCGACGGCAAGCCGGTCGCGGGCGCGCTCGGCTGCTCCGTGCACTGGTTCCAGGAGCACCAGACGTTCCGCAACGGCGGCCTCGTCGCGATCTCCGAGTACGAGGACGGCGTGCGCTTCCTGCAGGTCGGCAAGGACGGCAAGATCACCGAGCAGGGCTACTTCCTCTCGCTCGGCAGCTCCTCGAGCTCGCCGAAGTGGGCCGGCAAGGACGACGTCCTCTACTCGATCGACTACCAGCGCGGGATCGACATCCTGCGCTGGAAGGGCGAGCACTACGTGCCGGGCCGCAGCGATCCGCCCGACCGCGTGCGCGGGACGAACGGCGTCACGCCGACCCCCCCGCCCACGGCCGAGCAGGCGGCGCAGCGCGACGCGCTGGCCGCAGAGTTGAGCGCCACCGGTTGGTCGCCGCTGGTCTGCACGCTCGTGGCCAGCGACGGCTAGCGCCGCTGGTCGGCGACCCAGAGGAGGACGCAGGGCACAAGGGTGCCGAGCGCGGCGGTGAGCAGCGGCGCGAGGTTCACGCCGCGCCCCGGGCGGCGCGGCGCACGTTGGGCGAGAGCGCCGCGAACAGCCGCTCGCGCACCGACGGCGTCTGCTCGTGCGCGGCCACGCCGGCGGCGCGGACGCGCAGGTGGGCAACGAGGTGCCCGGTGCTGCGGAACGGGTCGGCGATCGCACGGCCGTCGTCGAGCGAGACGGCGGCGGCCGGCCGACCGTCGATCAGCCCGACGAGCGCGGCGCCCTCGAGCGGGCGCTGGCCGTCCAGCATGGCGATGTGGTCGAGCGCCGTCTGGTCCACGGGGGCGGCGGTCCGGATCGAGTAGCGGTTGGCGGGGAACATGGCGGGAGCCCTTTCTTTGGGGGTCGTGGGGAGGTGGATCAGCGATCCGAGGAGGAAGAGGCCGGACAGCGCGGCGCCGTGGGCGGTGAAC
>Ga0126315_10000992_pt1 | contig 10544 bp, 11 predicted proteins | sample Plot106_FD_92534 | JGI IMG/M metagenome (GOLD analysis project Ga0126315, IMG submission 92534) | Serpentine soil microbial communities from UC McLaughlin Reserve, CA, USA - Plot106 | ecosystem: Environmental > Terrestrial > Soil > Grasslands | place: USA: UC McLaughlin Reserve, Lake County...
AGCGCCGGCTGCTCCGGGGCGAGCACGCCCACAACCCCGGTCGGCTCGGGCACGGTGAAGTTGAAGTAGGGCGCCGCAACCGGGTTCGACGATCCCAACACCTGCGTGTACTTGTCCGCCCACCCTGCGTACCAGACCCATCGGTCGATCGCCTCCTCGACCTCGGCCCGCCCCGACGACAGGTCCGCGAACTCCTCCGCGCGCGCCTCCATCATCTCGGCGATCCGGTAGAGCACCTGGCCGCGGTTGTACGCCGTCATCCCAGACCACTTGTCGACCGCGCCTCGTGCTGCGCGCACCGCGTCGCGGACGTCCTTTCTCGAGGCGCGCGCGACGTTCTGCCCCTGGGCCTCGTATGTCCGCCCCGACTCCGACCGCGGAAACTCGCCGCCGAGGAAGAGCTTGTACGTCTTCTTGACCGGGAGACGACTCATCCGCCGCGCGCATCCGACTCGTCGAAATCGAGGTAGGGCTCGAGCCCGTGGAGGCCGCCCTCCCGGCCAAAGCCGGACTCCTTGTAGCCGCCGAACGGCGACGTCGGATCGAAGCGGTTGTACGTGTTCGCCCAGATCACCCCCGCCTTGAGCTTTTGCGCCATCGACAGGATCCGCGAGCCCTTCTCCGTCCACACGCCGGCCGATAGCCCGTACGGCGTGTTGTTCGCCTTCTCGACCGCCTCGTCCGGCGTGCGGAACGTCAGCACCGAGAGCACCGGCCCGAAGATTTCCTCCTGGGCGATCCGATAGCTCTGCGCGACGTTCGTGAACACCGTCGGCACGAACCAATAGCCCTTCTCCGGCAGCCGGCAGGGCGGCTGGTAGATCTCGGCGCCCTCCGCCTCCCCGCTCGCGACCAGCTCCTTGATCTTCTCGAGCTGCTCTCTGGAGTTGATCGCGCCGACGTCCGTGTTCTTGTCGAGCGGGTCGCCCAGACGAAGCGTCGTCAAGCGCTGCTTGAGCTTCTCGATCACCGGCTCGTAGATCGACTCCTGAACGAGCAGGCGCGACCCCGCGCAACAGACGTGGCCCTGATTGAAGTAGATCCCGTTGACGATCCCCTCGACGGCCTGGTCGAGCGCGGCGTCGTCGAAGATGATGTTCGCCGCCTTGCCGCCGAGCTCGAGCGTCAGCTTCTTGCCGGTGCCGGCGAGCTCGCGCTGGATCGCCTTTCCGACCTCGGTCGAGCCCGTGAACGCGATCTTGTCGACGCCTTCGTGCTTGACCAGCTCGGCGCCGGCCCGGCCGTCGCCGGTGACGATGTTGACCACGCCCGGCGGCAGCTCCGCCTGCCGCAGCACGTCCGCGAAGAGCAGCGCCGAGAGCGGCGTCGTCTCGGCCGGCTTCAACACGACCGTGTTCCCGGCCGCGAGCGCCGGGGCGATCTTCCACGACAGCATCAACAGCGGGAAGTTCCACGGGATGATCTGACCGGCGACGCCGACCGGCTTCGGCCTCCGGTTCGGGAATGCGTACTCGAGCTTGTCCGCCCAGCCGGCGTAATAGAAGAAGTGCGCCGCCGAGAGCGGGACGTCGACGTCGCGAGACTCCTTGATCGGCTTGCCGCCGTTCAGCGACTCCAGGACTGCAAACTCGCGCGAGCGCTCCTGAAGGATGCGCGCGATGCGGAACAGGTACTTCGCGCGCTCGGGCGGCGAGACATCCGACCAGCCGTTCTCGAAGGCGTCGCGTGCGGCGCGCACCGCGAGATCGACGTCCTCTTTGCCCGCCTGCGCGACCTCGGCCAGTGGCTCCTCGGTCGACGGATCGAGTGTCGGGAAATACTCACCGGACTTCGGATCGACCAGCTCACCTCCGATGAAGAGCCCGTAGCGCTCTTGGAGCGTGACGATGTCCCGCGCTTCCGGCGCGGGCGCGTAGTCCCAGCCGGACGGAACCGGCGAGCGGTCTTGGCGTCGCTCGAGGTCAGTCAATCGTGAAGTAGTCCGGGCTTTGGTAGCGGCCCGTCTTCTCCTTCCGGATCTGCATCAGGACGTCGTTGAGGAGCGTCGAGGCGCCGAGCCGGTAGAGATCCGGCGTCAGCCACTCCGTTCCCAGCGTCTCGTAGAGCTGGACGAGGTACTGGACCGCCTGCTTCGCCTGGCGGATGCCGCCGGCCGGCTTCATCCCCACCTTGCGGCCGGTCTCCTGGTGGACGTCGCGGATCGCCTCGAGCATCACGAGCGTCACCGGCAGCGTCGCGGCCTGCGGCAGCTTCCCCGTCGACGTCTTGATGAAGTCGGCGCCGGCGGCCATCGCGAGCAGCGACGCGCGGCGCACATTGTCGTAGGTGCCGAGCTCGCCGACCTCGAGGATCACCTTCAGGTGCGCCTCGCCGGCGGCCTCCTTGACCTGGCAGATCTCGTCGTAGACCTTGGCGTAGCGACCGGAGAGGAAGGCGCCGCGATCGATCACCATGTCGACCTCGTCGGCGCCCATCTCGACAACGTCCCGCACCTCAGCGACCTTGATGTGCGTCGGCGACTGTCCTGAGGGGAACGCGGTCGCGACCGACGCCACCTTCACGCTCGACCCCTTCACCTTCTCGACCGCCGTCGGCACCAGGTTCGGGTAGACGCAGACCGCTGCGACCGACGGAATCGTCGCGTCGGAGGGATCGGGACGGATCGCCTTCGAAGTCAGCGCGGCGATCTTCCCGGGGGTGTCCTGCCCCTCGAGGGTGGTCAGATCCATCATCCGCACCGCGAGGTCGAGGGCAAAGAGCTTCGCTTCTCGCTTGATCGACCGACGTGCAAGCGTGGCCGCCCGCTCCTCGACAGCAACCTGGTCGACGGAGCCGATGCGCGGCAACCTGGGCTCGAGCGGAAGCTCGAAGCCGGCGGGAAGGGCAGGCGCCTTCGCCATGGAATTGAGTGTAGCCCCGTCCTTGATTCCTACCGGCTCGAGCCAAGAAGAGGCCTGTTCGACCTCCCGGGAGCTAGAGCCCGAGCCGCTCCAGCATCCGCTCGTCGCGGCGCCACTTCGGGCGCACTTTGACCTGCAGCTCCAGGAACACGGGCTGGCCCAGCAGCGCCTCCACCTCCGGACGTGCCCGGGTTCCGATCTCACGGACCATCGAGCCGCCCTTGCCGACCAGGATCTGCTTCTGCGACTCCGTCTCGACGTAGACCACCGCGCGCGCGACCTTGTCCCCCAGCTCCTCGACCTCAGCTGTAATCGCGTGCGGCACTTCCTCGCGGGTCAGTTCGATCGCCTTCTCGCGAACGAGCTCGGCGATCTGCTCCTCGAGCGACAGATCCGTCCGCTGCTCGGGCGGGAAGTACTGCGGCCCTTCCGGCAGCAACCCGACCAGCTCCTCCCGTAGCGCGTCGATCCCGTCACCGGTCTTGGCGCTGACCGGATGCAGCGCGTGGAAATCGCCGAGCCGCGAGGCGGTGTTCATCTGGGAGGCAACGTGGCCGGGCTTCAGCCGGTCGACCTTGTTCAGCGCGATCACGACCGGCACGCCGAGAGAGAAGACTCGCTTGGCGATGAAGCGGTCGCCGGCGCCGATCCGGTCGCGCGCGTCGAGCACGAACAGGACGGCATCCACGTCCTCGAATGAGGAGTCGACCGTGCGCTGCATGTGCTCGGTGAGGGGATCGCGTGGGCGCTGGAAGCCGGGCAGGTCGGCCAGCACGAGCTGGTAGTCGTCGCCGTTCGCGATCCCGAAGATGCGCCGGCGAGTCGTCTGCGGCTTCTCGGAGACGATCGCGACCTTGCCGCCGCAGAGCGCGTTCACGAGCGTCGACTTGCCGACGTTCGGCCGCCCGGCGACGGCGACGAAGCCGGACTTCAAGGCGCGAGCTCGAACGTGTCCGGCAACAGCTCGGCCGGAGTCGTGACCGCGAGGCCCCCATTCGCGCGCCGGTAGACGACCCGCTTGATCCCGAACTCGTGAAACCACTGCCGGCACCCGCCGCACGGCGACGCCGTAACGGCCAGCGCCTCGACGTCACCCGGCCGGACCCCTTCCGAGACCGCCTTCGCGAGCGCCGCCTTCTCGGCGCAGATCCCGAGCGGATAGGCGGCGTTCTCGACGTTGACGCCATCGAACACGCGCCCGTCGCGAGTCCGCACCGCCGCACCGACGAGGAACTTCGAGTACGGAGCGTAGGCCTGCTTCGCAACGGCATCGGCCCGCTCCAGCAGCTCGCGGTCTGCGTCGGTCAAGACCAGAAGAGCTGGAAGAGGACGAGGGTGACGAGCGCGCCGAGCACTCCGCCCGAGAGGACCTCGACGAAGGAGTGGATGCCGGCCTCGATCCGGGTCTGGGCCACGAGCAGCGCCATGATGAACGTCAGCGACGAGATCAGGAACCAGTGGGTCGAGTCGCCGAGGATGTACGTCGCCGCCATCCAGCCGGCGAATGCGACCGCCGCATGCCCGGAGGGAAGGCCGCCGCGGAGCGGGCGGCCCCTCCCGGTGTAGGCCTTGGCGCTGATCACGAGCACGATCGTCACCACGAGCGCGATCAGCGTGATCTCGGTCGGCGCGTCGCGAATCCTGTCGAGAGCCCTGGAGCTCGGATCCTTGATCCTGTCGACGAAGACGAGGTAGCCGACGGCGACCGCGTTCACCGTGGCGATCAGCACCGCGCCGGCCGCGATGTCCTTGGCCAGCTTGGCGAGCGGGTCGAACGACGTCGTCGCGACGTCGATCCCGGCCTCGAGCGCGGTGTTCAGCATCTCCGCGATCAGCACGAACGAGATCGCGATCAGCAGTGCGACCAGCTCCAGCCGCCCCACGCCGACCGCAAGTGCCGCGATCAGCACCGCGACCGCGAGCGCGAAGTGGATCCGCATGTTCCGCTGCGTGCGGAGGACGTGGATGATCCCCTCGAAGGCGAAGTTGAAGCTCTGGAGGACGGAAGGGCTGCGGCCGACGTTCATGACACGCTTGTCGCCTCCCGCTGCTCCATCTCGGGGCCGTGTTCGTAGCCGAGCAGATGGAGGACGCCGTGAACGAGGGGCCGCCGCCAGTCCTCGCCGACCACGTCGGGGCAGATGACGACGTCGCCCAGCTGTCGCGGCACGCCGTCGGGAAGCTCCTCTCGTCCGTCGATCGGAAAGGCGAGCACGTCGGGTGTCTCGTCGACGCCGAGGTGCTCCCGTTTCAGCCGCCGGGCCTCGTCGGCCGGAACGAACACGAGCCCGACCTCGCCGGCGGCGATGCCCTCCTGGGCGAGGACGCGCCGAGCCAACTCCGCCGCCGCCTGCTCGTCGACGTCGACCCCACTTCGGTTGGCCACTTCGACCTCGACCATCAGTGCTCCTTCAAGTGATGCTGCCTAGTTTCTCGGTCGCAAGCGCCAGACCAGAGGCCGCACTCGTCCGAAGGCAAGGCTGGGAAGCCTTGTCGAGGGCGAGGGTGGTCTCTGGGTTGCGCGATTGCGGGCGAGAAGCAGGCGTGCATTGCTTGGAGGAGCACTTCGCCTACTTCTGGCGTTGCGTGCCCGTCTCCTCCGCATGCGACTTGTAGGCCTCGACGATCCGCTGCACCAGCTTGTGGCGGACGACATCCTCGTGGCTGAAGCGGATAAAGGCGATGCCGTCGATCGTGCTCAGGATGTTCTGCACCTGGATCAAGCCGGAGGCCTGGTCGCGCGGGAGGTCGATCTGCGTGTCGTCGCCGGTGACGACGACCTTCGAGCCGAAGCCGAGCCGGGTCAGGAACATCTGCATCTGCTCCGGCGAGGTGTTCTGGGCCTCGTCGAGGATGATGAAGGAATCGTTCAGCGTCCGGCCGCGCATGAACGCGAGCGGCGCGACCTCGATGATCCCGCGCTCCATGTATGACGTCAGCTTGTCCGCTTCGAGCATGTCGTAGAGGGCGTCGTACAGCGGACGCAGGTAGGGATCGACCTTGGCGAGCATGTCGCCGGGAAGGAACCCGAGCCGCTCGCCGGCCTCGACCGCCGGGCGCGTGAGGATGATGCGACCGACCTGGCGCTCCTGCAGCGCGGCGACGGCGAGCGCCATCGCGAGATAGGTCTTCCCGGTGCCGGCGGGGCCGATCGCGAAGGTGACGGTGTGGTTGCGGATCGCGTCGACGTAGCGCTTCTGGGTGACCGTCTTCGGCGCGATCTTCTTGCCGCGGTGCCGCCAGACGACGTCCTCGAACACGTCGCGCACGTCCTCGCCCTTGTCGAGCACGCCGAGGACGGCATCGACCGTCGAGGGACCGATCTCGTGCCCGCCTTCGACGAGGTCGACGATCTCGTCGATGACGGTCCGCGCCTGGCCGACGTGCGCCTCGTCGCCCTCGATCGTCAGACGGTTGCCGCGCAGGTGGATCGTGCAGCGCAGGCGGTCGCGCAGCGACTCGAGCACACCGTCGCCGATGCCCGCCAGCTCGACGGCCACTTCATTGGGAACCGACAGGGTTTCCTGCACGAGCTCAGTGTAGGTTGGATCGATGCCCGATCCGTTCGACGCGCGGGACGAGGAAGCTGCCCTCGAGTACGTGCTTGAGACGGCCAGGCACTACCTGGCAGAGCTGAGCAAATCGCCGGTTCTTCCGGCCCACGGACACCGTTTCGACGGAGCGCTGCCCGAGGACGGTGACGGGGCACTCGCAGCCCTCTCCGAGCTGGTTGCCGGCGCGGACGTCGCCACGCGCTCGTCCGGCCCTCGCTTCTTCCACTTCGTCACGGGCGGGACGACGCCGGCCGCGCTCGCCGCCGACTGGCTGACCTCCCTTCTCGACCAGAACTCGTTTTCGGCGGTGAGCTCGCCGTTCGGTGACCAGCTCGAGGACGTCGCGATCCGCTGGCTGCTCGAGCTCTTCGAGTTGCCGGAGTCGTGGGGCGGCGTGCTGACGACCGGCGCGACGATGGCGAACTTCGTCGGGCTCGCGGCCGCAAGGCGCTGGTGGGCCGAGCGGCACGGGGTCAACATCGACGAGCGGGGCTTCGCCGGGCTGCCCGCGGTGCCGATCTTCTCCAGCGAATACGTCCATGCGAGCGCCCGGAAGGCGCTGGCGATGCTCGGGATCGGGCGCGAGTCGGTGCGAGTCGTCGACGTCAAGGCGCTCGAGCGCGCGCTCCGCGAGCTCGACGGTGCGCCGGCGATCGTGATCGGCAACGCGGGCGACGTGAACACCGGCGACTTCGATCCGCTTGGGCGGATCGCCGACCTCGCCGAGGAGCACGACGCCTGGCTTCACGTCGACGGAGCCTTCGGGCTCTTCGCCCGGCTGACACCGACAGCATCGGCACTCGCCGAGGGAGTCGAGCGGGCGCACTCGGTGATCGCGGACGGCCACAAGTGGCTGAACGTTCCGTACGACTGCGGCTTCGCGTTCGTGCGGGATCCCGCGTACCTGCGGCCGCCGTTCCAGCTCGCCGCCGCCTATCTCCCCAGCGATGAGCGCCCGAGCCCGGAGGCCTCGCGGCGCGCGCGGGCACTCGCGGTCTGGGCGACGCTCCGCGCGTACGGCCGGACCGGCTATCGCGCGATGGTCGAGCGCCACCTCGAGCTCGCGCAGCGGCTCTCGCGCCGGGTGGACGCGACGCCGGAGCTCGAGCGGCTCGCGGAGACGAAGCTGAACATCGTCTGCTTCCGCTTCCGTCCACCGGGGCTGGGGGAGGAGCAGCTCGACGAGCTCAATCTCGCGCTCGGGCAGGACATGCTCGCGGACGGCCGCGTCTTCGTCGGAACGACCCGCTATCAGGGCAAGGCCGCATTCCGGCCCGCGATCGTCAACTGGCGCACGACCGAGCGCGACGTCGACCTGCTGCTGGACGTTCTGCTCGAGCTGGGCCAAAAACGACGCGGAACGGGCTTTGCCCGTTCCGCGTCCTGAGGGGTTACTGGGGTCAAGGAAGTTTCCGATTGCTTCTGGGCCGCGCGCCGCGAAAGCGGCGCCCGGCTCGAAGAGCGGGCCCGGTAGGGCCCATTCTCTAGGCGAGCTTCTCGCGCACGAGCTGGCTGACCTCGGCGCCGTCGGCGCGGCCGGCGACCTGCGGCATCACGTCCGCCATCACCCGTCCGAGGTCACGGAGGCTCGTGGCGCCGTTCTCGGCGATCGCGTCGTCGATGATCTCCTCGAGCTCATCCTCGCTGAGCGGCTCGGGCATGAACTCCTCCAGCACCTCGAGTTCGTACGCCTCCGCATCCGCCTGTTCCTCGCGACCGCCGGCGCGGAAGGCCTCCTCGGCCTCGGCCCGCCGCTTACGCTCGCGCTGGAGGACTTGCAGCTCCTCCTGGTCGTTCAGCGGCCGCTGTAGTTCCTTCTCGGCCGAGCGGAGGCTGTTCAGGATCAGGCGAAGCGCGTCGCGCCGCTCGGCATCGCGCTCGCGCATCGCATCCTTCAGGTCGCCCTCGATTCGCGCGATCAGACTCATGGCCGGACCTCCCGACCGTCAACGTACCGACCGGTCATTGCAGACGGCCGCACGAGCAGAGCCCGTCTGGCCTGAAGGAGACATCGCAAGCGACGTCTCAGTCCGGCATCCCCTCGATGCGGCCGCCGAGCACGTGCCAGTGCAGGTGGAAGATCGTCTGGCCTCCTCCCGGTCCGACGTTCATGAGCACGCGGTAGTCCTCGAGCCCGGCCTCCCTGGCCGTGTCGGCGACGAAGTCGAGCATCCGCTTCGCTTCCTCCGGCGGAAACGCGGACACGTCCCTGAACGTATCGACGTGGCGCTCCGGGAGGACGAGGAGATGGGTCTCGGCCTTCGGGTTGATGTCACGGACGGCGACGAACCCGTCGCCCTCCTTGACGTGGTCGCCCTCACGCACGAGCTGGCAGAAGACGCAGTCGTCGTTTGTCACGCGGCGAGGATCCCCTCCTCCGTGACGGCCGCGCCGCGCACGCGCACCAGCTCGCCGATCGGCGCGTCGGCGCGCACGAGCCACGGCGAGTAGTCGTCGCCGTAGCCGCGGCCCGGCCGGTCGACGAGCACGACGTCTTCGCGGTCGAGCTTCTGCCGCCACCGCGCCTGGCAGGCCTCGTGCGAGGCGGCACGGAGGCGGGCGCCCCGCTCCTTCTTCACCGTGGGCGGAACGGTGTCGGCGGCGGCCGTCACCGTTCCCGGCCGCGGCGAGTACGGAAACACGTGCACCTTCGTGATGCCAGCCCGCCGGACGAGCTCAAGCGTATGGCGGAACGCCGCCTCGTCCTCGCCGGGGAAGCCGACGATCACGTCCGTGGTCAGGTTGAAGTCGGCGAGTGGCGCGAGGCGGCGAAGGTAGGTCGCCGCGGTGTAGCGACGGCCCATCGCCTGCAGGATCTCGTCGTCGCCCGACTGGAGCGGCACATGCAGGTGCTTCGCGACGGCCGTCGTGTCGCGCAGCGCCGAGATCAGCTCGCCCGAGACGTGGTTGACCTCGATCGACGAGAGCCGGAGCCGCTCGAGCCCGGGCACCGCTCCGGCCTCGCGCACGAGCCGGGCGAGCGTGTAGCCCGCCTCGCGGTCGCGGTAGCAGCCGAGGTTGATCCCGGTGAGGACGACCTCACGGTGCCCTTGGTGCACGCGTTTGGCGACCTCCGCCAGGACGGCACCGGCGCGCCTGCTCCGCGAGCGGCCGCGAACGAGCGGGATGACGCAGAAGTTGCAGGAGAAGCTGCAACCGTCCTGGACCTTCACGAACGCGCGCACGCGGTCGAGGCGAGCGTCGGCCTGGACGCAGCCGATCGGGCCGACGTCGCGGGCGACGAGCTCGGGTGTGTGCTCCGGCGTCGCGCGGATCACGGCAACGTTGGCGGGGAGCGTCGCGAGCGCGTCCCCGGCGAGGTTTGCGGCGCAGCCGGTGACGTAGACCCGCCGGTGCGTCCGCGCCGCCCGTGCAGCGGCTTGGCGGGACTTCGCGACCGCCTCGTTCGTCACGCAGCAGCCGTTGACGATCGCGATCTCGGCCGCGCCGTCACGCTCCACATGTCCGTCGGCGAGCAGGCGCTCCCGGAGGGCCTGCGCATCGGCGTGCGAGACCTTGCAACCGAGGAAGCGAACGGAGAACGTCGCCATCAGTTGGGGCAAATCTACTGGCGTTCGAACAGATCGGCTGCCCAGCCGCCGTCGATCTGGCGCTCGCGATGCGCGAAACCGGTCGCCTGCGGCCGCCGGGAATGGAAGTAACCGGCGGTGACCAGGAGCGCGGCGTCGAGACTCGGCGCGAGCGCCTCGACCGACGCGAGATCGATGTTCGCCAGGGCGACGTCGGCTGCCGGCAGCTCCGTCGCCAGCGCATCGCAGCGCCTCACCTCGATCGTGACCTCGTTTGCGGCGGCGTTTCGCCGAGCGGCCTCGACCGCGGCCGCCTCGCGGTCGATCGCGAGGACCGGGTCGAAGCCGAGCTTGGTGGCGGCGACCGAGAGCACCCCGGAGCCACAGCCGATGTCGAGCAGGCTGCCGCGGTCGAGCTCGAGCAGCAGCTCCAGCAACAGCCGCGTGGTCGGGTAGGAGCCCCTTCCGAAAGCACGACCCGGGTCGACGACGACGACCGCATCCGGCGGCGGCCGCTCCCACGGCGGGCCGATCCAGAGAGGCCCGACCCAGACAGGTCGGTGAAACTCGCGCCAGCGCTCCTCCCAGCCCGGCTCGAC
>Ga0126315_10000995_pt1 | contig 10532 bp, 13 predicted proteins | sample Plot106_FD_92534 | JGI IMG/M metagenome (GOLD analysis project Ga0126315, IMG submission 92534) | Serpentine soil microbial communities from UC McLaughlin Reserve, CA, USA - Plot106 | ecosystem: Environmental > Terrestrial > Soil > Grasslands | place: USA: UC McLaughlin Reserve, Lake County...
CGGATCGTCTGGCCAGTCCGGCGTCAGCGGCGCGTAACCGGCCTGCTTGAAGAAGTCCGCCCAGTTGGCCCAGCTGCTCGGCAACAGCCAGAGGCCGTGGATGAAGACGACCGGAGTGGTGCCGGAGGCGTTTGCTGCCTCGATCTCCCTGCTCTCCCGCTCCGAAATGGACGCCATGCCGAACTCCTCTCGGTCGCAGTGGAAGGTCATCCGACCCTAGCGAACCGACGACGAGCTCATCCACGAGGCTCCGGCGACCGTGGGCCGTGAGACGCCGTCGGCGCTCGCACACGCCGCAAAGCGAATGACGTCCTGCCGGCAGCAGGGATCTCGCCCGAGCACCTGTTAGCGCAGAGACCTTCCCGCACGAGGTGCTCACGCTTCGCGGAAGCGCGGAGATCAGCGCCGTCGACGGCGTCCCTCCCGAGTACGCGGCGGCGGCGCGACGCTACTCGGGCGAGGAGGCGGCCAGCGCGTATCTCGAGCAGATCGACCAACCGGGAACGCGGATGGCCAGGATCGACCTTCGCCCAAGCTGGGTCGGCGTGCACGACTTCCAGTCACGGCTTCCGAGCGCGCTGGGTGGCATCGCATGAGAAAGCGTCGCGTTACCCGTACTGTCGCCGAGAGCGCAGTCGGGGGTAATCGCGACTCTGTAGTCGCCGACTCGATCCTCTGGTTCTAGTCAGACGACACGCTCGCATGAGGCAAGGTGCGGGAATGTCCCTGACTGCGGCTATACGCTGGTTGCCTGGTAGGCATCCCAGCACGGATCAGCGCAGTCACGCTCGCCTGTCGGGATATCGGACGCATGGCTGCGTTCTACCGACAGTTCGGCTGGCCGGAAGCGCCGACGAGCGTGCCCGAACACGTCGTGTTTCAGTGCGCAAACGGCGTCGTTCTCGGGCTCTTCTCCGAGACGAGGTTCGAGCGGCAATTCGGCGTTGGTGCCGAGGGGTTTCGCGGCTTCGCGCTGACGATCCACTGTGAAAACGAGGAGGCAGTCGTTCGCGTCCACCAGCAGCTTCGCGAGTTCGACGACATCGTCGCTTTGGATTCGGAGCCCGAACGGTCTGGCTGGGGGTACGGCTTCAGCTTCCGCGACCCTGAAGTCAACGTCTGGGGCGTCGCAGTCAAGTACGGCTCGGACTTCGATGACCGCGGCGGCTTCATATACCCCTGACAGCCCACGAGGCGACACACGTCGGAGTGGGCCAGCGTCCGGGAATGTCCCCTTGAAGCGATGCGGGCCGCGGAGCGCAGTCAATGGCGACGGATGTCGCGAGGGCGATAGGCTCGACATCGCGACCGACGAAGCAACACGGCCACATCGCCCACCAGTACCGGCATACATGGCCATCGATTCGATGTAGCCGTTGGTGGACGTCGTCCGCTGGGCATCGCTGTAGCGCAAGACTGCCGTGGCCCCGACTTTGGAGATACCTATGAAGACCAGCGCACCTCCGTTTCTCCGGCGATCCTTCTCGTGCGCCGCGACCGTCGTCCTCGTTGCGGTGCTGACGGCGTGCACCGCCACTGGTGGCGGACAGCTGCCGCCTACCGCCGGGTTCACCGGCCCGGCCTCGTTCGGCTTCGCCTTCAGCTGCGAGCGCTCGTCCCGCAGCACGAGCCTTAATCCGCCAGCCGGCCAGCTCCGCACCCAGCTCTCCTACACCGAACACGGTGCCTACCTCCCCCTCGGCTCGCCCTTCACGATCCACGGAATCGTCGACAAGATCGACCCGATCCTGGAATCCGCATTCTGTATCGGTCAGAATCCGCCTCCGGGCGGAAACGAGCTGATCTTCCTGGGTCGCTACCGGCCGACGACTTCCGCTCCGGCGGGCTTGGAAGCGTGCCCGAGGCGGGAGACGTCGACCACGCCGTTGTGCCGCTTCGAGGTCATCGTGCGGGACAACGACCAGAACCTAGCTCCGTCGACGGGCGAATTCTTCTCGATCAAGCTGTCGAGCGCGACCGTTCTAGAAGGTGAACTCGACCCCGCGACCGTGGTCTATGCCAGGGCGGGCCTGCTTGAACGTGGAAATCTCACGGTCAAATAGCGCTTCACGAGAGACCTGAGTGCAGCACGTCTGCCTGCCCGAGCGAACTGTCGCTAGAGGGAGTCGGGGATAATCGCGGGTCTGTAGTAGCCCGCCCCCGGCACGGACGGAGCCGTTCAGGTGAGCCTCGCCAACGCCGCCCGGTAGTCGACCTCGGTGTAGTCGCCGGCGCGTACAGGTAGTGCTCAGCGGTCACGACCTTCGTGTCCCCGAGCCGCTCGGCAATCTCGGCCAGTGAGTAGCCCTGTTTGCTGAGCAGCGAGCCGCGCCGCTTGCGTAGCCCATGCGGGAAGAAGTGCAGTGTCCCGGTCGCCTTGCAGGCTCGGGTGACTAGGGATCAGCGTCTCGTCGAGCTCCAGCCGGCTTCGACCCGCCATCTTGTGCGTTCAAAGTATGCGGTTTCTCTCATGGCGACAGAACCCGCCGGGGAGCGCGACAGGGCCGAGAGCGACCTGCCCCTGCCCCTCTAGTCGCCGCCGTCGTCGTCAGTCCCAGCCCTCTCGGAGGAGGCCGCATGACCCCAAGACCTGCACGTGCGAGCGACCGGTTCCCGTCAAGCGAAGCGAGCGGAAGGGCACGGCGCGCACCGAGTGCGGCCGTTGTGGCCTGCCGATCCCGCTCGCGCTGCGCCCGCCGCGCCGCGCTGCCTAGCCCGGCAGCGAGCCCTCGCGGTACCGGGACGGCTGCGACTCGGGCCAGTTCGCGTCCGCCTGCTCCGCGTCCTGCGTCGTTTCCTCAGGACTGGCTCCGTGCTTGCGCGCGATCTCGTTTGCCGTGTACTCGCCGTACGGCCCGAAGGCCTGGTTTTCCCGTGAGCTCATCGAGAGGAGGATGCATGGCCCGTCCCCTGCGCCGACGATCACATGCTCGGTCTTGGGCGGGCAGTGGACGAAGTCCCAATGCTTCAGCGGCCGCTCCTGTCCCTCGACGACGAGGAGCGCCTCCCCTGAGAGGACGAGGAACGCCTCCGCCTCGGTCTCCCAGTGGTACATCGAGTTCGGCTCGCCCGGCTCGAGTACGGCCAGATTGACGCCCAGCATCGGGAAGAGCGTGTCGGCTTCCCACTCGGTCTTGCCGGTGAAGCTCACGCTCTGCCGGCCGGGGCGGGCGTTCCACCTCGCGTCGCGCGCGTTCAGGACGAACCAGCCCGCGGTGGCCGGGACGAGCCCGGCGTCCGTCTGCTCCAGCTTGGCCTCGGGGACGTCCATGACGGATGTCTAGCTGATCGCGAAGGTGACCGCGACGGGTGCGGCGATCTGCTCGCTGCCGACCGTCACCGCTTCATCCCAGATCGCCTGGACGCTGGGTTGCAATCGGCACGGCGGGAGTCTACGCGGCCGGGCGGCGAGCCGAACGCCCGCTCGAGGACGTCGAGGGCGTGGGATTCCCGGGGACGCCAAGGAGACGATGGGAATCGAGGCGGGCGAAGGTTCGACCTTCGCCCACCTCCTGACGCCCTGGAAAATGATGCTGGAGTTCGTCAGCTTCCCGAACGGCAGGAAGTACGTGGAGAACCGTGGACCAGCTGTTGTGGTCTCCCGGTAAACCCCGCTGCTTGAACGAGACCAAGGAGAGAATCGTGCCAGAGGGTCTATTTCGACCGTCGCTGGAGGGAGCACACCACTACGCCTACGTCGTCGAGAACATCGAGGCGACCGTTGAGCGCTTGGCGGAGCAGCTCGGAGCCGGGCCGTTCTTCCTCTTCGAAAACGTACCGCTCGAAAACATCACCTCGAGGGGTGAGCCGGCGGAGTTCGTCCATCACTCGGCGTTCGGCTACTGCGGCGGCGGCCCGATCGAGCTGATGGAGATAGTCCGCCTCGTTCCGGAGCGGATCGAGGGCCGCTTCTCAGGCGCCCGACCGGGGGTTCATCACATCGCCTGGGCGGTACCGCCGGCATCAGTAGAGGACCTTCGGCGCGAACTCGAGGACCGCGGGCTACCGGAGTACCTCAGCGCCCAGCTCGGCGAAATCGACATCACCTTCCACGACGCGTCCGCCTCGTTGGGCCACGACATCGAGATCCACGTCGACAGCCAGGGACTGCGCGACTTTTTCCAGATGGTGCGCGAGGGCGCCGAGGGTTGGGACGGGTCGGAACCCCTTCGTCCCGCCGCCACCTGATTCGGGATCGTGGTCGCCGTGGAGCGCGCCGACCTTCGCCGCCTCCTCGACAGCGCCGCTCGCGCTCGCCTCCGCGGCGGGGAACTCGGCAGGTTCGAGCCCAGGCGCGACTTCCCGACGGCCCGTGGCGCCGATGCGGTCACGATCGCGGATCTCAACGGCGACCGTCAACCCGACCTCGCGAACATCGACGGCGGCCGGAACAGCATTTCGATCCTCGTAAAACGTGGGGATGGGAATTTCGAACGGCGGCTCGACTACGCAGCCGGAGCGGTGCCACCTTCCTTGCACGTGGTGATCTGAACGGCGACGGCAAGGTCGATCTCGCGACCGCGCACGACGACCCCGTCGACGGCGTCGGCGTGCTTCTCGCGAGACCAGGTCTCTGCACGGTGCAGGACGTTCGTGTGGTGACGGTGGCGGAGGCGAAGCGCATGCTCGCCCGGGCCAACTGTCGGCTCGGCAACGTCCGCCGCGCCTACTCGGAGCGTGTCGAAAAGGGCTCATCCGCTCGCAGAAGCCCCAAGCCCGGGGACGGTGCTGCCGAAGGTTGGAAAGATCGACGTTTTCGTCAGCCGCGGGCCAAGGTCGTAACGGCGCGGCGGAAATTTGCGCCCCGTCTAGCCGCTCGAGCTTGAACGTGTGCTTCATCCGGTCCCTCCTGTATTGGACCGGGAGGACCTTGTCCTCGACGTTCTCCATGCGATGGGTTACGGCGACGGCACCGAACACTCGCGATTACGCACGGGCGCCAGCGGCGATGCCGGGATCGACGGCGTGATTCGGGAGGATCGGTTAGGCCTGGACGTCGTTTACGTGCAGGCGAAGCGATGGGACGCAACGGTTGGGCGTCCGGTCGTCCAGGGGTTTGTCGGAGCGCTCCAAGGGGCGCGAGCGTCGAAGGGGATCATCTTCACGGCGTCGAGCTTCTCTGGCGATGCTCAGCAGTACGCGGCGGGCGTGTCGCCAAGGGTGATTCTTGTGGACGGCGAGCGCCTTGCGGCTTTGATGATCGACCACAACGTCGGAGTGAGCGATCGGGAGACGTACGTTGTGAAGCGCGTGGACAACGACTACTTCGGCGACGACGCCTAGAGAGTTAGTTCAGGAATGCGCGACCCCGCCGGGGATTAGCGAGCGGGGGGAGGGAGGGGTTTCCCTGCCGTTCGAATCGCGAGCCTCTGCCTCCTCGCGGGGTCGTCGTCCTGGTCGCGTCTCTCGGCGCCCTCTCAAACGACGTACGTGAGGAGGATGATCGCGAACACGACACTCTGCGCGCTGTGCACGATGATCCCGATCCAAGCGCTCCGGTACCGCTTGGTCGCGTAGGACATCGCGAAGGTGTCGCCGACCAGCGTCGCGGGCATCCGCCACGGCTCGTGCAGGTGGTAGCCGGCGAAGAGGACGCCGTTCGCGACCCAGTCGCCGCGGCCGAAGGCGCCGTTCATACGCGGCAGGAGCAGCCCGCGAAAGAGCAGCTCCTCGCCGAGCACGGTGTTGAAGAGGAAGAGGACGAGGATGAGGCCGTACCAGCCCCAAGCACCGCTGAGGAAGTCTTGAACGGCGTCCGAGCTGGCCAAGTCCGCCAAGTCGCGGTTCTCCGGGTGCGGCGGCGTCGGGATCGCCCCCTCGACGGCGGTGATCAGGATCAGCGGAATCACGATCAGCCACAGCCTGCCGCCGACCCGGCCGGTGCTCGGGCTTCGCGGAGTAAGCAGCCAGAGCGCCCCCCGAATGATCGGCCAGCCGAGGGTCCCCTGCTCGCGCCGCACGAGGACGACCACGAGCACGAACTGCCAGATCAGGCCGACCGTGAGGCAGATGAGCAGCGCCTTCAGCATGGGCACGTCTTCCTCACCGCTGAGGTGGTCCTCGAGGACCGGAGTGACGAGCCAGGCTAGCGCCGCCATGGGCAGGGCCGCGGCAGCCCAGACGGCCAGGATTCCCAGGACCGTGTACTGCGGAATCTCGACCGACGCCGCAGTGTCGGGATCGGAGGGGGTTTCTCCGGCGACCAAAGGAAGCGATCTCCGTGCGGATCTTCCCACGTTTTCGGGGGGTGGGAAGGGCCGCAGCCTTGGACCCGCGCTCCGCTCAGCTCGGCCGCCTGGCCGTTTTCCGAGGTACGGACCTGGGTACGGAGCTACCCGCGGTTCTCGCCCATCTCGCAGGCCTCGCTCCGCTTAGCTATGCGGTTTCCTCGCAGCGGCTAAGACAGGAATGCCCCCAGCGGGATTCGAACCCGCGCTACAGCCTTGAAAGGGCTGTGACCTGGACCGCTAGTCGATGGGGGCGTTGCCTCTCCGGCAGGATAGCCCGGTGACCGACGGGAGGCGGGTGGCGATCATCGGCGCCGAGCTCGATCTCGGCGCGGGGCGCCGCGGCGTCGACATGGGGCCGTCGGCGATCCGCTACGCCGGCCTCGGCGAGCGGCTGGCGTCCCTGGATATCCCGTCGCAGGACTGGGGCAACGTCCACACACAGATTCGCGAGACGACCGATGCAGGCAGCCATGACGCACGCTTTCTCTCGCAGATCCGCCAGACGTGCGAGCGGGTCGCCGAACAGGTTCGCGCCGCAGCCGAAGCCGACCTGACCCCGCTCGTGCTCGGCGGCGACCACTCCGTCGCGATCGGGACGATCGGCGCGCTCGCGGCGCTGCACGGGCCCGGCGGTGTCCTCTGGTTCGACGCGCACGGCGACCTGAACACGCCTGCCACGACCCCGAGCGGCAACGTGCACGGCATGCCGCTCGCGGCGGTCCTTGGGCGGGCCGGCGCGGGATTCGAGAGCGATCATTGGCCTCTGCCCGCCGTCGAAGCAGAGCATGTCGCGGTGATCGGGGTCCGCAGCCTCGATCCCGGCGAGCGGGCGCTCGTAAAGGAGACGGGGCTGGCCGTCTGCACGATCTCGGAGATCGACCGCCGCGGTGTCGAGCCGGTTCTCCGTGAAGCGCTCGAGCGCGTCTCGGGCGCTTCGTTCGTCCACGTCTCGGTCGACCTGGACCTCGTCGACCCCGACGTCGCACCGGGTGTCGGCTCGCCGGTGCGCGGCGGGCTCTCGTACCGCGAGGCCCACCTGATGATGGAGCTCGTCGCCGACAGTGGCTTGCTGAGCTCGTTGGAGCTGGTCGAGGTCAACCCGATCCTCGATCACGAGAACGAGACGGCCGTTCTGGCGGTCGAGCTCGCGGCCAGCGCCCTGGGAGCACGGATCCTCTAGCGCTACATTGGCTTTGCGGGCCGGTAGCTCAGCTGGCAGAGCAGGGGACTTTTAATCCCAAGGTCGCAGGTTCGAATCCTGCCCGGCCCACTTACGAAGGCCCTGCAAACCGGTACTTTCCTGAGCAGGCGTGATCGATGCGGTCCCGGGCGTGTCACACGGTTGTGACACGGAGGGCGTCAGGCTAGCGGCGAAGTGCCAAGGCCTCTGGACACTCAGTAGTGCACCAGATCGAAATCTGGTGCTCTACCGCTTGGAGGACGAAGCGCCCCTCGGACCTAGTTCTCCCCGGTTAGGCGGCGCCTACTTGCCGAGCTGCCCGCGAACAGCCCCCGCCGGGAACACGTCGCTGTGAATGTTCACGTAGTAGTTCTCCGGATCCTGCCTGATGGCCTTGATTAGCTCCTCGCTGACACCCGAGATGCAGCCGCTCGCACTGTCGATGCCCGCGAAGGCACCGCCGAACAGCCCAACCACCACCGGCCCGGCAACCGTGGCGGCTCCAATATGGATGTGCGCCGCGGTCACGGTGCCGTCGATCCCGGCCCAGCTGAGGTCGAAGCAGACCTCACCTAAGCCCTGGTTCAGCGAAACGAACGCCGTCCCCGAGGCGTCGGGGTCGCCCGGCCCTGGAACCTCCGCCGCCCCGGTGAGCGTAGTCGAGAACGGGCGGCCTTCTCCGAGGGCGGGAGCGGCTATGGCAAGCATGGCGACCGCCCCAAGGCTGGCAGTAAGGAAGAGCACTCGACGTCGCATGATGACCTCCTTGGTTGGCGCGACGATGACAAATCTTGACGGACCCCGGGGGCGGTGCGGGCACTGCCGCTGTCACTCTCAAGAGCCCCTGCCTCGAGACTGCACCTGCGCTCGGGCGTTCGGCTCGCCCCCCGGCCCTCGACTAGTCCGGCCACCAGCACCAGTAGTCCTTCCCCCCCGCCTGCTGGCGCTCGATCCGCTTGAGCGCGTCACACCTGAGGTCGTGAGAGGGCGACTGGTAGAGGTAGATGGGGCAACGACCCCGCCAAGTAGCACCACGATTCCCACGGCCCTGATGATGCGGTGCGCCTAGAGCGCCTCCAGGCCGTCATCGAGGAGCAGGAGCAGCGGATCGCAGCTGGTCGAGCGGCTCGCCCGCTACGAGGACGCCGAAGGGCGGCCCGTGAAACGTCCCGCGCCGGCGATCCACTAGAGGCTTGATGTGAAACTCGTACCCTGTTCTTCCCTGAAAGGCTGAGTAGCTCAGACCAATAGGTCAGAACGGCGCGCTACAGCAAAACCTGCGGCGGTCGTACTCTCGACGCCGATGCTCCGCGAGCAGATCCCAGGATCCTTGGCGTGGCAGAACACACAGCCGTCTGGTTTGAGCCAACGCGGCAAAGGATACGTATCCGTTCGTCTATCGCTCTGATGAACGAGAGGAGGGGCTCATGCGCAAGCTATTCATGCTCGTAGCCGCGCTCGTCGGCACCCTGGCCATCGCGGCAGCGCCCGGAAGCGCGGTCACGGGCAACTTCGTTGAGGACAACGAACACCCGTACGTCGGACTTGGGCGTTCTATGACGCCGAGGGCGAGTTCATGTGGAGGTGCTCAGGTTCACTTCTGACGGATCGCGTCTTCCTGACTGCTGGCCACTGCACCGACCAGGATGCCGAGGAGTCGCCTGTAATGGCACGGATCTGGTTCCACCAGAACGTCGGTGGTGCCTTTGACCCAGTCACGGGGGCCGAGGATCCGAACACCGGCTACCCGAATCGCTGTCTGGAAGGGGATCCGCTGTGCGTGGAGTCGACGTTGCTCTTCGACTTCGGCTTCGACAACTTCGCGGGCTTCCCGAACATCCACGACGTCGGGCTGATCATCCTGCCGGAAGACCAAGCGGTCGACCTTCCTGAGTACGGGCAGTTGGCCGAGGCCGGCTTCCTCGAGTCGCTGCTCGCCGGCCCGCGCGGACGTGCGGACATCACCTTCACGCTCTCGGGGTACGGCCTCACCTTCTCGAACCCCGCGAAAACGGTCTCGTTCCGTGAGCGGCTGATGGCCCTGACGCAACTCGTCAATCTGAACGAGAGTGCCAACACGGCGGGCTTCAACCTGGCGCTGGGCGGGGCACCCGGCGGCGGTCGTGGTGGCAGCTGCTTCGGCGACTCCGGAGGCCCCGTGTTCTATGGCGGGTTCAGCTCCAACGTGATCGTCGGTGTCACCTCGTGGGGCTTCGGCTTCAACCGCCAGACCTGCGGCGGGCCTGGCTTCGCGTTCCGCACCGACACCGAAGCCGTCATCGACTGGATTCTCGCCACCGTCGAGCAGTACGCACCCGGCGAGCTGGATGAGATCCAGTTCGTCGAGGCGCCCTAACACTTCACGCTTCCTCATCACGACACGGCGCCACGCCCGGGCACCCGGGCGTGGCGCTCCGTGGTCGACGACCGCACCCCCCGGGCCCGGCTCTACTTCGACGAGAGCCGCTCGACGATCGTCGCTCATCCGATGACGGTCCGCCGCAACGGCAGGTATCTGAACGTCACCGAGACGGTCTCGCCCGGAACGATGATCACCGTCACCAACGTCGAAGCTCCGACCTCGCGGCGCTATTCCCGCAAGCTCTGGCGCGACGAGAGCAAGACGCTCCGAGCGAACTTCTGGAGCTGAACCAAGCGCAGCCCCTGCGGCGCTGCGCGCTGGCTTCCGGCGGAGCGCAGCGCGGAGCGCCGACGGCGTTCCACCCCACCAGGGACCCAACGACCCAAGCAGCGCCTGGTTCGGGGGCTCGATCGACCGCACCGGGGGGTCAGGCCATTCATTATCCGTTTGTCAGTGGATCGCAGGGGTGCGGCGACGCTTGACCCGGTCGACGTCCTCGTCCCGCTTGAGCGTCGCCCGCTCACGCGCGCGCGGCGGATTTGCGTCCACGCCAGCCGCGCGTGGACGTGCCTCCCAGCGCTCTAGCAACCCAGAGGCGCCCCGAGTTGCCACGCTCGAAAAGAGGGCGCGGCACCTCGGGATGCATCGGAAACGGCGCGGGACGGCGGCGGCGGCGCCACGGCCGCAACCCGTAAAGAGATCAAGAGCAAGGCGTAAGAATTTGCGATTAGCAGGTGTTTTCCATTACTTCTGGGCATAA
>Ga0126315_10000996_pt1 | contig 10524 bp, 9 predicted proteins | sample Plot106_FD_92534 | JGI IMG/M metagenome (GOLD analysis project Ga0126315, IMG submission 92534) | Serpentine soil microbial communities from UC McLaughlin Reserve, CA, USA - Plot106 | ecosystem: Environmental > Terrestrial > Soil > Grasslands | place: USA: UC McLaughlin Reserve, Lake County...
AAGGTGGTGCCAGGCGCTGCGCCCGCGCGCGTCGTCCAACACCGTCTTCCGCAGCTTCCTGTTCTACTACGGGGCCGCGCTCGGGGAGATCTTGCTCGGCGACGGCCGGGCGAAGGAGGTTGCGCTCGAGGGCGCACGAGGGTTGATGGGCCTGTACAACCCGGAGGCTGGGCTAATACCCCTTGGAACAGAGGCGGAGGAGGCCTCGGATGTGGGAGACCAGGAGACTAGCATCGACGCCGTCGGCTCTATCTCCGCACTCTTTGGTTGGGCCTCGGAGAAGACGGGCGACCCGTCGTATCGAGAGGCTGCTGCAAGGCACGCGCAGCGGCACATAGAGTTCTGCGTTCGGGACGACGCGTCCGTGGGCCAGTCGGCGTCCTTCGACCCCGATACGGGGAAGATAAAGCGCCGGTACAGCCACAAGGGATACTCCGAGAACAGCACTTGGGCACGGGCACAGGCCTGGTGCATGCTCGCTTACACACTCTCCGCCCGCTGGATGCCGGAGTACGAAGAGTTTCTAGAAACTGCCTTGCGCACCGCGGACTGGTGGTTGGACCATGTACCAGAGGACGGGGTGGCCTTCTGGGACTTTGGTGACCCCAACATCCCTGACACCGAGCGCGACACGTCGGCAACAGCCATTGCGGCTGCGTCCCTGCTTAAATTGGACGAGCTCGTCTCAGATGGCGATCTCAAGGCTCGGTACCAACATGCTGCCCGGGCGATGGTCCGAGCTTTGGTTCAGGGCTACTTGACCCCCACCGGACCCCGCGACTCGCGAGTCCCCGGCATTCTTACCGAAGGTTGCTATAATAAGCACATAAATTTAGCGACGCGCCACGAGCTCATCTGGGGCGACTATTACCTCTTCGAAGCGCTTCAGGTCCTCGACGAACGGGTAGCTGCTACAGAGATCTGAGACGAGGGCCGGCAAGAGTACCTCGTTATCTGTACTGTTCGATGAGCGCCCAGGTGCTAGAAGGAGTTGTAATGTGATCATAGCCATCGTCGGGGGAACGTTGATTGACGGTACCGGGCGTGATCCAGTGCCCAATTCGAACGTAGTGATCGAAGATGGGCGCGTCGCCAAGGTGGGTTCCGCAAGAGCGATCGACGTTCCCCGGGGCGCAGCGGTCCTAGACGCTACCGGCAGTACCGTCATCCCCGGGATAATCGACTGCCACGTGCACTCAACCTACCGATCGCGCGACTTACGCCGCCACCTCCAAAACCCGCCGAGTTACAACATCCTCGCTTCTACGGAAATTCTGCGCGAGACTCTCGAATGCGGGGTGACGACCGTCCGCGAAATGGGCGGGGCCGACATTGGATTCCGGAAAGCTGTGGACGAAGGTATCATTGTGGGACCTCGAATAGCGGTATGTATAGTCATGATGTCGCAGAGCGGGGGGCACGGCGATACGTGGGTTCCTGCCGGGTTTCGCCTCCCTAAACGGGCGTGGCTTCCAAGTGGTGTTGCCGATGGAGTGGACGAAGTGCGGAAGTTGACCCGCGAATTACTGATGGCCGGAGCCGACTTCATCAAAGTTTGTGCCACAGGCGGAATTACCTCTCTGACCGATGATTACGACGAACCTCAGATGAGGGTTGAAGAAATAGGCGCCGCTGTGGAGGAAGCGGCGGCGCGCAACAAGAGGGTGGCTGCGCACGCGGAAGGTATTACCGGGATAAAGAACGCTCTTGCGGCCGGTGTCTACTCGATAGAGCACGGTTGGTTTATGGACGAGGAGTGCGTCGAAACGATGCTTCGTGAGGGGACGTGGTGGGTTCCTACGCTCGCCTTGGTACCACGCTCACGCGAGCGACGCTGGGAAGATGCGCAGTGGAGCGAGGCCCAGCTGGCCGACGAGGCGCGCAAAGAGGAGGAGATTTACCAGGCACAGCTCAAACAGGTTCCCTTGTGGAAGGATGCGGTTGAGCGAGGGATCAAGGTAGCGATGGGCACGGACCAATCGCATCGCCTTTTGGTCGGTGAAAACCTCTGCGAACTCGGCTTCATGGTCGAGTGGCTCGGGATGTCGCCGATGGATGTTCTGGTTGCCTCGACAAGCAGAGCAGCTCAATGTTTGGAGCGTGAGAAGGATTTGGGAACACTCGAGCCCGGCAAAATCGCGGACGTTTTGGTCATCGACGGGGACCCGTTGGACGACATTACAATCCTCGAAGAGAGGAGTAGACTTCGTTTGATCATGAAGGAAGGAGGCATAGTCAAAAACCGCCTGGAAACCAGAGACTTCGAGTTTGGCAGGCAAAGGGGAGGTACGGGGATATGGAGTGGCAACTCTAGTGTAGCTATCGATTAAGGGAAGGGAGGAGAAGCAGGCATGCAACTGAACGCGTTTCTCGTTCGGCCGTTCGTAGAGCAGGGCCTTCGCGAGGAGCTTGGTCCCGGCGATACGACGGGCGGCTTCTTGGCTGGGAACGACCTTATCACCGAGGCCCTCATCTATGCGAAGCAGCACGGAGTTGTGTGTGGTCTCCTGCTCGCTGAAGAGACTGTCAGGCTCCTCGAGCCGGACGCGACGGTGATCTATGAAGCTCATGATGGCGATGAGATCCAACCCGGAGGCGTGCTTTTGCGCATCACCGCTAAGGCATCAACCCTGTTTGCGGTCGAGCGGGCAGCACTCGATTGGGTACAGTATCTCTCTGGTATCGCGACCAAGGCGAGACGATATGCAAAGCTAGTGGAGCCTTATGGTACACGCGTCACCGACACGCGGAAGGGAGTTCCCGGAATGCGTGTGCTCGAGAAGTACGCCGTGCGGGTGGGAGGCGCCTACAACCATCTCTTCGGTCTCCACAACGCTATCCTGGTTAAAGACAACCACATCAAGCTGGCAGGAGGAATCAAACCAGCCGTGGAGCAGCTACGAGCGAAAGCGCTCCACACATTCAAGATTGAGGTTGAGTGCGAGACCCTTGAGGAGGTGGAAGAGGCGCTCGCGACAAGAGCGGACATCATCATGTTCGATAACATGGACCTCGAAACGATCCGTCAAGGACTCGACCTTGTCGACGGTCAGACCATGACCGAAGCCTCGGGTGGCATACGAGAACATACCATCGTGCAGGTAGCCGAGACGGGGGTCGATATAATATCCGCGGGCGACATGACGCATAGCGCCGGCGTGATCGACATGAGCATGGACTTCGGCGACATCAAACCGAGTGCGCGGCGCGATATCGACAGGTCGCGGGTCGGCGAAGCGGCCGACGTCTGAAGCGTTCACGTGACTACGGACCTCCGATTCCCGGTAGATAATGGCGTAATTCCCGCCCTAGACGTCGAGTCGATCGACGAGCTTCAGCGGCTCGTGGAGATGACACACGATGTTGAGGGAATCGTAGGTTACAAACTGGGAGTCGTAGGCGCTCTGCGCCTCGGACTGCGTGGAGCGGTGAAGGCCATTCGGGACATTACGGATCTGGCGATCATCTACGATCACCAAAAGGCCGGCCCAGACATACCCGATATGGCAGGGAAATACGCATCGATCTGTAAGGACGCTGGCGTTCGTGGCCTTATCCTGTTCCCGCTCGCCGGAGAGCGCTCCGTGCGTGAATTCGTCGGGCATGCGCAGCGGGCGGGTCTCGTTCCCATCGTAGGTGGAGCCCTCCCCTTTCCAGAGTACTACGTCAGCGGTGGGGGCTATGTATCTGACGACGTACTCGAACGTATCTTCGCCCTGAGCGCTACGCTCGGGGTCGCTGACTTTGTCGTTCCAGCCAACGATCCCGAAGCGGTCGGGCGGTACGCCGAAACCTTAAAGGCTGGCGTCGATAGGCCTGGTGTATTCTTGCCCGGCATCGGGGCCTTGGGAGGAAGTATAGAAGAAGCGTTCGCCGCCGCCGCCGGGTGCCGGCGCTACGCTGTGGTCGGAAGGGGAATCTATAGGAGTGAGGACCCCCGGGCTCGCGCCCAGCAGCTGGGCGAGGAGGCGTTACGGTGCGTCGAGAAGAACCCGGCGTGACGTTTCACGTTTCTCATTCCTGCTGTGGGTTGACCAAATAACCGAAAGCTGCTTAGCCAACAGATCAGAAGGAGCGGACATGTTTGATGAGGGAGTTGTCCTTGACTTCTCTAAGCTCAACGGGTTAGTGCCAGTAGTTTTGCAGCATAGCGAGACACGAGAGGTTCTGATGGTCGGTTTCGTAAATCAGGAGGCCTGGGAAGAAACGTTGCGCACCGGCCTCGTCACTTTGTTTCGGCGTACTCTTCAGCGCGTTCAGGTTAAAGGGGCTGACGACGAGAGCTATGTCCGCATCGAGCGCATCATTGTGGACTGCGACGAGGACACCGTGCTTCTGGAGGTGCTACCGGAGGGCCCGGTATGCCACTTCGGCGGACCCACGTGCTTTATCAAACCCGTGGAGAACTCACACTTTAGCCAGGTGCGGTCTGATACCGGCAAAGCTTAAAGGAGCACGGGCTGACTTATTAAGGAGGGCATACATGATCTGCTCGTCGCCAACTGAACTACTTGTCGACGGAGAGTGGAGTGCTGCGGCCAGCGGCGAGACCTTCACTACGCGCAACCCCGCAACAAACGCACCGCTAGCAGAGGTAGCAAAAGCTGGTAGCGAAGATGTTGATCGTGCCGTAGCAGCGGCGCGCCGGGCGTTCGACAAAGGGCCGTGGCCCAAGGCGTCACCCTACCAGCGAGGACGCGTTCTCCAGAGGGTGGCAGACGGGATCCGGAACGAGGCTGAGGTCATCGCAGACCTCGAGACGCATAACAGCGGCAAGACCATAACAAGCTCGCGCAAGGAGATCGAGGGTGCCGCTATGGTCTTTGATTACTATGCCGGCGCGATGGACAAATTCTTTGGCGAGACGATCCCGATGGGCGACCGGGTCCTCGACTTTACCCTCCACGAGCCTGTAGGCGTCGCCGGCCAGATCATACCGTGGAACTTCCCGTTTCTGGCGGCGGCATGGAAGATCGCCCCGGCTATCGCCACGGGCTGTACCACTATCCTGAAGCCCTCGTGTAATACGCCGCTGACGGCGCTGGAGCTCGGCCGGTTGTGCCTCGAAGCGGGGGTTCCGGAGGGTGTGGTCAACATTATCCCGGGGCCTCCGACCGAAGTAGGACAACATATCGTTGCTCATCCCCTGGTGGATAAGATAGCTTTTACGGGTTCGACGGCAACAGGCACTCAAATCCTTAAGACCTCGGCCGACTCGATTACCCGGGTTTCGCTGGAGCTCGGGGGGAAGAGCCCGAACATCGTGTTCGCGGACGCCGACCTCGACAAAGCGGCTGGAGCAGCGGTGCAGGGGGCGTTCGGTAACGCCGGACAGTCATGCTCGGCCCGTACCCGGCTGTTCGTCGCCAGGGAAGTTCATGACGAGTTCGTGCCGAAGGTGCTATCCGCCGCCGGGCGCTTTATCGTCGGCGACCCCATGGACGAAACAACGGACATGGGGCCCCTTATCTCGGAGGCGCACTGGAAGAACGTCCGTCGCTATGTAGACATAGGCCAGTCAGAGGGTGCTGACCTGCGCTTTGGAGGTGCAGGTGCGCCTGGGCTCGACGAAGGCAACTACTTCGCCCCAACGATTTTTACAGCTGTGTCGAACGAGATGAAGATCGCCCAGGAGGAGATCTTTGGGCCTGTGTTGGCCGTGATCCCATTCGCTAGCGAAGACGACGTGGTTCGGATGGCGAACGATAGCGACTACGGGCTCAACGCGTCGGTGTGGTCGCGCGACATAGGACGGGCGCTTAGCGTAGCAAAGCGCCTGCGCGTAGGCATGGTCTCCATCAACTCTCACGGAAGCGCCAGCCGATTCGGCTTGTTCGCCCCCTTCGGTGGCTACAAGAAATCAGGTCTCGGCCGGGAACTGGGTATGTATGGCCTTCAAACCTACACTGAGGTGAAGAACGTCTTTATTGACCTCGTGGAGTAATAACATATGCATGAGTGCGAAGCTTGGTAGGTTGCAGATCTACCTCCGTCAAGGGAGCGTGTCGTTGCGAAGGCTCCTTCCTGGACAGGGACGAACCATGACTCAGGCTCGAATCGTTACAGTCCTGACTCCTGCAGCCCCTAGAGCCCTTTACGTGAGAGGCCAAGCATCGGACGGTAGGCCGACGCTATGCTACTAGTTGTACACGTTATGGGGAGGTACATAGTTGGCTTTTTGTTGTCGCTGACCTCGGCGACGGCGCTGCGCCTGACCGGGAACACTGCACCGGGCCGCAGCTTCAGGATCACCTCAGGCTAGCGGGCGCCGTGGTCAGCAGCGATCGTCAACTCTCTGGAACGAAGCTCGTGATACTAGCCCTTTCCCTTTGCGGATTGCTCGTTCCCTCGCAGCTGTACGTCTCGATCACGCTGATTACTCCTATCAGCTCTACGTTTGAAGTCTCCCCAGAGATGGCCTTGTGGGTTGGTAGCGCTTTTGGGTTTGCTTATGCGGTCGGATTCGTGGTTTTCGGTCCTCAATCTGACCGGTACGGGCGCAAGAAGGTTCTCGTGAGCGGGCTGCTAGCCCTTGCCTTGAGCACGCTAGGTGTCGCCGCTAGCCCATCGTTTGACGTTATGATCGTTCTGCGCTGCGTGCAAGGGCTGAGCGCGGCAACGTTTGTGCCTGCGGCGCTTGCCTACGTTAGTGAAACCCTGCCCCAGGCCGCTCAAACCACAGGGTTAGCGTACGTGACAACAGGTCTCATCGCCTCGGGGATATTCGGGCAGGTGTATGCGGAGGCTATTAGCGAGGTATGGGGCTGGCGCTGGGTATTCTGGCTCGCAGCGCCGGTGTTCTTGATATTTGCGTTCATCCTCTTCCAACAGCTATCTGGGACCGCGGGGGTAAATCCTGACGCAGGCTTGGTGGGCGTCTATAAAAGGATGGGCCGGCTGTTCTCACGGAGACCGCTGATCGTGATCTTTACGGTCTCCGTGGCGGTGTTTGGCAGCTTCGTCGCCATGTATACTGCGTTGGGCCCACACCTTGAGTATGGTCATGGCCTTCGTGACACCGAGGTGCTCCTAGTCCGGATAGTTGGGCTTCCGGGCATGCTTGTCGCCCCCTTTGTTAGCCGGTTAGCGGTGCGGTGGAGCCCCAGAACCCTCGTCGTCGGCGGGTTTACCGCTTCGGCAGTTGGCTTGATCGTCGAGGCCATGACTTCGTCTGTGGCGTTCCTCGTTGCAGGAAGCGTATTCTTCGTGGCGGGGATCGCGACGGTTGCACCCAGCCTGGTCGCGCTACTCTTATCCTTCGCTGACGACGCCCGCGGCGCTGCGGTCTCGGTAAACAACTTTGCGCTGTTCTTCGGAGCGAGTTTGGGGCCCTTCCTTACCCGGCTTCTGGACTTCACTGGAGTCTGCCTGGTCCTCGCAGCCGTACTTCTCACCGCGGCGGCTGTCGTTGGCGTGGTTGTGCCGGTAAGCTCTCGGGCAGGTGCTGGTCGGATGGCGAATGCTCGTGACAGAGTGCCACCCGCGCAGTGATCCTGAAGGCAATACCGCGGTGCGGAGGAATGGGCCCGAGTTGTGATGATGCTGGCTCGCGTGGCATCATAGACGTACGAGCGTTTCCTTACGAAACCCAAGAAGATAGGGGGAAGTCGTAAAGCTTGGTATGGACAATAGAGAGACCACCACCCCCCAAGGGGTGGTCCTGACCACAGAGCTGAAACTGCTGATTTGCCAGCGGCGACTCGGCGTGCTCCTTTCAGACTTCGCCGCCTTGGAAAACTCGCAGCGCCTGCTCCTAACCGGATCCACGCTGAAGCATGTCCCACAGCGGAGGCCCCAGTGACTTCCTCTGATGAGCTGCGAGACGCCCTCCTGTCGGCCGTGGCTCCTCTGCCCAACACCGCTGGCGGGACAGCCATCGTGCTCGCCACTGCGAATTCGCCACCAGCGATGACTCTGCTCTCATCGGGTGATATCTTGGTGGATGGTGACACGGTGAGGCTTGCCGTCTTCGCGGACAACTCGGTGGTCAGCCAGCTCGGTGGGAGTTGCACGCTGTTGGTTCCGACTGGTGGTGGCGCGCTCCGCGTGTCCTTGCAGCCGGCTGTCGCGCGACGGGCAGGTCCACTAGCGGTCATAGAAGGCGAGATAGTCTCGCTGCGGCCTTCTACCGAACCACCGTGGTCGCTACGCCTCGATTTCGTGCCGGCGGAAGAAAGGGGACGGGAGGCCTTCGTAGACTACTGGACGCGAGTTCGCTCCTGGCTAGAGCAGGGAGCACCAGGCGAAGGTCCCCAACCCCCGACCCCGCCGTCTGCGTAACAGAACAGCAAGGGTTCGACGATAGGGCCCAATCTTTCTTTCGCCGAGCAGCGTACGCCGTCAACTCATCACGCCCCCTCCGTCGACGACGAAGGTCTGTCCGCTGACGAAATTGCTCTCCGGGGAGGAGAGGAAGAGCACGGCTCCGACGAGATCCTCCGGCGCCATAGCGCGCTGTATAGACCTCGTCGTCGCTGCCTGCTCGATGTAGTCTTCGACGTTGATCTGCCTCGTCGATTCATTTGAGACCAGTCCCGGAGCGACCGCGTTGACGGTGATGTTGTCGGAACCGAGCTCCCGAGCCAGTGCGCGGGTCAACCCGATCACGGCTGCCTTCGAGGCCACGTAGTGGGCGAAGCCGGCCGCGCCGATGTACGCTACCACCGAGGAGATGTTGACGATCTTGCCGTACCCTTGTCGCCTCATGTAGGGAGAGACAGCTTTGGTACAGTGCCAGATGCCTCGCACGTTGACCGCCATAACCTTTTCCCATTCCTCAACCGATATCTCATCGAACGGTTTCTTGGCCCCAAGATCAAAGTATATGGCCGCGTTGTTTACTAGAACGTCGACCCCGCCTAATCTGTCTGCCGCCTGGCGAGCCATCTGGTCTACGCTCTTGTCGTCTGTCACGTCGGCACGGACAAACACCGCCTGTGAGTCTCCGTTGCCATCGAGCTCTTTAGCGAGCGTTTCGCCTTCATGCTCGAGGATGTCGGCTACGGCCACGTTGGCCCCTTCGGAGGCAAAGGCTCGTGCGTACACCGAGCCGATGCCCTTGGCTCCTCCTGTGACGATGACGTTTTTTCCCGAGAACCTCATCTAACCTCTCCCTGTAGAACGTGAAGCTAGTCTCATAAACGGAAACGTTCTTGTCTGTTACCGTCTCAGCCGATCCGGGACGGCAACAGACGGTGGTGGTGAGCAACTCACTTGAGATTCCCCCTAGTCTCGGGGTTTAGCAAGACTCCTACCAAATAGAGGAGGAGGGCGGCTCCTATGAAGATGACTAGCCTCGACGGTATGTCCTCCACCGTCGGGCTGGCGAGATTGACGAAGGTGGGTAATATGCCGCCGATGGCGAACCCTACGTTCCAGTTAAGACCCGTACCGCTAGCCCTAATGCCCGTGGGGTAACGTTCGTTGAGGAACACGAGTATGGGCGCATAGGCCGCGTTGCCCAAAAAGGCCAGCGCGCTAGCGTAGAAGTAGATCAGCCCGATCGAGTCCGCCGTCAAGTCGCCCATTTGTAGGTAGATCAGAGGTATCAATATTAGGTCCATTATGCCCAAGAACAGGAAGGTCCTCTTCCTCCCGAACACCTCGCTTAGATGGCCGAACAGAGGGGCGGCCACGAGAACGGCCAGGTTGGATACGACCAAGATACGGCCGCGGCTGCCCGCCTCAACCCCGTTAATGACGTCGAGAAAGGTCGGAAGGAAACCGGAGGTGAGGTAGTAGCAGGTTCCGCCTCCCGCAACGATCAGCAGGTTCATGAAAAAGATGGGAGCGTAGCGTCTGGAGAACAACAACCTGCGTAGGGGAGACGTCTCGGTCTCCTCATGTTGCCTCTCTTGAGCTGCCCAGATCGGCGATTCTTGGACGGTCCGAAACACGAACAGGCTCAAGATAGCCCCGATTATCCCGGTGAAGAACATAAACCTCCATCCCCACTCCGAGAAGGCCTCCCCCGGGAAGATCAAAGAGATCACAAAGTAGGCAAGGGAGGCGACGAGGGCACCGAGTCCCGCGCCGCCTCCCCCGATCGTCCCGGACATAAGTCCACGCCACCTCTCCGAGACGGTCTCGGTACCGATGGTGTGGGTGGAGGCGACAACGCCGCCCACGAAGACACCCTGCACGACTCGTAGCACAAGGAACACGATGGGTGCGAGGATGCCTATCTGGTAGATGGTCGGTACCGCACCCATAAGGGCCGTCACGATCCCGACACCGGTTACCGCGACGATCATGGCTCGCTTTCGCCCGTGCCTGTCAGCGTAGTTGCCGAAGATCGCGGACCCGACGGGGCGCATCAGGAGGGTCACCGCAAAAGAGGCGTAGGTCGCGGCCAAGGAGAGCGTTGGCACGTCCGAGGGGAAGAACAAGGGTCCTATAGTCGAGGCCACGAAGAGGAGAATAAACAGGTCGAAGAGGTCGAAGGACCAGGCAACGACCGAGGCGAAGCCCGCGGTGAGGACCTGTCGCTGGGTGACCTGGGGCCGTGCTGCGTGCCTCGCTTCT
>Ga0126315_10000997_pt1 | contig 10518 bp, 11 predicted proteins | sample Plot106_FD_92534 | JGI IMG/M metagenome (GOLD analysis project Ga0126315, IMG submission 92534) | Serpentine soil microbial communities from UC McLaughlin Reserve, CA, USA - Plot106 | ecosystem: Environmental > Terrestrial > Soil > Grasslands | place: USA: UC McLaughlin Reserve, Lake County...
ACGCCGAGCCGGTTGCCGCGCCGCGTCGCCACGTGCCCGACGGCGATCGCGACGCCCTCCGCGACGTCGGCCTTGCGCCGGTCCGCGGTGCCGAACGTCATCGAGGCCGACATGTCGAGCAGCAGCCAACAGTTCAGCGCGCGCTCGCCGACGTGCACGCGCACGTGCGGCTCCTGCATGCGCGCGGTCACGTTCCAGTCGATGTGGCGGACGTCGTCGCCGGGCCGGTACGGCCGGATCATCGCCAGGTCCGTGCCGCCGCCGACCTGGGGGGTCATGTGGTCGCCGGGAATCAGGCTCTCGACGCGGCGCATGACGGCCAGGTCGAGCGAGCGCAGGACCTGCGGCGGGACGGGGCCCGGCCCGGGCCGGTCGGGCGAGCGGTCCGGCGGCGGCGGGACGACGCGCAGCCTCGGGCTCACGGCAGCCGCCCCCCGCGCAGCAGCGAGAACGCCAGGCCGCCGAGCAGCAGCACGAGCCCGCCGCCGGCGAACGTCGCGGTCATCTCCTGCTTCTCGCGCACGGTCGCGAAGCGCGTCGCCAGCCCGGAGTAGACGGCCTCGAGCTGGTCGGCGTCGGGCGCATTGAAGTAGCGCCCACCCGTCTCGCGCGCGATCTCCTGCAGCGTCAGCGTGTCCGGCGGCACGTTCTCGGTCCGGGTGGTGCCGTCGGCGCGCTTGGTCTCGAGCGTGCCGTTCGGCGTCCCGAGCGCGACGGTGTAGATGCGGATCTTGGCCTTCTTCGCCTGCTGGGCGATGTCGATCGGATCATCGCCGCGGGTGTTCGCGCCGTCGGAGAGCAGGACGATCGCGGTCGGCAGCTTGCGCGTGCCGCCGAGGCCGTCGGGAATCGGCGTCTGCGCCGCCTGCAGGCCGAGCTCGAGGCCGTCGCCCATCGCGGTCGCGCCCTTGACGGTGAGCTGGCGCAGGGCGAGCGCCATCCGCGCGCGGTCGGTCGTCGGCTCGACGACCTGCTCGGCCTGCGAGCCGAACTTGATCAGCCCGAGGCGGAAGTCCTCGGGCACCTGGCGCGTGAGCGTCCGGGCGGCCTCGCGCGCGGCGGTCAGCCGGTTCGGCCGCACGTCCTTGGCGAGCATCGAGCCGGACGTGTCGGTGACCATGATCACCGTCGCCTCCTCGCGCTTGGCGGCAACCGTCCGCTCCGGGCGGGCGAGCGCGACCAGCAGGGAGGCGAACGCCAGCAGCGCGAGCAGCGCCGGCAGATGGCGCAGCGGGCTCGCCTTGGCCACCGACGCGAGGATGGCGACGTTGGTGTAGCGGACCGCGAACCGCCGCCGGCGCTGCTGCGCCGCGACGTAGGCGACGACGGCCAGGGGCAGCAGCCCCAGGCCGATCAGCACCAGTGGCTCGCGGAAGCTCATGTGCGGCTAGCGCGTCGCCCGCTCGCGCACCGACTCGTGGGCGAGCTCGATCCGCGGCATCGGCGTGCGCCGCAGCACGTCGTCGAGCACGCGGTCGGCGTCGACCCCCGCGGCGAGCGCCTCGTAGGTGAGCACGATCCGGTGGCGCAGCACGTCACGCGCCAGGTCGCGGACGTCGACCGGGAGCACGTAGTCCCGCGCGCGCAGCAGCGCGAGCGCGCGTGCCGCGTGGATCAGGTTGATCGATCCGCGCGGGCTGGCCCCGAACTCGACCCAGCCGTGCTCGCCGCGCTCGCGCGTGGCGGTGGTCAGTGCGACGGCGTACTCCATCACCCGCCGGTCGACGTAGGACTGCGCGGCCGCGCGCTGGTGCTGGGCCAGCGCCTCGGGCGAGAGGACCTGGCGCACCCGCGCTCCACCGTCGAGCGAGCGCTCGACGACCGCGACCTCGTCGCGGGTCTCGGGATAGTCGACCACGAGCTTGAACATGAAGCGGTCGACCTGCGCCTCGGGCAGCGCGTAGGTGCCCTCGGACTCGATCGGGTTCTGCGTGGCCATGACCAGGAACGGCGACGGCACGCGGTGGCTGTCGTGGCCGATCGTGACCTGGCGCTCCTGCATGACCTCCAGCAGCGCCGACTGGACCTTCGCCGGCGCGCGGTTGATCTCGTCCGCGAGCAGGAAGTTGCAGAAGACCGGGCCGAGCTCGGTGTCGAAGCCGCCGGTGTCCGCCCGGTAGATCCTCGTGCCCACGAGGTCCGCCGGCACGAGGTCGGGGGTGAACTGCAGGCGCTTGAACGAGCCGCCGAGCACGTCGGAGACGGTCTTGACCGTGAGCGTCTTGGCCAGGCCCGGCACGCCCTCGAGCAGCACGTGCCCGCCGGCCAGCAGGGCGACGATCACGCGCTCGAGCATCGCCTCCTGGCCGACGATCACGCGTTTGATCTCGAACAGCGCGGTCTCGAGGGCGTCGTGGGCCTCGCGGGCGGGGCTGCGCTCCCGCCGCTCGTCGTCGTCCAGCGCGCGCAGCCGCCTGTCGTCAGAACTCACGCCGTTTCTCCTCGGTCGGACGCCGTCATCCCTGTTGCTGTGCTTCGTTGGGGCGGGTGCCGAGTGTGACGTTCAGCGTCTCACGGCTCCCGTTGCGCTGCACCTCCACCTTCCCGGTATCGCCGGGCTTGCGCGTCAGCACCGCCTGGCCGAGATCCGACGCTGTCTTGATGCTGCGCCCGTCGAAGGAGAGGATGAGGTCGCCGGGCCGGATGCCGGCCTTCTGGGCCGGGACGCCCTGGACCTGCTGGACGACCGCGCCGTCGCGCGGAGCGGCGTCGGATGTGGACACGCCGAGCCAGGCGCGCTCGATCTTGCCGCTCGCCTTGAGCTGCGGCACGACCTGCTTGACGGCGTCGACCGGGACCGCGAAGCCGACTCCGGAGTTCGCGTCGGACCCGTTGGTGGCGATCTGGGAGTTGATCCCGATCACGCGGCCGCTGTCGTCGAGCAGCGGGCCGCCCGAGTTGCCCGGATTGATCGCGGCGTCGGTCTGGATGACGCCCGAGATGGTGAAGCCGTTAGGGGCCTGGATCTCACGGCCGAGCGCCGAGATGATCCCGCTGGTGACGGTGCCCTGCAGCCCGAATGGGCTGCCGATCGCGATCGCCGGCTGGCCCGGCTCGAGCTTGCTGGAGTCGGCGAGCTGGAGCGGCTTCAGGCCGCCCTCCACCTTGGAGGGGTCGATCTTGAGTACGGCGATGTCGGTCGACGGGTCGGTCCCGACGACCCGGGCGTCGATCGGGTCGCCGTTCTCGCTGAAGCGCACGGAGACGCTGCGGGCGTTCTCGACGACGTGGTCGTTGGTCACGATCGTGCCGTCGGAGTCGTAGACCCAGCCGGAGCCGGACGCGCGGCCCTGGTCGGTCGTGACGGCGATGAACGCGACGCCGGGCGAGACGCGCTCGTAGATGTCGGAGACGTCGGTCGGCACGGCGGCGCTCGACGACGACGAGCCGGACGTGGTGGCGCTCGGCGTGGCGGTGGCGGTGGAAGACTGCGCTCCGGCGTCCGTGCGGTCGAAGACGCCGCTCGCGACGAGGACGCCGGCGACGATGGCGACGGAGAGCGCGCCCATCACCAGATAGAGGAAGTGGGAGGCACGGGTGGTTCGCATGGCCCGCATCCCAGCAACGGCCCGCCAAGGCTTCCTGAACCGCCGCTCACGTCTTGCTTAAACGTTTCTGTGACGCGTCTTAGGAACCGTGACGCCGCGTACGGTCCGCCGTGGCGACGTGCGGCGACGGACCCATGCGCGCGCCCGCTCCCACGCGCGCCGCGTGGCGCCGCGCGGCCCGAAGCGCGCCGGCGGCGGCACGGTGGCGCGCACCTGGGCGACCCAGCCGTCGAGCGGCAGCTCGCCTGCGATCAGCTGCCGCAGCGCGTTGGTGACCGGTGCGTTCACGCCCGCGCGGTCGAGCGCGGCGGCCAGCAGCGGCACCGTGTCGAGCGCCTCGACCGCCTGGCCGATCCGGTCCGGGATCTCCGCAGCGGGCACGCCCTTGCCGAGCAGCTCGCCGGCGCGCCGGTTGCGGCTCTGCGGCGCCAGCGCGGTGCCGACGAGGTCGCCCGTGCCGGCCAGGCCGATCAGCGACTCCGGCCGCGCGCCCTGGCGCTCGGCGTAGCGCCAGACCTCCTGGAAGATGTGGCCGGCGGCCGCGCCGGCCGCGTTCAGGCCCACCGCCTCGGTGGCGCCCGCCGCCAGCGCGGCGGCGTTCTTGGCCACGCCCGCCAGCTCGACGCCGATCGGGTCGCTCGACTTCTCGCAGACGACGCCCGCGCGCATGAAGACGTTGGCGATCGTGCCCGCGAGCCGCTCGTCGAGCGAGGCCGCGACCAGGCCGGCGCCCTCGGTGACCATCTCGCGCGCGTGCGCGGGCCCGCCCACGCACGCGACGCGGCTGGAGCCGAGCGCGGCCGACAGCAGCACCGTCGGCGCCGACCCGTCGGGCGGGACGAGTCCCTTGGCGAGCGAGATCACCGGCGTGCGGCGGCCGAGCCCGGCGGCTTCGAGCCCGCGGATGACCTCGTCCAGCCCGCGCGAGGGGACGCCGAGGAACACGTAGTCCGCGCGCGCGAGGCCCTCCTCGACGGGCTCGATCCGCAGGTCGCGCGGCAGCGGCACGCCCGGCAGGTAGGCCTTGTTCTCGCGGTCGGCGTCGAGCCGGCGCCACTGTTCGCGCGTGCGCGTCTGCAGCGTCGTGCGGAAGCCGCCGCGGGCCAGCAGGACCGCGACGGCGGTCCCGAACGAGCCGGCGCCGACCACGACGGCGCGCCTGCTCCCCGGGGTGGGCAGGGTCAGATGCGGGCGTGGCGGCACTCCCTCCCCGTACCCATTACCCCGGTGACGCGTTACGCCATGAGGATTGATTAGATGCGGGCAACGTGCTGCGCCCACCTCGGGAGGGGCGCTCGACAGGGGAGCAGTCATGCCCAAGGGAGTCGGGCCGGTATTCGCCGGTCTTGTGGTCGTTCCGCGCTGGCCGTCCACCGACGGCGGCTACTCGCCGTATCTGTCCTGGCAGGGGGCCGAGGAGTCCATCTGCGCGAGCAAGTCGGTCACGAGCCGCTACGACGACTCGGGCGCGAAGCTCACCAAGGCGGGCCAGACCGACACCGCCGGCCTGCGGCTGATCGCCTCACGCGCCAAGACGGGGGCGTTCGCCGGCGAGACGCTGTTCAACTCGGACATCGCGTTCGAGAACGGCTACGCCTACCAAGGCGACTACCAGGGCGTCTCGATCCGGGACGTCCGGGATCCGAGCAACCCGACGCTGGTCAACCAGATCGTCTGCCCGGGCTCGCAGAACGACGTCACGATCAACGACGGGATCCTCATCACGTCGACGGACTCGCGGCGTACGAACGACGGCTGCAACAGCACGTCGACGTCGACGCCGACCTCGCCCACCACGTGGGAGGGCCTGAAGGTCTGGGACGTCCGCGATATCCGCAACCCGGAGGACCCGAAGGTGCTCTCCCCGGTCGGCAAGAAGGTCCTGTTCACCGACGAGCTCGGCGGCGGCAGTCAGCCGACCTGCAACTCGACGGTCGGCCCGAACCGCGGCGCCGACGCGATCTACGACATCACCGATTCGGCGAATCCGAAGTTCATGAGCTACTTCAAGATGCCGAGGGATCAGACGAACTTCGAGAACTGCGTCGCCCACAACGGCAACGCGATGCCGGTCAAGGAGCTCGCCTGGTTCGACCGTGGGCCGTGCAACGACTCGCGGCTCGTGCTCGGCGGCTTCTGGTCGTCGTACTACTACAACGGGTTCATCTACGGCAGCGAGATCCAGCGCGGCTTCGACGTCTTCAAGGCGACGGGCGGCGAGTTCTCGGCCGCCGATCGTGCGCGCGTGCGCACGCTGAACGCGCAGACGCAGTTCTGACGGATGGCTACGCGCGGCCCTCGGCCAGTTCACGGCCGAGGGCCTCGCCGGCCGCCTCCAGCTCCTCCAGCGTCGTCGCCACGAGCGTCCGCTGAAGGTCGATGATGCGCTTGCCGAAGGGGTCGAGCGCGTCGGTGCCGACGATGGCGTGCAGCGGCACGCCCGCCTGGCGCGCGCGGGTGCCGATCTCGCCCACGAGCTTGCCCTCGAGCGTCTGCTCGTCGAGCTTGCCCTCGCCGGTGACGACGGCGCGCGACGCCCGCATCCGGTCGTCGAAGTCCAGCGCATCGAGCACCCAGCGCGCGCCTGGCTCGAGCACCGCGCCGTGCGCCGCCCACAGGCCGCCGGAGAGGCCGCCCGCGGCGCCCGTCATCGGGACGCCGCGCGGGTCGCGCGGGAGCGTGGTCGCGAACTTCTCCAGCCGCTCTCGCAGCTTCACGACCATGTCGGGGTCGGCGCCCTTCTGCGGGCCGAACACCTTGGCGGCGTCCTCGAAGACCGTGCGCACGTCGGTGAGGACGACGATCTGTGCGCCGCGCAGGCCGCCGCTGTCCTCGATCGCCTCCAGCGCGCCCGCCCCGCCGTCCGTCGTGGCGGAGCCGCCGACCGCCACGAGGATCACCTGCGCGCCCGCCTCGGCGGCGGCGGCGATCAGCTGGCCGGTGCCGTAGGTGGAGGCGGCCCAGGCGTCGCGCTCGTCCTCGGCGACGAGCCCGAGCCCGCTCGCGGCCGCCATCTCGACGATCGCCGTGCCCCCGTCCTCGACGAGGCCGAACCCGGCGCGGATCTCGCGCCCGAGCGGGTCCCTGACGTCGACGCCGACCACCTCGCCGCCGAGCTGGGGCAGCAGCGCGTCCAGCGTCCCCTCGCCGCCGTCGGCGACGGGGCACAGATCCGGCGGCATCAGGCCGGCGGCCTCGAGCCCGCGGCCGATCGCGCCCGCGACCTGCGGCGCGCTGAACGTGCCCTTGAACGAGTCGGGGGCGACGAGGACGGGACGTTCCGGGACGGGCATCGGCGCATCGTGCCAGGAAGTCGTGACACACGATCGCGCGTACCGACATTCAATGACCGAGCATGAGCGCGCACACCGCACCCGCGTTACGCATCGACGAGGACAACCTCGAGGCGCTGCAGGCCGCCGTCGGCGTACTGGCCGCCAAGTGGAGCGTGGTCGTCCTGACCCGCCTTTCCGACGGCTCGAGCCGCTTCAACGAGCTGCTGCGCCAGATCGACGGCGTCTCCCGCCGCATGCTGAGCGCGACGCTGCGCCAGCTCGAGCGCGACGGGCTGATCGAGCGCCACGTCTTCGCGCGCGTGCCCGCGCGCGTGGGTTACGAGCTCTCGCCGGCCGGACAGGAGCTGCTGGCCGCACTCGCCCCCCTCGCGGGCTGGGGCATGGAGCACCGGGCGGAGGTCTTCGCCGCGCGCGAGCAGTTCGACCGCATGCAGGAGTGGCGGGCGAACCGCGAGGGCATGCAGGCCCGCAGCCGCGCGGGCGCGCCGCCGTCGCAGATCATCTAGGCGCTGCTAGCTCAGCAGCTGGTCCATTCGGCACTCTGCCGCGTCCTTGTCCTCGCGCCAGCGCGCGATCTTGGCCCCGTGGCGGATCCGGTCGTTGCTCGTGTGGTCGAACGTGATCTCGACCACGAGCTCGGGCCGCAGCTCGATCCACTCGAGCTCGCGGTCGTTGGCCCAGCGGCTCGGGTCGCCCATCCCCCGCTCGCCGGTCTCGTAGGGCTTGAGCTCGCCGACGAGCTCGCGCTTGCGCTTGGCGCTCAGGCCTGAGGTGTGGCCGACGGTGCGCAGCTTGCCGTCGTCGTCGTAGAGGCCGAGGATCAGCGAGCCGACGGTGTCGGGCTCCTTGCCGGGGCGCCAGCCCATCACGACCGCGTCGATCGTGCGCACGCGCTTGATCTTCGCCATGCCCTTGCGCTCGCCCGGCAGGTACGGCGCGTCCTGGCGCTTGGCGATCACGCCTTCGGCGCCCTGCAGCCACGGCTGCGCGCCGTCGGGATCCTCGGTCGCCGGCGTGAGGTCGACCGGCTTGTCGACGAGCTGCGCGAGGCGGTCGCGGCGCTCGGCCTGCGGGAGCTCGAGCAGGACGTCGTCGTCGTGGGCGAGCAGGTCGAAGGCGATGAAGCGCGTCGGCGTCTGCTCGGCCAGCATGCGGATCCGCGTCTCGGCGGGGTGGATGCGCTGGCCGAGCGCGTCGAAGTCCTGGCGGCCCCGCTCGTCGAACAGCACGATCTCGCCGTCGAGCACGTAGCGGCCCTCGGGGAAGCTCAACTCGGGGAAGTAGCGCGTCATCGGCTTGCCGTTGCGCGACTGCAGGTACACCTCGCCGCCGTCGACGAAGGCGAGCGTGCGGAAGCCGTCCCACTTGGGCTCGTAGACCCAGCCGTCGCCGAGCGGGAGCGTCTTGGCGGGGCGGGCGAGCTGCGGGAGGACGGGCGGCTTGATCGGCAGGGCCATGCCTGCAGTTAAACACGCGACCCCCGCCGGGGAGGCGGGGGTCGGAGGGGAGGGGTACTGCTTGGGAGGGGTACTTCGATCTCTGAGAGAGAAGTCTTCGTGGTGGGGTCTCAGGCGAGCGGGCGACGCTCGTCGAAGCCGGGCCGATCCTCGGTCCCGAACTTGACGGCAAGCGCACCGAACGCACCGAGGGCGGCGGTGACCGCGAGTGCGATGACGGTGAACATGCAACCAGTATCGGAGCTTGTTAGGCATTGCTGTAGGCTTGGTTGACTAGAGCGTCGATAGGTTCAGCCTATATGACACTTCAGCAATTATCCTATTTCCTGGCCGCTGCGGACCACGGCTCCTTCAGTGCGGCCGCGGAGTCGATGCACATGGCCCAGCCGAGCCTCTCCGAGCAGATCCGCCGGCTCGAAGCCGAGCTCGGCGTGCCGCTGTTCATGCGCGCCGGCCGGCGGCTCGAGCTCACCGAGGCGGGCCGGATGCTCGTGCCGCACGCCGAGCGAACGCTCGAGGCGGCACGCGAGGCGCAGGAGTCCGTGCGCGAGGTCCGCGACGTCACCGGCGGCACCGTCGCCTTCGGCACGTTCGGCAGCGCCCACCATTATCTGCTCGGCGGGCTGGTGGAGGAGTTCCGCCGCCGCTACCCGTCCGTGAGGATCCGCGTCGTCGGCCAGAACTCCTCGGAGGTCGCCGATGCCGTCCGCGACGGGCACCTGGAGGCCGGGCTCGTCGTGCTGCCCGTCGACGACCGCGGCCTCGACGTGCGGCCGGCGATGCAGGAGGAGCTGCTGTACCTGTCGGCCGAGCCACGCCGCGTGCGCGAGCCGATGACGATCGAGAAGCTCGCCGGCGCCCCGCTGATCCTCTACGACGCCCGCTGGGGCGCCGACGACCCGATGCGCCGCCAGCTGCGCGAGCGCGCCCAGCGGGCCGGCGTGAAGATCGAGCCCGACATCGAGGTCGAGTACATGACCGCGGCCCTCGACCTCGCGCAGCGAGGCCTCGGCGACACGATCGCCGACCGCGCGATCGTGGCCTCGCGCGGGTACGCGCGCCGGCTCTCCGGCGTGCCCTTCGACCCGCCGCTCTACGAGACCTTCGCCTTCATCACGCGCCGCAACGCCCACCTCTCCCCGGCCACCCGGGCGTTCATGCAGGTGGCGCAGAAGCGCGTGGCCGCCCTGCGGCGGCGGCTCTACGCGGAGCGGGAGGCCGAGGGCGCGGTCGCCGTGCCGGGCTCGTAACGGCGCACGCGGGGAAGGGTGGATGGCGTCTGCGGCCGGGTGGAGACGATCGACAGCGCTATACGCCGCAAAGTGACTCCACCCGGTCCACGAGGCCGCCCTGGTACCACGCCCTGAAGATACGATGACCGCCATGGCCCAGGATCACGCGACCGTCGCCGAGGAGGAGTACCTCCAGACCATCTTCTGGCTCCAGGAGGCGGGGCTGCCGATGACGGGCGCCAACGTGGCGCGCGCGATGCAGCTCTCGGCCCCCACGGTGCACGAGATGGTCGGGCGGCTGGAGCGCGACGGCTACATCACCCGCGCGTCCGACAAGACGATCGCCTTCACCGACAACGGGCGCGAGCACGCAGAGGGCGTGGTCCGCAGGCACCGGCTGATCGAGCGCTTCCTGACCGACATCCTCGAGATCCCGTGGGACGAGGTCCACGAGGAGGCCGAGCGGCTCGAGCACTGGATGTCCCCGCAGGTCGAGGCCAAGATGATGGCCGCGGTCGGCGACGCCAAGACCTGCCCGCACGGCCACCCGATCCAGCCCGGCGAGCGGATCTCCGGCGTCCCGCTGGCCGATGCCGAGCACGGCGCGAAGGTCAAGATCCTGCGCTTCGAGAACGAGGCCGAGGAGCTGCTGCACCTGTTCAAGGCCGAGGGCTTCGAGCCGGGACGCGAGGGCGTGATCGCCGAGTCCGACGAGGACACCGTCTCGGTCGACTTCGGAGAGATCACCGCCACGCTGACCCGCTCGGTCGCCGAGACGGTGTCGGTGAGGGCCGACCCGTCGCCGCCGCCGCGCACCGCCCTTCCCGAGCAGCTCGTGCTCTCCAAGGATCGCTACGGCCGCTGACTAAGCCGAAGTTCCTGATCTGATGAGCCCGGATTCGGCGTTGTTTCCGGATTCGGGCTCTTTTTGCGCTGACAGGTGTAGCCAAGACTCATGCGTGCATCTGTCCGGCTGATGTGGCAT
>Ga0126315_10000999_pt1 | contig 10512 bp, 8 predicted proteins | sample Plot106_FD_92534 | JGI IMG/M metagenome (GOLD analysis project Ga0126315, IMG submission 92534) | Serpentine soil microbial communities from UC McLaughlin Reserve, CA, USA - Plot106 | ecosystem: Environmental > Terrestrial > Soil > Grasslands | place: USA: UC McLaughlin Reserve, Lake County...
CAAATTCGGCCTCCGCCGAGAGGTCGCCCAGGTCCCACATCGGGTCGTTCATCCCGGAGAACTCCCAGTCAATGATGTAAAAGCGCTCGCCGGTATCCAGGAAATTCCTCGGCCACGGGTCGTTGTGGCAGGGCACGAGGGGCATGGGGGACGTTCCCAGCGTCACTCGCACCGCTTGTGCCACGCGCTCCACCTCGTAGTAATCCTCCGGCAGCGGCGTTCGCAGCTTGCTCAGGATGCCCAGGTAGTTGTCGATCATGGCGAAAACATCGAAGCGGGGACCGAAGACCGGACCGAGGCGATGAACCTGCTTGAGCGCCAGGGCGGCGCGAGCCGGGGCTCCCGGCTCGCGCCGGAACCTCTCCCCGTCCATGGTCACCCCGTCGACGAACCGGGACAGCATCGTGCCCTCTTTTGCGTCGAAGTAGAGTACCTCGGCGTTGATCCCGGCCGCCGCCGCGTGCCGGGCGTTGTGCTCCTCGATCGTTCGGTTTATGTATTCGAAGGTATCCTTGCCGGGGAGCCGTAGCGCATAGACCCCGTCGTCCGTGGTTACCTTATAAGTGACGTTAGTGAGCGAGCCGAGACGCGCGAGCTTGATGTTTTCCAACCGCACGCCTTCGAATAGGGGTATGCAAGACAGCACAGCGTACGCATCGTTCAACCTCGCTCCTCTCTATGCCCGTTTTAGGGGCACATTTCCCTGCGGCCCGCACTCAAATCCGTTTTAGGTTATACTCCCCGCGGCCCGTGCCATGATCCCGACACGAACGTCGTGGACCTTATATTAACGCCGTGTAACCTCTGTGTAAACTCACTGGGCGCTTAGAGGGCGGGCATCGGCTACCTGCGGGATGCGAATAGGATGCTTACTTGGCCGAGGTCTTGCCGCCGGGCGTCGTTGCGCGCCATGTAATCTTCCAGCTCGCCGTTCTGCTCCAGCTTGCGAATACGATAAATAACCCGCTCCAGTTGATCTTCCGTGACCAGCGCCCAGGCCGAATCGCCGTCGCGCCACTCTACGGAAAGTGGACCGCGGGGGTCGAAGTAAGCCCTGCCCTGAACCGGGGCGTCGACCGGCGCGAATCTTCCCCGGTGCTCGAAACCGCAATCATCGAGAGTCTCGACCAGCTCGTCGAGGGGGGCGTAGCGGTTTCGGAGGGCATCGGCGGCCTCTCGGATCAAGCTGTAGTGCCAGTAGCCGTGGCGTAGTTGCTCTTGTGAACAGGTGTTGACAACGAGAACTCCGTCGGGCTTGAGGACCCGGGCAAACTCGTGAAAGACCTGGCGATGGGCGGGGAACCCTTTCGCGGCGGTATCCGGCAGGTGGTGGAGCACCTGATTGATCATGACCCCGTCGAAAACCTCGTCCTCGAAGGGTAGGGCGTCGATCCGGGCGGAGTGAAAGGAGATCCGGCCCCCCGCCAGCGGTCTCGCCAGCTTCCGTTCGGCGACCGCCAGCATGCCGGGGTTCATGTCCACCGCCTCGATCCGATCGACGTAGTCCAGGATTGCGCGAGCGTAGTTGCCGGTACCACAGCCGGCGTCCAGCATCACCGCTTGGTCCAGGGGCACCGGCGCGTGGGCGAGGCAACCGACCGTGATCTCGGTTCCCACCGGCTCCCGCGTCTTGTCGTAGTTCTTGGACGTCTGCGTGTAGTTCTCATAGCTGCTCATCCCAGGCTTCTCCCTCGGTTCGTTTTTCCTCTTTGAGGATACACGAGGGTGGGTTCAACCGATGAGCGCAACGGTCCGCGCCAGTGTAGCAGCTGGGGTGCTGTATCCGAGGGTCTTGCGCGGCCGGCTGTTGAGCTTCAGCGCGATCAGATCAAGATCGTGCCGGCCGTACACCGAAAGGTCACTCTTCCTGGGCAGGTACTGCCTTAAGAGCCTGTTAGTATTCTCGGAGGTGGCGCGCTGCCAGGGGCTCTTGGGATCGCAGAAGTAGACGGCGACGTCGGTGGCTAGGGTGAACCTCTTGTGAGCGGCCATCTCCGTGCCCCGATCCCAGGTTAAGGTGGACATCATGGCCTTGGGCAGCCGCCTTATCTGCTCGCTTAGGGCCGCGACCACGCTTTCGGTGTCCTTGCCTCCCACCCTTACCAGCATCACGAACCGCGAACTGCGCTCGACCAGAGCGGCAACGTGGGTGTTGTGCGATCCGGACAGCAGGTCCCCTTCCCAGTGTCCGGGCACCGCCCGGTTTTCAGCCTCGGGCGGACGCTCACGGATCGAGACGGCTTGTTTGATCTGTCCGCGCTGCTGACCGGCGGTGGAGGTATGGCGCCCCTTGCGCATCATCCGCCCGCTTCGCAGGTGGGCGAGTAGTTCCCTTTTCAACGCGCCTCTGGCCTGCACGAACAGGGTGCGGTAGATCGTCTCGTGTGACACGCGCATCGCCTCGTCGTCGGGGTAGTGCTTGGAAAGCCAACCAGAGATCTGCTCGGGTGAGCAGTCCTCCCGTAGCTTCTGGGCCACCATATCTCGCAGGTGCTCGTTCACCGCAAGCAGGCATTTTCTCGGACGCCGAGAGCGCTTTAAGGTCTGTTCCTCAGCCTTCGCTGCTCGGTATCTTCTGCGCCCGCCATTACGGTTTACTTCCCGGCACACAGTGGTGGAGGCAGACCGACCCAGGCGGGCAGCGATTGCACGAAAAGATTCTCCCGTAGCGAGCCCGCGGGAGATCTCCTCTCGCTCAGCCGGGGTAAGTGCACATCTTCGCCTACGCCGCCGCTGAGGCGGAGAGATCCCGCCTGTGGCTTGGAGCATCCCGTGAATAGAGCCGGGAGGCTTCTGTAGTGCCCGGGCGATGTCGCTGATGGATTCTCCAGCCCTCCATCGCTCCCACAACTCCTGCTTGCCTGCTGCAGACAATCCTCCTGGACGACCCAGCCTCGCCACTCCCGCACCTCCGATCCGGACAACACCGAAAACCTACCGTGTTGCACCGACCGGTTGAACCCACCAGAGCCTTCTTTAGGATCAGTTAAACGCAAGTTTTACTCTTCGTTAACACTCTTTTTACTCAGGGAACGGCTGCCCGCCCTATACTGGCCGAGATTTGAGGTCTGACGCGTCCGCGGTTCTAAGGGAGGAAGTTACCGTATGGCTTTTCGGAGCGTGGGCATTAACCTGCCGCTTCTGCATCTGAACGGCGTCTGCCGGCTCGCTGGGGACCTGGAAGCCCTAAAGGGTGCCGGAGCGGATTTTGTAGAGATCTGGCCGCATCACCTGGGGGTCATCCTCGGCGGTAGGCTGGACCCGACCTGTCTGCAATCTGTAAGGGAAGTGCTGCTGGAGGCGGACCTGGCCTACACCGTCCACGCCCCGCTGGAGATCAACCTCATGGACCTGACCACCCACGACCTTCAACGCGACGTCCTGCACGCCAGCATCCGGTTCGCGAACGGCATCAGGGCGGCGGTGGTGGTCTGCCACGCCGGCCAGCGGGTAGCGACGCGCGACTCCCGCTTCAGCTTCAAGAACCAACTCGCTGCCGAGCGGTTCGCCTTGCGAGAGGCGGGAGACCTCGCCGGCGAGCTCGGCGTGACCATCGCCGTTGAAAACTACTACCCCGAGCTACCCCTACTCCACGGCGCGATCTACGATTATTCCGTCTGGCCCTCCGAGCTGGCGGAGCAGATCGCGGCGGTGGAACATCCCGCGGTGGGTGTTTGCCTGGACGTCGGACATGCGGCCTTGGCGGCGGACGCCTTCGGCTTCGATTACCTCGAAGAGTGCGCCACCGTAGCGCCGCTCGTCCGCCACATACACCTGCACGACAACCTGGGGAAAACCAACCTCACGGGCGTGCCTCCGGTCTCGGAACACCACGTCTACGGGCTGGGAGATTTGCACCTGCCACCTGGGAGAGGGGCCATCCCGCTCCGAGATGTGTTTCTAGGGGTAGACTTCCCTGGAGATCCCGCATGCTGCGTAGAACTCTCTCCCGACCTCTGTTCTTTGGTTCCGGAGGCCCTCCGGGCTGCCCGTGAGCTCGGAGAACTGGCAAACGCGGCTCGGGAGCGAGCAGTACTCTAAAACAGTCCTCTAAATTTTACGTGCGCCTCTGGACTCACCGCGTGTTGCGCGTTCCGTCGTCGCTAATGTAACCGATGTGGAGATGATCTTCGTGAAGCTTGAGCTGGTCGGCGTCCAAGATCCAACCCTCCTCATACGAGCGTCTCAGGCCCTTCGTCCAACTTGGCGGACCTATGATCTGGTCGGGCCGCTGCTGAGGGGGGATGCCGGCGATGGTCTCACCGACGTCCAATACGTCTGGGTCGCTGCCGTTGCCCCGAACGGGTTTGCCGTCCACCCTCCGCACGTCGGCAGCCCGACCGTAGTAGTGCGTGTTTGGCAGCCCCCCGGCGTCCCCGTAGCTGTTGGGGATCAACGGTCTGTCTGGTACGCCCGGCAAGAAGTAGTGGCCTTCCTTGAAGGCATCGACGCAGATCCGGTGCTTCTCCGCTACGACCTGCAGGGTGGCCACGAGACGCGGGTCCACGATCTCGGCCTTAAGATCCCCTATCGCTTTGGACGAGGCCTCGAAGTTAGGGGTTTCTAAAAGCTCCTTCACCTCGCCGCTTGCGCCTTCGGCGGCCCCCTCGCGTCCCGGCGTGCACGGTCCCAAGGCAAGCCTTCCGATGTCCCCGAAGATGATCAGAAGTACCAGGCCGCAAAGCAAAACGGCCGCGACCACGAGCGGAGCCATCGGAGAGGATTTCGACTTCTTGTTCAGGCGATACACTGCTTGGCTCCTCGGCTCGTGCCCCGCTGATGTTCTAAAGTCTGCCGGATGATCTTCCTACTGCTGCGTACGGCGATGACTTGGCTAGTAGTCTATCGCCTCCCCCTATCTCATAAACGGCGCCTGAGAATACAATGTCCTTTTCGCAAACCGCTAATCAGTTCCCGTAGATTTGGATACGTTACTCCGAAGATTGGAGAGATTACCCGAGTTTGATTTGGCGTGTGAGCCGGGTAATACCTGCGTTTACAAAGAGGCGAAGGAAAGGAGGACCGATGACGGCAGAGGCAGCGGTAGCGGGCGGCTGGATCGAGGACTTCCGGCGCGCGAGCGACGAGGATGCCGAGATCCAGGCGCACGGGAGGTATTACTCGTGCGCCTTCTTGCTCGACATGGAGGAGCACAGCTACCTCGTGAGCATGCACGCGGGCAAGCTCGAGGAGATCCTGGAGGACCCGGGGCCGTTGGACGAGCGCTACCAGTTCGTGATCCGCGCGAGCGCCGAGACCTGGCGTAACTTTGCGCAAGACCCGCCGCCACCAATGTACCACGGGCTCTTTGCGGCGTCTTTCCGGACGGACATGAGCCTCGAAGGAGATTTGCTGGTGCTCATGCAGAACCTCCGTTGCGTGGTTCGGCAGATGGAGCTCCTACGCGTTACCGGCGTGCCGGTTTAGAGGACGAGAGGAGGAAAGAAATGGCGCATCTCTCACCGGTCACGGGACGCTACGTGACCATCGACGTGATGGGCGACGAGTGCAAGGTCTTTTTCTTGGAGAACGGCCAGGGGCAGCCCCTGGTCTGCCAACACACGGCCGGGTGCCACAACCACCAGTGGCGCGAGCTCCTCGAAGACGAGGAGATCACCAAAGACTACCGCGTGATCGCCTACGATCTCGTCCGCCACGGCAAGTCCGACCCTCCGAAGAACAGGGAGTGGTGGAAGGAGGAGTATAGGCTCACCGCCGACTACTACACCGCCTTCATTGTTGCCTTCTGCGACGCCCTGGAGCTCGAGGACCCCATCTTCATGGGTTCCTCCTTCGGAGGGCAGGTCGCGTTGCAGCTCGCTCTGCGACACCCGGACCGCTTTAAGGCGGTGATACCGGTTGAGGCCGCCGACTACTCGCCTGGCTTCTTCCTCGACTGGTGGCAGCACCCGCACGCGAACGCCGCTCAGGTCTGCGCCAGCGGGGTGTGGGATCTCATGGCCCCGCAGTCACCAGACAAGGACCGCTGGGCGACGTGGTTCTACTACACGCAGGGCTCCGAGGCCTTTAGGGGAGACCTCTACTTCTACTCGGTGGACCACGACCTGCGCGGCAGGCTCGAGGAGATAGATGGCGAGAAGTGCCCGATCGTGATAATGAACGCGGAGTACGATTACTTGACCAACCCGGAGGAGGGCCAAACCACCGCCGAGCAGATAAAGGGAGCCGAGTTCATCGAGATGAAGGCGATAGGGCACTTCCCGATGAGCGAGAACTACCCGGTCTTCAAGGAGTACCTCCAGCAGGCCCTGCAAATAATAGATGGCCGGGCAGGAGCCCCCGTAGGGGGAGCGCAGCAAGGAACACAAGGTAGAGAGCAGCAGGGAGAAGAGGACAAGGGACTACTGGACAGGGCTAAGGAGAAATTGACTTAGGACGACCGACAACCTACTAGGCCGGTATTCTAAAGAGGACCGGGACGTAGCTGTTCCGGCCCTCTTTAGATGCTGGCTTCGTCCGTGTAGATGCCGGCTTCCTCCGTGGCTGTGGCCTAGCCGCTGCGGATGCCTCGATTAAAGCTCGGGCTCACCGGCGAAAGCGCGGTTTTCCGCCGGGCGATAGCTCTGCCCGAAAGAACCCGCTCTCCGTGTGACATAGCGCTTGTTACCTCATATATGGCGATACCGGCCGGTATCTGGTTATAATCGCGTCCTGGCTTTTACTGCGATCCCGGAAGGTACAGGTGTGGTACGGAAGAAGTTCATAGGTATCGTGTTTCTTGCGATCGTCGTCGCGTTCGTCGACGGATGCGGGGGAGGAGAACAAGATGTCTCCTCGGTGAACGAAGCAGATGAGCAAAGCGAGGTAGAGCAGACGGTAGAACCCGCGGAGCAATCCACGGCTTCCGTCGGAGATACCGTCACCGTAGGAGACGTGCAGTGGACCGTGACTAAGGCCGAGTGGTCCGACGTGCTCGTCTCGCGATTTGGCACCGAGGAGGGAACCTTCGTCCTTTTGAACCTCGATTTCTCGAACAACTCCAACCAGGACATAAGGCTTGCTACCCCGCTCCTGTCTCTCGTGGACAGCGAAGGGCGCGAGTTTGAGCCCGACATCGACCTTAACTTCTTTCATGTGTGGGGGGACGAAAACATGTTCGTCGGTAAAGTAGAGCCCGGCACTACGAAACAAGGAACGGTTATCTTCTCGGTAGATCCGGATTCCTCAGGGTTCAAGTTTCGGGTGGGAGAGGCCAAGTTCGGGTCAACGCAGACCCGCGATATAGAGCTGGGCACACTCCCCAGAGCGTACTGAGCTCTTTTGGGCCTCTTGTGTCCTGGTGGAGGCTAACCCCGCGGGCCACCTAAAGAGTCGCTGCGCCCACGCCCCGCCTTCCGGCCATAAAACTCGTGGTACTCAGCCTGCGCAGCCGCGCTGGTACTTATTTTCTTGAAACCAGGCCCACCGCGCGGGGCGCACTAACCTCCTGCCCTAGCCACTACCCCGCGGCTACGCACGTTGTGTTAGCGGTTGCCCCAGCCGGTGGTGTTGTTCGGGTCTAGCCAACCGGAACCTCGTGGCTCGTTGGTTTCGTGCTTCAGCTCCGGAGGGGTGGGCGGGTTGTAGCTGTAGACGGTTTCGTACATGACGCCGTCTTCGAGGACCTTGCCGTTGCCGTCCCTTACCGTCTTGGTAGTCGCCCACTTGATGCCTTTAGCCGGGTTCTCCTCGAGCTTCTCGGAGTCCATGCTCACCTGTTTGCCGGTGGGCTTCTCCCCGTAGACCTGGGCGATCATGAAACCCTCGTCGTTGACGTATTGCCGCAGCAGGATGTCCCCGTCGGTATTGTTCTTGAACTGCATGTCTAGGGCACCCCAACCGTTTTCCCCGAACCAAACGGTCGCGTCTAGGCCGGGCTGGATGTAGGGAAGCTCGGCGTAGTGCGGGTTGCGCTCCACGATCTCCAGGCCCGCATAGTTAGCCGCCATATACAGCGTCGAGGAGACCTGGCACAGCCCTCCTCCCTCGGTACGGTCGACACCCCCGTTGGCGAAAACCTTGGCGGCCTGGTAATCCTCCGGCGGTCCCAGCACGTCGAGGGCCGAGAATGTCTCCCCCGGTGCCAGGATGGTACCGTCGATCTTTTTCGAGGCCGTCTTCAGGTTAGACTGACGACCCGGATCCGGATCCCAGGCAAAATCGGTGAAGAACTCTCCGAGGAGTACCATGTTCGCGGCGGGATCCCCGGTCTCCTGATCCCCCCTGGCGGCCTTCCCTTCTTCGGCCCTATCCTGGACGAGGACGGCGGATTCGTCTTGCCCCGCCTCCCCGCTTCCCGCCAGTAGTCCTGCGAGGGGACTGCCTCGGAGGATCTCGCTCTCGTCGAGCAGGTAGTCCACGACTATTACGGCTAGCAGGGCGCAAGCGACCAACACGACGACCGCGATCCTGCGATTGCGCTTGTTAGTGGCATACGGTCCCTCCCTCCGACCGGTACGCCGCTTGTCTCTCTCTTTGTGTGCACCTTTCACAGCGTCTACCCCTCCCGCAGCGTCGGCTTCCTGCTCCCTGTCGTCCAAGATCCTGAGGACCGCCAACGCCCATATCATGTCCAACCGGGCAACTTTAACGCATCCGAGGATTTTAATACAAGTTCTTCAAACAAAACAGACCAATTGCGCACAAAAACTCGAATTTTACCCCCGGATGTTGTGATTTTGAGGAGCTATACCCCAAGATATTGGCCCCTGAGGGGCCTTGGGTGCAGGGTCAGGCGGATCTATCCACTAGATCCGTCGTCTATACCGCGGTTCGCAGCGTCATAGAGCCACCTCTACCGTCGAGCATGCTTCTCTTCTAGGAAGACTCCTACGCTGTAGTCCGAGCGGAAGCTTTCTCGTGCCCGTGTGGACCTGAAGGCGTCCGAGAGGACTGTTACAATCCTGCCAACTATAGGGGAACGAGATTTTAGGAGGATGATCGTGCGAGCGGAGGACGTCGAGGGTCTGACCGTCGGGGGACTCTTGGATTTGGTAGCCGAGCATCAGCCAGAAGACGACGCTTTGGTCTACGTCGATCGAGGACTTCGTTACTCCTACGCGGAGTTCAAGGAGGTCGTCGAGAGGTGCGGCCGGGCGCTGATGGCTTTAGGACTGAAGAAGGGCGACCACGTGGCGGTGTGGGGGCAGAACGTGCCGGAGTGGGTGACCCTGCAGTTCGCCACCAGTAAGGTCGGAGTGGTCCTGGTCACCGTCAACCCTGCGTACAAGGGCAAAGAGCTCAGGTACGTTTTGGAGCAATCCGACTCGGAGGCCTTGTTCCTCACGGAGGGCGTTCAGGGCGCGGATTTCGTGGAGATCCTCGAAGAAGCCGTACCCGATCTCGCCAACGCGGAGCCGGGCCAGCTGGAGGTCGAAGGGCTGCCGTACCTCGAGCACGCCGTCCTTATCGGCGACGAAGCCCCCTCGCCGGGCATCATCAGCTACGACGAGTTCATGGAAGGGGCCGACGAGGTCTCCGTGGAGGAGCTCGAGGAGAGGCAGGCGACGCTCCACGCGGACGAGGTCATAAACATGCAGTACACCTCGGGGACGACGGGCTTCCCCAAGGGCGTCCAGCTCACCCACGCGAACATCATCAAGAACGCCTTCTACATCGGCGAGTGTATGGAGCTCGGGCCAGAGGATAGGGTCTGCATCCCGGTGCCCTTTTTCCACTGCTTCGGGTGCGTCTTGGGTACGCTGAACACCGTCACCCACGAGGGGACGATGGTGCCGGTAGAGACCTTCGACCCAAAGATGGTCCTGGAAGCCGTGCACGAGGAGCGGTGCACGGCCTTGCTCGGGGTGCCTACGATGTTCATAGCAGAGCTAGAACACCCCGATTACGAGGAGTACGACACGAGCTCCTTGCGCACTGGGATCATGGCGGGGGCGCCCTGCCCCGAAGAGGTGATGAAGCAGGTCGTCCATGATATGGGGGCAGAGGAGATCACCATCGCCTACGGTCAGACCGAGTCCAGCCCCGTCATCACCCAGACTCGCACCGAAGACCCCATAGAGCTCAGGGTCTCGACAGTAGGACGCAAGCTACCCGACGTCGAGGTCAAGATCGTGGACCTGGAGACCGGTGAAGAAGTCGGGACGGGGGAGCAGGGTGATCTTTGCACTCGCGGCTACCACGTCATGAAGGGCTACTACAAGATGCCCGAGAAGACGGAAGAGGTAATAGACGAGGACGGCTGGCTCCACACCGGCGACTTGGCGACGATGGACCAGAACGGGTACGTGAAGGTAACGGGAAGGACGGACGACATGATTATCCGCGGCGGAGAGAACATCTACCCGCGGGAGATAGAGGAGTTCCTCTACACCCACCCGGAGATCTCCGACGTCCAGGTCTACGGCGTGCCCGACGAGAAGTATGGCGAACGGGTCGCCGCCGCCGTAATCTTGAAGGGGGATGCCTCCCTTACCGAAGAAAACGTCAAGGAATACTGCCGGGAGAATATAGCCCGCCACAAGGTCCCCGAGTACGTGGACTTCGTCGAAG
>Ga0126315_10001000_pt1 | contig 10500 bp, 7 predicted proteins | sample Plot106_FD_92534 | JGI IMG/M metagenome (GOLD analysis project Ga0126315, IMG submission 92534) | Serpentine soil microbial communities from UC McLaughlin Reserve, CA, USA - Plot106 | ecosystem: Environmental > Terrestrial > Soil > Grasslands | place: USA: UC McLaughlin Reserve, Lake County...
GGCAACCCGCCGGTGGAGGGGCTGGTCAAGGAGACCGTCAACCGGAAGCTCGGGGAGTTCCTCGAGGAGAACCCGGGGGAGGCCCGGCGCATCCTGCAGAAGGCCGTGGACGCCGCCAGGGCCCGCCAGGCCGCCCGCAAGGCGCGCGACCTCACCCGCCGCAAGTCGGCCCTCGAGAACTCGACGCTGCCGGGCAAGCTCGCCGACTGCACCGTCCGCGACCCCGCGCTATCGGAGCTCTTCATCGTCGAGGGCGACTCGGCGGGCGGCTCCGCGAAGCAGGCGCGCGATCGCAACACCCAGGCGGTCCTGCCGCTCCGGGGCAAGATCATCAATGTCGAGAAGAGCCGCATCGACAAGGTCCTGCAGAACAACGAGATCCAGGCCCTGATCACGGCGATCGGAACCGGCGTGGGCGACGAGGAGTTCAAGCTCGAGGACGCCCGCTACCACAAGCTGATCCTCGCGACGGACGCCGATGTGGACGGCGCCCACATCCGGACGCTCGCGCTGACCTTCCTCTACCGCCACATGCCGCAGCTCATCGATGCCGGCTACGTCTACATCGCGACCCCGCCGCTCTACCGAGTCAAGAACGGCAAGCAGGAGACCTACATCGAGAAGGAATCGGAGCTTGAGGAGATCCTCCTCCGCGACAAGATCGAGCAGTTCGAGCTCATCGACGCCGAGGGCAAGTCCCGGAAGCTGACCTCGGCGCGCTGGCAGCGCTTCAACCGCCGCTTCCGCGAATACGAGGGCTGGACGGACTCGGTTCAGGCCGAGTTCGGGCATGAGACGGTCGCCTTTCTCGCCGAGTCGCAGATCCTGGACGCGGGCGCCGCGACCATCGCAGGCGTGAAGAAGCTGGTCGAGGCCGACGATCCCGAGGAGGAGCCGTACGAGACCGAGCTGATCTCCGCGACGGATGAGGAGCTCGTCGTCAAGGCGATCCACCGGGCGAGCGGTCTGGCCCGTACCCATCACCTCTCCGCGGCTCTCTTCGGCTCCAACGACTACCGGCACCTGGTGGACGTGCACGGCGAGCTCCTACGGCAGGTCGGCCGGCCCCCGTTCCAGATCAAGCTCTCCGGCAAGCGCCGCGAGGCGGATTCCTTCGATGGCCTGCGCCGCTCCATCCTGGAGCTCGCACGCCAGGGCGTCACGCTCCAGCGCTTCAAGGGCCTCGGCGAGATGAATGCCGAGCAGCTCCGCGAGACGACGATGGATCCGTCGAGCCGCACCCTGCAGCGGGTGACGATCGAGGACGCCTCCAGCGCCGAGCGCGTCTTCGCCGACCTGATGGGCGACAAGGTCGAGCCGCGCAAGCTGTTCATCGAGAAGCACGCGAAGGACGTGCGCTTCCTCGATGTCTGATCCCGGCCGTAAACGGAGGGCCTGATGGAAGCGAGTGGACTTGACGCCCTGACCGGGCGCATCGAAGAGCGCGAGCTCATCACGGAGATGCGCTCGTCGTATCTCGATTACGCGATGAGCGTGATCGTGGGCCGGGCGCTGCCCGACGTGCGCGACGGCCTGAAGCCCGTGCACCGTCGCGTCCTCTACGCGATGCACGACCTCGGGCTCCAGCCGAACCGGCCCTACCGCAAGTCGGCGTTCATCGTCGGCGAGGTGATGGGTAAGTACCACCCGCACGGCGACAGCGCCATCTACGACACGCTCGCCCGAATGGCGCAGGACTTCTCGCTGCGCTATCCCCTCGTCGACGGGCAGGGCAACTTCGGCTCGATCGACGACGATCCACCGGCCGCGATGCGGTACACCGAGGCCCGCCTGGCCCGCCTGGCCACCGAGCTGCTTCGCGACATCGAGGCCGACACGGTCGAGTTCGGGCCCAACTACGACGAGTCCCAGCAGGAGCCGCTGGTCCTGCCGGCGCGGTTCCCCAACCTGCTCGTCAACGGCACCTCCGGGATCGCGGTCGGGATGGCGACGAACATCCCGCCCCACAACCTGCGCGAGGTGGCGGCGGCGGTGCGCGCCTACGTGGCGAACCCCGACATCGACCTCCAGGGCCTGATGCAGCACGTCAAGGGCCCCGACTTCCCGGGTGGGGGCATCATGAGCATGGAGGGCATCCGCGACGCGTACGCGTCGGGTCGCGGCAGCGTCAGGATCCGGGGCCGGGTCCACAGCGAGCCGCTTCGCGGCGGCAAGGACGCACTCATCGTCTCCGAGCTCCCGTTCATGGTCAAGAAGGGCGGCGACGGCGGCCTGATCACGAAGATCGCCGACCTCGTTCGCGACAAGAAGCTCGAGGGGATCTCGGACCTGCGCGACGAGTCCGACCGGTCCGGCATGCGGCTCGTGATCGAGCTGAAGCGGGGCGCCGACCCCAACATCGTCACCAACAACCTCTACAAGCGCACCCAGCTCCAGCAGGCCTTCGGCCTCAACATGGTCGCCCTGGTCGACGGAGTGCCTCGCACGCTGTCACTGAAGGAGCTGATCCACCACTACGTCGCGCACCAGCGCGAGGTGGTGACTCGCAGAACCCAGTACGAGCTGCGCCGGGCCGAGGCTCGCGCACACATCCTCGAGGGCCTCCTCATCGCGCTGGACAACCTCGACGCGGTCATCGAGCTGATCCGGGCATCGGCCGACACCGACACCGCTCGCTCGGGGTTGATCGAGAGGTTCGAGCTCTCCGAGGAGCAGTCCCAGGCGATCCTCGACATGCGCCTCGCCCGCCTGACGGCGCTCGAGTCCGACAAGGTCCGCTCCGAGCACGCGGAGCTGGTCGAGCAGATCGGCGAGTTGCGCGCGATCCTCGGCGACCCCGCTCGGATTGACGGCCTGATTGTCGACGAGCTCGGTGCGCTGGAAGCGCGCTACGGCGACGAGCGGCGCACCGAGATCACGCACTTCGAGGGCGATGTGGACATCGAGGACATGATCGCCGAGCAGCAGATGGTGATCTCGATCACCCATTCCGGCTACGTCAAGCGCCTGCCGCTTGCGACCTACCGGCAGCAGCGCCGCGGCGGCATCGGAGTGATGGGCATGGACCTCAAGGAGGGGGACTACATCGAGCACCTGCACATCTGCTCGACCCACGACTGGATGCTGTTCTTCACCAATCGCGGCAAGGTCTACCGGCTGAAGGTGTACGAGCTGCCGGAGGGGGCGCGGGCGTCAAAGGGCAAGGCGCTGGTGAACGTGCTGCCTCTTCGCGATGGCGAGCGCGTGATGGCGGTGAAGCCCACACGCGACTTCTCGGAGGGCAAGTACCTGGTCTTCGCGACCGCCAAGGGACAGGTGAAGAAGACGGGGTTCCCGGCCTACAACACGCCGATCCGCGCCGACGGGATCATCGCCATCAAGGTGCGCGACGGCGACGAGCTGGTGCAGGTCAGGCTGACTTCCGGTGAGGACGATCTCCTGCTGGTCTCGAAGTCGGGGCACGCGTCGCGATTCAGCGAGCAGGCGGTGCGTCCCATGGGCAGGGACACCTCGGGCGTCAAGGGCATGAACGTCGCGGGCAAGGTCGGCCGGGTGCAGAACCGCGTGCTCGCGATGGACGTCGCACGTGACGACTCCGAGCTCTTCGTCGTCACCGAGAACGGCTACGGCAAGCGCACCGCGGTCGCCGAGTATCCCGTGAAGGGGCGCGGAACCAAGGGTGTGCTGACGATCAAGCTGACGGAGAAGAAGGGGGGGCTCGCCGGCGCGCTGATCGTGCGCGAGCACCAGGATTTGCTGTTCATCTCCGAGAACGGAATGGTTCAGCGCACCAAGGCCGGCGGCATCTCGCAGATGGGTCGGGCCACGCAGGGCGTACGGGTGATGAACCTGCGCGACGACGATCGGGTGAGTGCAGTTGCCCTCGTGATCGAGTCGAGCGCGTCGGTGGCCGACGAGGCATCCGCCGCGGAGGAGGCGGGCGAACCGACCGTCACCGCTGCGAGCTCCGACGGCGACAGCGCCGCCGACGACATCCGGTAGGACCACCCGCCAAGTAGGGTGCGCGCGGTGAAGGAGCTGCGCGGCCGAAATGCACTGGTCACCGGCGCCGGGGGAGGGCTTGGCGCCTACATCGCGCGCGCTCTGGCCGGAGAAGGGGTCAACCTGGCGCTGACCGACCTCCCGGAGGCATCGGTCGACGGGCTATCGGCGGAGCTGCGAACCCGCGGCGTGCAGGTGGAGCATGCCCCATCCGATCTGACCGATCGCGACGAGCGCCGCCGCCTCGCGACGTGGGCGGAGGAGGCGCTCGGCCCGGTCGACATCCTGGTCAATAACGCTGGCGTCGAGTTCGGCGGCCCGTTCCTCGAGAGCGACGCGGAGGCGGTCGAGCTGACGGTCTCGGTCAACCTGCTCGCCACCATGGACCTGACGCGGCTCCTGGTCCCGGGCATGGAGGAGCGTGGCCGGGGCCACGTGGTCAACATCGCGTCGTTGGCCGGAAAGCTGCCGCCCGCACAGCTCGCCTCCTACGCGGCGAGCAAGCACGGTGTGGTCGGCTTCACGGCCGCGCTCCGAGCAGAGCTCGGCGACGGCCCCGTCGGGTTCTCGGCCATCTGTCCCGGCTTCGTCAGCCGGGTCGGCATGTACGGCCGGCTGGAGCCCTACTTGGAGGGCGCCTCCGAGAATCCCATGGGCACGGTGCCCCCCGAGGACGTCGGGCGGGCGGTGGTGCGCGCGATCCGGGAGGACCGTGGCGAGATCGTGGTCAACCGTCGCCCGGTGAAGCCGCTCATCCTGCTTCACGGCGTGGCGCCGGCGCTCATGGCGCGCCTCGGGCGGCTGCGGCGGGTGCGGGACTTCAGCGAGCGGATGGGCAGGGCCCGCGAGCGCTACGAGGAGGTCAGCCCTCCCCGCCGCTAGCCCCAAGCCGACCACCCGACCTCTCGGTTTGCTTCAATCGTCGTACCAGAGAAAGGAGGTGGTCCTAACTTGACTGACATGTTTTCTGGGACGCTGGAGGTGCAGGGCCGCTAGGTGGTGGCCGGCCGGTGCAGTCACCGGCCGAAGCCGGTCAGGCGCGAGGACGTGTTCTGACCGGTGCGGGCCGCCCGGCGGAATCCAACCCGGGCACCGGCGAGCACGAGGAGGCGAGGAGCTACGTCCCGCCCCGCCGCAGATCCTCCAATCGCTTCCCTACCGCACCTTGAGCGAAGGGCCGCCTCCGGGCGGCCCTTCGTCATCACACACCACTAACGGTACCAGCCAGTTTCGGGGCTATGGCCCCTCATCTCATGCCGCTACGAGGTAGGGCTCCCAGGCGACCGGGATCCGCGGGCTCGCTAGCTGGATGAACACCGTGGGCCCCGGCGGGGTCGGGTTGGAGCGCGGGTGCATGCTCGCCTCGCGCGGCGTCTTGTTGCCCTTCTTGCGGTTGCAGGGGGCGCACGAGGCGACGATGTTCTCCCACACGGACTGGCCGCCCCGGCTCCGCGGGATCACGTGGTCGACGGTGAGTCCGGCAGCCTGGTGGCCGCAGTACTGGCAGGTCCAGGCATCGCGCGCGAGCACGGCCTTGCGGGTGATCTTGCGCCGGTGCACGTCGCGGGGAACTCGCACGTATCGCATCAGCCGGATCACGCAGGGCCGCTCGAAGGTGAGGCGCTCCGAGTGAAGCGCACCCTCACCGCGCTCGAGGATCTCAGCGCGCTCCTTCAGTACGAGCACCGTCGCCCGCCTTAGGTTGCAGACGTTGATCGGCTCGTAGCTCGCGTTGAGGACCAGGACCCGGCCGCCGATGCCCATGTGGGTCCGGTGGCCGTTGAGATGCCTGATGTGAGCCCTGCCATTGCCCTCGTTGCCGTTGACGTGGGCCCTCGCCGGACCCCCAACGAGCTCCGAAGCGTCGGTGCCTCGAAGCCCTACGTGAGGGTCGTCCGCGGTGTCCATAGCGCCACGATTGTAGACAGCGGTCCAGTCCATCCCGGCCGGACAAGCCGCGAAAAGGCCGTCAGGCGCCGGGGATGCCGTCGGCGGCGATCGGGTAGCTGCCCAGGATCCGCACCGACTCCGCTTTGCCCCGCAGGGCTTGGATCGCCTCGGCGACCGGTGCCTGATCTGCGGCGCCGTCGAGATCGCAGAAGAACATGTAACGCCCGAGACCCTGCCGGAGCGGGCGGGACTCGATGCGCGTCAGGTTGACCTCGCGGCTGGAGAACTCGGTCAGCGCCTCCACGAGCGCACCCGGGTGATCGGCGCCGAGCTCCGAGAAGACGAGGGTCGTCCGCCACGGCCCGGCGCCCACCGGCCGGGTGCCCTCCGGGGCGATCCAGACGAACCTCGTGACGTTGTCGGGGTCGTCCTCGACGCCCTCGCGCAGGACCACGCATTCGTAGATCCTCGCCGCGGATGCGGCGCCCAGGGCCGCCCAGCACTCTTCGCCCGTCGCAACCGATCGGACGGCGTCGGCCGTGCTCGCCGCAGCGCGGACCGTGGAGTCCGGGAGCTCCTCCCGGATGAACCGCGCGCACTGCGCGCTCGCCTGCGGGTGCGAGAGGACGACGGCCACCTGGTCCAGTGGCATCTCCGAACGGGCGATCAGGCTGTGGCGGATGGGGTGGTCGTGCTCGCCGGCGATCGTGACGCCCTCGGCCTCGAACGCCAGCGTGTCGAGCGTCGAGCGCACCGCGCCCTCGATCGAGTTCTCGAACGGGACGAGGGCCCGTTCGGCCTCGCCCTCCGCGACGGCGCGTATGGCGGCGTAGACGCTCGGCCGCGGCAGAGGATCGATGTCCGCCGTACCGGCCGCGCTCAGGAGGGCGTCCTCGGAGAACGTGCCGGCGGGGCCGAGGAATGCGACTCGGGTTGCCATGGGCGCGGAAGGTTACGGAGGGCGATCGGCCCAGCCAGCTCGGCTAGCGGAACGTGAGCTGGTAGGTGGAGCGGTTGTTGGTGGTGATCGTCTCGCCCGCCACCGGCAGGACTGTCACCTCGAGGGTGAGCTCGACGTTCCTCTCCGGCTGCGGGCGAACGGGCAGCGCCGCCGTCTGGACGCCGCCGGGGGCGATGGTTCCGACCGTCGCGGTCCCGTCGATCGTCTGCGGGCCGCCGGTCAGGGTGTAGCTCACGCCGACGCCCTTCTCATTGGCGCTCCCCTGATTGGAGATGTCCACGTCAATCTCGGGCGCCCCGCTGCCGGAGATCGTCGTCGGCGTGTCGGGGCTGAGGATGGTGTTTCCGGGCTTGACGACCGTTTGCACGATCGCGACGCCGTGTGAGCCGGCCGAGACGTTCTTGCTCGAGACCGCTGAGAGCGCGGTCGCGACCTGAAGCGGGTCCAGCCACCGATTGGGATCCGTCATGAAGACGCTGGCCGGCGCCTTCTCGCCGATCCCCTCGTCTGAGAGCTGTGAGTCGATCTGGTCCTCGGCCCGCTTGTAGAGAACGTCGCTCGCGAGGAAGTACCGCATGTAGTCGGTGATAGAGGTGATCGCCTGGGTGCGCTCCGGACCGGGATTGCCCAGCGCCGTCGAGACCTGGCTCGAGATGCCGGTCAGCGCCTGGGCACGCAGGCTGTAGGCGAGCTCGAGCTCGTTCTGCGCATCGCTGAGCTCGCCGGGCGTGTCCAGTGAGTTCACCCGGCTCGTAAGGTTCTCCGCCGTGCCGCGGTCGGTTGCGATCTCCGCCTCGAAGTCGATCGGGCTCGCGGTGCCGGGATCGCTGAGGGTGCCGAAGAACTCCCCTGAGAGCTGGTTCGTCTGCACGGTGATGGCCTGGAGGTCCGAGGCGTAGTTCTCGAAGCTCCTCGTCTTGCGCGCGTTCAGGCAACCCTTGATCCCGAGGACGACGAGGATCAGCACGACGACGATGACGCCGATCCCGACGGCCCGGCGCACGAGAATCTGCCGCTGGCGGTCGTCGCCGCGGCGGGATGGCGGCCCAGTGCCGCCGGGAGGTGGTGACAGTTCTTCCTCGTCGAGGAATGCCAAAGCTCAGCCCCTGTGGGTGCCTTCAGGGTCCGGAGAGTATGAAGCCTGCATCTGCGGCGCACGGCGAGGGGGTCTGATCTACGCACGAGGTATTGCGTCCCCAGGCAGGTTCCGCATGGCGCGCGGCGAAATCCTAAGCCGGAATGGTGGGCGAGGTAGTGATGGACCGCTTCCGGCTCGGAGAGCGCATCGGCTCCGGCGGAATGGGCACCGTCTACCGCGCTTTCGACGAGCGATTGCAGCGCCACGTCGCGGTCAAGGAGATCACCAGCTCGGACCCGGAGCGGGTCGCGCGAGAGGCTCACGCGGCCGCGCGCTTAAACCATCCGGGAATCGTGACGCTGTACGAGCTCGGGTCCGACAGCGGTCGCGCCCTCCTGGTGAGCGAGTTCGTGGACGGGGACACACTGGCGGAGCTGGCGCGGCGCGGCGACCTCTCCGACCGCGAGGTGGCGGAGTTCGGCGCGGACGTGTGCGAGGCGCTCTCGCACGCACATGAGCGCGGCGTGATCCATCGCGACCTCAAGCCTCAGAACGTGATCGTGCGGGTGGACGACGGCGCGGGTCGCCGGGCGAAGCTGATGGACTTCGGCATCGCCTCGCTCGTCGGCGCACCGACGCTCACCGCGACGGGGGAGGTCGTGGGGACGCTCGCCTACATGGCGCCCGAGCAGGCGGCCGGCTTGGGCGCCTCGGAGGCATCCGACGTCTACTCGCTCGCCCTGACCCTCTACGAGTGCTGGACCGGAACCAACCCGGTCGCCGGCGATACGCCCGCCCAGACCGCCCGCCTGATCGGCGAACCCATCGCCCCGCTCGGCGACTACAGGCCCGATCTGCCCGCCCACCTCGCCGACTGCGTCGACGCTTGTCTGCACCCCGAGCCGGAGCTCCGGCCGCCGCTCGAGGAGCTCGACCACCATCTGGATGCCTCGATCCCCCGACTCGATCCCCACTGCGCGGTGCCCGCGCGAACCGGTCGGGAGGAGGCGCCCGAGCCGGTGGAACACGGTGCGCTTCTGCGGGCGGCGCAGCTCGCGGCGCTCTGCGGGTGGGGCGTGGCGGTGATGCTGCTGGCCGTCGTCGCCCATCTCCCTGGCCTCGCGCTGGTCCTGGGCGCCCTGAGCGCACCGGCGATCCTGGTCGTCTCGTGGCTTCCGTGGGCGGCGATCCCATTCTGCGCGCCGCTGCTGGGCGCCGCGTCCATGGGCGCCGCCTTTCCGGCGCTCGCCGGCTCGCGCGGAGCGCTTCGCGAGCGCGCCGTGCTCGGAATTCTGGGTTGGTGGTCCATGCTCTGCGGAGCCGCAGCGTTCGGGCTGGGCTCGACCGCGGGCCTCGTGGACGACCCGCCCCATGACTGGATGCGGTCGACCGGCGATGCGGCAAACGGGCTCCTGGCGCCGCTTGTGGCGCCCGATGCCCTGCTCGGCGCCGCGATCTTCGCCACAGCCGCAGCGACTCTGGGCCTGATCCTGCGGGCCGGACACATCGCGGTCGCACTCCTCGGAGCGCTCATCTGGGCGGCGTGCCTGGACGCGGCCCTGCGACTCGTGGGAGACGGCGACCTCGCCGGCGTGCCGGTGGTGGCGATCGCCGCGGCCGCGATCGCGGTGATCATGGAGTTCCGGTTCCGGGAAGCCCACCCCGCGTTGCGCCGCGCGCCCGTCCCGGGTACGCATCCTGCCATGGGCGGTAGCAGCCCTTCGGCGGGGTCGTAAGACCTCGCTACTCCCTAGGATTGGCACCCGCGTACAGGGGCAATCGCGTTGCCTGAGCCTCTGCATGCCGCCGTACTGACCCGGAAGGGAGCTTGGCATCAGCGTTCTGAGAAACCTTGAGCAGCGGATCGAGAACCTCGTCGAGGGTGTGTTCAGCCGTGCCTTCTCGTCGCAGGTGCAGCCGGTCGAGCTCGCCCGCAAGCTGGCCAAGGAGATGGACGCCCACCGCACGGCGTCCGTCGCGCGCACCTACGTGCCTAATCAGTACACGATCTGGCTGTCGGCGGAGGATCACCGGCGGCTCGAGGGCTACGAGCGGTCGCTGGAGCAGGAGCTGTCCGGATATCTCCTCGAGCATGCCCGGCGCAAGGACTACGCGTTGCTGACCCGACCCGAGGTGAACCTCCAGACCGACGATCGCCTGCGGCTGGGGGAGTTCGGGATCCAGACGCGCCTCGTCAAGCCGCCGGCGCGGCAGGGCGAGGAGCCCTCGCAGGGCGAGCACGGGCACACCATGGTCTACTCGGTGCCACCGAAGCAGACTCGGCGCGAGCGCCGCCGTCCGGAGGGCCACCTCGTCGGGACGAAGGCCATCGTGACGATGGACGATCGGCGCTACGTCCTCGAGGGGCCGATCGCCGTTCTCGGGCGCTCGCGAGACGCCGACTGTGTGTTCGCCGATCCGAACGTGTCGCGCAACCACGCCGAGCTTCGGCGCGGCTCGACCGGGGATTGGCAGATCGTCGATCTCGGCTCGACAAACGGGATCAAGGTGAATGACCGGCGCGTGGACTCAAGCCGGCTCTCGCCGGGCGACGAGGTGACGCTCGGCACGACCAGGTTCGTCTTCGACATCGAGCAGTAATCAGCTA
>Ga0126315_10001001_pt1 | contig 10497 bp, 6 predicted proteins | sample Plot106_FD_92534 | JGI IMG/M metagenome (GOLD analysis project Ga0126315, IMG submission 92534) | Serpentine soil microbial communities from UC McLaughlin Reserve, CA, USA - Plot106 | ecosystem: Environmental > Terrestrial > Soil > Grasslands | place: USA: UC McLaughlin Reserve, Lake County...
CTGGGCCCCGGGCTCCGCGCGGAGGATCTCCTGGGCGCCGGTCGCGACGTCGACGCCGATCAGGCGGCTCCCGAACGGGCCTGCAACGTGCGTCAGCAGGCGGGCGCCGGCGAGCGCGGGGCGCCCGAGCTCCTCCGGCGCGGGGACCTCCAGCAGCGGTCGCGGCGGCTCTCCCGGTGCGGCGATCCAGATCCGGTCGGTGCCCGCCGCGTCGCGCGTGCGCCAGGCCAGCAGCGAGTCCGAGACCGCGAGGACGCCCGCACCGGTCGCCTCGCGACGCTCGCGCCGCTCGAGGGTGGCGGCGTCCGCGACCACGACCGCGTCTCCCTCGCGCCACGCGATCCGCCCGTCGCCGAGGGCCGGGTGCGTTCCGGGGAGCGGCTCGTACGACCCGCCGCGGAGCATCAGCGCGACACCGTTCGGCCGCTGCCAGGCGACGAGCCCGCCGGCTGCGGTCGGGTCGTAGGCGCTGCCGGCGAACAGCGCCGCGGGACCCTGCGCGACGGCGCGCGGGCGGGGCCGCATCACGAGTCCGCCGGGTCGTCGGCGACGACGGCCTTCGGGCTCGCGGGGTGGTCGGCGGCAAGGGCCTCCCGGATCATGCGGTCCCCAGCGCGATCGCGCACGCCGCCAGCGCGATCGCGTCGAGGCGGCGCAGGCCGAGCAGGATCGCCGGCCGCTCGCACATCGCGGCGGTGATCGCGCCGCCGTGCTCGGTGCCGGCGAACGGCGCGAGGCAGATCACCGGGAGGGCGCGGCCGGCGCCGAACGCGAGCCCGATCGCGAGCCCGAGCGCCGGCTCGCCGAGCGCGATGCTCGCGCCCGCGAGCGCCCAGACGGCGAACGACAGCACGAACGTCGTGAAGCCGAGGCCGAGCAGGACTCCGTAGCCTGCGGCGGCCACCGGGACCGGCCGGACGCGCCGCCACGCCTCCGGCACCTGGCGCCTGATCTGCGGCGCGATCGGCATCCCCCGCGCGTCCGCCGCCGCGGCGGCGACCGCGGCCACGGCGGCCGCGCCGGCCGCCGCCGTCCCGCCGGCGCCGAGCGCCGCTCCGGCCAGCGCGAGACCGCCGAACGTGATCGCCCCGCCGGCGAGCGCCCCGATCGCGAACGTCGCGCAGGCCGCGAGCGACGTCCGCAGCCGCCGCGCGTAGCCGTGCGGCGCGAGCGTGTCGACCATCGAGAGTCCGCACGGTGACCACGCCCCCGTGATCCCGGCGGCGAACGCGGTGGCGAGCAGCGCGGCGGTCAGCACGGGATTCGCCATCGTAGCGACGGGGCCGCCGGCATCGCCGGGCCGCGTCGCGTGATAATCGCGGGACCGCAAGCCGGCCCGTGCGCCAGGAGGACAGCATGTCGGAGCTCGAAGCAGCCCAGCAGGAGTCGCGGAGGATGTTCGAGCGCCTGCTGCGGGCCGGCGGTCGCGCTTCGGGCGGGCTCGAGGCGGCGGCGGCCGCGCCCAAGCCGTTCTCCCCGTTCGACGTCGAGCAGGCGCCGGCGGCCGCGGCGCTCGCGCTCGGGCTGGCGATCGTCGCGGCCGCCGCGCCGACCCGCGAGGAGGGGCTCGCCGAGGCGCTCGCGCACGCCGACCGCGCCGCTGCGGTCGAGGACCCCGAGCTGGTCCAACACGCGCTATCGCTCTTCGTCACGCACAGCGAGGACGGCCGGAGGCTTGTGAAGCCGCGCAGCGTGACGGCTGCGCCGCGCAGATTTGCGCCGTCCAGCGCGGGGCTCGAGGCGGTCGCCGAGGCGGCGCCCGGCGGCTCGACGGGCGACGAGCGCCGGCTCGACTTCTGGCGCGAGGACCCGCTCGCGAACGAGCACCACGAGCACTGGCACGAGGTCTACCCGTGGCCGGGCCTCTTCCCGGGGGACTGGCTCGCCTGGGCGCGGGACGCGGATCGCGACGGGGTTGCCGAGCTTCTGGAGGGCCTCGATCCCGCGCCGGACTGGCGCGCCTTCGTCGCGAACTCGACGCCCGTCCAGATCCGCAACGCCTTCCTGCAACGCGCGAACAACCTCGTCCAGAGCAGCCCCCAGGGATGGAACGACTATCTGGACGCGCTGTCGGTGCGCGCCTACGGCACGCTCCGCCACCTGAACGACCGCCAGGGCGAGCTCTTCTTCTACATGCACGAGCAGATGCTCGCCCGCTACGAGGCGGAGCGGCTCGCCCACGGGCTCCCCAAGCTCGACCCGCTCGACGACTTCGCGACTGAGATACACGAGGGCTATGACCCGGGTCCCGTCATCCGCACGTTCGACGGGTTCATGGAGCGCACGCCCGGCAAGACGATCGCGGACGAGGACCGCGCGCAGCTGGAGCAGTGGGGGAACGCGATCGCCACCGCGATCGACAACGGCGAGTTTCTGGGAAACGGCGCCGCCGGCGTGGATATCGACCGTACCAACATCGGGGAGAACGTCGAGGGCGCGGAGTCCAGGCTGCGGCCGCAGTTCCGTGCCGGGGAGTACCCCGGCACGCACAACCCGGGACACGTCTTCATCTCCACCCTCTCTGAGCCGAATGCGGCCGGCGACCGCATCGGCGTGATGCTCTCGCCGCGGACCGCGATCCGCGACCCCGTCTTCTGGCGCTGGCACAAGTACATCGACGACCTCAACTTCGCCTGGCAGGAGATGCGCCGGCGCCAGACCCGCGCGGAGTTCGAGGCCGACGCGCCGGCGGTGGCGCTGCGCGCCTCCCTCGGCGACGACGCGGCGCCGTGGGCGAGCCCGGACGTGATCCTGTGCCGGACCGCCGATCTCCCCGGGCACGACGCGGACGACTTCTTGGGGGTCGGAGGGAAGCAGCTGGGCGAGCGCGCTTTCGGCGGCGACGCCTGGGAGCGGGATTTCAGCGAGGGCGAGGCGCAGCTGCCCGACGGCACGACGATCGTCACCCCCGCGGAGCTGACGACCGCGCTCGAGCAGCGGGAGCTCGTGATCGAGCCGCCGGACGGCATTACGGCTCCCCCGCAGCACGTGCAGATCGAGTACGTGACCCATGAGCCGTTCTGCTGTTTCCTGCGGGTCGAGAGCCTCGCCGACCACGACGTCGACGTCACGGTGCGGATCTTCATCGCGCCCGACGACGACCCGGACGAGCCGACCGAGGCGCGCCGGGCCTGGATCGAGCTGGACAAGTTCATCCACACGATCCCCGCGCGGCAGCGCGTCGTCGTGTTCCGGCCCGACGTGCTCTCCTCGGTGATCAAGAAGCCGGCCGACGTCGACCCTGCGAATCCCGTCGAGCCGCAGCCGGGCGGCGAGGACGGCGGCTCCTACTGCCAGTGCGGGTGGCCCTACTCGATGCTGCTCCCGCGCGGGACCGACGCGGGGATGCCGTTCCGGCTCCTGGTCCTGCTCACGGACGCCGCCGCCGACCTGGTGCCGCAATCGGGCCATTGCGGCTCGATGAGCTTCTGCGGGGCCGTCGACCGCTACCCCGACTCGCGCGACATGGGCTACCCGTTCGCGCGCCCGTTCGAGGAGTCGATCGCGGACACGTTCATGCCGCTCCGCAACGCCGCGGGCCGACGGTTCACGATCAGGCGTCGATGACCGGCGGTCAGAGCAGGCGGTCCTCGAACGGGAAGCGCGACAGCGGCTCGAGCCCGCACTCCGTCACGAGGCACTGCTCCTCGAGCTTGACGCCCTCGGCCCCGCCCTGCTCGCCGATGTAGCTCTCGACGCAGAGCGTCATCCCGGGCTCGATCACGCCGTCGTAGCCGGCGTCCGCGAAGTCCATCCGGTGGTGCAGGTGCGGGTACTCGCCGGTCATCCCGCAGCCGTGCGCCGACACGTAGTAGCGGTTCGCGACGTAGCGCTCGGGGATGTCCCACGCCTTGTCGGCGTACTCGCGGAACGTCATCCCCGGCCGGATCACGTCCATGTTGTGCCGTACCTGCTCGAACGCGTGCCGGTAGAGCTCCTTCTGCGCGCTCGACGGCTCGTCCGGTCCCGCGTGGAAGGTGCGCGAGAAGTCGCAGTAGTAGCCGTAGCAGCCGACGACGTCGGTGTCGAGCGCGACCAGCTCGCTCGGCTCGATCGGCCTGTCGCCGGTCTCCTGGAACCACGGATTCGTGTTCCGGCCGGACGTGAGCAGGCGCGTCTCGCAGTAGTCGCCGCCCTGCGCGATGACGCCCTGGTGCAGGATCGACCACAGCAGGTTCTCGGTCATCCCGGGCCGCAGCGCCTCCCGCATCGCGCCGACCGCGCGCTCGGTCGCCCTGATCGACGCGCGGATGCACTTCAGCTCCTCGGGCGACTTGATCGCTCGCGCCAGCTCGACCGGCTCCTGGGCGTCGACGAGCGTGAAGCCCTCCGAGGCGAGCGCCGTGGCCGCGCCCGCGTTGACGCGCTCGATCCCGACGCGTACCGCAGCGCCGCAGAGCTGCCGGATCAGCCTCGCGGTCTCGGAGGCCCAGCGCCGCTCGCGCTCGGCGATCCCGGGGCCGGCGGCGACGAAGCTCGCCGTGAGCGCGGGCCGCACCTCGTCGATCGTCTCCAGGCCCTCCGCGAGGTGCATGCAGCCGGCGAACTCGAACAGCAGGACGGGCCCGTCGACGGTGAGCAGCAGGTATCGCGACGGGTGGCGGAGGTGGTAGACCTGCATGTTGCGCGCGCCGGTGGCGTAGCGGATGTTGACCGGATCGAGCAGCAGGCAAGCGGCGATGTCCCGCTCGGCCATCCGGGCGCGCACGCGCTCCAGCCGGTGGCGCCTGACCGCCGCGAGATCGATCTCCTCTGCCGGCGGCTCGCGATCGATGAGCCGCAGCGCCGGCAGATCCGACCGGTCGGCGTGCCAGTCGAGATTCACCGCGCGCATGTTACGAGCGGGCGCTTCGCGACAATGTCCGCGTGAGCGCGACGGGGGCGCTGCAGTGGTGGCTCGCCGTGCGCTCGGGCTCCGAGCGGCCGGCGCCGAAGCGGCTCGGCGTGGCGGGGGTTCGCGGTCCTCGGGGCCGCGCCCGGGCAATGCGTACTGGGAGGCTGAGTCGGGGGCGGGCCGCGGCGCCGCAAGCGGGTCGCGGCGATTACGTCAACGGCGGCCATTGAGGGCGGTCCGGAGGGTGGTGCAGTTCGCGAGGCGAGCGCGTCAACGCTGCACACCGATGCGAATTCGCCGGGCGTGCGGCGTTGACCGCGGATGTCGCCGTCAACGCTGCAAGCAGCCGGAAACCGCGTGGCCGTGCAACGTTGACGCGCCCCGGGACGTCAGGCTTCCAGCAGCACCTTGCCGGGGTTGAAGAGGGCATCGGGGTCGAGCGTGCGCTTGAGCGCCCGCATGACCTCGATCGCCGGCCCCACCTCCGCCGCGAGCGCGCGGCGCTTCCCGATCCCGACGCCGTGCTCGCCCGTGCAGGTGCCGCCGGCGTCGATCGCGCGGTCCACCATGCGGCCGTAGAGCGCCTCCGCGGCGCGGCGGTCGCTCGCGTCCTCGGGGTCGATCAGGAGGATCACGTGGAAGTTGCCGTCCGCGACATGGCCGAGCAGCGGCGCCGGGAACGGCAGCGTCGCCAGATCGGTCACGGTCGCGTCGATCGTGTCCGCCAGCGCCGACACGGGAACGCAGACGTCGGTCGAGATCGCGCGGCAGCCGGGCCGCAGGCCGAGCGCGGCGAAGTAGGCATTGTGGCGCGCGCGCCAGAGCCGGCTGCGGTCCTCCTGGCGCACCGACCACTCGAAGTCGCCGCCGCCGTTCCCCCGCGCGAGCTCCTCGACGTAGCGGGCGTCCTCCTCGACGCCGCCGGGCGACCCGTGGAACTCGAGGAACAGCGTCGGCGCCTCGCGGTGCTCGAGCTGCGCGTGCGCGTTGACCGCGCGCACCGAGGTCGCATCGAGCAGCTCGCAGCGCGCGACCGGCACGCCCGCCTGCACCGTCGCGATCGCGGTCGCGACAGCGTCGTGCGTGCTCGGGAAGGAGCAGATCGCGGCCGAGATCGCCTCCGGGATCGGGCGCAGCCGCAGCGTGAGCTCGGTGATGATCCCGAGCGTTCCCTCCGAGCCCACGAAGAGGTGCGTGAGGTCGTAGCCGGCCGACGTCTTGCGGGCGCGCGTGCCGGTGTCGATCACGGTCCCGTCGGCGAGCACGACCTGCATCGTGAGCACGTTCTCGCGCATCGTGCCGTAGCGCACCGTGTTCGTCCCGGACGCGCTCGTGGCCGCCATACCGCCGAGCGACGCGTCCGCGCCGGGGTCGACGGAGAAGAACAGGCCGTCGCCACCGAGCCGCTTCTCGAGCACCGTGCGCCGCACGCCCGCCTGGACCGTCGCGTCGAGGTCGTCGACGCTCACGCGCAGGATCCGGTCCATCAGGCTGGTGTCGACCGAGACGCCGCCGTGCGTCGCGAGGACGTGGCCCTCGAGCGACGAGCCGGTGCCGAACGGGATCACCGGCACCGCGTGCTCGGCGCAGGCGCGGACGAGCGCCGACACCTCGTCGGTGGTCTGCGGGAACGCGACCGCGTCGGGGAGCGCGGGCGCAAACGAGGACTCGTCGCGGCCGTGGAGGTCGAGCGCCGACGACGACGTCGACAGCCGCTCGCCGAGCAGGTCGCGCAGCGCGGCGAGCGCTCCGTCCAGGTCCCGGCTCGGGCGGCCCCCCGCCGGCGCCGCGGCCGGGCCTCCGGCGATCCCGCCCGCCGGCCTCATGCGGCGATCGTCGGCTTTCATGCCGGCGATCGTATCCCCGCGCGCGCGGAAGATCGCGCGGTCGCAGGTTCACGGCCGCCTGCGCGAGCGCGTGCCCCGCCGGCGTGCGGCTGACGCTCGCCGAGCCCGAGCGCTGTCTCGGAGCCGCGGTCTTCGTCGAGACACCCGGTCTGAACCCAAGCGGTCCCGTTCCGTATCCCGGGCAGACATGGACTCCACCTCTCGCAGGCGGCGCCGCCGCGGCATGGCCGCGGCCGCCTTGACCGGCGCAGCCGCCCTCCTCACCCCGCCCGCCGCTCTCGCGGCCCACAACGTCGTCGAGCCCGCCAGCGTCGCGTCGGACGGCGCGATCGGCAACGACTCGAGCGTCGCCGGCGACCACCTCGGCGACTACGGGGACATGACGCCCGACGGTCGCTTCGTCGTCTTCGCGTCCGCCGCGTCGAACCTCGTCCCGGGCGACACCAACGGCGCCGGCGACGTGTTCGTGCGCGACCGGCGGAGCGGCGTGACCGAGCGCGTCAGCGTCGGTGCGAAGGGAGTCCAGGGCAACGGCGACAGCAACTTCTCCGGCATCGCCAGCGCGCCGGCGATCAGCGACGACGGCCGCTTCGTGGCCTTCAAGTCCGACGCGTCGAACCTGGTCAAGGGCGACCGCAACGGGCTGACCGACGTCTTCGTGCGCGATCGCGCCGCGGCCGTCACCGAGCGGATCAGCGGCGACGGCGGCGGCGACAACCCGGGCATCAGCCCGGACGGCAACTTCGTCGCGTTCGAGACCTTCGACTTCGACGGCGACTTCGCGCAGGACATCTACCTCCGCGATCGCACTACGAGCGCGATCGAGCGGGTCAGCGTGTCCTTCGACGGCAGCGAGGTCTTCGGCACCAGCGAGGATCCCGTGGTCGCGAACGGCCCCGTCGTCGCGTTCGCGTCGAGCGCCCCGAATCTCGTGCCGGGCGACGAGGACGCCAACATCGACGTGTTCGTGCGCGACCTCAGCGGGCCGTCGCCGGCGACGGAGCGGGTGAGCGTCTCCAACGCCGGACAGCCCACGGCAGGGTTCGCGACGAGCCGCAATCCCGCGATCTCCGGCGACGGCCGCTTCGTCGCCTTCCAATCCGACGCCCAGGACTTCACGGCGGTCGCCCAGACGGGGTTCTTCTCGGACATCTTCGTCCGCGACCGCCGGGCCGGCACGACGGTGCTCGCGAGCCCGAGCGGCGCCGACGGCGAGGCTTCCGGGCAGAGCGAGGACCCTGAGATCAGCTCCGACGGCCGCTTCGTCGCGTTCGCGTCGTTCGCCTCGGACCTGATCGAGGGCGCCCCCGACCCCGACGGCGAGCTGGTTCGCGACGCCTTCGTGCGCGACCTGACCACCGGCACGACCGAGATGGTGAGCGTGAACGGCGACCACCAGGACGCCACGCGCGACGGCAACCACGACGACGTCGGAGCCGGGTCCGTGAGCGCGGACGGGCTCGTCGTCCTGATGGGAACGCAGGCGGACAACTTCTTCGCGGGCGACCTGAACGGCGTCAACGACGTTTACGTCAGCGACCGCAGGCCGGCTGCGGACCTCTCGATCTCGAAAGCGGACGCGCCGGACCCGGTCGCGCCGCGAGCGACGCTCAGCTACACGCTCGTGGCCGCCAACCTCGGCCCCAACGCGGCTCCGGGTAGCCACGTGGTCGACACGCTCCCGGCGGGCGTCACGTTCGTCGGCGCATCGCCGGGCTGCCTCCACTCCGCCGGGACGGTGGACTGCGACCTCGGCACGATCGCGAGCGGCGCGAGCACGACGGTCACGATCCAGGTCACGCCCAAGGCCAAGGGCACGATCATCAATACGGCGCGCGTCGGCGCCGCCGCCCCCGATCCCGACGGGACCAACAACATCGCGACGACACGGACGACGGTCGGGGGCTAGTAGGCGCGGGCGCTGGTGAACAGCGGGCACTGATGGCGTGCGGCGTTGACGGCCGATATCGCCGTCAACGCAGCACCGCGGCCAGAAACCGGAGAGCGCGCAGCGTTGACGCGCGGCGACGCTGCCACCGCGCTCCGGGACCCGCGCGTCAACGCCGGTCGCGTGCCCGGAACGCCGGCCCGACCGGCGTTCGCGTATAGTGGCTGTCGCATAAGTCCGCGACGACGGCCGTGCGTTGTCGGTCTGTCCAACGACCGGCGTGCCGCCCAAATTGATTCGGCTTCCGGCGGAGCGGTCGCCGTCGCGCCGGCCGTCCTCGTTGGGGATATCTCCAACGCCTTCGACTTATGCGACAGCCACCGCACAGAGCAGCACTCCGGCTTCGCGGCCGCCGAGTAGTGCAGCCAGGCGAAGGCAGCAGTGCCGACTAGACCCGGCTGCTGCTTGGCAACCAAGCGAGGCATAGACCGCGGCTACGATCGATCCGCAACGGCCCGCGCAACACGGAGGTGATCGGATGAACGACAAGCTGAACTGGCTAGTCGCGCGCCTCGACGACATCGAGCGGCGCGGCAGAGATATTCCGGTGCGCGAGCACCTCGGGATCCACGCGTTCGGGATCAACGCCTACACGCCCGGCGAGGACGGCACGCTGATCGATGACCATGACGAGGCCGGGTCGGGCCAGGAGGAGCTGTACATCGTGCTCGACGGGAAGGCGACCTTCGAGGTCGACGGCGAGGCGGTCGACGCGCCGGCAGGGACACTCGTGTTCGTCGGTCCGGAGTCGCGGCGGAAGGCGACCGGGGACGGAACCGTCCTCGCTGTCGGCGCCACACCCGGCGAGGCGTACCAGGGGGTCGACTGGGGTGAGGCGTGGCCGTTCCACAACGAGGCGATGACCGCCTACGGCGAAGAGCGGTACGCCGACGCGCTCGAAGCGGTCCGTGGTGCCCTCGAGCACATGCCCGACCACGCGGGCTTGCATTACAACTACGCGTGCTTCGCAACGCTCGCGGGAGAGACCGGCGACGAGACGTTCGTCCACCTCCGACGGTCCGTGGAACTGCTTCCGCGGTTCGGCGAGGACGCGCGCAGAGACGACGACCTCGCCGCCCTACGCGACGACCCGCGGTTCGAAGAGGCGCTTCGCTGAGCGCGCCGTAGTTGGCTTGTGCGCCACACGAGGAGGCCGGCCTCGAAGCGCCGCTACGCGCTCACATGACCTGCTCGCACGCTGGCCCACTGCGTGCTGTTCCTCGACGAGCTGTCGGAGTTCACGCGGCCGGCGCTCGAGGGGCAGCGCCAACGCTTGAGGCGGGCCCGTGACGATCGTCAAGCGCCGCTGGATCGTGGCACGAGGACGACTACTCGCGTGCAGCGAAATGCTGCCCGTGCTCCGCTTCCGCGTCGCCACGTTCACGGCGGCCTGCCCACGCGCGTTCCCGCTGCTCCTATGAGGCTTGCTGTTTTGATTCGGCTCGTCGGTGACGTCCGACGCGGAGGAGATGGTCCCGACCGGCGGCGAGCTGACTCTCTTTGAGGCTGTCGGCCGGCTAGGGCCTGACTTACTCTTGTTTGTCGCTCGTCGCCGGTCGGGGATGTCTGGCGTGACTTGATAGATGCGTGGCAGCGCCTCCAGCAAGCCGTGTCCGCCGGGTATCCGTCCCGGTTGAGGTAGAGGAGGACGACGGCAATGATCGTGCTCGGCGCGGACACTCACAAGCGTTCGCACACGGTCGCCGCGGTCGCGGCGGCGATCGGCGAACTGCTCGGCGACCAGACCGTCCCGGTCGGCCCTCGCGGCTTGGGTGCGCTGTTGCGGTGGGCGCGCGGGCTCGACGGCGACCGCGTGTGGGCGCTCGAGGACTGCCGGCATGTCTCCGGGTCGCTCGAGCGGTTTCTGA
>Ga0126315_10001002_pt1 | contig 10491 bp, 7 predicted proteins | sample Plot106_FD_92534 | JGI IMG/M metagenome (GOLD analysis project Ga0126315, IMG submission 92534) | Serpentine soil microbial communities from UC McLaughlin Reserve, CA, USA - Plot106 | ecosystem: Environmental > Terrestrial > Soil > Grasslands | place: USA: UC McLaughlin Reserve, Lake County...
CAGCTTGCTATCAACTGACTTGCTCTCGAGCGACGTTTCGGCTGGTTTCGGCAGCGCAGTCAAAACTGCATTCTGAGTTCCGGCGTTACCAGTGTTCACTGTTGCGACGGTCGCCGCAGCTTGATCGCTGATCAGCGACTTCGGAGCCGGAACAAACGAGGGCAGTTCTTCGGGCGCTGCTGCCGGCTTGTTGTTTACAGCCGTCGTGTTTACGGCTGTCGTGTTTACAGCGGTCGTGTTTACAGCCGGAGCTGGTTTCTTCGGCTCCGGAACCGGCGTGAATGCGATTGAGCCGGCTGCCGGTGGCAGATTCGTGGGCGTTGTGTTTTGCGCGGCAGTCTCGCTGCCCGCTTTCACCACTGGCGCATCCGGAAGTTGCAGGCTCACATTCTTCGGCAATGAGCGTGCGGCTGCGATCTGATCCTCACGATCGGCTTCGCGAATCATCTCTGCGAGCGATCCGGTGGTTGGTGACTGCAAAGTTCCGCTGGGCCGCATCTCTTCGTCGCGAGGAGTTACGGCAGGCGCTCGCAGCACGCGTGGCGTAACCGAGATCACGATGTCGATCTGCCGGTTGTCGCGCGTCGGCGAAGTGAACAAGCGCCCGAGGATAGGCAGTCCGCCGAGGATCGGCAGTCCCTGTCGTCCGTAAGTCGCCACGTCCTGAGAGACACTGGCGAGCATCATGGTCCGATTGTTCTGCACGCGCGCGGTGCCGGTGATGGTGCGTTCGGTGAAGGTCGGCGTAAGCGAGTTAGCGCCGAGAACATCTTTTGATTCGATATTCATCTTCACTTGCACGTCGAGATTCGGAAACACCTGCGGCGTGAACTTCAGAGTTAGACCAGTTGGTTCGTAGTTAATGACCGGGAAACCGCCACTCGGGAAAAGACCCTGATTGGGGTTTGGCGTGCCGGTTTGTACGCCAAACGGATAAGCCTGCGCTGTCTGGACTGGAACACGCTGACCGATGCGAGCGGTTGATTCTTCACCGTTGAAAGCGTGCACCTGAGTCGAAGCGATCAGCTTCGTGTTGTTCTTGCTTTGAAAAGCAGTCAGGATTGACGGAGGTATCACGAGAGCGGCAGCCAAAGCTGTTGGATTTGTTATTCCGAGGTTTACGCCTCGACCCTGGCTCCCATTCACTATGGCGTTATCAGTTAATAGTGCGAAGCCGGGCGAACCGCCGATGTTGAAGTTGCCGGTTCCGACCTGGTTACCAAACTGCATCAGATCGCTTTTCGAAACTTCGTAGATGCTGACGTCCATCACGACTTCAGCGCGATCCTTGTCGATGCTCGCAAGCAGGTCGCCAATGAGGCGCACATTCTCCGCCGTGTCGCGCACGGTCAAACTGTTCGTTGCATCGTCTGGCACGACGATCGTTTGCGGGCGTCCTACTGATGGCGGAATCGCTTGCTGCACGAGTGTGCGCGCGTCAGCGGGTTTCATGTTTGAAAGATAGAACGTGCGCAGGACCAGTTGCTGGTACTGCGGACGGCGTGCCTGGTCGGCAACGAGTATCGTTCGGCGGCTGAGTTTCTGGAAAAAGAGTCCTTCCTGAAGGAACAGGTAATCGAGCGCCTGCGCGGTGGTGACGTCCTTCAAGTTGATGTCGACTTGACGCGATTGTGCGAACGACTGCCGGTCGAAAATGACGTTGAGATTCAGTTGATCGGCAAGACTGCGAATCAGCGTCTTGAGATCGGTTTTGACGTCGATCATCCGGAGCTGTTGTTCCCGGGGAGGCACTAAGTCTTGCGCCTGGGCGCCGGTAGGAACGATCGCGCCGTCGGACGTTTCACCGTTCTTTGTTCCACTGGGAACCGCGCGGCCTTCCTTTACCGCCTGGAGGCGCAACATGCGCTCCATCTCCGACACCGCCAGCTCGTTCACAGGATCGTACCCGTATGCCTGGCGGAAGGCGTTATAGGCGCCGACATAATCCCCTCTCTCCGAGAGCGACCTGCCCTGTTGCATGTAGGTCTGCGAGGCATTGAAACTCGCACGCCGGAAATGGAGCTGATACTCCATATTTGACGGATCGGCAGCCACAGCGAGCGTAAATTCCTGCGCCGCTTTGTCCCACTGCTGCTGTTGCTCGTACTGCATGCCGCGCTTGAAATTCTTGTCACCTTTTTTGGCGAACGCGGTGATTGGCAACGCCAGCAAGCTAACGGCAAGTAACAAAGAGATTAGGGTGCGAGTTCTAGTGTTGTTTTTCATGACTTCTACTCGGTTCGGGAGGTGGAAAGTTTAGCGGCCTAATAATGCCGCCGAGACGCCTAAGATGCAAGATCAAAACAGCCAATTGCTAACACGCCGGGAGAATAATTTGGTTCCGGTTAGAGTGTCGGGTTTATTGCCGATTTGGCAATCTAATTTCCGGCGCTGAGCTCTTCGACGAACGTTACGCGATTGATTTCGTGCAAGGTCGAAATCCCGGTGAAAACCTTCTGCAAGGCCGAATCCCTCAAACTCTTTAACCCTTCGGCCTCCGCCGCGCGGCGCACCTCGGAACCGGGCCGCCGCTCGACAATCATTTCGCGGATATTATCCGATAAGTCCAGCAATTCGTGAATAGCAGTGCGACCACGATATCCCGTGTGATTACAAGCGTCGCATCCGACATTCACATAAAAAGGCTTGTCACGGTATTCGTCGGGCTGAAGACCCGATTCGAACAACTCCACGTCATTCGGATGATATTGCCGCTTGCAATAAGCACACAGCATGCGAATCAGCCGTTGAGCCAGAACGCAGTTAAGTGACGACACGAAGTTGTACGGCTCGACACCCATGTTCAAAAATCGACCGATAACGTCGATCACGTTGTTCGCGTGAACAGTGGTGAAGACGAGGTGTCCGGTCAGCGCGGATTGAATTGCGATCTGCGCCGTTTCGGTGTCGCGAATCTCGCCGACCATGATCTTGTCCGGGTCGTGACGCAGGATCGAACGAAGACCACGATCGAATGTCAGTCCCTTCTTCTCGTTGACCGGAATCTGCGTGATGCCGTGTAACTGATATTCAACCGGGTCCTCAATCGTGACGATCTTGTCTTCTTCGTTTCTGATCTCGTTCAGCGCGGCGTAGAGCGTGGTCGTCTTGCCCGATCCGGTTGGACCAGTAACCAGCACCATCCCGTAAGGCTCCGCGATGTACCGGCGGAACTTTCGCAAATCATCTTCCGCGAAGCCGACGACGTTCAGATTGAGATTTCTAAACTCTTCGTTGATCTGTTCTTTATCGAGAATACGAATGACCGCGTCTTCGCCGTGGATGGTCGGCATGATCGAAACGCGGAAGTCGACGTTGCGTCCTTTGTAACGAACTCTGAACCTTCCGTCCTGCGGCACACGACGCTCGGCGATATCGAGCTCAGACATGACCTTGATACGCGAGATCAGCGTCTGGTGATAAGCCAGATCGATCGGATCAACCTTCGCGTAGAGCGCGCCGTCGATTCGATACTTGACCTGGACTTCCGTATCGCGAGTTTCAATATGAATATCGGAAGCGCGCGACTCCATCGCGTTGTAGATGATCGTGTCGACCAGTTTAATGATGGGCGACATTTCGGAGTCGGTCGCGAGTCGATCGAGATCGAGTACTTCTTCGCCGTGCTCAGTCTCTCGTACGAGCGAGATACGAAATCCCGACGCCGCTTCCTGAAGAACGCGCTGCGTCGTGTCGCCTTTTCGCAGCACGACTTCGACCGCGCCCGCAGTGGCAACGTGCGGCACAACACGCGTCCGCAGCGTGCTCGAGAGTTCGTCCAGCCGCTCGAGGTCGGTCGGATCCGCCATCGCGATGTGCAGTCCTTTTTGATCGCGCTTGAGCGGCACGAACTGATGCCGGACCATCAAGTCGACGGGAACTTCCGTAAACAGTTCGTAATCGATCGGCGACTCACGATCCGGTGGCAGCAGATCGACAAACGGCAGACGGTAGCGGCGCGCGAGCTCCCGCGCCGCCTTCATTTCAGGTGGCTGATGCTCATCGCCGTTTTGGCCGTTTTCCCCGATTGGAGGAACAGGCCGGATGACCGGATCTTCGTTTTCTGAAATTTGCTTCATACCTGGTTCCAACTACTAATTTAACGATGATGACCGGTAACGCCTGCTCCGCTCGAGATTGATTGGATGATCGGTAGGTAAATCGCGAGGAGAATCGTCACAACGACTCCGCCCATGACCACAAGAATCGCAGGCTCGAGCGTGGTCGTCAACTGCTCGAGCCGCACTTCAGACTCCGCATCATAAAACACCGCGACCTCATCCAACATCTCTCGCAAACTGCCCGAGCGCTCACCGATGCCGATCATGTCGATCGCGAGTGGCGGCATCCAGTCGGACGTCTCCAGACTCTCCGTGAACGAACGTCCCTCGCGAATCATCGGCAGAATCGAAGAGCTGCGGCGCCGGAGCTCGAGGTTCGTGATCGACTCCGAAGCTATTTCCCACGACTCAACCAGCGTTATACCGCCGGCGAGCAACGTCGCGAGCGAACGTGTTGCCTGGGCTACAGACATCTGAACCGCGAGACTGCCGGCGAGTGGAATCTTTAGAATCAGTTTACTGATCTGGAGTTTCCCGGCGGGTGTTCGGGACCACAGAAATAGAACGATAGCGCCACCAATTACCAACGGACCAAACCAGATTACGTTCGAAGACAGCCACCGCGACATTCCGACCACGATCTGAGTCACTGTCGGTAACTCATTGCCGAACCCGGAAAAGAGCTCCGACATGCGCGGCACAACGTAAATCGTCAGGAACGTAACCATACACGCGGACGCAAAGAGCAAAAACATCGGATACGCCAGGGCGCCGCGAATCTTCCGCCGCAGCGCGACGTTCCGCCGCATGTAAGTTACGTACCGGTTCAACACTTCGTCGAGCGCGCCCGAGCGCTCGCCGGCGAGAATTGAGGCTGTATAGATCCTCGGAAAGATGCCACCCTGTGAAGCAAACGCCTGCGACAACGCCGCGCCGCCACGAATCTGATCTTCGACTTCGCCTAAAACGGTACGCAGTCGCGCGGAGGCGGCGCGTTTTCGCAGCATGGAGATGGCTTGCAGGATTGGAATACCGGCGCGAACCAGTGCTGCCAATTGTTGGTTGAACAGCAGAAAGTCGTTAGCTTTGACTTTCACGTGACCGCCGGGTCTGCCGAGTCGGGTCAAAGCGGCCACTCCGGAGGTCTGTGGCGGGGTGACTTTGAACACACGAAAACCCTCGCGCTCGAGCCGCGCCCGCGCCTCATGTATGCCCGAAGCCTCGATCGTGCGCGTTACGACCTCGCCGGCAGGAGTTCCCAATCTGCAAATAAACTCAGCCATAGTTTGGATTTACCCGACTTGAGAATGACCGGGGAGTATATCTCACGCGCCACGCGATCAGAAGTTGCATCCGTGTCGCTCCTTTTGAACGACGCTTCTCGCGTTATCTGTTTTGAGATCTATCGGTGATACTGGCACCTTATATTAGGAATCTGCATTAATTCAAGGAGATCCAACTGTGAGTGCACCGATTTCTCGAAATTCTTTGATTTGAAGATGCTGGTGATGACCGGCGGCAAGGAGCGTACGGAGAAAGAGTTTGCGCAGATCCTGAGCCCCGCCGGCTTCAAATTGCTGCGCGTCATTCCCACAGAGGTTCCGACCAGCATCGTCGAAGCCGAACCGGTCTAAACCTGTTAATAACCTGGGCGCCTCCCTGGAAGTGCGGCGGCTTGACGCCGCTTTGGTATTGATCGGACGTGATCGATAACAAAGCGGCGTCAAGCCGCCGCACTCCAAAGAGGCGCCCAGTTTGTTCTTCTCGAAGATCTTGCGCCGGACGACGCCCTGTCCTAGAATGGCCGTGCAACACAGCAACTAAACTGAAACGCGCGCGGCCGTCTCCCCGTGAACATTTCATGCTCCGGTTTGAAAGTGGGGCATCACTCGTTCCCAAACGAGCATCTGTGTTGACAGTTCCCTTTCGAGCCCTGACCGGTAAGTAAAGACTGAATCTCCGACCTACTCCGGGGGTGACATGTATTTTCCGACTCGCTACGCCACCAAGATCACGGCGATTTGTATCTCGCTGGCCACTGTCGCGGTTTTCTGCGCCCTATCAGTGCAGAGCCAGGAGCCTGCCGTTCAGGATAAACCCGCTGCCGCTTCTCAAACCCCTTCCCCGGCTAAGAAGGACAAGCTACTCGGCACCGAGCTCGACGATCGATCCGTAATCACCAACACCGACCTGATTACGTTGACAGTAACCGTCACTGACACCTACGGACGTTATGTATCAGGACTCAGCAAAACCGCCTTCGCCGTTTTCGACAACAAGCAACAGCAGGAGATCACGTATTTCAGCGACGACGATTCACCGGTTTCAGTAGGCGTGATCTTCGACGTCTCCGGATCGATGAGCGGCGATAAAGTGAAGCGCGCGCGCGACGCTCTGTCCAAGTTCATTCAAACCAGTCACGACTCGGACGAGTATTTCCTGATTGCTTTCAATTCCAGGGCACAGTTACTCCTCGACAGAACACGCGACGGCGACTCGATTCTCAACAAGCTGACGTTTGTCGAGACCAAGAGCCAGACCGCACTCTACGACGCCTGCTATCTCGGCGTTGAAAAAGTGCAGCGCGGAGCGCATCCGAAACGCGCTCTCCTGCTCATCAGCGATGGTCAGGACAATGATTCCCGGTACACCTTCAACGAATTGCGGAAGCTGTTGAAGGAGTCGGACGTGACGCTCTATGCCATCGGCATCCTGAGCGGCAGCGATGCCGGCAGCGCCATGGGCATGGAAGGCCAGGGAATTCTCGACGAGCTTTCCGGCGTCTCCGGAGGTAAGGCTTTCTTCCCGCGCTCCGCGGCGGAAATGGACGACATTTTCGAGCAAATCGCGCTGGAGTTGCGGCACCAGTATTCCATCGGGTACAAACCCGAAACTTTCGCAAATGACGGCAAGTGGCACCGGGTCAAAGTGAAAGTCACTGCGCCGCGGGGCCTGCCGAAATTGTTCGTTCGCTCCAAGGAAGGCTACTACGCCACCGCCGGAGCGCGTTGAGTTCAAAACAGGCTTCGGCAACGCAGGCTCAGTTTCCGAGCATCTTTTGCACGTGTGGCTGCAGTTGTTGCCCCAGCCTTGCGCGTTCGTAGTTGGTAATGACGCTCCCGTCCCGATCGTTGGGTTCGAGGAGCGTTTTGAGTAATCGCGCAATCCTGACTATTATTTTGAGGTTTGAGAGGAGTCAGTTGGGTGTTGTTTAGTGAGCAGAACCTGAGGCGGAATGGAGTGCTGGCGATCTGCTGTTTGATCGTCCTGGGATTGATCTTTGGCTCCAGCGTGACATCTGGCCACCAAATCGACTTTATGAGCCAGGATCGACCGCGCAGTACTCAGACCGCAACGCCGATGCCTTCGCCTACTCCGGCGCGCCCCGCGCCAACAGCAACGCCGCAAACTACTCGACCCGCGGGAGTCGATCGCATTGCTCCAACCTTGGGTGAGCCACCACCGCCACCGCGTCTCAAGCCAACGCCGACGCCGACTCCACCTGAAGAAATCGACCCCGAAAGCACCGTTCGCATCAACACCGAGCTGGTCCAACTGCATGTGCGCGTCATCGACCGCAACAACCGGCCCATCAACAACGTGTCGCAGAACGAGTTTCACGTTTTCGAAGACGGTGTGCCGCAGAACATCGAAGGGTTTACGCGCGAGGATGTACCGATCAGTTATGGCCTCGCCGTTGACACCTCGGGCTCACTGCGTTCGCAGTTGCAAAGCGTTATCGACGCAGGCAAGACGATCATCAATAGCAACAAACCCGGCGACGAGACTTTTCTGGTGCGCTTTATAAGCAGCGACAAGATCGAGACGGTCCAGGATTTCACCGCGAACAAAGAACTGCTACTGGATGGTCTGGAGAGTTTTTACGTCGAGGGCGGCCAGACGGCAGTTATCGATGCGGTCTATCTTTCCGCCGAGCACGTTTCCGAATACAGGAAAGGCGACGATGGCGATCGTCGACGCCGCGCGCTGATTGTTATCACTGACGGCGAAGACCGAAACAGCTTCTACAAGCAGGAACAGCTTTTTGCGCGACTGCGTGAGGAAGACGTTCAGATCTTCGTGATCGGGTTTGTGAACGAGTTGGAGAAAGAGGCCGGCCTGATTCGCAAGAGCCCGCGCGACAAGGCAGTTAACCTGATAAAGAAGCTTGCGAGCGAAACGGGTGGTCGCGCGTTCTTTCCGGAGTCAATCTCCGAACTGCCTCAGATCGCGAACGAAATCATCAGGGACCTTCGAACGCAGTACGTGATCTCCTACAATCCCACGAACAAGGATCAGGATGGCACTTATCGTGCGATCAAGGTAACAGTGGACCAGGTTTCGGATTCTGAAAAACGAATCGCGCTGACAAGAACCGGACGCGTCGCGCGTAAGCAAGGCCAGGCCGCCCCCAAAGCGCCGCGGGTGAGAATGCCTGGCACGGCTACTCCAAACAAGAAGCCCTAATATCCTTAATCCGCCGCTCTTTTTGGTGGCTTCCTCTTGTATTTCGTTCCGTGCCTTTCGGCTGCCTCCTCGATCGAGTGGGTCGTCGTCAGCTTGTCATCCTCCCTCGCCAGCTCAATCAATCTCTTGTAGTAGTTGCGCAGCGCATCGATCTCCGGCTCAGTCAAATCTTCTACGTCGATCAATCGATTGCTGGCGCCCTCGAGTGCCGCAACGATCTCATTAAGCTTGAGATGAATTGCAAGCGCGTCTTTGTTCTGTGCGCGCTGAATCAGGAACACCATCAAAAAGGTGACGATGGTCGTTCCCGTATTGATCACGAGCTGCCACGTGTCCGAATAACCGAAGATTGGTCCAGTGAAGGCCCAGATCACGATCACGCCCAGAGCCAATACGAAAGCGATGGATGTCCCAGTGGCCCTGGTAGCCTGGTAAGAAAACCTCTCGAGCAATGCGCCCACTGCGTTTCTCTTTCGCGGCATGGATATTCTCCCGACAGCAAATAATTTTGGACGGTAAAACTGCGGGGGAATTAATTAAGGAAAACTTAGGGGAGAAGAGCTACGACTTGGCTCTGACTGAACCGCTGATCTTCTTGCGGGTAGTTTCGCCGGTGTTCAAAACGGGGAGGCCGAGATCTACATCTGAATGGGGCTGAGCGATGACGTGCGTTGCGACTACTTCACCGACGCGTTTTCCTGCTGCCGCACCGGCGTCGACGGCGCTGCGAACCGCGGCCACATCACCGCGTACGATCGCAGTCACTAAACCGGCATCGATCTTTTCCCAGCCGACGAGGCGAACGTTCGCGGCTTTCACCATCGCGTCGGCAGCCTCGATCATCGCCACCAGGCCACGACATTCAACCATTCCGAGTGCTTCAGGCATCAGCGCCCTCCTTCATGCCACGATAGTAGCAAAACAGGCCACAAAAAGGCACAAAAGGCACACAAAACAGATTCAGCTAAAAACCGGTTTGTGCTTTTTGCACCTTCTTGGAGTTAATAATTTTTGTGCCTTTTGTGCCTTTTTGTGGCTGATAAATTTTGTGCTTTTTTGTGGCTAGTTTCGTAATGAATGAATTGGCGCGGGGATCCTGCCGCCGCGGCGAATGAAATCGGCTGAGGAAAAAGAACTCACCGCCATGATGGGCGCGCTGCCGAGTAAACCGCCAAACTCCACTATCTCGCCGACGTCGCGTCCGGGCACCGGAATGATTCGCACCGCCGTGGTCTTGTTGTTCATCGTTCCCACAGCCATCTCGTCCGCGATGATCGCCGCAATCGTTTCCGCCGAAGTCGAGCCCGGCACCGCAACCATGTCAATGCCGACGGAGCAGACGCTGGTCCAAGCCTCGAGCTTAGCCAATGACAACGCTCCTAACTGCGCTGCTTCGATCATGCCCGCATCTTCCGATACCGGAATGAAAGCGCCACTCATGCCCCCGACTGAACCACTGGCCATCGCACCGCCTTTTTTAACCGCGTCGGTCAACAGCGCCAACGCCGCGGTTGTTCCGTGAGTGCCGGCCCGCTCGAAACCCATCGCTTCGATAATGTTTGCCACTGAGTCTCCGCGAACAGGCGTCGGCGCCAGCGAGAGATCGATGATCCCAAACGGAATTCCGAGTCGTCTGGCAGCTTCGCGCCCGACTAACTCACCTGCACGCGCCAGCTTGAACGAGAGTTTCTTGATCGTCTCTGCAAGTTCCTGAAGCGGAAGATCCCGACCGGCATGCTTGACCGCATGATTCACCACTCCCGGACCCGACACGCCGACATTGATCACCGTTTCAGCTTCGCTGACACCGTGAAAAGCGCCGGCCATAAATGGGTTATCTTCGACGGCATTCGCGAAGCAAACAAACTTCGCGCACGCTAACCCGCCTTTATCGCGCGTGCGCTCGGCAGCGTCCTTTATGATCCGTCCGACCTGGCCCACCACGTCCATGTTGATGCCGGCA
>Ga0126315_10001003_pt1 | contig 10478 bp, 8 predicted proteins | sample Plot106_FD_92534 | JGI IMG/M metagenome (GOLD analysis project Ga0126315, IMG submission 92534) | Serpentine soil microbial communities from UC McLaughlin Reserve, CA, USA - Plot106 | ecosystem: Environmental > Terrestrial > Soil > Grasslands | place: USA: UC McLaughlin Reserve, Lake County...
ACCCCCTGTCCGGTCTTGAAGTCGCACAGGTTCCACACGTGTTGCCCGACCACGTACGGTTTGCTGTTGAGGACTTCGATATAGCCGCTCAGCATCTCCGCCTGGTACTCCTCGGTGAACATCTCCGGCGGTTGCGCGTGGCAGCCCGGGAGTGCATCGGCACCGAATTCCGTAAGAATGAAGGGTTTGGGGTAACGCTCGTGCAGCTCGTCCAGCTCCGCGGACAGGACCCGGCAGCCCTCATCCACCTGACCTATCTCGGTGTACCACCCGTAGTAGCGGTTGACGCAGACCACGTCGCAGAACTGGAAAGATTCCTCGTCTACCCCCGGCCGGCTGGCCACCGTCGCCGGCCGCGTGGGATCCCGGGACTCAGCCAGGTCGTACAAGTCCCGGAAGAACTCCTTGTGGCCGGGGCGGGTGGACATCGGCTCGTTGGCGAGGCTCCACATGATCACGCTCGGATGGTTTTTGTCCCGGTCGATGAGCTCCTGCGTCAACCGTCTGCACAGCGCGAGCCGTCGCTCCAGTCCCTCTTCTCTAAAGAACAGCCCGACGGCCGGGGTTTCGTCGATCACCAAGAAGCCCAGGCGGTCCGCCAAGTCCATCATCTCCTCGGAATAGGGATAGTGGGAAGTGCGGAAGGAGTTGGCCCCCACCCACTCCATCAGGGAGTAGTCCTTGGTTATCACCGCAGACACGAGGCCCCGCCCCGTAACCGGGAAGTCCTCGTGACGACCGAACCCGGTGAGTTGTATGGGATGTCCGTTCAGGAGTAGGGACTCACCCTCCACCGATACGGTGCGGATCCCGACGGGTAATGAGTAGCGGTCGAAGGTGTTCCCGTTGCGAACCAGTTCCACGACCAGCTCGTACAGGTGCGGCGAACCGGGGGCCCACAGCGCGGCGTCCGGCACCCGCAGCTCCGCTGCCTCGCCCGAGGCCTCCACTTCGTCCGTGATCTCTGCACCATGCCCGCGTAGGAAGAAGCGCACGGTCGCCACCTCTAGGCTGGTGCGGTCCACGCGGACACGCACCAAACCGTCGTGTCCCTCTATGTCCGTCTCCACCGTAAGGTCGGCTATGGCGTCGTGGGGGGTGGCGTAGAGCATCACGGGGCGCTGGATGCCGCAGAACGGGAAGAAGTCGAAGGAGGTCTCCGGGTAGTTCTGGTGAGGCACGTCTCGTGGGTCCGCCGCGATGTTACCCGGCGGCACGCGGTCGGGGGCGAGCTCCCCGTCGACGCGCACCACCAGCACGTTGCTTTCGAGGCGTACGTGTGGCGTAGCGTCGAACTCAAAGGGAAGGTGTCCTCCCTCGTGTCGTCCCAGCCGGACGCCGTTGAGCCACGCCTCCGCCAGGTAGTTGGCGGAGCCGAATCGCAACCTTATCCTGCGATCCTGCCACCCCCAAGGCAGATCGAATCGGATCTGGTACCAGGCCGGTCCCAGGTAGTCTCGCCAACCCTCAAACTGATCATTCCAGCTGGCGGGAACGGCGATGGGCCGATGCCCGGAGAAACCCTCGCCCCAGCCGGCCGATCCCCCTTCGTCTTCGGGATCGAAGCGAAAGTCCCAGAACCCGGAGAGCTCCAACCGCTGGCGGAAGGGGTTCATGCGCGGGTATAGCGTGGCCCTCTCGGATGTCGAAATCTGCTGGTCAAGCATGCCGTACCTCCCGCAATCCTGGGTTCGGCGCTACGGACGCCACCGAAACCTCGACCGATCAACTGTGCCGGTCAGCCCCATTCGATTCCTTGTTTGCGGAGGAGATCCTTGAACGCGCCGGCAGCTTCTCTGAACAGTGCGGGGCCGCTGAAGCCGGAGTACGTGCCCGAGGAGGCCAGATGCGGCTCCAGCGAGAAGAAGCCCTCGAACCCGGAGGCACGTAAGGCAGAGATGGTCTCCTGTAGCTCCCCGTCTCCCTTGCCCGCCGGAACCACCTGACCAGAATCCGCGAGCGCGTCTTTAACGTGCACGTATTCGATGAACGGCCTCAGGGGATCATACCCTTCGGTGTAAGGCCGGGTCACCCCGCACTGAACGAAGTTGGCCGCATCCCAGGCGGCCCGCAAGGCGGGCGAGTCGATCTGGGTCAGTATGTCCACGCAGCGGCTCGGTACATCGCCGTAGATGTCTTTCTCGTTCTCGTGCAGGAGCGTGATCCCCGAGTCCTCCGCCTCTCTGGCGAACGCGCCCATACGCTCCAGGACCTCGTCGCGGTAGCGGCTCGGGTCGTGCCTATCCGGAATAAAAAAGGAAAAGATGCGAACGTACGGTGCCTCCATGACTCGAGCCGTGTACAGCGCGCGCCGATAGCGTTCTCGGTGCGGCTCGAAGGCCTCGGTTATGGAGACCTTGCCTATAGGCGAGCCTATAGAGGAGATCTCGATCCCGCGTTCCGACACCGTGGACTTGACATTCTCTAGCTCCTCGTCGGTCAGGTCGAGCACGTTCTTGTTCCAGACGCTGCGTAGCTCCATGTGCCGCATAGACTCATCCGCCAGCGTGTTCAGCTGTTCATCCAGCTCCGGAGAGATTTCGTCCGCAAAACCCGTCAAGGTCCACATCCGTCATGACCCCTTTCCCGAGGGAGAAGCCTACATGCCTTGCGGTGCCTACCGGTAATCCCTCGGATTACTCGCCTCGAATACCCGTCAACCTTTAACACCTCCGGCGGTCAGGCCCCCGATCAGGTACCGCTGGAATATCATGTACAAGATGACCACGGGTAGCGCACTGATCATCGACGCGCCCATCAGCTGGCCGTAGCGGGGTAACGCGCCGCCTTGCTGTTGGGCGCTGAAGACCTGGAGCTCCACGGCGAGCGTCCTGGTCTGCTCGGAGGTCAAGACGCTGGCGAACAGCACGTCGTTCCAGCCCGTCAGGAACGAGAACACCAGGGCGACCACCATCCCGGGAAGCGCGAGCGGCACCACAATCCTCAAGAGGGCTTGGAGCCTGGTCGCCCCATCCACGAGCGCGGCTTCCTCGAGCTCCACCGGTATGCTCGCCAGGTAAGACACCATCAGCCAGGTGGCCAGCGGAAGGGCGAACGTCAGATAGGTCAGGATCGGGCCCGGGTAAGCTCCTATCAACGTGATGCCGATGGTTGTCTGGATAGAAGCGAACAGCACGAAAAGCGGCAGCAGGAGCATTACGTGGGGTATCGACTGCAAGGCTATTAACGAGTACAGGTAGGGAAACCGGCCCCGGAAGTCGAACCTGCTCAGGACGTAGCTCGCCCCGACGGCAACGATAACCGCGATCATGCTCGATGCGCCGCAGATGACGAGGCTATTGACCAGCCCCTGCTCGAGGTGCACCGTCGACCACATCGTTACGTAATTGTCGAAGGCCCACTGGGATGGGATCAGCCTGCCGGAGGTGGCTTCGGTATCGGGCGTAACCGATAGCAAGAGCATGAACGCTATCGGCAGCAGTATCACAACGACGAGTGTGGTTGTGGCGCCGATGCGTACGGGCGGTGGCAGAAGCTCTCGTGGATCCCTTCTCTTCCTCATCGCGCCACCTCTCCCAGTCGCAGCATGCGAAGATAGATGAAGCCGGGGACCAGCATGATGATGAGCGTGAGTATGGACATCGCGCTGCCCAGACTGAAGTCGAACAGGTTGAAAGAAGTGAGGTAGATGTTGAGCGGCAGGACGGTTACCGCTGCCGGAGGATGCGTGCCGAACATCACGAACGGCAACGTGAAGTTGTTGAAGTGAAACAAGGTCGACAGCAGCAGGGCCAATATCAGCAAGCCCCGTAATTGCGGAAGAACCACCTTCGTCAACTTCTGCCAGGAGTTCGCCCCGTCGAGTTCGGCAACCTCATAGAGCTCGACGGGGATTGCCTGCAGCCCCGCGAGCACCATGATGTAGATGAATGCCCACACGGCCCAGCATTCCGTGATGGTCATTGCCCAGAAGCTCTTCGACCCCACGAGCCATCAGAGATGGGATGGATCGCTTTGCGCTTGAATCTGTACCGGCCTACCGGTTCGAGCCGACTCGTAGATGCCGAGTATTATCGCCAACGGCTTCCGCCCCTCCTCGGCGTTGACCAGCGGTTCGCGGTCCTCGCGAACGGCCTCGATAAAGTCCCGAAGCTGGTCCCGGTGTGCCATTGAGAGGCTCCCGGGATCCGCCCCCGCGCCGGGACTCGATACCGTCCCGCCATATCGCTCAATTACTTTCTCTGCCTGGTTTCCGCCGCCACCAGCACCGTATGCAGCTCCTGCTTGCACGTCGCCAGCGACGTGGAAGTAATCGAGCTTGTCATCGTCGATGATGGCGGAGCCGCGATCGCCGTGCACGGCTATCCGGGCGGTAAGCCCCGGGTAGGCCGCCGTCGTCGCCATGATGGTGCCGATAGCTCCGTTGGCGAAACGCACGATGGCCACCGCGGTGTCTTCGACCTCGATCCTCTCGTGGGCGAGTAGACCCGTGTACGCGGTGACCTCGACGACAGAGTCCATCAACCACTGCAACAGGTCGATGTAGTGGATGGACTGGTTCATCAACACCCCCCCACCGTCCAAGGCCCAGGTGCCCCGCCAACCACCGGAATCGTAATACGACTGAGATCGCCACCAGCGCACCTCCGCCGATCCCGAGGTGAGACGGCCGAACTCGCCGTTGACCGCTGCTTCTCGCACCGCCTGTGTGGCCGGGTCGAAGCGGTGCTGGCTGACGACCGCCACTTTCCTGTCGGTGGCGCGCTGGACCGCCAGCAGACGGTCCACTGCTTCCAGCGTTATGTCCACGGGCTTTTCGATCACCACATGCTTGCCCGCTTCCAACGCCGCTATGGCTTCCTCGGCATGCATCCCGCTGGGGGTGCAGATGCAGATCGCATCGATGTCATCATCGGATAAAAGATCGGATAGATCGTCGTACCGAGCACAGTCGTACTCGTCTGCCAGGTTCCCGGCTTGTTCGGGGACCTCGTCAGCCACCGCGACCAGCTCTGCGTCGTCAAGACCTGCGATCGCTTTCGCATGATGGGGGCCGATGACCCCACATCCCAATATTCCAAAGCGCAGCTTCTCAGCCAAGATATCTACTTACCTGCCTTTCGCAAGGACCCTTGACGACCGACGCTCTAGTGCCGTTGTTTGTCCGCAGCTACGCATCACCGGGTGTGTTAGCCGACGGAGCGCTCATTCGCACGACGAGTTCGGGCTCGAGCACGACTTCGGTTTGGTCGTAACGACCAGCAATGCGATCCAGGAGCATCCGGGCTGCCTCCGAGCCAATTTCATATTTTGGTACCCGGAGGGTGGTGAGCGCGGGGGAGACCAGGCTAGCGATCATTATGTCGTCACACCCTACGACCGAGACGTCATCCGGAACCCTTAGATCCAGCTCGGCGCAGGCCCTTAACGCTCCTACCGCCACGAGATCGTTGTAGCAAATCAGACCGTTGATATCGTGGCGCTCCGACAACAGATAGCGCGCCGCATCGTACCCACCTTCGGGATTGGGAGTGCAAGGAACCATAAGACCTGGTTCCAGCTCCCGGCCAGCCATCGAGAGAGCCGCCTGATAGCCCTTGAGACGCTCCTTGCCGCTGTGCGACCTCGGAGGTCCGGAGAGGAAACCGATGACCTCGCGCCCGGCAGACAGCAGATGATGAACCGCTTGTGCGGTACCGGAAGCGTCGTCTACGCACACACTTCCTGCTAGATCCGGCGCCGCAGGGCGGTTAACCAGCACAACGGCCTGCTGCCGCCGCAGACGCGGGTACAGTTCCTCGTCCGGCAAGCGAGAGCTGCAGACTATCGTTCCGTCTACCCTCTTGTCTTCCAGAGCGCTCAAGACCGCTTTCTCCAGTTCCGGATCTTCGATGGTGTTGCACAGAAACATCTCATAACCTTGGCGTCTCAGCGTGTCCTCCGCCCCCCGAGCAATCTCGGGAAAGAAGGGGTTGGCTATGTCCGGCACAACCAGACCGATAGCGAGAGTCCTGTTCGTAGCCAAGCCGCGAGCTACTCCACTGGGCCGGTAACCCAGCCGTTCGATCACCTTCATCACCGACTCGCGGGTGGAGGCGCTGATCTCAGCCTTGCCGTTGAGCACCCGGGAGACCGTTTGCCTCGAAACCCCCGCCTCACGGGCCACGTCCGCGATGGTGACCCTGCCGACCCTTTCTTTTATCCTATCCCCTTTGATTACCGCTCACGTGAGCGGTAACATAATAAGATAAGGCACTAACCCTGTCAACCTACATGAGGAGGTAAGGGGAGCGTGGACGACGGTGGCGGACCCAAGATAGCGGTCGTGGGGGGTGGAAGTTATCAGTGGGTGCCCAAGATCATCCTGGACGTTGCGCTGAACGAGGATCTACGGGGCAGTCGGCTGACCCTGCACGACATCAACCCTGAAGCCCTTGACGATCTGTTTCGCTGGGGCAACAAGGCCAAAGAGGTAGCGAAGTCCGATCTGGTACTGGAGAAGACGGAGCGACTCGATGAGGCTTTGGAAGGCGCCGACTTCGTCGTGCTGAGTATCTCTACGGGCGGCCTTGAGTCCATGGCCCACGACCTGGAGATACCGGCGCGCCACGGAGTCGTGCAGACGGTAGGCGACACTGTGGGCCCGGGAGGGCTCTTCCGCGCGCTGCGAAACATACCCGTAGTGGTCGACATCGCCCGTGCTATGGAGGAGCAGTGTCCGGACGCGATAATGCTCAACCTGACCAACCCCATGACGACCCTTACCCGAGCCATTACTCGCGCCACGTCCGTGCGTTGCATCGGGCTGTGCCATGAGCTTTTCAGCACCCTCGGGATGCTCTCGAGCATGTTCGATGTACCGGAGGAGGCTCTGAGCGTCCGAGTGGCGGGCGTGAACCACTTCATCTGGGCTACCGACGTCTCGGTGCACGGGCGCGACGTGACCGAAGAGGCGTTCCGGCGAATCGCCGACGGCGAGGCCCGCGACGCCGCGTTGGCAAGCGCCGGGGATGATCCCGATCCCTTCATAAACACCTGGGGCATCCGCAGCGAGCTGTGCCGGCTTTACGGGTATCTGCCGGCGGCGGGCGACCGCCACATCTGCGAGTTTCTGTCGGGGTACTTGCAGGATGAGCGTGAGCGAGAGAGGCTGGATCTACGGGTGACCACTATAGACGTCAGGAGAGAGCGACTGGCTGCGGACAGGCGACGGATCCGCCGCATGATAAGCGGTGAGGAGCCGATTCGAATTGAGCGCTCGCGCGAAGAAATCTCCGACATCATGGCTGCAAACTGGACCGGCGAAGGGTCCGTCAACATCGTCAACCTACCCAATACCGGCCAGGTGCGAAGCCTCCCCTACGGGGCGGTCGTGGAGACCTACGGTGTGGTGAACGGTATGGGGGCCTCCGGTGTAGCCTTCGGTGATCTCCCGTCCCCGGTCGCCGCCCTGGTATATCCGCACGTGTTCAATCAGGAGACGATCGTGCAGGCCGGCCTCACGGGAGACAAAGAACTCGCCTTTCGAGCTTTCGTGAACGACCCCTTGGTCGGAGGTCACTCGCAAGCGAGAGATCTCTTCGAGGAGATGTTCGAGGCCCATTCGGGTTACCTACCCCAGTTCGAGTCTGCCTCCCAGCCGGAGACGGCGCCCTACTGAACCTCGCGCGAGAGGGACGACGGCTGCGGCTCGCCACCGACCTAACTGGATGCACGCCGCTCGCATCCAGTTGAGTCGGCTCTCAAGATCCTGAGGTCTAAAGGCACTCAACCGGTCCGGCTCGTAGTCAAAGAAGACATCGGAGCAACCGATAGAGCATTGAGAGGAGTATGAGTGAGGGTAGGGGTCTTTACCGTAGGGTTGCCGAATTTCACACCAGAAGAGGGAGCACGCGAGATCTCTAAGGCGGGCTACGAGGGCGTGGAATGGCGCGTGACCCATGTCGCGGAGGAGTATAGAGACGAAGAGCCTTCTTTCTGGCGCAACAACCTGTGTACCCTGGAACCGACCGCCGAAGGAGCTGAGCGGGCACGGATAATCGCCGAAAGGGAAGCTCTCCAGACCGTCGGGTTGGGCACCTACATCGAGGTTGAGGACCTCGAGGCGACGGAAGAGGCGATGCGATTTGCCAAGCGGGCCGGGGCGCCCCAGATCCGCGTCGGGGTCGGCAAGACAGGTGAAGCTTCATACGCGGATCTATTTGCCGCTTCGACCGAGTTCCTCGCCGACGTCGAGGCTCTCGCCAGGGAGTATGGTGTGAAGGCGCTGGTCGAGATTCACCACGGTACGATCTGCCCCAGCGCGTCTCTCGCCTACCGGCTGGTCTCCCGCTTCGATCCAGCGACCGTAGGGGTGATATACGATCCCGGCAACATGGCGCGCGAAGGCTTCGAAGATTACCGTATCGGAACCGAGATACTGGGCCCCTATCTCGCACACGTCCACCTGAAAAACGCTGGCTTCGACAGGCCGGAAGGAGGCGGCACCTGGAAAGCGCGCTGGACCCCGCTTGAAGACGGGGTAGTAGACTTCGGTGCTCTGTTCGAGGCACTGGCCAGAATAGGCTATGACGGTTGGCTGGTGGTCGAGGATTTCAGCCGGACGCGCCCCAGCCGCGAGGTATTGAGTCACAACCTCCGCCTCGTCCGAGAATATCTGGCCGTCTGACAGAGATTTGACAGTGCCATTTATGAGCCGGGGATGGGTGCTAGTAGAATACCCGTCGTCCCTGATACCGCACAGGAGATGCTCACGGGTTCTACCGGACAATTGATGACTGCGAGGAGTAAGCCCGGGGCCTCGAGGCCCGACCGGCGCTGAGGCGATGCGCGTCGAGCGACTCTCCGGCATCAGGGAGGTGGATGAGACGGCGTGGCGTGCTCTGGAGCCGCCGGACTTTCCGTTCTTCGACTTCGAGTTCCTGTGCGCGCTCGAGCGCTCGGGCAGCATCGGCGGCGCGAGCGGGTGGTTGCCGGTCTATCTCATCTGCAGGGACGAGGGGCGCATCCTCGGCGCGCTCTGCCTCTACGTCAAGACGGACTCCTACGGTGAGTACGTCTTCGACTGGGAGTGGGCGCGGGCGTACCGGGAGCACGGGCTCCTGTACTACCCGAAGCTCGTCGCCGGCGTGCCGTTCACGCCTGCCACGGGCCCGAAGCTCCTCGTGCGGCCCGAGGTCGTGGGCGAAGACCGCGCGGCGGTGGTGAGCGCATTGCTCGGTGCGACGCAGGGACTCGGCGACGAGTGCCGCGTCAGCTCGACGCACGCGCTCTTGCTCCCCGATTGGGAACTGGAGGAGTTCGCGGGGCGCGGGTACGCCATCAGGCACTCTCTGCAGTTCCACTGGCGCAACCGCGGCTACGATACGTTCCCTGACTACCTTGATGCCTTGGAGGGCAAGCGCCGACGCCAGATCCAGCGCGAGCGCCGACAGCTCGAAGGCGAGGGTCTCGTCATCGAGCGGCTCACGGGGGAGGAGCTCGCGGCGGAGCACGCGGCCCTGATGTACCGGTTCTACCTCGCGACGTACGATAGGAAGTGGGGATTCCCGTACCTCACCGGCTCTTTCTTCGCCGAGGTCTTCCGGACAATGGGTGACCGCGTCCTCTTCGTCCTCGCGCGCGACGAGCTGACGCGGCGTCCGATCGCGGGTGCGCTCTTCTTCTTCAAGGGTCAAACCCTCTACGGACGTTACTGGGGCGCCGTCGAAGCGCGGCGAAATTTGCACTTCGAGCTCTGCTACTACCAGGGCATCGAGTTCGCCATAGAGCGGCGCCTCAAGCTCTTCGAGGCCGGCGCGCAGGGCGAGCACAAGCTCGCGCGCGGCTTCCTCCCGACCCTGACCTACAGCGCGCATGAGATCCGGCACCCGGCCTTCCGGCGCGCGATCGGACGGTACATCGCGCAAGAGAAGGAGATGCTCGCCGAGGACATGGCGGAGTACGCCCGGCACGACCCGTACAAGGGATAAGTGGCGGCTATTGGTGAACCACTTCGGGCTTCCCGAGGAGCGCGGCTACACACACCCGGGTCGTGTGCGTGTCACCGTAGAGCGCTTGGAAGAGGAATAGCCCGACCTTCGGGGTTCCTACTGCGCGGTTTCGGCCTCTAGTGACATCTGCCCTGGAGATTCACGCCTCGATTCATCGGGAATTCATCGCTGGCTCTTATTGTGGTGCGGACGCAACGGAAACACCTGACGAGGAGGCGGACGTCGACGCAAGAGCTACGGAACGCGAAATGATTGCCCTGTAACGAAGAAATCTCGATGGACGAGCCTCGGTCGCGTCGTCGCGACCGCAAGGTCGGGGCCATGGTGAAAGGACGAGGGTAGTGTGGAGTTGATGATCATTCAGGATGCGGTGTCACAAGCGGCGCCGCGAATAGCGCAAGGAACTGTGCTGGCGATTCTTGTAGCATCGACCCTTATTGTGATCGGTCTACTGGGCCTTATTGGCATTTTTGCATGGAAAACGGAACAGGCGCTGGAATATGGAAATTTCTTTGTTGTGGTTCT
>Ga0126315_10001004_pt1 | contig 10475 bp, 12 predicted proteins | sample Plot106_FD_92534 | JGI IMG/M metagenome (GOLD analysis project Ga0126315, IMG submission 92534) | Serpentine soil microbial communities from UC McLaughlin Reserve, CA, USA - Plot106 | ecosystem: Environmental > Terrestrial > Soil > Grasslands | place: USA: UC McLaughlin Reserve, Lake County...
AAAATCAAAGAGATGGTCATCATCGATACCTAGTTGATTGATTATATTATTGATTCTTAAAGCATCAACTCATTGTAGAGGTGATATTCCTGCCTTTTTTAATGCTAACCCCAGTTCTCTGAGATTGTTCGCATCAAAACCACCAATTCTATTTTTCCATTGCTCTATAATATTAGAAACCGTACCTGTACTAATATTAAATTCTGGTGCTATTTTATCCCGTGTTTTGCCCCTTATCCATGCATCTATAACCCGTGATTTGATATGTTCTGAAGTAGGTAACCTCATAACATATAAGTACTTAAAAAAAGACGTATTTAACCATTATGATTCGGTGAAAAGGAAAATATATTTTATGATCATTCGAACAAATAAAAAAATTAATTCATAATATAATTATTATAAAATTATTAACCCAGAGCCACCGTCATTTAATCAAAATTTCCGTCAAATAAACCGTCAAATAGTCAGTATTTTCGTCAAATTCAATTATCTAGAGATAGTTAATGATTAAAAAGTTTAATAGTATTAGGTAATAGCTATCTGTTATTGCAGCTATATCAGTCGATATATTTAGTATGACAATCTTTTTATACTTATAAAACATACAGAAATAAAATTATGAAGATACATAGTAATACTAAAAACAATGATGATAGAAAAAGTTCGGTGTCTAAATCTCTTACCATCCCGTTTTTAATCTTGTCTACACTCATTATGGGATTATTATTGCCACATTCAACAATCTCAATCTCTGCCCAACAGGATACAATGTTACATAATACTCAAATTAAAAAATCTGTTACTCATAATGCTGTAGGCCACGAATCGCACCAAGTTGTTCAATTTATAGAACCGAAAAATAATACTTTGTATAAAGGCATAATTACATTTACATCGTCTATACCAATAGATATTATTGCGTATCATGACATATCAAATGTTGCAGATAAATTAAATAAAACTGCTATAAAACCGTGGATTGTTGAAGGTAAAACGTTTGCTCCAACAACTATTATGAAAAATGTTACTTCAGGAACAATTGACTTTATAGGATCAGGTATTACTACACATATTCCCTATAATCAAACATATGACGTGGTATATTCAATACATGCAACACCTTTTAATATAAAATAATTTTTCTTTTCTATTTTTAGTATGTCATGCTTGTAGAGCCATATTATTAATATAAAAGAACAATTGTCATTGATATTAATAAAATTATTGTACAAACCACGAAGTAAGACGCCAGAAGTGGGACCAGAACCTAGAAGCCTTCATTTCTGGATTTATATTGTTAATAAATGATCTGTTCAAATTTACAGTCTAATAATATTTCTTTCAGAACAAGTTAGCCCTATAAAGTAAAATTAGTCACTAGTTTATATATTGCAAAATATTATAATATCTTATGAATTTCATAAAGAGCATAACTTATGGGTTTGTTGGTGGAACATATGGAGTAACCGGATTAGGTGTAATTGATAGTAGTCAAATATTTGCTATTGCAAGTGTTGTATTAGGCGGAGCTGCATTGGTTTCTGCTTTACTAGTAAGAAGTAAATTAAAGAGAAAACAATTAGTCAAAAAATTAGCTATAAGAATGAGATAATAAATAGAATAGAAACAATAGGCAAATTACATGATTTTTATTTTATATAAATAACAATAAAATGAAATATAACATTTCACAATTAAAAGCAGAGATAAAGAAAGTTAGCCATTTTTATGAAGGTCTTTTAATGAAAGAAGATAAAGAGCAAGAATATAGTGAAAGAGATATTATCTATAACACTACTAAGCAAATAAGCCAAAAGATACTACAACAAGAAAGATCAATAGATATAGAAAATAATAATAATAATAATAATAATAAAGATGAGAAAGAAGATAACATTAAAGAAAAAATTACAAGAAACAATATTGATAAAATAACCGATTATCCCTATACTAGCAAAAAAGATATGCATACGAATGAAAATACAACCTTATCATCTATTGAAAATAGGTCTGTATATGATTTACAAACATTACTATCCCACCAAAGACAAGACAGGCTTCAAAATGGGTTCTACGAGCATTATCAACACAATACATCAATAAATAGAGGACAAGAATTTCTTCTCAATCACGTTGATTCTAAACTTTCTCTTGTTATAATGTATGCTGATTTAGTAGGTTCAACAAAGATGAGTATGGATTTACCGGTAGAAAGAATGGCAAAGATAATCAAAGCCTTTTTACATGAACTTTCTTCCGTGGTTAAAAGTTATAATGGATTTGTATTAAAATACGTTGGAGACGCACTGATTGCATTCTTTCCACGTGGCTCTAATAAGTGTCTATCCTGTAATACTGCATTCGAATGTGCAAATTCAATGATTAAAATAATAGAAAATAGCATTAATCCAATTCTAGAAAAAGATAAAGATCATTATCCAAAATTAGCTGTTAAAATAGGGATAGATGAAGGAGAGAATTTGGCTATACAGTATGAATTTGATAAAAGTGCACCTATTGACCTGATAGGATATCCTATGAATGTAACAGCAAAGATAACTTCCCTAACTGGACCAAACAAAATATCTGCTGGAAATAACGTATATAAATTGATACATCCTTCACTACAATCGAAATTTCATAAAATGAAGATAAAAGAAACCGAATGGAAACATGTTGATCTGGAAAATAATTTGCCATACAAAGTTTATACAACTAAATACATCTGAAATATAATAACGAGATTGATAATGTTTTGAAAAAATAGTAAATTTTGTGAAATTTGAATCTTTTCATGATGTGATCATTAATTTAATAAATTAATGTTTCATCATATTATACGTATTTTTAATTAAGTTTGTTTCGAAAAAAATAATAAATGAATAATGAGTAGAATCTTCCCTGAAGTATGTTTCTCCTAACTTGTATTTAGCTTTTATTATTAGAAACTTAATTTATTTTAATATAGTTCGGTTATTATTTTACAAAGTAATTTGGTTAAAGTATTGTCTATTAAGTATGGTCAATAGTATTATTGGTATAATTTGGCTATTACAGTTTAATCTTTTATTCTAACCTGAAAAGACTTGTATAAAAAAATGGATGGTTGGATATTAAAAATAATAAGTTAAATCAAAAACTGAATAATTTTTTAGGTGGTTTTAAAATAAAGAAATTAATTGAAGATTTAAAATTGGAAGAATATTGCTATTGATATTTTCTTATCATATCATTTATTTCTTTATCTGAAATTATATTTTTACTTATTAAAAGATTAATTATCTCTTCTACTAACTCAGGTATGTATTTTTTTTCTTTATCAGTGAGTCTAACCATGTTTCTCCATATAATATAAATTGCATGAGAAATAAATTTTTATTATTCGCTTCAACTAATTAATCTATCATTCAGAGAAAATGAAATTAAATGAAGACGGCCTTAGCTCAATAGTCAATCTAATTATTAGTTCTGAGTGAAAGAATACAATAGTTAGAAAGAAAACCAAATTATATAATAACATGAATCAACTGCTATTTTAGGTTTGAACTTGATTCATATCATTATACTCAAATAATCATTCAACAATGATATTTTAACAATCTTGAACAATACTAGTAGTGTTAATGAAAATAATAAGTTAAAAGATTTAATAAATTTAGAAATAAGACAATGAAAGTGTGGATTGTATGGGATGAAAGTGAAATAGTAAAAATCCATTAGTATAGATAAAATATTTCTAGAGAAAAAAAGCATTAGACTATATTGAAAAGTGAAAGGAGATAATATTTCTGACAAATACATAGAAGAATTTGAAGTAAATTATCTCTATTTAAATAATTTATTTTTATTACCAGAATGAATTTAGCTAAAATCATTGTAATTTAATTTGATAATGAAGGTATTCAAAGTAATTATGAAATAAAGTTGATAATCTTAAAGTAATATAAAACATGTTGCTAATTTGTTTGTATGAATAATGGTGATTTCATTAGATTTGAAGTTGTCGATCCTGATCCGGCACCTAATCCTGAACCTGAACCCGAACCACAACCAGAACCAACTCCCCAAAACTAAAACATTTCTTTTATTTTGAATAATTTTTTATCTTTTAATTGGTTGTTTATTTAACATAAAAATATATAAAGCATACAAAATAATAGTCAAATTTTAAATTTGTTATAGATATTTTTTATTTTTATTTTAATTCATTATAATAATAATAAAGGATGTTAAAGGAGAATGACAAACCTCTAACACCCACATCATGTCTTTATGTTAGGAGAATCCAGTGCTACTTATACTCGAGTGGTATAGAATATTATATTCAAAAATAAAAGATTGTTCATTCTAGAGATTTAAATAATAATTATTCTTGCCTTTGGATATTAAGTCAAATTCATTTTTGAATCTACTTTTCTTTAAGGTTCATTGATAATAGTACTATTCTCTATACATCAATAGTGTTATACTCTACTATATTATATTACATCAGTAACTTTTGTCAAAATAATGGGTCGAACAATTCCTTCTTTTAGGATTGCTTCTATAATAGAAGGATAAAGGAATGGAAAAGGTTTAAAAAATATTTGAATAAAAATAACAGTTTTAATAATAAAAGAAAAAAATTATTCCAATAGATAAATCTACTGTAACACATAATCTTCTTTTATTTGTGTATGTTGTTTGAACTACTATTTCTTTATAATTATATCCTGATCAATCAGTCCGTATATTGGTGTATTTCCAAAGTGAGATAAACCTGATGAAGAAATAAATCTAGGAAGATTATTTATCTTAGATGGATCAACCAAAATACTTATGACGTTATTATTCATTGCCTTTATACTAAGTGAAACATTATTTACGGGCCCATCTTTCATTGTTACTGTGGCAGTTCCATTGACTTGATAATTTTTATCATCTATCTTAGAAATGTCTGTAACTGTAAAGTTATAGATACTATGTTTATGTAATGCAGATCCATTTAACAGAACTATATCAAAATTTGCTTCAAAAACAGCAATTGGAAGATTGTTATCAGTATTGGTATTAATTGAATTAGAAGGAATTGTATTTGCTTTAGATTCTTCTTTCCCACTATTGATTATAGCGCCATTCCATGCTCCAGAAAGCAGCCATGTAGGTATACCATTTTTATCGTTTTGTATACTTGCAATTGTTCCTCCAGCATATTCACCTGGCTGTTGTGGTTGTTGTGGTGCCATACTAAATCCGTCAGAAGGAATTCCCATAAGTTCTTGCGCATAAACCATAAAACTATTGTTGTTATCAAAGAGATTGAGAATTATTAATAATAGCAGTTGTTGTTAGTCCTAATATTAATAATGTATTAAGTTCCAAACTAAGCGATCTTGTTATATTTGTCAAAGCAGTAAATGGAGTATCCAGAGATATATTTATAATGTTAGAATTTTTATGGAATAAGTTGTAATGTCATAAAAAATAAATCTTAAAACTTATTTTTTACTATCAAAAAAATAATCAACGAATAAACCCATTAAACCAAAAAATAAAATGGATATTACCGATTCTATTAATTTAGAATCTAAATAACTTTTTATTACAAGTGAAAATTATTACTTAGTATAAATATACATGTCGTCATCGTCGACTGCAAATAATACTGATAATAATAGTAAATTCTTCTATACTTTTACTAAAAATATACTGGATTCACACAAGTCTATCAGATGGGTTGGTATAATAGATCAAAATGGTATTACCATACATGAACAATATAGAGAAGGATTAAAACTTATTCTTACCATAGAAGAAACTCATGAATTTGCGAAAAATACAATAACTAGACATAAAACACGATTAAAACTCAAACCGAAACTTGGGAAACTAATCTATTTGTTTAGGAGATATGAAAAATTGAGCAGATGTATTATTCCAATAAATGAAAAGTATTATTTACTATTAACTATGGATTTCGAGGAAAACAATTTTGATAAAATAATAAGGGAAAAAATTCTTCCTTTAGTTAAAGAAGAAAAAGAGAAATTCTCGTAGTTAATTTATAATATTATTTTAATATTTACTAACAGAACTAATAGTAATAAAAGCCATAGCCTACTTATTTATAGAGTAGCAAAGATATGTAGAAGGCTATGGTAATGAGATATGGAACCTACCTGTATTTTAGTATAATTGTTTGCTTATTATTATTATTTAATAATTCTACATAAATTATTGGTAATATGAGAGTAATAGCCTTCTATGGAAAGAAGTAATAGCAGTAAAAAGAACGCAGGCTATGACTACTTTTTGTTTGGTGTTTTAGGATTATTCTATTTTTGTAGTTATTATTTGAATATTTAATAATATAAGAATTCATAAATCAATGTCTATAAAAAATATTTGAAACCTGATTCTTCCTACTTAAAAATAGAGGTTTCACGATTTCTTAGAATAAAAGTTAAATCAATAGAAAAATCTAGTTCAAACAAGAGGTTTTATGCTATACAAAACTATCAATGATTCACCAACGGGAATTATCCTTTGGATTCATGGCATACCTTTTATCTTACTTATGTTCCAAAAGAAGATGAAGAAGGAAAGATATGACAATATTAGAATGTTTGAGTTGTGGACATAAGTTTCCAAGCAATGAAGTAGAATTGACAAATGTAGACATTACTGATGAATATTTTAGAATAAATTGGAATTGTCCAAAATGCAATACAGAAGGATTGACAACCTTCATCAATAATAAAAAGTAATAGTACTACCAATGACAACAACAATACCAGTAACAAAAGTAACAACCAGAAGAAATGAAATAAAGAAGTGGAAGATTAGGATAAAATTATATTCTCAATTTTTCATCAGAAATCAAAGGAAGAAAAAGTTCGATATTAACTTTTTACCTAAAATTTTTAACGGTGCTTCAAAATTCTCAATAAATTAGTCTATTATTATCTGAAAAAAAATCCAGTAGCAAAGTTTGCCATTATGAATATTATTACAAACTGAAGTATTGCCTGAGTTGCAACAACTTTGACATATCTACGCATAAGTCTTTGAATTTTGGTCATATCAGGTTCCTTTTTCCTTAACTCATGATAGACTCTAATGTTAGTTGGAAGAAGAATCCCAAGTCCCTGAATAAGCATTACCGTGACAATAATTAATACCGTGGTAATCCAGTATACTACTGGAGATTCTAGAGTAATCAAACCCATTTTTGAAGCGAGGAAGTAACCTGCAGTAGTTGTAACCGATGCTACAGTTGGCATATAAAAAACCATTTTTGGCATAAGCCATGAAATGATTTCCTTACGTGTTGAAAGACTTACCTTTCGAAGTATGGGACCAAGCAAGAATGCCATAAAGATATCTGTTCCAGTCCATAATATTGAAGTAAATACGTGAACGTAGTTTAGAAGCAGAAGGTTAGCAGTCACTATCGCTAGAATTAAGGAACCAATTGGAATCACAATCCATATGTTTGAGCGTAATGATATTGTTGGTGGTTTTTGTATTGGAGACTCCAAATGAATATGCTATCATGCATAACTTATTAATATAACCTTTTATTTATGTTAAATCAATAACTAGTACATATATAATACTGTCTGTCTCTTATAATTATGCAATGATATTGTCAGTAATAATTCCTTTATTATGTAACCAAACCTAAGTGAAGTAAAAATATCCTCCAAACATTTTCTTAAGATAGAAGAAAATACTCTCTACAATCTATCTCTTCTCATAGTTCCACTATATTCCATTCTTGCAAATTGTTTTTATGTATCATTACAATTTTTTTCTAAAACAATGGCTTACATCATTATACTTAATTCTTAACCTTTTTTAACAAAATTGTTATTCTTTATGATGCTATAAAGAATAACTAATTATTATGCCTTTGCTTGATTTTTGTTAGGAATGTCTGTTTTCAATAAATCTTATTATAAAATGTTTAAAACCAAAACATTTGACATTAGGAGTAGTATTTGCAATTGAAGCTTATGAAGGCGCAATTCCTAAAATGGAAAGACAGATCGAGTTGGCTCAACGCGCAGAAGAGTTAGAATTTTCAGCATTATGGTTTCGCGATATTCCATTACATGATCCTGGATTTGGAGATGTAGGACAAATTTATGATCCATGGGTTTATCTTGGATATATTACCGCACAAACAAAAAATATAGCTTTAGGAACTGCAGCTATTATCTTTTCATTAAGACATCCAATTGATCTGGCAAAAGCAGCGTTTTCTGTTGACCAATTAAGTAATGGACGATTGATACTCGGGATAGCATCTGGAGATAGACTTATTGAGTATCCCGCATATGGGATAGACTTTGAGATTAGAGATGCACTTTTTAGAGAAGCCGTTAATGATTTTCGACGATTATCTGAAAGTTTCCCGAAATATCATTCGAAATTTGGATTTTTAAATGGAGAGGTTGATCTTTTACCAAAACCTACATCTGAAAAAATACCATTATTTGTTACAGGATATAGCAGACAAACTATTGATTGGATCGCTCAAAATTCAGATGGTTGGTTAATGTATCCTAGAGAAGTTCTTTTGCAACAACATATTATCACTAATTGGAATAATGCAGTCAAAAAAAGTAAAAGTAATTTTAAACCATTTGCTCAGTCTTTATATATTGACCTAGTTAAAGATCCTGATGCTAATTTCGAGCGAATTCATCTTGGATATAGATTAGGAAGAAACAAATTATTTAAACATCTGATCGATCTCAAGGAAATTGGTGTAAATCATGTCTTTTTTAATCTTAAATATAGTAAGCGTCATGCAGATGAAGTGTTAGAAGAATTAGGAAAATTTATAGTTCCATATTTTCCTCCTTTGAAAATGTAAATTTAACACTGTAAGAAAATATATAATAACCAAAAGGAAGAAAATTAATATATAAATCTATTAAATATCCATATCTAAAGACAACTATTTGGTTCTATTTTAATGATATAATAATAATAAAAGATTAATTGAATATATTACCATTTTATTATTATTAAATAGTTATAATTAATATAGAATATAAAATTTATTTATAGTAAATATTGCCATTAAATAAAGTCCATTAGAAAATAAATAGGTTGATAAATAGATTAAATATATTTGATAAAAAATGATTCTTAATTATCAAGAAACGTATTTACAATTTAACTTAATCTTTCAGGATATTGGAACATGAGTGCATGTCCTGCTTCTTTGAATTGTGCTAACCAATCTCCATAAATTTTTTGCGTTAATAATAAGGAATTATTAGATGGGATTATCTGATCATCAGTTCCTACTACAACTAACGTATCTTGATTTATATATTTTTATAAATATAATTTAAAATACTTTAATTTTTCTTTAAATGATATTCCATTAGAAAGAATGGTAAATATATTGCCATAGTTTAATGTATTACCATCATTATATTATACCTTAATAGTTTTTCTTACATTATTTTTTTACATTAACTCTCTAGAATGTTTAAAATGTTAATAATGTACGATGTTAAAATATATTTGTGAATAACAATGGCGAAAATTCCCAAGTGTCAACTAAACCTATGTCAATAGATAACAATAACAAAGATTCTGTTGACAAATATAAAGAAAAAGCTAAATCCTTTACAGATAAAATAGTAAATAAAATATCAAATATAGATGATATCAGTAGAAGTGAAATTGCAGGAGATAAGTCATCAAATGTGAGATTTATAACTTTTGGTTTATTTGTTCTGATTGGTTTTATAGTAGTAATTTATGCCATATTAGTTGCAGTAGTAGCAGACACGGCGATTCAATCTGCAAATGTATTTTTTGTAGTTACTATATTAAGTATTTCTATATTAGTTGGAACTCTTGTATATCGAATTGGTCTATCAAAATAGTATATTATATTTATAAGATATTAATTATATCAAAATATATTAGTTAATTTTATAGTGCATTTATTGAACAACTATGTAAAATACCTATTTTGTGTACTTGTATTCTTCTTCAATATTAATTTAATTATATTTAATATTCATTCCATTTATTCAGTCCCTCAGGTTACTTCTAGTAATGTAAAAAAGCAAATAGAAATTTGCTGTACATGGGGAGAGAAACTTACAGATGGAATTTTAACATATGAAATAACTAATGCAAAACCCGAAACTAAGGAATTAGTCATTTCTGCATTAAAGTATTGGGAACAAAATATAGAAGGTGTTGATTTTAAAGAAGCAAGTAACAGAGAACAAGTAGATATAAAAATTTCTTTCAGAAATGATAATGGAAAAGTGGCAGGACAAACCATTACTAATTCTGATTCAAATGGATTTATTTTTAATAATCATATATTGCTTGCTGAAAAAGCTTTTGGAAAACAATTGAATAAAAATTTGATTGAATATATAGCAAAACATGAAATTGGTCATGTTTTAGGGTTAGGACATGCAAATTTTAAGGAATCAATTATGTCAGCT
>Ga0126315_10001005_pt1 | contig 10473 bp, 9 predicted proteins | sample Plot106_FD_92534 | JGI IMG/M metagenome (GOLD analysis project Ga0126315, IMG submission 92534) | Serpentine soil microbial communities from UC McLaughlin Reserve, CA, USA - Plot106 | ecosystem: Environmental > Terrestrial > Soil > Grasslands | place: USA: UC McLaughlin Reserve, Lake County...
CGTGCGCTGCCCGCTCGAAACCATTATGGAACGGCGACGTAAAACAGGCTGGGCGACAGGTAGTCCATCCGACGCACCGGTACCATGGCCCGTGAGTTTGTGGCAACGGGAAATCCACATCCCTGGCATCTACGACCTGGAAGTCGATACCTCGGTTCTGGGTCCGGAGGCCTGCGCGGCAGCAATTCGCCAGCACCTCGATCACGGCCCACCACCCTCGGCCTTCCAGCACCTCGCAGCCATGGTGACAGACGAGAGCAGAAGACACTAACCCGTGAATCCCTCATGTGATCTTGATCGAAGCTTGGCGCTACGTAGGGTGCGCGGCGTGATCGACCGTCTGGTCCGTGACGGTTCCGCAGTCGCGCGCTCGGACGGCACGCATCACAGCCTCTTCCCGGTCGCGGTGTACGCTGCCGAGGGTGAGGCGTTGCGGGATTGGGTCCTGCACGAAGGGGTGGGGAGGACGATCGAGATCGGCCTCGGTTACGGTATCTCGGCACTCTACATCTGCGAGGGTCTGCTAGGGAACCCCGACCCAGCGATACACCACGTCGCTATAGACCCCTACCAGGCGACGAGGTTCTCGGATTGCGGTCTACAGTTCCTCGACGAGGCAGGAGTCGCAAAAATGGTGGAACACCATGTGGAGGAGTCGCATGTCGCGCTGGCGCGCTTCCTCGGCGAAGCTCGAAGCTTCGACTTCGCGTTCGTCGACGGCAACCATCGCTTCGAGAGTGTCTTCGTCGACCTGTTCTACCTCGGGCATCTTGTCCGACCGGGAGGTATCGTCTTCCTCGATGACTACCAGCTGCCGGCAGTCGCGCGAGTAACTTCGTTCTTCGCGACGAACCTGGACTGGACACTCGAGGAAGTTTCGGCCACGGACGGCCACCACCAATGGGCCGTCCTCCGCACCTCCGTAGTCCCGGATACACGACCCTTCGACTATTTCGTCGATTTCTGACAGCGGGATGAGGAAGGGCTGGCATTTCCTCATCCCGCGCCCCTCAGCCCTTCAGCAAGGGAACTTCTTGCCGATCTTACCGGCGAGCTGGTGGCCTGGTTCGCGGGTCGAGTTCGCCCGATCCAAACACCCGCTCCAGGTGTTCCCTGCAGGCGTGAACCAGCTCCGGGTTCCCTACGATCTCGTCTATCATCTCCTGCGTGCAGTTGCGCCGCACGTAGGTCTCCCGCAGCACGTCGTGGAGGTGGGCCTCCTCGTCGAGGCGATGAATGATGTAGCGGAGAACCTTCTCTTCGCGCGCGGCCCTGGGACCGTGCACCGGGCCGAACATTATCCGCTCCCAGAAGGATTGCTGTGCGGGCACGCTATCTACCTCCTTCTTCGGCGCCTACGAGGTTAGCTGTCGGGTTCGGGCCGAAAGAGAAAAGCCCTACGCTGGCAAGACGAAACCGGCCGGCGATTCACCCCGCGGACCTTACTAGGCCCGTGTGGGTCCCCCGTCCCCCGGCGCCATCCGGGGGTTAGGCGTCCTGGCTATGCTATTGTCACCTCTTACATACGCCTCGGATGCCCCGTTGTCAACACGTCATCAGAACCAATTCTTCCCGCAGGCTTGTCACAACCTACTGGGAACCTGCGACCTGGTCCATCGGGCCTTTTCTCCTCAGGTCAATGCGCACGATCGCGGTTGTATGCGGCTCGCGCCCACAGGTATCCGACCAGCGCGATGCTGGCGCACCAGGCGACGGTGATGACGGCGATGTTGCCGATGGGGATACCCATGAGCAGCCCCCGCAGCTACAACTGGGCCCCGGATCGCTAGGAGATCGAGGTCTCCGGAGGTGCCAGCGAGATTACAATCATGTGAGCTGGCCTACCAGAAAATGCCGCTATGTAGGGCAAAACCAAGGGCAAGCCCCTCGGGCGAGCGCCCTGGAGGGCGGCGGGGAGCCGCCGCTTGGAGCGCACCCCTTCCCGGATTCTGTATCAGCCGGTGTTGAGCATCCCTGATGACACGCCCGATATTGAGAGCAGCAAAACGTTCAGCACGTCTTCTCTCTCCGGGGAGTCTGCGCTGAGGGCGCGAAGCCGGCGCAACAGTGCGACCTGAATGTACGAGAGCGGGTCCACGTAGGGGTTGCGCAGACATATAGATCTCTGGAGCACCGGACTGTCATCGAGGAGATTCTGGTTCCCCGTAATGGCGAGCAGCGCCCCTACACAGGTGTCGTGCTCATCGGAGATCCTGCTCCACAGGCGTTCGCGGGCGCGGGGGTTGGATACGAGGGAGGTGTATTTCTCGGATATGCGCAGGTCGCTCTTGGCCAGGGTCATCTGCATGAAGTCGATGAGCGTTCGGAAGAACGGCCAGCCTTCGTACATCTCGCGCAGAACCACAAGCCCGTCCTCTTGTTCTAGATAATCGCCGAAAGCGGTTCCCGCTCCGTACCAGGAAGGTAACAGGAAGCGGTTCTGGGTCCAGGCGAAAACCCAGGGGATGGCCCTGAGGTTTTCGACCTCGGGGTTATGCACCCGACGTGCGGGACGACTACCCATGTTGAGCAGGGAGAGTTCCCCGATGGGAGATGCCTCGGCAAAGAACTCCAGGAAGTCCTCGTCCTGATAGACAAGCCCGAGGTAGGCTTCACGTGCATTCGTGGAGAGGTCTTCCATTACCCCGGTCCAGTGGGACTCCGGCTCGCCAGACGATTCGTCGGCGGTCGCTTCGAGGACGGCGGCGAGCATCGTGTCGAGATTGCGGCGTGCCAACCCAAGCATGCTGTACTTGAACGAGATCACCTCCCCCTGTTCAGTGATCCGCATCCTACCCTGTAAGGTGTTGGGGGGTTGGGCCATGATCGCCTGGTAGCTGGGCCCTCCTCCTCGTCCTGCGCTGCCGCCCCGCCCGTGAAACAGCCTGAGGTTCACACCGTACTTGCGGGCGACGGAGCAAAGTTTCCCCTGCGCCTGGTAGAGCGTCCAGTTGCTCGTTATGTAGCCGGCGTCCTTGCCCGAGTCACTGTAGCCGAGCATTATCTCCTGCAAGTCATCGCTCTCCACTAGCGAAGAACGGTAGAAGGGGTCATCGAGCAGGTGGCCGAGTACTTCGGGAGCCCGCCTGAGGTCATCGACTGTCTCGAAGAGGGGCGTTACCCTCAGGTAGTTGGCCGTGCACCTCCCGCCTTCGTCCACCTCCAACAACCCGGCCCGGCGGGCGAGTAACTGCACGCTCAGGACGTCGCTCGTGTGGCGGGCCATGCTGAGGATGAAAGTCTCCACAGGGGTTCCGGAGTGCTCCTCCTTCGCCCGACGGATGCGTCGGAAGGTTTCGAGAACTCTACGTGTCTCCTCGGAAAGGTCTTCTGGTTCGGGCAGCGAGAGGCCGGGATCGGTAAGGAGTCTCCGCAACAGTGCTGCGCGAGCCGCTTCATCCATCGCCACGAGATCCTCACCCGTGGCGGCGGAGATCAGCCCGGCCACAGCCTCGACTACGGTGGAGCTCTCCTGGCGGACATCTAGTTTCGCCAGGTGAAAACCGAACACCTCAACCTGGCGGATGAGATCTCTAAGGCCTCCCTCAGCGACGCGAAGCCCCCCGTTCTGCACCAGGCTATCGCGGATCACCAAGAGGTCTTCCAGAAACGCGGCCGCGCCGGAGTAGGCGGGAGGAGAGTCTGGTCGTTCCAACGCCAGCCTCAAACGCTCCGCCACAAAGAGGAGCTTGCGGCGGTAGATCTCGTTGAGGTCGACCTCTTCGAGGCGACCGGCCAGCTCAGGCATGAGCCCTTCGTCCCGCTCGACCGAGCGTCGCAGACTTCCTGTGACAGGGATCATCCTCGCCGACTGGCTCATGTGATCCGCCATCCCCAAGACCGAGGCGAGGTGACGCCGCAGGATGACTTCGCGATGCAGGTCCAGCGCAGCGGTTATCATCTCCGGGCCGACGAAGGGATTGCCATCCTGGTCCCCGCCGACCCACGAGCCGAATTCGAGCACGCGACCCAACTTCGGGGTATCCTCCGGGAACTGGCGTGCTAGCTCGTCCTCGAACTCCCTGTACGCTTCGAGGGTCGCAGAGATGAGAGGGTTTTCGAAGAACAGCAGTGTCCGCTCTATCTCCTGAACGACCTCGGGGCGACGGACTCTCAGCTCATCAGTCTGCCACAGAATGGTGATCTCCTCTGCAAGGTCCTCCTCCAGACGCCGTTGCTCCTTCCATGTGAGGGCCGGCGACTCCATAGACTCGAGCATCTCCCCGATCCTCACGTGCTTGCGCCTGATGCTCCGCCGCATCGCCTCCGTCGGATGCGCTGTCATCACGAGGCCCACGGACATGCCGTCTAGCGCACTCTGTAGTGCCCGTTGCCCGAGGCCTTCGCCTTTGAGTCGCGCGAGGGCGCTGGCCACGGAGGCTCGTTGCGGAGGATTGCCCGCTGACGACTCATACTGCCGCCGGCGCCGCACCCGATGGTAACGCTCGGCGATGTTGACCAGCTGAAAGTACACGGAGAAGGCGCGTACGATCCGCCGCAACTCCTGCACGCTCATGCCTTCTATCTTTCGCCTGAGCTTCTCGTCGAGTTGTGGGTCGTAATCGAAGCGCAACCGCTTGCAGAGGAGCCTGACCTCCTCCTCAGTCTCGAAGAGCTCCTCGCCCTCCTGCTCGATGAGGATCCTCCCCAGCACCCGCCCCAGGAGGTTGATGTCCCTTCGCAGGGGCTCGTCTTTCGGCTCGAAGCCGATCCCTGGCGGAAGGTCAGCGTATCCGGCCCTCGGTACTTCCGTAGATCCATCGCGGAATGCCACCAGTGTAGAGTAACATTACCCCTGGTCCGCACGACAACGGAAAACGAACATTTGTACATGGGTACAACGGAGGGCCGAACTTGAGGATCTCCCCCCGCAGCATAGAAGAGGTTAGAGAGACGGCCAATATCGTCGAGGTGGCCTCCGAGTTCACGGCCCTCCGGCGTCAGGGCGCCCGCTTCACCGGCCTGTGCCCCTATCCGGACCACCAGGAGAAAACTCCCTCCTTCAGCGTCGATCCTTCTAAGGGCTTCTACTACTGTTTTGGCTGTTCTCGTGGTGGGGACGCCATCAAGTTGGTTATGGACCTCAAGTCGCTGGAGTTCGCGGAAGCGGTCTCCTACCTCGCCGACCGCTCCGGCGTGGAGCTGCAATTCGAAGGTGGGGGAGACCCGGATGCCACAAGAAAACGAAGCCTCCGTCGACGGGCGGTCCACAAGGCCCTCGCCGCCGCCACCGTCTACTACCACAAGTACCTCCTCACCTCGAAGACCACCGAAGCACAAAGGGCCCGCCGCTATCTCGAGGAGCGCCACATAGAGCGTTCTACTATAGAAGAATTTCGTTTGGGGTATGCGCCACCGCGGGGAGTTGCGGGGTTTGCGGGGGTGGCGGGCAGGTTCGATCTCGACAGGGGCGTGCTCGACGCCGCCGGGTTACTCTCTTCGCGGGGTGGGGAGCGTTTTGCGGGTAGGATCACCTTCCCCATCTCGGACCGGCGGGGTAGGATCGTGGGCTTCGGGGCCAGGACACTCGGGGATGCCCAGCCCAAGTATCTCAACTCACCGGAGACGGAGATCTTCAACAAGCGGGATCTTCTCTACGGGTTCCCGCAGGTGTCCGAGGCCATACGTAGGGAACGCGCGGCGCTCGTCGTCGAGGGCTACACGGACGTGTTGATGCTCTATCAGTCGGGCATCCGGAACGCCGTCGCCACGCTGGGTACGGCGACCACCCCTGGACATCTGAAGCTGATGAGCAGTTATACGAACAGACTGTATGTTCTGTTCGATCCAGACGCAGCAGGGGAGAGAGCGATAGAACGAGTGGTGAGTGACGATTCCCTGACTGTAACCGCTGCCAATCTCCAACTGGACCTCAGATTGTTGAGGCTCCCGCAAGATCCAGCAGATTGGTTACTCGAGCATTCGCCAGATGAGTTTACGAGCATGCTGGAGAAAGCCGTGCCGATTCTTGAGTACAGTATCCGGAGAATCGCGGATAAGTACCGGGGCACCGATGCGGTGAGCCGTTCGCGGGCAGTACCCGAGATGAGGGACCTCGTACAGAAGATCGATGATTCGGTACTCCGATACGAAGCAATTAGATTGGCAACTGAAGCCTTGGGTGTCGACTCATCCGTTCTGCAAGAGAGGGCTCACTCGCGTGCTCCGACTAAAAACGGGGCACAGAAGAGGAGCGTTCGTGTCGACCCTCATACAGAAGCAGGAGCCACTGCGCTCTCCCTCATCCTGGCCAGGCCGGATCTCACAGCTCCGCTCCTGGGTGAAGGCATACCGATTCGGAACCTCCCCGCACCTTTGATGCTGCGCACCGACGATTTTCGCGACGAGACTCAGGCCAGAATCTTCACCCTGTTGGGTGACCACGCAGGCAGAGATCTCGATGCGGTGCTCTCGGACGAGAGGGCCAGACCGTTGATGGACCACATCGGTGCTCTCGCCTCCCGGGGGGAGAGGCTCTACCCATCAGCGACCTCGGTGCGCGAAGCCTGGCTCAGGCTGGCGATTTTGAGCCGCGAGCAGAGCAAACGCGAGACCCAGGATTACGACAAGAAGGATGCGTTGCAGGCCGAGATCCAACATCTCAAACAGGCCCTGCGCTCCTCCGCCGCCGGAGCTTGAAGCCGCGAGCCCCGAACCGTATAATCCACTCTTGTAACATTCCCCTGTAGCTCAATTGGCAGAGCATTCGGCTGTTAACCGAAGGGTTGCTGGTTCGAGTCCAGCCGGGGGAGCTAGGCGGTACCTACCAGGTCCGCCGCCAAGGGCCCATAGCTCAGTTGGTTAGAGCATCCGACTCATAATCGGACGGTCCCAGGTTCGAGTCCTGGTGGGCCCACGCACTAAAAGGCCCGAAATTACCAGCCCGCATTCCCAAGCCTCCGCAACTTCTTTCCAGATACCCAACATGTTGGGGCCCTTCTCCCGTAACCCCGACATGTTACACCCCGGGCGCACCTCCTCCCACCGATCCCTGTGTTCTCCAAGCAGGCGAATGGCCCGGCGAATGTAGGGGGTCCTTACCCCTGGGGGAGAGGGTTGAAAGCGACTTTTCGGACGTCATATGGTCTTCTGGGAGCCTTTTCGGCCCTCCAGATTGCGAATTTTCCGTGCATATGCAAGAATTTCGCTGTTGTGGGTCAAAGTGGAGCGTAGTGGGAGGACACGGCTCTGGCCCTTTTAGGCGAGTACGAGCACACGTTGGACGAGAAAGGGCGCATGACCCTTCCCTCCCGTCTCCGCTCCTATTTCGAAGGTGGAATCGTCGTGACCAAGGGGGTGGACAGGTGTCTGTTTGCTTTCCCGCCCGAGGAGTGGGCGGCGTTCAAGGCCAACATCAAGGCCAACGCCGACCTCTCGGCGAGGGGGCGCCAGCTTTCGCGGATGTTCTTCTCCATGGCGTTCGAGGCCACGCTCGACAGGCAGGGTCGGGTTTTGATCCCCACCAAGCTCGCCCGCTACGCTGGTTTGCAGCGCGACGTGACGATAACGGGCGTGGATGACAGGTTGGAGATCTGGGACACGGAGGAATGGGACCGCTACGTCTCTGGCGCTGACGATTCGTTCTCGGAGATCGTCGAGGAGTTTGCGGGAAGGGATCTCGGGGGGTGATGGCGGCCGGACACCGTCCCGTTTTGCTGGAGCGTGCCGTGGCCGCCCTCGCGCTAGGTCCCGGAGACTCTGCGGTCGACGCCACCTTCGGAGGTGGCGGCCATTCCAGGCTCATTCTCGCCGGGCTCGGGCCTGACGGTAGGCTCGTTGGCATCGACCGAGATCCCGCGGCGGCAGGGCGCGCGGCGGACCTGTGGGAGGACCCGCGCTTCGAGTTCGTCTCGAGTCCCTACGACGCAGCGTTGTGGGCGATGGTCGAGGAGGGCAGGACGGCGGATGCGATCCTGTTCGACCTCGGGCTCTCAAGCTTCCAGGTCGACGAGCCCGGACGGGGATTCTCCTATGTCACGGAGGGTCCGCTCGACATGCGTATGGACCCGGGATCCGGCGCCACGGCCGCGGATTTTCTGAACACCGTCGATGCCAATGAGCTGGTGAGGGTGCTCTCGGAGTACGCCGACGTGCCGCGCGGTGAGGCTCGGCGGGTGGCGCGGGAAGTCATCCGGAGGAGACCTCTCGCGGTTACGACAGACCTTTACGACGCCGTAAGGGCCGCCGTCGGCTGGAAAGAGAGGGGCGGCAACCCGGCGAACAGGATCTTTCAGGCCGTGCGCGTGGTGGTAAACGACGAGTTGGGGAGTCTCGCCCGGGCACTCGAAGCCTCCGAACAGCTTCTCATCCCCGGCGGGAGACTGGTGGTCATAACCTTCCACTCGGGGGAGGATCGCCTCGTAAAGCGATTCATCTCGGAGAGGGAGGGAAGGTGCGTCTGTCCGCCGGAGCTACCGGTGTGCGTGTGCGGTGCGAGACCCCTCTTCCGCCGGGGCGAGGTTCTCACCCCTTCGGCGGGTGAAGTAGAGGAGAACCCGCGCAGCGCCTCGGCCAGGATGCGGACGGCCACGAGAACGGCCGAGCCGTCGGATGGTGTTTGATGGCCGCGCCGCGCAGATACAGGGCTACGCTACCCACGCAGGAGGCGCAGCCCGTCGAAAGGCGTACCCCGGTCCGCACGCAGGAACCTACTGTGCGGCGAAAAGCGGCGGGCCGGCGGCGCAGGTTTGCGATGATCGTAGTGGTGCCCGTGCTCTTGATGCTGGGGAGCGTCTATCTGCACACGGTCGCCGCGGGGCTCGACGCCAGGGCCGACGATCTCGAAGTCAGGCTCGACAGAGTCAGAGAAGAAGGGGAGAGGCTCGAGGTCAGGGTCGCGGAACTCTCGGGTGCCGGCAGGATCCGAGAGCGCGCGGCGGAGAAGCTCGGCATGCATGAGCCGCAGAGTCCGGCTTTGAAGGTCTACGGAGACAAAGTGGAGGATGGGACAAACAATGGAAAACCACAGAAAGGGGGGAGCCCGCGGTAGCATCGAACGGCTAAGGCCTCGCCACGCCAGGGTTCGCCGCGGCACGCAAAATCCCCCTCGCACCAAAAAGAGAGGCCGCAAGGCCACAGGCGGGAAGGTCATACCGCTCTTCGGGCAGCGGCGTACCGGCGGCGCGAAGCGTGGCGCGACCAGGACACCCCGCCCGTCGAGCGGCGCAGTCAGGGCCAACGTCGGCCACAGGAGGTTGTGGATGGTGGCTGCGGTCTTCGTGATGACGGGCCTTCTGCTCGGTGGAAGGGCCGTGCACATTAGCCTTACGGAAGACCAGAACTACAGGGCCTTCGCCGACGAACAGGTCGTAGGACAGACTCCGGTCACGGCGCCGACCCGCGGCAGTATAAGGAGCGCGGACGGAAGGGAGCTCGCGATGAGCCTCCAAGTCGCGCGCGTGATAGCGACCCCTTACCAGATCCAGGATGACGACGCTACCGCCAGACGGTTGGCCACCATACTCGGTGAAGAGACCGGCACGACCGAGAAGGAGATAAGGGCGGCGCTCTCCCGGCGTGATGCGGACGGCCACCTCACGGGATACAGCGTCATTGCCACGGGCATAAAGCCCGAGACGGCGGCCAGGGTACAGAAAATGGGCATAGAAGGCATCACGACCGCTCCTGATACCAGGAGAGTCTACCCTGACGGGACCGTCGCCAGCCAGCTGCTCGGCCATCAAGGCGACTACGGAAAGCCCTTCGGCGGGGTCGAGGCCAGCTACGACGACACCCTGAAGCGTGGCCAGGACGTAGAGTTGACGGTGGACTCGGCGGTGCAGCAGGAGCTGCAAAAGGCCCTCGGGAAGGCCGTGGATAAGAGCAAGGCCAAGAGCGCCGTCGGCGTCGTCATGCGCGTCGACGACGGTTCCATAGTCGCTCTCGCCAACACACCCTCCTACGACAACAACGAGTTCGGGGAAGTCCCCGCAGAAGATCAGCGGGATCGCGTTCTTACCGACCCCTACGAGCCCGGCTCTACCTTCAAAGCTTTCACCGTGGCCTCCGCCCTCGAGGATGGCGCGGTCAAGCCCTCTGACAAGTTCGTGGTGCCTGACCACATGGTCGTGGCCGACCACGTGATCAGCGATTCCCAGCCGCACGAGACCGAAGTATTGACCCCCGGCGGCGTTCTCGAGCACTCCAGCAACGTTGGGGCTACCAAGATAGCGCAAGAGCTCGGCGGGAAGCAGCTCTACTCATACATGCGCGCCTTCGGATTCGGCAAACCAACAGGCGTGGACCTCTGGGGTGAGGACCTTGGGATCGTCCCCGCCTACAAGGACTGGAGCGGGATCTCCATAGGGAACATACCCTTCGGGCAGGGCTTTACGGTTTCGCCGTTGCAACTCGTCTCCGGCTACGCCACCCTCGTCAACGGCGGTCGCAGGGTAACGCCGCACGTAACGGAGCAGTCGACCCCCCAAGAGCAGGGCCCCAGGGTGATAAGCAAGAAGACCTCGGCTATAGTAC
>Ga0126315_10001006_pt1 | contig 10464 bp, 15 predicted proteins | sample Plot106_FD_92534 | JGI IMG/M metagenome (GOLD analysis project Ga0126315, IMG submission 92534) | Serpentine soil microbial communities from UC McLaughlin Reserve, CA, USA - Plot106 | ecosystem: Environmental > Terrestrial > Soil > Grasslands | place: USA: UC McLaughlin Reserve, Lake County...
CGCCCGCCGTGGATCGCGCTCACGCTCGCGTGCTCGTTCGGGCTCTACGGACTGATCAAGAAGCGCGCCGGCGTCGACGGCGTGCAGAGCCTCGGCTTCGAGACCGGCGTGCTCGCACTCCCCGCCCTGGCCTACCTGCTCGTGCTCGGCGCGAACGGGAGCGGGACGTTCACGTCCGAGGGCGCCGGCCACGCCGCGCTGCTCGCCCTCGGCGGCGTCTTCACGGCGGTGCCGCTGATGCTGTTCGGCGTGGCGGCGATCCGGATCCCGCTGACCACGCTCGGGTTGATCCAGTACCTCGCGCCGACGCTGCAGTTCGCGATCGGCGTGCTCATCTATTCGGAGCCGATGCCGGCCTCGCGGCTCGTCGGCTTCGGCCTCGTGTGGATGGCGCTCGCCGTGTTCACCTGGGACGCCGTGCAGGGCACCCGCCGTGCGCGCATCGCGGCCGCCGCGGACGCGGGCGGCGAAGCGCCCGAGGGCGAGTGCCGCGAGGCCATCCCCGCCGCGGCCGGCCGCGGCCGCGACGGCGCGCACGGCTTGGACGAGGCCCCCGCCGCGGCTAGGCTCTGAGCGTGCTCGCTGCCCTCGCGCCCGCAGCCTTCGCATCCGACCGCGACCTCGAGGACGCGCGCGAGTCGCTGGCCTACTGGGAGGCCCGCGCGCACACCCTCCCGCGCCACGCGATCCGGCGCCGCCGCGAGGCGCGCGAGATGGCCGCCCGCTGGCGCACCCGCGTCGCCGACGCCGAGCGGATGGTCTACGGCCGCGGCCTGCTCGGCGCGCTGCTGCTGCTCGCCGCCGAGCGCCGGCTCCCCCAGGCGGCGCGCTATCGCGGCCGCGCCGTCGCCCGGCGGCTCGCCCAGGCCCTCGTGGCCGTCTGCGTGTGCCTGATTGCGCTGCTCGTCGCGGGTGCGTGGGCGTTCGTGGAGCTGGTGGGCGCGGTGCTCCGGGCCGTTGTCTAGGGCGCGAGCGCCCTCGCCTACTTGGGCGTGACGTGGTGCTTGCGTAGGTAATCGAGGTAGAACGGCCGGAGCTGCTCGGCGACCTCGCCGCGGCCGGCGTCGGTGACGTCGTCGACGTGGGCGCTCATGCGCTGGATGTCGGCGTTCGCCTCGTCGAGTTCGCCCGCGGCGGCCTCGGCGGCCGGGAGGATCCGCATCAGGTCCCAGAAGAAGCGCACGTTGAGGTGGCGCTTGGCGTGGCTGACCGCGAGGTCGTGGAGCTCGTGCGAGGAGAGGCGCTCGAGCGGGTCGTCCTGGACCGTCATGACCATGAGCCTACGGGACGATGATCCATAGCCGCACTATATTGTGCGGCTATGCAAGCTGCTGCACCCACGCTCGCGTCGGAGCTCGACGCCCGCCTGATCGCCCTCTGGAAGTCCGTCGGGCGCGTCCAGCGGCATGAGCTGAGCCGCACGGCGGCGTCGGTGCTGACGTCGCTGCGCGACCACGGGCCGCAGCGCGTCACCGCGCTGGCCGCCTCCGAGGCGGTCGCGCAGCCGACGATGACGACGCTCGTGGGGCGCCTGGAGCGCGACGGGCTGGTGGAGCGCGGCGGGGACCCGGCCGACGCGCGCGCCGTGCTCGTCACCATCACGGCCGAGGGCCTCAGCCGGCTGCTGCGCATCCGCGAGGCGCGCGCCGCGGCGATCGAGGCACGGCTCGCAGACCTGGATCCCGACGAGCGCGAGGCGCTGGCCGCCTCGCTGCCCGCGCTCGGCAAGCTCGCACAGGAGGTGCGGTCGTGACCCGCCAGCCCAAGGCCGTCGGTCACCGGCTGGGTCTCGAGGCGGATCGGCCCGCGCCGCACACTGCTCGGCGGGCTCGGGCTCGTCGTAGGTCCACACGAGCTCAGCTCGCGATCGACGAGGAGCCCGCGGGCGCGATCGCGCTCGACCGCAGCGCAGCCTGAGCTAAGCCGGGACCGCGAGCCGGGTCTCCCGGCTGCGCCCGCGTAGCGTGACCGCCTCCTCCTCGCGCCAGCGCGCGGCCTCCTCCTCGTGGGCGCGCTCGAGTGCGCTCGCCGAGGCGAGCACCCGCCCGTCGGCCTCCTTGGCGAGCTCGCAGAGGCGCGCGGCCTCGTTGACCGGGTCGCCGATCACCGTGTACTCGAAGCGCGACTCCGTGCCGACGTTGCCCGCCACCGCATGGCCGGCCGAGATGCCGATGCCGGCATCGAGCCCGTCGAGGCCGGTCTCGATCCGCTCCGCGAGCATGCGGCCCGCGGCGAGCGCGCAGCCGGCCGCGTCGTCGAGCGGCAGCGGCGCGCCGAACACGGCCAGCGCCGCGTCGCCTTCGAACTTGTTGATCCAGCCGCCGCAGTCCTCGACGACCTCCACCACGACGCCGAAGAACATGTTGAGCAGCTTCACGACCTCCTGCGGCGGGTGCTCGGCGGCGATCGAGGTCGAGCCGACTAGGTCGACGAAGAGCACCGCGACCTCGACCTCCTCGCCGCCGAGCTCGATCCCGCGCTCGGCAGCCTTGCGCGCGACGTCCTCGCCGACGTGGCGGCCGAACAGGTCTCGCAGCTCCTCGCGCTCGCGCAGCCCGTCGCTCATCCGGTTGAAGCCGGCCTGCAGCAACCCGAGGTCGCTGCCGTCGAAGACCGGCACGCGTGCATCGAGGTCGCCCGCCTCCACGCGGCCGAGCGCGTCGCGCACCGAGCTGACCGGGTCGGCGATCGCACGCGCCGCCTGCCAGGTGATGATCGCGCCCACGACCAGCGCCACGCCGCCGAGCACGAGCGCGCTCAGCGCCAGCTCCTGCTTGCCGAGATCGGCCCCGGCCAGCGCGACGATCGCCACCGCGCACAGACCCACGAGCGGCACGCCGCTGCCGATCGCCCACGCCAGGAGCGCGCGCGTCGTCACGCCCGGCAGGACGGGCGACTCCGGCACGCCGTGCGCGAGCGCCCGCGCGGAGGCGGCGCGCATGATCCGCTCCGCCAGTAGGTAGGCCAACGCACCGGTCGTGACGGCCCCGAGCAGCGTCGTCACGCCGACGATCGTCGCCAGCAGCGGCGAGAAGACGAGGTCGAGGGCGAACACCCCGGCGGCGGCGATCAGCCACAGCGTCATCGAGACGTGCAGGTGGCGCAGTGGCACGCGCAGCGCGGCGCGGCGCTCGTCGGCGTCCGGCTCGCGGTCGCGCTCGAGCCAGTTGCGCGTCGCCCGCCAGCGCGCCAGCCCCCACACGGTGCCGATCACACAGGCCACCGCGACGTAGGCCGTCGCGGCGAGGAGGTTGACGAGCAGCAGCGTGTCGCGGTCCTCCACGTCCGGGAGCGGCAGCACCCACGTGATGAGCGCGAACACGACGACCGCGCCCGTGAGGTTGGCTCCGACGACCGCCGGCACCATCAGCAGGGTCGTGCGACGCGCGATCCGGCGGCCCGGGTCGTCCGGGCGCCCGTCGATCAGAACGCGGATGGGGTGCGGTCGGGGCACGGGCGGGAGAGCTTGCCGCATCGTGGCCAAGCCTCGCGCCGGGAGTCTGTCCGGAGGGCCATGGATGGTTGGCCCGGGCAACGTTTGGATCACGTTCATGGACAAGAAGCCGTCAGCCCCGCCGAACCACCGCCACTACCCCCGCAGCCACCCGATCCCCGTCCGTCCCGGCACCGCCCCGCGCCCCGGCGCCGCGCGGGCCGCCACGGCCGCCGGCTGGTCGCGCGTGGTCCCGGAGGGCCGCAGGTTCCCGCGCGGCAGCTAGGAGCCCTTGCTCGCCGCGATATGTGTCACCCTCGCGGGACGTGCCGCGCCCCGAGTACTACGGCAACCCCGCCGGCCTCACCGAGGACATCGACGTCGTGCGGGCCATCTACGCCGCCTTCGCGGTCCGCGACATCGAGGGCGCGCTGGACTTCGTCGCGCCCGACTGCGAGATCCACGTCGAGCGCACGGCGCGCGCGGCCGGCCGCGCCGGTCCCTACATCGGCCACGCGGGCCTGCGCCGGTACTTCGCCGACGTCGAGTCCGTTTGGGCCGAGTTCCAGATCCACGCCGAGGACTTCCGCGTCGTGCCCGGCTCGGTGATCGTCATGGGCAACGTCGAGGCGAGCAACGCCCAGGGCGCGCTGCGGCGCGCGGCCATCTGGACGTGGCGGCTGCGCGCCGGCCGCGCCGTGCACCTGAAGGTGACGGATCTCGGTCCGGCCCACCCCGCGCGCGGGTAGCCTCAGATGACCGTGCTCCGCTTCGTCCGCTACGGCCTGCCCGCGCTGCTGATCGTCGCCGGGTTCGTGCTGCTGTTCGCCGCGCCCGACAGCACCCGCTACGAGGGGTTCTCGATGTGCGTCGGCGCCGGCTTGGCGCTGTTTGTGCTGAACTGGCTGTTCCGCATCGGCGCCACGGGCGACCGCGAGCGCGACGAGGAGCAGGCGGCGCGCGACTACCTCGCCGCGCACGGGCACTGGCCCGACGAGAAGCCGCCCGGACGGAACTAGTGTCGTAAGTCGGGAATTCGTGTGCTCCGCGGCGGATGCCGGGTGCCGGTAGGCGCGGACCGGCGCCGCCGGCTGCCCACGGATTTCTGAGTCACGACACTAGGCCGCGGCCGACAGCTCGTCGGCGCGCATCACGCGGTCGCGCCCGGCGCGCTTGGCCGCGTACAGGGCGCGGTCGGCGTCGGCGAACACCGCGCGGGTCGAGCTCGCGCCGGGGTGCACCTGGGCGACGCCGAAAGAGACGGTCAGCGGCCGCCGCCCGGCGGCCGGAGCGGCGAAGCGGCGGCGCAGCTTGTCGGCCACGGCCGCGGCGCCGACGATGCCGGTGTCGGGCAGCAGCAGGCCGAACTCCTCTCCCCCGAGGCGGCCGAAGACGTCCGAGCGGCGCATGCCGGCGGCGACGATGTCGCCGATCCCGCGCAGCGCCGCGTCGCCGGCGGCGTGGCCGAAGGAGTCGTTGATCGCCTTGAAGTGGTCGACGTCGAAGATCACGAGCGACAGCGGCGTCGCGCCGTGCTGCGCGCGGGCGAGCTCGGCGTCGATGCGCTGCTCGAACGCGCCGCGGGTGAGCGCACCGGTCAGCGAGTCGTGGCTGGCGAGAAGCCGCAGCCGCAGCACCAGCGCGAGCACCTGCTCGCGCAGGACGACCACGACGGCGGTGGCGACGCCGGCGATCGCCAGCACCGCCACGAACATCGCGAGGCGCAGCCCCGGCTCGACCCACAGCGCCAGCGCGACGGCGCACGTGCCGGCCGCGAACGCGAGGTTGGCGGCGACCTCGCGGCGGCCGAGGAAGTAGGCGGCCACGAGCATCGGCCACAGGTAGAAGCTCGGCGTGAGCCCGATCGGCTCCGCGAGCGCGACGGCCGCGGTGACCGCGAGCGTCCCGGTCGGGCAGATCGCGTGCAGCAGCGCGCGCGGCGGGCGCCGCCACAGCAGCAGGATCGCCGCGAGCATCGCATAGACGCCGGCGCAGATGGCCAGCGCAGCATGGTCGCCCGTGTCGGGGTCGGGTGCCGCCGGGACGCCGACCAGCGTCACGGCGCCGGAGCCGAACAGCAGCGCTCCGGCCAGTCGCAGGCGCGTGCGTGCGAGGTCGCCGCCGTCCGGTAGTGCGGCGCTGAGTGGGTCGGTGAAGGGCTCGGGGACGAATCGGCCCACGCCCGCGTCATCGGCACGAGGCCGGACGACCTGAGTGCCGGCTCAAGCTCTCCTCATTTGTTTCCGGTCTACGACGCCGCGGTCGCCCTGTGCGTGGAGGCGGGCTACCACGGGATGACCCTGGAGGCCGTCGCCGCGCGCGCGGGGGTGAGCAAGCCGACGATCTACCGCCGCTCCCCCGAGGGCAAGGCGCAGCTCGTCACCGCGGCAATCGCATCCCACCGCGAGGGCAAGCCGCGGGTGCCCGACACCGCCACGCTGCGCGCGGGCTCCGCCCCCTACCTCTTCCCCGACGTCGGCCCGTCCCCGATCTACGGCCGCGTGACCTTCCAGAGCGGGCACCCGCTCGACGACGCCTTCGCGACGGAGCTCGTCGATCGCGTCCTGCTCCCGATCCCGAATCCACGAACCTCCGAGGACCCCTCTTTGACCGCAACCACCTACGCCCCCGAGCGCGCCGCGCTCGACCGCGGGCTGCTGACCGTCGCCGCCGTGGTCGTGCTCGGCGCCGTGATGTCGATCCCCGACACCACGGTCGTCAACGTCGCGATCAACACGCTGGCGCAGGACTTCTCCACCACGCTGCCGACGATCCAGTGGGTCGTCACGGGCTACACGCTCGCGCTGGCGACCGTGATCCCGCTCACCTGCCGGTCGCGATCGCCGGCGAAGGTGCTCGTCCCCGGCATCGCCGGCGTCGTGCTGCTCGCGCTGTTCGTCCGCCACGCGCTGGCGCCGACGAGCCGCTGATCGACCTGCGCCTGTTCACCAACCGCACCTTCGCGGCGGCGTCGGGCATGCTCGTGCTGTTCGCCGCCGCGTTCCTGCTGCCGCGCCCCACGCCTGAGGCGCCCGCCGACGAGGAGCTCGAGCTCTCCGCCGACGCCGCCCCCGTGCTCATCCACGCGTAGTGGAAGCCGCCTCCTCGAGCCGGTCATCGCCGAAGTACAGGCGGCGGCCGGCCTCGAGCGTCGGCACGCCCTGCACGCCGCGCTCCCACGCCGCCTCGGTGGCCTCGCGCAGCGCCAGCTTGACCGCCGGGTCGTTCACCGCCTCGGGGATCCCCTCCACGCCCACCGCGCGCCCGATCGCGTCCAGCGCCGCGACCTCGGAGACGTCCTCGCCGCGGGCGAACTCGCGCTCGTAGACGGCGCGGGCGAACTCCGGGCCGCGGCCTTGCCGGTCCGCCCAGACGGCGGCCCGCATCGCGGTCAGGCTGTTGATCGGCCAGCCGTCCGGCCACACCAGCGGCGGCAGCCCGTAGCGGGCCGCGCGCCGCTCGATCTCGGCCTCGCCGGCCGAACGCTGGGGCGTGTGCGCCCACGACCCGCGCCCGCGCCAGCCGAAGATCGCGCCGACCAGCACCGGCTGCAGCCGCGGCTCCTCGCCGAGCACGCTCCCCGTACGCGCCACCGCGAGGTAGGCGTACGGCGAGGCGAGGTCGTAGTAGAGCTTCACATCGTGAACTTCAGCAGCTCGGCGGCGGCACGTGGCTCAGGGAATGAAGTGGACGGTGACGTCCACGTGGTCGGGGTGGTCCTCGCCGGTGGCGGTGCCGCGGGCGCCCGCGTAGGCGCCGGTGCCGCCGACGACCGCGACGTTCTCGGCGTCGCCCTGGGTCGCGATCTGGCCGTCGGGCAGGTCGATCGTGCCGGTGCACTGCTCGTGCCGACCGCGGCGGTCGACGGCGACGCAGACGAACTGGGCGCGGCCGAGCCGCTTGGCGCCGGAGGCGTCGGAGACGCGGTACGTGATGATCGACGCGTCACCGGGCGAGGGCGGACCGTCGCCCGAGCGCTTCGGCGGCAGGTCGGCGAGCCGGAACGACGCCGGCCGCAGGACCATCTGCAGCTCGCCGCTCGGCGGCGCCGACGGTGCCGCCTGGCGGCCGGGCTTGGTAGGTCCGTCGTCGGCGAACGCGACACCGGCGGTGGCGCAGGCGGCGACGGCGAGGGGAACGGCGAGCAGGGCGGGGCGGAACATGCGGAGCTCCTGGGGGGAGGGGAATGGAACGCCTGGGAAGCTAGATGCGCGGGCGCGCGCCGTCGTCGCGCGGCGGTGCGGTCATCGGGTCCGCCTGCGGGCGATTCCGGCGTCCCCCGCGCGGGGGATGACGCTCGCTCCGCAAAGGGATGCGCGGCCGCTCGGACGGGCGTAGGTTTGGCCCATGCGGGGGCTCCGCAAACCGACCCCGCGCGCGGTCGAGTACCGCGACGAGATCCTCGTGGCGCTGCTCGCCGGGAGCGCGCTCGTCGAGGTTCTGCTCGGCGGCCAGTCGCTGCTGTACGCCGTCTCCGTTGGGGCGATCTCGCTCCCCCTGCTCGCCAGGCGGCGCGCGCCACTGCTCGCCCTCGCTCTGGTGATCGTCATCGGCTACGCCGGGTACCTCACCGGGCCGGACGCCGGCGGGGCGCTGCAGGGTTGGATCGCCCTCAACGTCGCGCTCTACAGCGTGGCCGCACACTCTGAGCGCGCCAGGGCGATCGCCGGCGCCGCGCTCGTCGCGGCGTTCGTGCTCCTCTTCGAGATCCCGCGGCTCGTCGAGGGCGGACGCCTGGTGGACGTCGTCGGCGAGTGGCTGTTCGTCGGCGGCGTGTGGTTGCTGGGGCGCTGGGTCCGCCGGCGTCGCGCGAGCACCGATGACCTCGAGCGCCACGCGGGCGAGCTCGCCGCGGACCGCGACGCGCTGGCACGCGAGGCGGTCGCCGACGAGCGCGCGCGGATCGCCCGCGAGATGCACGACGCCGTCGCGCACAGCGTCAGCGTGATGGTGCTCCAGGCGGGTGCCGCCGAGCAGGTGCTGGCGACGTCGCCTGAGCGGGCGCGGGAGTCGCTGGCGACGATCCAGGACAGCGGACGCGAGGCGATCGTCGAGCTGCGCCGGATGCTTGGGCTCCTGCGCGACCCGGCGACCGGCGCCTCGCCCGCCCCCCAGCCGGGCGTCGGCCGGCTCGACGCGCTGCTCGAGCAGGTGCGTGCTGCCGGCCTGCCCGTCGAGATGACGGTCGAGGGCGAGCCGCGCCGGCTGCCGCCCGGCATCGACCGCTCGGTGTACCGGATCGTCCAGGAGGGACTGACCAACGCGCTCAAGTACGCCGGCCCGGCGCATGCGACCGTGCGGCTGCGCTACGGCGACCTCGCCGTCGAGCTCGAGGTGCTCGACGACGGCCGTGGCGCGGCCGGCGCCGGCAGCGGCGGCTTCGGGCTGCTCGGCATGCGCGAGCGGGCGGCGCTCTATGGCGGCGTGCTCGCCGCGGAGCCGCGGCCGGGAGGCGGCTACGCGCTACGCGCACGGCTGCCGCTCGAACGGGAGCCGGCGTGATCCGCGTGCTGATCTGCGACGACGAGGCGCTCGTGCGCGGCGGCCTGCGCATGATCCTCGAGGCGCAGCCTGACATCGAGATCGCCGGCGAGGCGGCGGACGGCCGCGCCGCGCTCGAGCTCGTCACCCGCGTCCACCCCGACGTGGTCCTGATGGACATCCGGATGCCGGTCGTGGACGGGCTCGAGGCGACCAGGCTGCTGCTCGGCGCGGGCGCACGTGGCCCCCGCGTGCTCGTCCTCACGACGTTCGACCTCGACGAGTACGTGTACGAGGCACTGCGCGCCGGCGCGAGCGGCTTCCTACTCAAGAGCGCGCGCCCGACGGACCTCGTCGCCGCGGTCCGCGGCGCCGCCGCCGGCGACACGCTGCTCGCGCCCGAGATCACGCGCCGCCTCGTCGAGTCCTACGTCCGCCGCCCGCCGCCGGGGACCCGCACCTCGCCCGAACTGGCGTCGCTGACCAACCGCGAGCTCGAGGTGCTGCGCCACATCGCGCGCGGCCGGTCCAACGCGGAGATCGCGAGCCTCCTCTACGTGACCGACGAGACCGTCAAGACGCACGCCAGCCGCATCTTCATGAAGCTCGGCGTGCGCGACCGCACCCAGGCGGTCATCGTCGCGTACGAGCACGGGATCGTGGAACCTGTGTCGCCATGAGCCGGTTTCTCGCGGCGCTGTCGGTCTCGGCCATCCTCGCGGGCCTGCTCGGCGGATGCGGCGGCGACGATGCGGCTGCGCCCGCGACCACGAGCAGCGCGCCCGCCGCAAAGGGGACCGACTACACGCTCCAGCCGCCCGAGGGGTTCCGCGACGTGACGAGCCAGTTCGAGGGCTCCGCGATCAGGATCGACCTCGCATACGCCGAGCGGGTCGACTCCGGCTTTGCGACGAACATGATCGTGATCCGCGAGCAGCCAGGCGGCAGGCTCGAACTCGACAACGTGATGAAGAGCTTCACCAAGCAGGCGGAGGTGCAGGCGAACGACGACGGGATCAGCGAGACCGAGACCCGCGAGCTCGACGGCGTCCCGGCCAGGACGTACTCGTTCCGCTCCCGCAACGAGGAGAACGGCCCCGTGCGCCAACGCCAGGTCGTCGCGGTCAAGGATGGTGCCGTCTACACGATCACGTGGAGCGTGGCGGCCGACAAGTTCGAGGCCCAGGAGGCGACGCTGGACCGGACGCTCGAGTCCTGGCGCTGGTCGTGAGCTCGCGCGTCAGTGGGGCTCGCCGTCGACGATGACGTCGACGCGTCCGGGCCAGGGCGCGAGCATTCCCGCGATCGGCGCCGCGTCCTCCTCCGACGGCGACTCGTAGACCCAGAAGGCGTCCTTCGCCCCGCGAGCGGAGAAGTACGTGGCATCGCCCTTGAACGGGCAATGCGACGTGGTCGCGCTCGGCTCGAGCAGGTCCGTCCGCACGTCCTCGCGCGGCAGGTAGTAGCGAGTCGGCAGACCGGTCTCCTCCAGCGCGACGGCGCGGTTGGAGGCGGCGAGGTCCTGGCCGTCTCGCTGCACCCGCACGGTC
>Ga0126315_10001010_pt1 | contig 10453 bp, 11 predicted proteins | sample Plot106_FD_92534 | JGI IMG/M metagenome (GOLD analysis project Ga0126315, IMG submission 92534) | Serpentine soil microbial communities from UC McLaughlin Reserve, CA, USA - Plot106 | ecosystem: Environmental > Terrestrial > Soil > Grasslands | place: USA: UC McLaughlin Reserve, Lake County...
GAGCCGGGCGCTTTTCGGAACGAGCTTCAAGCCTTTCGGAATTCCCTGGTGAGAGTCGTGATAAAGGTGGCTATGGTGCCAGGTCTTAAAGCTCTCTTCATCACGCCAGTACGTCAGGAGCCAAATCTCGTCCTTATTATCCAGGGGGCTGATAACCTCGAGACGAATAAATCCCGAGGCATTGTCTACGAGGCGTGGGCGATCGCTGAAGGCATTTTTCACCTCGGCGGTCATGTCGTTGGCGATGGTGAATTGACTCAAGGCAATGAACATCTTATTTAGGTAGTCGGGGATAACTTTCGGAAATTGGGTTGTGAAATACTAGCATACGAAAGCGTGCGCACCTGAACTGCCTTTCAGCGCACATTAGGAGGAAAGTTATGGAGACCGTCAGGCAAGACGACAAGCAAGCAATCCGTGAAATGGTAAATACCTGGCTAGAGGCCAGTAAACAGGGCGATCTGACAACTCTGCTCAATCTTCTTGCTGACGACGTCATCTTTATCGTTCCCGGTAGGGAGCCGTTTGGAAAACAGGAATTTGCCGCTGGTAACCAGGAATCGATGAACGACACGAAGATGGAAGCCGCGATCAACATCAAGGAAATCGAAATCGCCGGCGAATTAGCCTGGATGCGCAGCTTTCTCAAAGTAACGTTCACGCGACCAGAAGGAGAACCGGCGAAACTCTCGGGTCACATTCTCACAATCCTGCAGAAGAACGCCGACGGACAGTGGGTCATTAAGCGCGACGCGAATTTTGTAGCGCCGGAGAGTGCGTCGCATCGATGAGTGAATCGTTTTAAGATTTGAACTCTTGTGCGTTGTCCTGGAGGTTCCCACAGTTTGAAAAAACCGCGTCGCGCATGGCTAATACCTGAACTCGTGGCAGTGATCCTTTTTGTCGGCGGAGTTGCGAGTAATCTTGTCGCTAGTGATCTCGAAGCGATGATTGGGCCGTATCGCCGGGTTTGGGTAGTGTTTGCGATCGCGCTGGTCGTGACGGTGGTAGCCGCAATCGTTGACACTTGCCGAAGAGATCAGTCTACAACTGCTGAGAATACTCCAATCATCAACGCCAGCGGGGAACGCAGCGTTGCTGGTAGGAAAATCGAACGCAGCACGATTATTACCGGTGATGAGAATGTGGGCGGTCATAAGATCGATGGCGATAATGTTGCCGGTAACAAGAACATCTACATTAATCAAGCTGCAAGCCCTACCACTAACGCGCTGCATCAGCTTCGCGCGCCTGTTGGCGACTTTGTTGGCCGCGGGCAGGAGATCGAAACTCTGATCAGTGCTCTCCGCCGTGATAGCCGCGCCTGCATCACCGGTATTAGCGGCATGGGCGGTATTGGCAAAACCGAGTTGGCCCTGCTCGTCGCCGAACGTCTCGCAAACGATTTTCCTGATGCGCAGTATTTTATCAACCTTCAAGGCACTGATGCCAACCCACGCACGCCCGAAGAAGTGATGGCTACCTGCATCCGTGCTTTTCTTGGTCCTGAAGCGAAACTGCCTGAAGATCTGGATCAACTCTTGCAACTCTATCGTAGCCAGTTGAGCGGCAAGCATGTGTTACTGCTGCTCGACAATGCTGCCGATGCTGCGCAGGTGCGACCGTTGTTACCGCCACTTGGTTCTGCGCTGCTCGTGACTTCCCGTCAGGCCGTTATCCTGCCGGGAATGACGCCACTTACACTCAATCCTCTGACCAGCGAAGAAGCTCGAAAACTATTGCTAGAGATGGCGCCCCATGCTGAAGCAGCCGCAGAGCAAATCTGTGCGCTTTGCGGATACTTACCGCTGGCGATTCGCGCAGTTGGAAGCCTACTCTCGGTCACGGCCGACCTCGATCCGCTTGATTACACTGTGCAACTGAAAGACGAGCGCAATCGCCTTCAACGCATTGGCACCGAAGGTGTTGAAATCGGCGTGGCGGCATCCTTCAATCTCAGCTATGAACGCCTCGCGCCGGAAACTGCGCGCGTTTTTCGGTTGTTGTCAGTGTTTCCCAGCACCTTCGACGCCACGGCAGAAGAAGCGGTCTGCGCCGATGCAGGACACTTACAACTCAGCGATTTAGTGCGACGCAGTCTGGTGCTCTACGACTCCAGCACGAAGCGGTATCGCCAACACGACTTGGCGCGTTTATTTGCTGATTTAAAATTGAGCGACGAAGAACGTGCTGTGGGACAGAAACATCACGCGAGGCATTACTTGTACACGCTGGCTGCGGCCAATGAGCTATATAAGGAAGGCGGCGAGGCGCTGCTTCGAGGCCTCGCCATCTTTGATCTCGAATGGGGCAACATAGAGGCGGGGCACGACTGGGTTGCAATGCAGAGCGTCACAGCCGATCACTCTGTGGCCCAGTTGGGCATGGCTTACTCTGTTGTGAGTTCGTATGTGCTTAATTTGCGGCAGCACTTACGCGAGCGGATTCGCTGGCTTGAAATCGCCCTGGCCGCCGCCCAGCGATTACAGAATCGAGAGGGTGAAGCCGTTGTGTTGGGCAACCTTGGTATTGCCTACAAGGACCTGGGCGAGATCCAACGGGCCATTCAGTTCTATGAACAACAATTGGCCATCGTTCGCGAAATTGGCGACCGTAGGGGTGAAAGCATTGTACTTGGCAACCTGGGTGTCGCCTACAAGGACTTAGGCGAGATTCAGCAGGCCATGGGGTTCTATGAACAACAGTTGACTATTGTTCGCGAGATTGGCGACCGCAGAGGCGAAGGCACTGCGCTGGGCAACCTTGGTGTGGCTTACAAGAACCTTGGTGAGCCCCGACAGGCCATCGAGTTCTATGAACAACAGTTGACCATTGTTCGCGAAATTGGCAACCGCAGAGGCGAAGCCGATGCGATAGGCAACTTGGGTGTTGCCTACGGGCAATTAGGCGAGTTGCGATTGGCGATCCAGTTCTTCGAACAAGCATTGCTTATTGATCATGAGATTGGTGACCTCAGAGGCGAATGCACTGATCTCTGGAACATGAGTCTGGCACTAGACCAACTCGGCGAGCGCGTTCAGGCCATCCAATACGCGGAAAAATCGCTCGCGATCCACGAGCAGATCGAACATCCGCGCGGCCCAAAAGTGCGCGCGCAACTCGCCGCGTGGCGCGGGGAGAGGAACCCAAACTGAACGGAGTTAACTCTTGTACGTTTCTTCCGTAATCAATTAGCATTCACGCTCACTTATCTCGCAAGTCTCCACAGGAGGTAACAAGATGGATATCGGCGCACTAGCAAGCTCCCTAACGACCGCACTCGTTCCGCTGCTGCCCTACTTACTAAAAGCTGGTGAGAAGGCTGTGGAAGAAACTGGCAAAGCAGTCGGCAGCCAAAGTTTGGAATGGGCCAAATCGCTGTGGGTCAAACTGAAGCCAAAAGTCGAAGCCAAACCAATCGCACTCGAAGCAGCGGAGGACGTGGTGCAGACGCCAGATGATGAAGACGCGCTGGCAACGTTGCGACGGCAATTTAAAAAGTTGCTGGAAGAGGATCAGTCACTGGCTGAAGAAGTAAGCCGCTGGTTGGAGCAAGGCAAAGCCGTAGGCATCGCTGTGACTGCTTCCGGCGACCGCAGCGTGGCGATTGGTGGTGATGTCAAAGGCAGCACGATCGTTACTGGGGACCGAAACAAGGTGCGGTAGTGCAAAGCATTCTCGAATGCCTGACGCGAACGAACTCAAAGCGGCTCTCGAACGCCTGATTGCCGGCACCGCTAGTGAAACTGATGTAAAGGCGTTACGCACTGCGCTGACAACTGGTGTGCTTGTCACTGGCGACCGTGCTGTCGCGCTCGGCGGCAGCGCTACGGACGTGAGCATTGCCACTGGAGATCACATTGAGTTCTCCATCGGAGGCGGTGAAGCAGCCGCGGCGTTAAATTCGAACATACCGTCACGGCGCCACCAGGTACCGCCACCGCCCGCTGACTTTACTGGCCGCGCAGACGAGCAACGAGAGTTGCTCGCCGCCATCGAGCACGGGGGCGTCACCATCTCCGGTTTGCAGGGCATGGGCGGCATCGGCAAAACCGCGCTCGCACTCAAGCTCGTCGAACAGCTCAAGCCACGTTACCCTGACGCTCAAATCTATCTCGATCTCAAAGGCGCCAGCACCCAACCACTGAGCGCGGCCGAAGCACTGGCCCACGTCATCCGTTCTTTCCATCCAGCCGCGAAACTTCCAGATAGCGAAACTGACTTACGCGGACTCTACCTCTCCGTACTCGAAGGCCAACGCGCGCTCCTCCTTATGGACAATGCCTTCGATGCCAAACAAGTCGATCTGCTTATTCCACCCGCTAGCTGCGTGCTTTTGGTTACCTCACGCTGGTATTTCACCCTGCCCGGAATGGCTGCAAAGAATCTGGACGCGTTAGCCGCTGCTGACGCGTGCTCACTGTTGGTGAAAATCGCACCACGAATTGGCGAATGGGCTGATGAGATTGCCAAGCTGTGCGGGTATCTACCGCAGGCACTGCGACTGGCAGCCGGCGCGCTGGCGAAGTACGTAAATCTGAAACCAGCAGATTACGTGCGGCGCTTGCAGGACCAGCAACAACGATTGCAACTGATCGACGCCTCGCTGAGCTTGAGCTATGAGTTGTTGAGTGAAGAGTTGAAAGAGCGTTGGCGCCAATTGTCAGTGTTTCCCGATTCATTTGCGGACTACTCTGCGGCTGCGATGTGGGAAGTTGAAAACGAGCAGGCGCAGAACACATTGGGTGAACTCATAGCGGCGAGTTTGGTGGAATGGAATGAGACCACCGACCGTTATCGTCTGCACGACTTGGCGCGGTTGTTTGCTGATTCAAAGTTGAGCGACGAAGAACGCGCCATCGGGCACAAACGTCACGCAACGCATTACAGGGAAGTGCTGGCCGCCGCTAATAACCTCTATCTACAAGGCGGTGAGGCGCTGGCTCGCGGTTTGGCGCTCCTTGATCTCGAATGGAGCAATATTCAAGCGGGGCACACTTGGGTGGCAGACCAGGGTGTTGAGGCTGATGAAGACTTGGCCCAGTTAGGCATGACTTACCCTTATGCGGGTGTGGACGTACTAGATTTGCGGCTACACTCACGCGAGTTGATTCGCTGGCTGGAAATTGCCCTGACGGCCACCCAGCTTTTGAACAATCGAGAGTACGAAGGCGTTATGCTGGGCAACTTGGGGGCTTCCTACGCAGATTTGGGCGAGACCCAACGGACCATTCAGTTCTATGAAAAACGTCTGACCATTGCACGCGAAATTGGCAAACGCAGAGGCGAAGGCGCTGCGCTCAGCAACCTAGGCACTGCCTACGCTGACTTGGGCGAGCCCCGACGGGCCATCCAGTTCTATGAACAAGCATTGCTCATCGCACGCGAGCTTGGCCACCGCAACGACGAAGGCGCTATCCTGGGCAACTTGGGCACTGCCTACTCCGATCTGGGCGAGACTCAACGCGCCATCCAGTTCCATGAACAAGCATTGTTCATCGCACGCGAGCTTGGCCACCGCAGAGATGAAGGTAATGCGCTGGGCAACCTCGGCATTGACTACAAGCAGCTAGGCGAGACCCAACGCGCCATCCAGTTCTACGAACAACAGTTGCTTATTTACCGCGAGCTTGGCAACCGCAGAGGCGCAGGCATTGCGCTGTGGAATATGAGTCTGGCGCTGAACGAACTCGGCGAGCGCGCGCAAGCCATCCAATACGCGGAACAGTCACTCGGCATTTACGAGCAGATCGAAGACCCCAACACCGCAAAAGTGCGCGCGCAGCTAGCCGCGTGGCATGCGGAGTCAGGTCACAATTAGCATGCGAGGTATCGAATGGGCTAGGGACAAAGGTAACCGTGCGCCTGCAATTCTAAACGCAGAGGACGCAGAGATACGCAGAGGACCGCAGAAGATATGAAGAGCTGTATATGGCTACTGGTTTTGTGTTGCCTTGGATTAGCGTGCGCGAAGGCGCCGACGAACAACACAACAAACGCGAATGAGCCACCGGCGATCAATTCGGTGGACGTTGTGAAGGCTAATCCACAGGGCGTCACGATAGCCGCCGGCGAATCCGGAGAGGCCGTGGTGAAACTCCAGATCACGAACGGCTATCACGTAAACGCTAACCCGCCGACATTTTCTTATCTAATACCCACGCAGCTCGAACTCGCGCCGGCGGACGGCATAACGGTCGAATTCGTCACCTACCCGGACGCGCTGACAAAGAAGTTCTCCTTCTCCGAGAAGCCGCTGGCAGTTTATGAAGGCGAAACGACTTTGAAGGCGCGACTAAAAGCAGACAAAACAACCAAACCGGGCACTCATAACCTCTCAGCTAAGCTACGCGTCCAGGCATGTGACGACAAGGTTTGTTATGCCCCTGGCACAATCGACCTCGTCGTCCCGGTGAACATCAAGTGAAGACGTTTTGGATCATTCTGGCCGCGGTGGGCGGCGTGCTCGCTGCCTTCTTTGTGTTCCGGGAGGACTTTGATAAAGCATTCGTGGCTGCGGCCGGCGGTGCGGTCTGCTGGTTCCTCAATTACCGGCAACAGCTACGCGAGAAGCTGCCGAAGGAAGAAGACGATCAAGAGGATGAAGCAACAGATGAGGATTTACATTCGTAGTATCGCGGCTACAATTTTGGTGTTTATCTCGAATGGCGCACTGGTGAAGGCGTCGGACCAGTCAGACGTTCGCGCCACCGTGCAAAGTGTTTTCGAGCAGTTGAAGTCGCGCAACTACGACGCGCTTTACGATTTTCTACCGGGCGCTTCACGGAGTCGCATGTCGCGAGATCGTTTTGTGAACGCGCTGCAGCGTGCACAGGATTTCTACGAACTCGATCGGATGGATATCGGCACGGTTAAACTGATGGGCAATCTGGCGGTGGTCGATACGGTGCTCTACGGGCGAGTGGTCAGTCCGATTCAGGCTGACGGAAAGATCGTGGCTCAACAGTATCTGTTGCGTGAAGATGGAAAGTGGCGTGTCGCCACGGGCGATCAGTCTTCTGTGAGAAAGTTTCTGGCGGCGAATCCCGGGTTCAAAGGCTTCACGATCAAACAGCCACGCGTCTACATCAAGCAGAACGAGAAGTGGATTGAATTCAACGGGCGGAGGGGTGGGAGGCGGTAGGTTCAAGCAAGAGTAGATCGTCAAACGACAACTGGGCGTCGTCGATGCGTTCGGTGTATTCACCGTGACGAATGCGATAGCGCGGCACATCAAGCGCTTCACGGACGGCATCGAGATGAAAGCGGATTATTCGCGGTGTGAGTCTGACTGAGGGAATGCGACGCCTTGCTGCCAGCCGTCGCACAGTCGATTCGCTGACTTGCAGGAACGCGGCAAGCTGTTTCGCGGTTAGAAATTCTTCACGATCTTCCATGTGTCAACGGCATGTTTTCACGCAAAGGCAGCAAAGGTTTACTTAGCGGCTTCTTTGCGCCTTTGCGTGAGATATTTCTTATTGCTTTCGCGGCAGCGACAACGCCACCCGGTACACAGCGGCTCCATCAATCTCCACGTCTTTGCTGACCGGTTCCGAGCCGTCCGTCTTCACACTCACGCGGTACTTCCCTGCTTCCGGTGATAGCCGAAACTTGAACGAACCAGTCTCTGTCGTAATTCTTCCATCGATCTTCTTCGCCGTTCCGTCTTCCTGGATCCTGAACAACTCGACTTTGGCATTCGGCACGCTTCGTCCCGTCGCATTGAACACGCTGCCACTAAGAAACGCGATCGACCCCTCGTCGATCGTGAGCACCAAACGATCTCCAAGCGAACGCGTCTTCCCGGGTTTGACTTCAACGTCCTCGAGCGAACCGATACTCAGCCCAGGCTTGCGAAATGTCAGCCCATAGATTCCCGGCGCTAAACGAGACACCAAAAACTCTCCATTTTTATCCGTCGTCGAACGCGTGACTTCAGTTTCACCGCGCCGCACCAGGACGGTCACATCACCCGGCGTACCCGTCTCCACCCGGATTTTGCCTTTGATCGCTCCCAGCGACTTGTCCTGGGCGACCGACACACTGGCCAGGGAGATTATTGCGGCGCACACAAAGAGAGTTTTCTTGAATCTCATCGTCCCTCCTTCACGTAATAGTTCGACAGATTACCGGTTTTAGACGCTCGGGATGATAGCACCGTTTGCTTCCGCAGGTCGCGCCCGTATAATCCTGACGGCATCCCCAGGAAAGAGTATTAATGCCTAAACCAGCCGCGGCTTTTATAGCGCAACTATCCCTTACTCTCCTGCTGCTAACCGCACTTGCCGCGCCCGGTGTGCCGCAAAATCAGGACCCTGCCACACCCACTCAGCGACCACGAAAAGTGTTTCCAAAAGAAGAGGAACCCGAAGACGTGCTCCGCTTCGACACCGATGTGGTTTCAGTGGACGTGACGGCAATCGACGCCACCGGTCGCCCCATTCGAAACCTGCGCCAGGAAGATTTCAAGGTCTACTCCGACGATGTCGAGCAGCCAATCTCCTTCTTTCAAATTGAGAAACGACAAGGTGAAGCACGACCGCTCGCCATCGTATTCGCTCTGGATGTTTCGGGCAGCATGACCGCGGAAGAGCTCGTTAGACTTCGCCTCGCGCTGCAGTCGTTTTCGAATTACCTCGCCGGCCACCCGGTCGTTTACGCAGTCATGACTTTCGGCATGCGCGTGAAGACGGTCCGGAAGTTCACTTCGGATGCGGGCAAGTTGGATGAGTCCCTCGAACGTATCGCACGAGATGCGCCTAACGGATTGTCGACTCACACTTACGACGCTGTTGACGATGCGATCCGGATGCTGGTGCGAAGTGCGCCGCGCACGCGTGAGAAGCGATTGATGAAACGTGCCGTGCTCGTTGTGACCGATGGTTTTCCGGTTGGCGATACAGTCTCGCCGCAAACGGTGATCGAAAGGGCGAACGCCGCGGACGTCAGCGTCTTTGTGGTCACGCTGCCGTCATATTCGCGTGTGATGGCATCGTCGACGCAGACACCTTTGCCGACGCCTCTCGACGTGAGCGGGTTAGCCGAATCAACCGGCGGCAGAAATGTTTATGCCAACGAAAGAGACTATGCGCCGCTGTTTCGGGCGTTAGCCGAAGAGGTGAGCTCCGCGTACGTGCTGGCCTTTTATCCTCCTGAAGAAAAGAGGCGCGATGGAAAAACACACACCATCAGGGTTGAGGGACCACGCGGTTTGACTTTGAGACAAAGCCGCTCTGAGTATCGAGCAGCGAGTAGGTAGAGAGAATAGGAACAGGGGCACTCAGCAGGAACAGGAAACGCGGTGTTTACCTGCTCCTGCTGAGTGCTCCTGTTCCTCTCTTTCAGTATTCGTCTTCGTCCTCGTCTTCGTCCAAACTCTCCTCCTCTACAATGTCTAACTCGACGGGATCGAGTCCTACCACCTCCAGGTCCGTTCCACATTCTTCGCAAGACACTATTTCGCCCTTGTCCGTGTCCAGATCAACATGGACATCAGCATCACATTCAGGGCAAGTTCCGGTCGGCACAGTTTCTTCCTCCCCGCAATAGGTGAAGGCAGGGTTACACCCCAGTCGGGAGAGCACCTCTACCTTGTAAGCAACCGAATCAATCTACCCGCGAGCGCTGGAATTTGCAACCATCTTTTTCCCGGAATCTTGGGCCAATCATAGTTACATTTTTATGCCGAAACTGTTTCCCGCAAAGGCGTAAAGGGGCAAAGCAAGAAGCGATGCTTTTCTTTGCGGACTTTGCGCCTTTGCGCGAAAGTTTTTTCCTGCTACTCGTCATGGTCCTCGTTCATTTTTCGTTGACTCGTTCCAGCGGCGATCCAAATCCCGACCTGGACCACGATGGACTTTCGCCGCTGGTTCACGTGGGGTGAAGATTTTGAACCAGCAAGTCCGAGCGTCTCTTTGGAGTGCGGCGGCCTGGCGCCGCTTTGGTCTCGATAAAGCGTGATCGATAACAAAGCGGCGCCAGGCCGCCGCACTCCAGGGAGGAGCGTGAGCAAGAATGTATTTGAATAATCGCCGGCGCAATGAAGTCGGCGTACGCCGCCGCCTATAACGTCGTCTAAGAACTGATCCGGACCGAAGGTGAAAAGAAACTTGGAAAAGAGTGGTCGATCGAAGTTATAGTCTCTAGCCGTGGATTATATGTAAACCCAAAAAGGCGAGAACTCCCATGAAAGCCATATTGTTGCTGCTCCTAATCCTCCCCATCACGACCGCGGCTCAGCAGAAACGTCAAACACCAGCCAGGCCGCAACCAAAAACGACACCCGCGCCTGCTCCGACGTTCGACACCTTGCTGCCCGCGGACTCCTACAAGCTCTACGTCGAGGTGAGAGGCGCCGGCCAGTTAATCCGGTCGAACGCGGTCAACGAGCTGCTCGACCCCGTGCTGAACCTTGCTCGACCTCCGAAAGAATTCAAGTCCGTCGTGAAGTGGC
>Ga0126315_10001011_pt1 | contig 10447 bp, 12 predicted proteins | sample Plot106_FD_92534 | JGI IMG/M metagenome (GOLD analysis project Ga0126315, IMG submission 92534) | Serpentine soil microbial communities from UC McLaughlin Reserve, CA, USA - Plot106 | ecosystem: Environmental > Terrestrial > Soil > Grasslands | place: USA: UC McLaughlin Reserve, Lake County...
ACCAAAATCCCATGTAGAAAAGAACTTCGGACTAATTTCAACAAGTACACCTTCTCCCTTCTTTGAACGATCTGCCATCTCTTTTGCTGCTGGGTGATCCAGTGTACCAAGATATTTCATACTAATTTTATCTGCTTGTGGGACAATTCTATTTGGATCTTCTATTATAGTCGCTTTACCTTTACCTTTGACTCCCTTGTAAGGAAGATTCTCATCGTCTATGGAAAAATAAATAATAGGTCTATTCCTTAGATTTTGAGTTTTCCTGGCTAATTTAGAGGTGGTTATCAAGAGTTTTCCTTGATCTTTATCATAGAAAAACCAGACGGGTTGGATATTAGGCTCACCTTTTTCATCGATGCTTGCAATCTGCAAATTCAATTTACTCTCAAGGAATCTCTCTGCCTCTTCTCTAGTCATACCAGGAATCCCGGAAGTAGCATCAAAGGTTTTCATAATAATATATCAACAACATAGATAACCTGATAGAAAAGAGTTTCTTCTTTCTATTTTCCAGTTTTTCTTTATATTCCCAGAATAAATGAGCATTGGAGTTACGAGAATAACACCTGAGCTTCCACCACACCAACTAGCGTACCGTACCCTCAAAGCGAGATGGGCTCCTATTTTTTCTTCTTCTTCTCATCGCTATCAAATTCAATAGAATAAGCTGCTCAAGCTGACAGGACAAGAGGACTGGCTAGAAAAAAATGGAGTCGAATTCATGCGAATCTTTGGGAATTTCACAGGGCTTGACTATCAGATGGAAGTCAATGGAGTTCAAGTCGCTACTGTTCATAAGAAATGGTTCTCAGTACGATCAAATAGGACTCTCCATAACAGGAGAAGCAGTAGATCATCAAGTAGTATTGGGAGCGCTGATAGTAATCGAACATATAGAAGTTACCAAGAGGACAAGAGACAATAGCTGATTCATGTGAACTTCCGAAAATATTTTGTCCCCCACAGAGGCATATGAGAAATTTTGCTTACGATGGAATGATATCCCTTAGCATTCAGAGCCCTTCAGGTTCAGGACCCTACTCAACTATGCTTCTTAGAATATTGCCTTGTTATTACGCCTACTGCAATGACAATGAATCCCATTGCAATTATAATGTATCCGTTTACTGTCCATTCCGGATTGCTATACATGAATGAGGTTGAAGGACCAAGAGAGGATTTACTCTGAAGGAGAAATATTACTCCTAGGATGATAATTACCAATCCAATAATAATTAATGCCTTTGTTGCAAGCACGGAACGCTATTTATGAAATGCGCTATTATACATTGTCTCATTTAAGTCAAAAGTAAGTGATGCCCTGTAACTAGCGGGTTCGGTGGGATTCGAACCTATCATATTAGTGGGTTCAGTAGTTGTTAGCTTTAAAGATTTTGATCGAGTCGGGCCCAAGGGGCTGCGTGCTGATATCGGTTCTTTGAAAAGGTTCAGAAATGATAGAGGTATGGCTAGCTAAAAAGTTTTTGCTAGTAAGCGCTAGGACAACGACTCGAACTCTTGTTTTATCGAGTTTAGTACTTCTTCATACCGGGAGTATAAACATCTCTCTCTTATTAGGAAAGGCTTAAAATGAACCCTTTTCTCTCTTTTGAATATATGCCTACATATCTTGACGCCCATGACATGGGAAATGCGACTGAAGAGCAGCTAAAGCAAGCCCCAAAATGCTCCAAAGGATGAATTCGGCGTTATACACAGGAATATCCTTTACAACAAAGAAGAGAACAAAGCCTTTTGCATTGTAGATGCACCTAACAAGGATGCTGTGGAAAAGAACCACCAAAAATTTGGTATGAAATGCAATTGGATAACCGAAGTAAAGACTGCTGCATGAAAAGAGTTCTGATTCTTACCTTTTTTCTTGCTACTACTTTTTTTGCCGCCATAGCCAAGAGTCTAATTTAATGCTGTAGTTATCCCGAATGGTAATAAGGAATCTGGTGGCGTTAAGTGCCCGCATATAATATGGTTCTATTGCTAGAGCTTTAAGGGTTATCAATAACCATAATGGAGTTGGCTCCCTTGGACAGCTCTAGGACGATTTCTCACATACTGACCAAAATACCTATTGCCAGCACTAGGCTTGCTATTGCCGTCGTAAATATCATAAATGAAAAACCCACTTTGAGAAAGCGATTAAATGTAATAGTATACCCTTGCTTTTCAGCTAGACCCACTGCAATAATGCCAGCACTTGATCCTATCAGTGTGCCATTTCCTCCCAAGCCTGCTCCTAAAGCCAAAGCCCACCATAGGGGGCTTATTGCAAAGCCGCCAAAAGCTGCAGAAATAGATTCGTTTTGAGTTAGTGTAGAAACTAGTGGTATCATTGTCGCAGCAAAAGGTATGTTATCTACAAAAGCACTGGCAATTGCAGATAGCCATATTACTACAAAGAATGTGGTCCAGGGTTCTCCGCCTGTAATGCCAAGTGCTCCCTTTGAAAGTATGTCAATCATTCCAGCTTCCTCTGCTCCGCCTATTATTATGAAAATCCCTGCAAAGAAAATAAGAGTAGTCCAATCCACTTCATGAAATACTCTCTCAGGATTTGCCCTTGTTATAAGCATTAAAGTGCCGGCGCCACCAAGTGCGATAAGTGAAGGCTCCACATGGAATCCACCAAGTATAACGAAAAGGATAATGACTGCAAACAATACCGCAAGTGATTTTTTCAGTAATCCCTTCTTTTCTGCAATAAAAACATCCTCATGCCTGCTCATGAGCTCATCCAAATGCTGTGGTTTTACTTTGAGCTCTTTTCTAAAGAGAAACCTTAACAAGATTAGTGAAACAGCAAATGAAACCCCAACTGCAGGTCCCAGGTTAAATATAAAAGAACTGAAATCAATATTTACTGCAGAGCCAATAAGTATGTTTGGGGGTCTCCAATTAGCGTCGCCGCTCCACCTACATTTGAGGTAAGCACTTGGGCTAGGATAAACGGTATTGGAGACACATTTAGAATTCTAAAAATTGAAATCGTAACAGGAACCATAAGAAGAACGGAAGTAACATTATCTATGAACATAGAAGATACAGCGGTAAATGTGCCTAGCAAGATAAGCAGCAAATAGAGGTTACCTTTTGAAATCTTGCTTAACTTTATGCCTATATACTGAAAGATCCCTGTCTCAGCTAAAACAGCTACAATAATCATCATACCAAGCAAGAGTCCAATTGTATTGAAATCTATGGAGTTTGTAGCAAACTCAAAACTATCTGCAGCTCCTATTATGCCAGTAGCCACAATTATTATTATTATCATTGCAGCCCCAAACAAAGCAATCACAGCTCTGTGCACAAGCTCAAATGAGAGAGCTATGTATACTGACAGCAGTACTATGGAAGAGAGCACTAAGGCTAAACTTATCTTCCAACCTCCCGCAAGTGGGATAATTAAAGCAAGAGCAGAAAGAATGGCTATCACGATAAGGCCGATGACTGCTTGTTTGTTCTGCCTAAGTTTGCTTTTAGAGATATTAAGAATCAAACTACTGTCTATGGTCTTCCCATGCCGCCTTCATATTTCTCTTTTTTATTGTGCGCACATCGGCGAGACAAGGCAGCGTGGATACTTGATGATAAATTGGCACAGGATCAACGTGATGCCTAAATGGAGAATCTTCCCATACAATTGCAAGTACCATCTCCCAACTATGATTGGACAGCTTGTGGTGCTTCCTGCCTCACAGTCAGCAGCATCATCTCAACCGACAACGTGACATGTACGAGCACACATGTATATGCTGTATATACAAGAGAGGGAAAAATAATAGAAGGAGAAGAAGTTAAAGACTTGAAAAAATAAGAGCATTTAAACTTCTTATGGTCATTTTATTGCATTTTCCAGTTTCATACTATAAATGCAAAATAAAATATTGGAAGAAAAAAAGAGTGAAATTTGAAGAAGCCGTCTTGCCATTGGTTCTTCTTATGTCGACTTTCATACTGGCTTAGATTTACTACCAGTTACTTCAATATGTCCCAGCCGAAGTACTGAACTGTTATTTGGTCATTGATGGATTCTACCGTAGTGAATACATGTTCTCCAGGAGGAAGCCCCGAAAAAGTAATAGGGCTACCGCTGCAATATGCGGGTAGTGAGTCAATTGCACAGTGCAATTCTGCGCTATATCTGCCGTCCGAGTAACCTGCTATAGTCATCTCACCTGATTTAGTTAAACCACTATTCTCAATAACTGTGCCTTTACCATCTGTTGCTGTGGCAGAAGCTGCCAGAGCACTAGTTATGACTGCTGCATCATGGCCCCTACTACTAGTGTCATCAATACTGCCAGGGCTGCTGTCAACGTGACTATAAAAAGCCACAGGTGCAAGTAGAGTTATGCTAGCTAATGCAACTGCTCCTAGCCCAACAGACAGCAGAAACATGGATAGACTTCCTCGTCTTTTCTTCTCTTTCTTCTCCTCTACTACGAAAGGTGATCGCGCGCTAACAACTCGGTTTGAGCTTAATTTTCCTGGCAGTATTTCTTTACTCATGCAATTTTGTATGGGTGAGTGGTAGATTAGGTCTGCTTAGAATATGGTATTTCAAATAATAAGCTCTTCAAACTAAAAGCTCGTCATTCTTATAAAGGATATTCGATCAATAGTTATTATATTCAATTCTTCAACAGCAAATGTGCAAAAAGACAGAGGTTGGTTTCTCTAGATATCGATTAGGATCTGTTTAATTGAGCTGAAGGAAAGCTTAATAGGTCTATTACAGGAGGAATTTCAGATAAAGCGGTAGGTAGTGAGGCAGAGGGGATTCAATAATTGAAAACTCTTGCCACAGAGACTTTTGCCAATGCGTTTTGGCCAAAGGCAGGAGCCTCAATATTTCGAAAGACAAGCGTTTTAAACTCACTCCAACGTTAGACTTGGTCACTAACATTCTGTACTGCATTCTTGTTTTTAGCTCTAGGCGAATCTTATAGGGTGCTGACCCTTCAATGGCTTAGTTCTGGCAACCAAGCTTTCCGATCTAGGTTAGTATCACGTTATCATGATCAATCTCAGGACAGCTGCTATAGTCGTATTAGACTCAAAATTGGAAAGGATTGTGCTACTGGCACGCAGGGCGTTACTCTTCTATTGTTAATTGCCCTTTCATGTATGGATGTAATGTACAGTAATACTCATACGTTCCAGCATCGGTATTGATTGTAATCTCCTTACTCCTCTGTCCAGGACCAATAATACCTGTATCAAAGAGTGCTCCGGTTGGTGCTTCTCCGCTGTCAGGATTGCCAGAGGTTGCGGTATGAGGAAGGGAGTCATTATTGATCCATGTTATAGAGTTGCCTCGCTTCACTGTAACCGGCGAAGGATCGAAAAAGTCATCATTACTTGGATTCGACGCCCCTTCAACTATCGATATTTCCTGTTTGCTTGGTATAACCCCTCCCCTATTTTTTCCATGTGAAAGTTGATGCTCTGGTATAGAGGCGCCACTAGCATTTGCAGTAGGCTGTGTAAAGGTAGTAGCATTATCGTGGGCTATCATACCGCCATGGTCATTGTTGCTTCCCGTAATTGCCGTAAGCTGCGCATCACTGTAGTTGATTATTGTTGGATTTTTGCAGTTTTTTCTGCAATTCATATTGCCAATCAAACATGGATGTACTTGTTGTTTCGTTACCTGGGACCGCCTGATTGCTGGTGGTATCTTCGTTAATATTTTCTGTAACCACTATCTGACCCATATTCCCACGCTCTTCGAGGAAACCGTGGCTATGGAATAGGTAAGTTCCAGGGTATTTCCACTTTGCCTCAATTAATGTAGCATCTCCGGGTCCCACTGGAGCGGTTTGAACATCTATAGGCTCATTTGAAAGTAGTCCAGACGGATATGCCTTAAAGATTGTACTATGAAGGTGGAACTGATACGGTATGGTTGTGCCAATATTGATGACGTACAACCTTACCAGCTCGTCACGGTTTACTTGAATAGGATTTTGTACATACTGGTCTAGGTAACCATTTATCGGGTAATATTGTGTTTCAAATTTCATAATGTTATCGTCATCATATTCACTCAATACCATGACAAATTCCCTTGCAGGAGGCAATGGGTTATCCTTTGGGTAAACTATCATTGCACCATACATTCCCATTCTAATGTGAAGCGATGTTGGATATGCATGGCAGTGATACATCAGAGCACCAGCCGGCCCAGCAGTAATGTTGTAGAGATATGTCTCGTTTGGCATAATTTGATGATGCACGCCATCGTTGACAGCGTCATGGTTTCCGTGCATGTGTACCGTATGCGGAATTGGCGTCTTGTTGATAAATTTGACCGTTACATTATCCCCTTCAGTGAATATTAAGGGAGGACCTGGCATCGTTCCGTTAAAAGTCCAAGTCTTGACAACCTTCCCTGGAGCGATTTCAAGTTCTGCATCTTGCGCTATTAATGTATACTCTTTTCTTGTTGTTGGTGTTATCGTTGTCGAATTACTGCCGGTGTTGGTGGCTTCTGCTTCGGTTGGTCCCTTTATCTGTCTGTCATTATCTATACCAACAATACTCGAAAATGGGATTAGAGCACCTAGTATTCCCACCGCGATAAGAATACTGCATAGTATCAGGGTACGAGCTCGTTTATTCAAATTAGATAATTTGTTTGACATTTCGGACTAGGATATGGTGAGCCAAACGATGAATTAACCTGTAGGTATGCAGTGCATTGCAGTAAAGTGCTACTTGCAAGGCTTTTAAGACACACTTCTGCTAAGCTCTGTCTGTGCCTGAAGATTATCCAGATATGCTAAAGGACAGTACCTATCAATCTAGGAAAACTCGGAGCATAACATTCAGGCTAGATTCAAAAGTAATAGATGAGCTTCAGACAGAGGCAAATAACAGAGAGGTCTCTCTCAATGTGCTTGTTAACCAAGTCCTAAAAAGATACGAAGAATGGGACAGGTATGAAAACAAGATAGGTATGATGCCTGTTCCAAAGATGATACTATCAAGCTTAATAGACAAGGCGATATCTATAGCAAAGAACAGTGGGATCAAAGACATTGACCATTATCGAGATGAGGTCATCAAAGAAGCGGCCGAATTGGCGTTCTCACTAATGAAGGATTCCGTACTGTTCATGAAAAAACAATACAATCTCTGGGTTGTACTCTCCGTTCTTGAGGAATATATGAAAGTCTCAGGAATCAAAGCCGATCACAAGCTGGAAGGTTCCCGAAAACACGTTTTTATAATACAGCATGAGCTAGGTGAGAATTGGTCACTGTTTACAAAGGAGTTGCTTGCACTCATTTTCGAGAAGCTAGCAAATGTGAAGGCTGAAATCAATGTGACATCAAACACTACTGTTGCTGAAGTCGTGCTAAGATGACGGTTGGTAGTTTATAAATAGAGATTATTTTATACTGCAATGCAGTGCAGTCCTAGTACTTATCTACCATGTGTCCTCCCAACTAGAGTAATGAAGAAGGTAAGATATTGTCTTTGAGAGCTAATACCAAAGAATCAATGCCTCTAACAGGCGAACAAATAGTGGCACGCTATTTCAGATATATGGATAGTAAAGATATTGATGCTATGCTTGAGCTTTTTGACTATGATGCTGTGGTATACGAACCATTCAGTAACATAACAGGAGGATTAAGAGGCAGGTCTTCAATAGAGCCATTCCTCAAAGTGGCAATGATGGCCAACAGCAACCTGGAGCGCACGATCAAAATTGAAAAACCAAGTAAACCTAACAAAGTCACAGCGTTGGCAACATTTGAAAAGGGAGACAAGGTCAAGAGCAAGTTGACATTCGAATTTGAAGATGACGAGCTCAGTGGAAAAAAGATCAAGTCACTGCACATTGAATTCCTCTAGATCAAGCTGCTGCATATAACAAATATCTTGCTTAATCCTGCGATAGATAACATGAAGAAAAATGAGATTATCGTGCCAGTCAGGCTATTCAATGGCGTGAAGTGCATATGTATATATGTATATCATAGCGAATTTCTTGCTATATTTTCTTTACCTCTTCTAGTCAAAAAATAAGCTAAAAGTACAATTCCCATACTTCTGATAGTAGCATTTCCGAAGAGTATTCTTGTTATGGTTGTCATTGTTGTTGTTGTTCTTTTTCATTACTCTCTTTGGGTGTAGGAATATTAGTCGTCTCTTTCATTTTTTTCTTAAGGTATCTAGCCAAGTCTGTCGTAGTAATCATGCCTATTATTCTTCCTCCACTGTGGGCAATGGTAGTATCAACATCTTCAACTAAAAGATGCCTCACTTTGTTTCTTGTCATTAGAAGAGCTGCATCTTCAATTGGCTGGTCTTTTCTCATAGAGAGAATAGGATAAGAAGACAGTAGAGAGCCAGCGGTAATACCACCAGGAGGCACTCCATTTGCAATACTCTTCTACCATCAGTCTTTTTTCAATGCATTGACTGCTTATTCTTCAAAACTAGTTTTACATCTTACTAGAATGTATATGCCTGCATTTTTGAAAATAGAAGTCAATTTAATCAGCTCATCCAAAATCCACAATTTCTTATCTAACTACAACTACAGGACATATGAATATGGGAACTATTCCAAAAACAGGAAGAAGTACTGGCGGAGGAATAGCAGCGGAGGAATAGCACCGTCATCAATACTGGCAATTATAGCTGGAGCACTAATGGTTGCTGGCGTAATAGTAGGAGCCTTGATGCTCACTTTATGGAATGACGGCGGCGGCATGATGACATCGCCTGGCATGATGGGAGGAGGCGGCATGTTGGGTGGCGGCATGATGTCAGACTCTTTCATGTGGGGTGCAGTAGGGGGTCTGGCTGCAATTTGGGCAGGAACAGGCGCCGTAAATATTGTAGGTGGCTATGCAATTTACAGAAATCCACAGAGTACAACTAAGTGGGGCATTGCGATACTTATTGCGTCTATCGTTGGACTTCTTACGATCAGTGGCTTTATTATTGGTCCAATACTAGGAATTGTTGCTGGCATATTGGCACTGGTTAAGAAGTGATAATAGCGCACAGAAATCTACATCTTATTTTTTACCCTGCATAAGGTTCCTCTTTTCGTACAATATGAGATGGAGGAAAAGCCTTGGCAGAACAAATCTATAGAGACAATTTGATAGTTACAGGGAATACCAGCACTACGGGAGCTACCATGCACATAGCTCTTGTAACAATAAGCGTACCTTTGACCTTACTTGGACCCCTAGCATTATGGCGTAGGCTAAAACATGACAAGGAATGGCGTGGACACGACAAGTACTCATTGGTAACTTTTGTCGCAATGCTAGTGATGGGCATTGGAGATGCATTTGTAATTGGCGGTCCTAATGTGGGCATAGTAGAGAGACTTACATTGGCAATAGCCATGCAGTGGAATCTAGTGATGGCAGTGAAGCTGATACGTACTTTATCTAATCAAACAGAGGATGAAGAAAAACAGACATCTGAAGTCAACAACTCCGCATAACTTAATTTTTCTTTTTCTCCGCTTATTTCCTTCTATTAGTTGATAAGTGCTAATCAGATCTGCTATACCATATTAGTTATCTACTCCTTTACCATCACAAATAGCTAACAGAAGGCACCTCAACCGGATGAGGACTAAAAAGGAAGGGATAGACCAAGTTACTGGCTCGGTCTATTGCTGCTGCCCGTGCGTCCTTCAGCTACTTGCCTAAGAATATAGTTTACAAGTTCATCTTGTGGATGTGTCTTGAGATGGCTTGGAAGCCCCGGCATTTTGTAGTTGTTTTTCATACAGATAGGGCAAGTCTCTTTCATGAGTGGGTGATGTTAAGCCTTTTATTTAACAAGCACGAATGCACTGCATTGCACAACATTCATCATCTTACAAGTTAGTAACACACACTTTGCAGCATACGCTTTATGAAGAAGTCCATAATCAATTCATTTTAGAATCTTTTCAATTTTTCTTACTACTTGGCAGTCGTCCCAAGGAAAGTCTGTATAATTGCACTGAATTCATTGGGTAGTTGCAACATCATGCCATGTCCCGTTCCCTGTATAATAACAAGCCATGAATGAGGTATTCTTTGAGCCATCATTATAGAATTAGCAGGTGGTGCTAAAAGATCTTGGTCTCCAACAATTAGTAGAGTGGGCTTAGTTATGCTAAATAACCTGTCACAGGCTCCTTTCCACGTACCTACTGCCATTGCTTGCTGCTGAATATCCTCAGGAGAGACAGATCTGAATGGCGGAGCCTCAATTATAGAATTCAAAATTTCTGGGCGTTCCTGTAACCATTCTGGTGGAAACATTATTTGAGCAAAAATCATAGCTTGCTGCTCTGCTGTCATATTGCGCGATAGCTCAGGCGATGAAAGTGTCATTAGCATTTCTGCTGTTTGTTCTGATGGGGATACTGTCTCATTGCCACCACAAGAGGTTC
>Ga0126315_10001012_pt1 | contig 10444 bp, 9 predicted proteins | sample Plot106_FD_92534 | JGI IMG/M metagenome (GOLD analysis project Ga0126315, IMG submission 92534) | Serpentine soil microbial communities from UC McLaughlin Reserve, CA, USA - Plot106 | ecosystem: Environmental > Terrestrial > Soil > Grasslands | place: USA: UC McLaughlin Reserve, Lake County...
CTGCTGTCGGACGAGAAGGTCGTGGGATGGTTTCAGGGCCGAATGGAGTTCGGCCCGCGTGCACTCGGTGCGCGCAGCATTCTCGGCGACGCACGCTCGCCTCGCATGCAGTCGCAGATGAATCTAAAGATCAAGTTCCGAGAAAGTTTCCGTCCGTTCGCCCCTTCGGTGTTGCGCGAAGCAGTGGACGATTACTTCCAATTGGAGGTGGATTCGCCTTACATGCTTCTCGTCGCGCCGGTGCGCGAGGATTTGCGACGCGAAGTTACAACGGAAGAGAGAGGACGTTTCGGAATCGACAGGCTGAACGTGGTGCGTTCGACCATTCCCGCGGTGACGCACGTCGACTATTCGGCTCGCGTTCAGACCGTGAGTCAAAACGAGAGTCCCGCCTTTTACGAATTGCTCAAGGCATTTGAGCGGCTGACGGGCTGCGCTGTGCTCATCAATACAAGTTTTAATGTACGCGGCGAACCGATTGTGTGCATACCAGCCGAAGCCTATGCATGCTTCATGCGAACCGAGATGGACTGCCTTGTCCTCGGTGACTACCTGCTGCTTAAGACTGAACAGGGCGAGACCGAGTTCGCGGAAAACCTCTCCTGGCAGGAGGAATTTCAACTTGATTGAGCGCGACCGCAGCGTCAGTGACCGTGAAGCGCGCAAATCTGCGCTCCTCGTCGGTGCCGTGCTGCTGGTTCTCGCGATTTGGAATGTTTACCGGGGCCGACTTGCCGCGGTCGCGGTGCTGGGAACGGCGGGTACGGTACTCATGCTAATCGGCATGATTTTTCCAACCGCGGCAAGGATCTTTCACCGCGCCTGGATGAGACTTGCGGCAGCGTTAGGATTTGTTAACAGCAGGGTGCTGCTTACGTTGATGTACTTCCTTGTAGTCACACCCTATGGCCTTGTGTCGCGTTTAGTCGGCCGAGACCCGCTAAGGCGCCGGCGGGCTGGCGAGAAGAGTTACTGGATCGCGCGCGTTCATACAAAACAGTCGAAGGAGCAGTTCGAACGTTTGTTCTGAGCGGAGACGAATATGGGTAAATTATCGATGGCAGCGGAGCTGTGGGCGTTTTTGCGGCAGAACAAAAAGCTATGGCTGCTTCCAATGGTGAGTGTCCTGCTGCTGCTTGGCGCTCTGCTCGTTTTTGCGCAGTCTTCCGCGCTTGCACCTTTCATCTACACCATCTTTTAGCGGCTGGGAGTCCCGTCTCGTCATGGCAAACAGGAGAATCCATTTGTCATCACGTGGGGCTCGGCTAATCCTGATATTGGTCTCGCTCGTTACGAGCCTGGCAGTCGCGGAAGTATTTACCCGAGCCTTGCTTCCGAGGCCAGGCTTTCAAAAAACTCCAACTCAGAGCCCGATCATTCCACATCCCATGCGGGGATTCGCTTATTCTCCTGATAACCCTGGATTCACGAATTCATTGGGCCTGCGCGATGACCCAATCGAGCCTGGCGAGAGCGTCGATATATTGGCAGTTGGGGATTCGTTTACAGTAGGCGGTGGCCTTCCGATCGAGGAGGCGTGGCCATCGCAATTGGAATCGTCAATCAATTCAGCGTCAGTCTTGCCCCACCACATCAGAGTTGTAAATGGCGGCGTCGCAGCTTATAGCCTCACCCAGATCCGTCTGTTGACGGAAGAGTTGGCCCAACAGCTTAAGCCAAAGGTTATCGTTGTCGGCTTGTTCTCGTCTCGTTACTGGAGAATAGATGATCCCTATGTGTTCTTTCATGGGCTGGCAATCCGAAGGAGCGAAACACAGCGCATTAAGGTTGTAGATGGCGGAGTGATTTATACGCCCTTTACTTCGAGGTGGTTGAAGTCCCTCGATTTCTTTTTAGCCGACCATTTTTACTTTGGCGCACACCTCTTGAGGTTATCGAGATCCGCCGCCAAAAAAGCAGTGAGTTATATCCGCGGGAATTCTTCCCAATCGCCGCCGTCAGATACTGAGAAGTTGCTACAGCCATTGTTAGGAGAGATAGAGAAGATACGTGAGGTATGCGCTTCTTCGAATATCCGGTTAGTAGTAATGCTCGTCAATGAGCAGGACGAGGACGGAAGTTTCAAATCGATTGAGAAACAGTACAACGAAGTCGTTAAATCGCATTGTCGTGATTTAGGAGTAACAGTTGTCGATCCGTTACCTATTTTTGAAGAATCGGCGCACGGCAAGCCGATATTCAGGCAGGGGAATGATCATCATTGGTCAAGCCTGGCTCAACAAGTAGCAGCCAGGGAGTTGCTGAGAGTCCTGACGCAGGAAAATATCTTGACGCAAGAAACTATTTTGAACCGAGAAGGCCTCCTGGATTTCGCGCGCAACAAGAAGGTTGAGCGCCGCGAGCGGTAATGTTAAATTACGTCCGCCTTCCGGGTAATCAGCTCAGGTCTTTTGCAGCACAAGCCGCGGTCGCGAATTCGCAGACGACAGCCGAGGTCTGCGCTCCCGCCGCAGTATCCCTGCTAGCTACTCCCGCTCATTGCGTCAGCGCACTGAGGTAATGCGAAGGCAGTTCCTGATCCCGACGTAGTGAACCGCGGGTCGTCCAGCGCCGGTGAATCTACCGCGTTGAACTAATCCGCCATTCCCTCTGAAATAGCTCCCCCTCTTTTTTCACCGGCAATCGCCAGCGAGGTACAGTAATGCGTCACATGCTGCCAAAGAACCGCAGGGCCAGTGCCCTCTTCGGTACGTCGTTCGTCGCGCTTTCGGTTTTGACCCTTCTCTTCATTGGCGTTGGCGGGGAGGCGAAATCCCCAACCTCGCCGCCACTCTGGCAGGTGACAGGTGTACAAGACGTGGTTTGGACGAACCTGACCAATGCGACAGCGACGGGTAACAACATCCAGCACAACGGGAGCGGGTATTTTGCGAAGGGGCAGTCGCAACAGACGATTTCCGGAGCGGGGTATTTTGAGTGGAGCTTCGACGGAGATGATTGTTCTGTGGGCTTTGGGAATAACAATGACGAAGCAGCCTCGACCAGCTACTTCGACCTGGATTTCGCCTTCGAACTCCACTCGCAGAGTTACGGCATCAGGGAACGAGGCGTTTACCGCGCCGAAGGTCCGGCAACGGCGGGTAACGTGTTTCGGATCGAGATAGCCGGCAATGGTGACGTACTTTATAAGAAGAACGGCGCCACTGTTTTCACCACGATCACTCCAGCCAAAGTATTTCCTTACTACCTGGTTTTCAAGACGCAGGAGACGCCGGGTAACAGCATCAGCGCGGCCAAGCTGCAGGTGGGGACAACATCTCCCACACCGACACCAACGCCCACGCCTGCTACTGGGGTGCAGGATGTAGTTTGGACGAACCTGATTGCAGCAACGGCGACCGGAAGCAGTATTCAACATAACGGCAGCGGGTATTATGCGAAGGGGCAGTCGCAACAGACGCTTTCCGGAGCGGGGTATTTCGAGTGGACCTTCGACGGAGATTTTTGTTCGGTGGGCTATGGGAATAACAATGACGAAGCAGCCTCGACCAGCTACTTCGACCTGGATTTTGCCTTCGAGCTCCACTCGCAGAGTTACGGCATCAGGGAACGCGGCGTTTACCGCTCCGAAGGTCCGGCAACGGCGGGTGACGTGTTCCGGATCGAGGTAGCCGGCAATGGTAACGTGCTCTATAAGAAGAACGGCGCGATTGTTTTCACCACGATTAACCCGAGCAAAGTGTTTCCTTACTACCTCGTGTTTAAGACGCAGGAAGTAGCGGGCTTCAGCATCAGCGCCGCCAAAGTACAGGCGGGAACAGCACCAACTCCCACGCCCACACCGACGCCGACACCAACGCCCACGCCTGCTACTGGCGTGCAGGATGTAATTTGGACGAACCTGATTGCAGCGACGGCGACTGGAAGCAGTATTCAACATAACGGCAGCGGGTATTATGCGAAGGGCCAGTCGCAACAGACGATTTCCGGAGCGGGGTATTTCGAGTGGACCTTCGACGGAGATTTTTGTTCTGTCGGCTATGGGAATAACAATGACGAGGCGGCCTCGACCAGCTACTTCGACCTGGATTTCGCCTTCGAGCTCCACTCGCAGAGTTACGGCATCAGGGAACGCGGCGTTTACCGCTCCGAAGGCTCCGCGACGGCGGGTGACGTGTTCCGGATCGAGGTAGCCGGCAATGGTGACGTGCTTTATAAGAAGAACGGCGCGATTGTTTTCACCACGATCAATCCGAGCAAAGTGTTTCCTTACTACCTCGTGTTTAAGACGCAGGAAGTAGCGGGCTTCAGCATCAGCGCCGCCAAAGTACAGACGGGATCTTCAGCTACCTTTAACAAGGTTCTGGTGGCCAGCGGCATTCCCAATCCAACGGCCATGACGTTTGCGCCTGACGGTCGACTCTTTGTTTGCCAGCAAAACGGGCAGTTACGCGTAATCACAAGTGCCGGCGCGTTGCTGCCAGATCCCTTTGTCACTCTAACGGTCAGCTCCAGCGGTGAGCGCGGCCTGCTGGGTGTGGCCTTTGATCCGAATTTCGCCGCCAATAAGTGGGTATATGTTTACTACACAGCGACAACACCCTCGCTGCACAATCGTGTTAGCCGCTTCACGGCCTCAGGGAACGTGGCCGTGGCAGGCAGTGAAGTACCGATCCTTGACCTCGACAATTTGAGTTCGGCAACCAATCACAATGGAGGAGCCATACACTTTGGACCCGACAACAAGCTCTACATCGCTGTCGGTGAGAATGCTAACCCGGCGAATTCGCAGTCGGTTGGAAACCTGCTGGGGAAGATTCTCCGAATCAATTCAGACGGTACAATTCCTTTAGACAATCCGACAACTTTTCCGGGAATAGCCGGCTCTCCTTCCGGCAAAAACCGCGCGATCTGGAGCGTCGGCCTTCGCAATCCCTACACTTTCAATTTTCAACCCGGCTCCGGCAGGATGTTCATCAATGACGTGGGTCAAAACGTGTGGGAAGAGATCAACGACGGCATCGCCGGTTCAAACTATGGCTGGTCCATTTGCGAAGGAGCCTGCTCCCCGCCTAATCCAAACTTCCGCGATCCGCTCTTCCAGTATGGGCACGGGATAGGAGAGACGACTGGATGTGCGATAACCGGAGGAGCCTTCTACAACCCTGCGATAGTCACGTATCCGAGTGATTACGTTGGAAAGTATTTTTACGCGGAGTTTTGTAGCGGTTGGATCAGGCGTTTTGACCCGGCGACTGGTACTTCACAGCCGTTTGCCTCGGGGCTCAGCTCCCCGGTGGATTTGATAATTGGGCCTGATGGCAATCTTTACTATCTGGTGCGTGGCGACGGCGGAGCTGTTTTCAAAATCATCTTCCGCTAGCCCACTCGGGTGAACTCTGAAAGATAAAGCCGTCCAGCTCTGTATTGATGGTAGTATGTTTTTCAGAGGTGAAGTTATGAGTTGGAATTCCAGCAAGCCGTGGCTGACTCTACTTGTCCTTTTGCTGTTGACGGGATCAAGCCTGGCACAGGTCACAGATGATCGGCGCCCCAAGTCGATCCTCGATTACTACCTTTTGTTACCACACAAGTATTTAAGTTATCTGCCAGCAGATTCGCGAACGGTCCGTGAGGCTGCGATCCAGATCAAGGACCTCGATGGCGGATTCCTCAGGTCCGGGCTGGAAACAGATGAAGTATCCACGGCCCTGGCGCTTTTCAAGAAATCTGATGGCAGCGACTTGTTAGCAGTTGAGAATCGTTCATGTCCTTCGGGCTGTTCCAGTAGTCTCAATGTCCTCTCATATGCCAACGAGCAGTGGGCCGACGTAACGCATGATCTACTACCCAATATTGATGGTAGTAAGATCCAGGCGTTACTTCAGCGGCAATATACGATCCGTCCCAACGCACCGATGCGTGCGCCGCAGCTCATTTATACCCTCGGGAAAAATGGAGCGAGTATAGAAGTGAATGAGCACTGGTCGGGCATGGTGCTGGGAAGATTTGACTGGGTGAATGATGCATTTACTTTCAAACCGGAGGAAGCGGCCGGCAGCAACTATCGTGTGCTGGCTGCGACTAACAACGACGAAGGAGATCGCCTCGAGATCATCGGCGTCGATCCTGAATCGCCAGCGAGTTTGCCATTGAATGGACATCTCAGGATCAGGATTGCCTATCAGCTCAAGTCAGCCAAAAACTGTTTCATCTGGGCCACACCCGTGGTCCTGGAACAAAGACTGCCGGATAGTTTCACAAGCGGATCAATGCGATATAACGCCGGCGCTGGAGTCACAACACTTTGGTTTGGATTCAATAATCAGGCCCACCTCGATGTTCTCAGAGTGACGATGGTAGATGAACAGCGGAAGCCGATTTTGACATTGACCTATCCGATCGATGCTAATTGGAAAGGAAGGCGCGAGTGTCCGAAGTTCCGTGTTGAGTGCTTTCCGAATACTGATTCTTCCGGAGCCGTGGTGGCCTGTATGGTTTATCCAAGCGGCGTCCGCCCGGGACAAGAATTCACTTATCAGTGGAATGTTACAAACGGTTCGATTGTGAGCGGCCAGGGTACGCACCGCATCACGGTTAACCAGATTGGGACCGAAGCAGAAACTATCAAAGCAGAACTCGAAATAGGAAATTTACCTCTCACTTGTGAGAGAAAGGCTTCGTTCACGGGATCGATCAGACTGAGAGAGTAACCGAAGCATCTACTAAGTTATGGCTCGTGGCTGGGAAAGCAAGGCGGTTGCCGATCAGATCGAGGAAGGCGAGTCACGCCAGCAGCAACCTTCCAGAACTGAGGCGACCACGGAGGACCGAATGCTGAAGGAACGCCTCGACTCGCTGAAACTGTCCAGATCGAGATTGCTTCAACAACTCGAGCACGCCAGGCACCCGGCACACCGCAACGTTCTACTTAATGGGTTGAAGGCAGTTGAGAGAGAAATCGAGGAGCTTTCCGTTAAGGTTCCTAAACAGGCCTAATTTCCTCAGGAAAAATGGTGCCCCCGGCGCGATTCCAACGCGCGACCTCTCGCTTAGGAGGCGAGCGCTCTATGCAGCTGAGCTACGGGAGCACAGGTGAAGAATCCTAAATGGTGAAAACCGAAACGTAAAGCGGCGATCAGGATTGATACTTGATCAATGAGCGCACGTCGTAGCCCGTCAGCTTCTCGCGGCCGGGAAGGAATTCGAGTTCGACGACAAAAACGAGACCCACAACGACACCGCCGAGTTGTTCCACGAGATCCACAACTGCGCGGGCAGTGCCGCCAGTGGCGAGAAGGTCGTCGGCGATGATTACGCGATGACCATCGCCGATCGCATCCCGGTGGATCTGCAAAGTGTCCTGGCCGTATTCGAGATCGTAAGAGATTGACGCACACTCCGCGGGCAGTTTGCGCGGCTTGCGCACCGGCACAAACCCGGCGCCGAGGTGATACGCAAGCGCCGGGGCAAAAATGAAACCACGAGCTTCCACACCGATCACCGAATCGATCTTCTCTCCTTCAAACTCCGACGCCAGCGCGTCAACTGTATTGCGCAAACCTTCAGGATGCTTCAGCAGCGTGGTGATGTCATAAAAATTTATGCCGGGCTTGGGAAAGTCCGGCACTTCGCGAATCAACGATTTTAAATGGTCCATCTTTTAGTTATCTCTCCATGCGAAACGCAGAATAGGAGCCCGTCGGCTCCAGAACTATCTCTTCCACTTGATCCACTACTGCCCACTGCGGCCCGGTCGCGAGATCGTGTTTGAAAGACTCAACACTGCTGGGCGGTCCTTCGGCAAACGCTTCGACTGATCCGTCAGGACAGTTGCGCACGTAACCTACGACCTGATGTTTGGCCGCTGCTCTCTGCGCAAAGAAACGATACCCGACCCCCTGGACCTCGCCTCGTATTAAAAACTTTCTTGCTACTTGCACTTGACCAGATCGCCCGGTTGCCCCTTCTCCAAAGTAAACGTCTCCTCATCTGAGTCGCCGACTTTCAGAGTCAACGTCATCGTATTGCCTTTGATCGTTCCGGTATAAATCGCGGGCTCACCGGAAGATGTCTCGTCTGCCCTCACCGGCCCACCGCGTTCCGGCCGGTGCGTCCCATGCAGCTTAAAAGAACCATCAGCATCAACGACGAGCGGTCCGTTAATCACGCCAGTGGCGCAATCGTATTCAATCGTGGCCGACTTCGACGACACGTTCATGCTGATGTGCTGTCCGCCCCACAAACCCGTGGCAATGTGTTTCATTTTTTGGATCTTCGCCGTAACGGTAAACACCGACAATACGACAATCACGAGCGCCGCCGTGCTCTTTTGATAAAACATAGCGCATTGTAGGCTCCAACAAAACTTTCACGCAAAGGCGCAAAGAGGCAAAGAAACTTTCTCTCAACTGGCCACGTAATACCCGACACTTCGGGTGAGTACGACCTTTATCCAAAATCTGCGTAGCTCAATCAGTTTTTCGAATAATTTGAACAGTCCGCTTTCTCTCTATTCGTTTCGGTATCGCTTCAAAGTGAGGACTCCCAAAACTATGCGACGTTTACTCGTGACCTGCCTATCGCTGCTAACGCTGATAGCCAACGTCTCTTACGCCCATGCCAAGCCACTCAACATTCCCCTCGTTTATTACAAACTTCCGAATGGCCTGAAAGTGGTGATCTCGGAAGATCACATTGCGCCCGTCGTGACGGTCGGCGTCTATTACAACGTCGGCTTCCGGCTCGAGCCAAACGGCCGCACCGGCTTCGCGCACCTTTTCGAGCACATGATGTTTCAGGGTTCAGCGAACGTGAAGAAGTTTGAGCACGCAAAATTCGTCGAAGCGAACGGCGGCAGCCTGAACGGCCACACGGATTTTGATTACACGAACTACTACCAAACAATGCCCAGCAATCGCGTTGAGCTTGGCATCTGGCTCGAATCAGATCGCATGCGCTCGCTCGACATCAGCGAGGAGAACCTGAAGAACCAGCAGGCGGTCGTGAGTGAAGAGGTTCGCGTCAATGTGCTGAACCAGCCCTATCAGCTTTTCGAGTGGATCGATCTTTGGCAGAACGCGTTTACCAACTGGAACAACTCGCACAACGGCTACGGCGAACTATCCGAAATCAACGCCGCCACGATCGAAGACGTTCGCAACTTCTTCAAAACCTATTACGCGCCGAACAACGCCGTGCTGACTATCGTGGGCGACGTTGACGTGAACGAAATCAAGAAGATGGTCGAGAAACACTTCGCGAGCATTCCGTCACAGCCGATGCCTGCCCGCGTCGATCTTACCGAGCCTCCACAAACAAAGGAGAAGCGAGTCTCCCAAACTGACAAGCTCGCGAACCTGCCGGCGCTCGCAACCGGCTACCATCTGCCGCCGCAAAACTCGCCTGACTTTCCCGCGATGTCGCTGCTGGTCCAGATCCTTCAGAGTGGCGACAGCTCGCGCTGGTACCAGCGACTCGTCAAAGAGAAAGAGTTGACGCTCGATCTAACGGGCGGCCTCAACTACTTCGGAAACGAGTTTGACTATACCGGCCCGATGATCATGACCACTCGGATCACTTACAAACCCGGACACACGGCCGACGAGGTGATACGAGAGATGGATGCCGTGATCGCCGATATCACTTCGAAAGGCGTTACGGAAAAGGAATTGGCGGACGCAAAGATCCAGCATCGGTCCAACTTCTATACCCAGCTCGAATCGAGTATGGGCAAGACACACTTGCTCTCCGCGCTCGCGCTCTTTCGCGATGACCCACAGCAGATCAATTCACTGCTGACTCCGTTCGAGAAGGTGACCGCCGCGCAGATCAAAGCGGCGGCTGCGAAGTATCTGGTCGCCACAAATCGCACCGTGATCGATCGCGTTCCCGAAGCGAAAGCGCAACCAAAAACGGACCAGTGAAACTTGAGCGCCTCCTTGGAGTGCGGCGGCTTGACGCCGCTTTGTCATCGATCGCGCCTGATCGATAACAAAGCGGCGTCAAGCCGCCGCACTCCAAGGAGGCGTCCAATATGAAAGGTATGAAAAATGAAAACACTACTCGCCATCTTCTTGTTCACGGTCACCGCATTCGCGCAACAAAAAACGCCGCCGCTGCCAGGCGCCGCCAGGCCTTTGAATCTCCCAAAGATCACGGAGAAGAAACTCGCAAACGGTTTGACTGTGGTGCTGGCGCCTCTGCCAAACGTCCCCAAAATTTCTTCAATACTCACTTTCCGATCGGCGACTACTGCAACCGATCGCGCCGCTCATCCCGGCATTGCGCAGATCGCCGCGACAGTGGCCAACGAAGGCACAGACACGCGCACCAGCAAACAGATTAAGGAAGAACTGCGCTCCATCGGCGGCACACTCTCAATGGGCAGTGATACCGATTCGACCACGATGAGCGCGGCTTCACTCTCGGAGTTCTCGACACGCCTGTTCGATCTCATGAGCGACGTGGCCCAACATCCATC
>Ga0126315_10001013_pt1 | contig 10444 bp, 21 predicted proteins | sample Plot106_FD_92534 | JGI IMG/M metagenome (GOLD analysis project Ga0126315, IMG submission 92534) | Serpentine soil microbial communities from UC McLaughlin Reserve, CA, USA - Plot106 | ecosystem: Environmental > Terrestrial > Soil > Grasslands | place: USA: UC McLaughlin Reserve, Lake County...
GCGGCATGAGGATTAATGTCGTAAGGCCGGAGAACAATGTCGTTAATGTCGTAGGTCGTAAGCGCGTAAGGGGTTAGGGATGGGTAAGTACACGAGTCTCGCCAGGACCCTTCGAAGCCAGCCCGAAGGAACGAAACCCGGGGAGGATAAAGGGAGTTCTCAAACGAATACATGTGTCAATATACATAATAAGGATAAAACAATAGATAGTAACCCGCCGGCCGAATCTAGCGGAAGCGTTACGACAATACGACCTACGACATTAACGACATCAATCCTGGATGAAAAGGACGAAACCAATGAAAAGGCCGCGGTGGTTTGTATCCACAATGTAGAGCCGGAGGAATGCGCGGTCTGTAGCGGGTACGTCCGCTGGCTGATAGAAGGTGAGGGCCGACTGCGTCGGGCAACGGCCAATCCCGAAGGGGCACGACGCGAATTCTGGCGCTCTGTGAAAGGAGAGGCGCGCTGATGCCCGCCACAGTTATGTGCCCCGTCTGTGGCCATGAGTATGTCCACCCCGTAGCCCTCAAGGCGGAGCCCGTAAACGGCGACACGGTCGTCTACATCAATTGGGAGGGACTGCGCACGTTGGCCTCCACTGCGGCGGAGCGGATCCGCGGCATACGGCTAACCACCACGTTCCTGTGCGAGGAGGGGCACCAGTGGGACGAGGAGCGCGCCTTCCATGAAGGGATCACCTCTCAATCTACGCGCCGTGGTCCGGACTGGGAAGACCCTGAGTTGATGCCCACCACGATATGGAGGGATTGGGCATGACCCTCCAGCGCCTAGTCTTGGACTTCCGAAGCGGTGAGCTGGTCGTGCGCTGCCTCTACCGCAGCAAGGGGGATTCGAACCCCGGCACGAAGGAGCGCCGCACCTACGCGCACGCGCGTAAGGAGAAGGTCGTGGCGCCCTCGTCTCCTCCTAACCCCAAGAGTGCCCACCGTAGACTTGACATCCCGACAACCGCGCGGGGTGCGCGAACCTTGGAGGGGCCCAAGATAGCGATACCTATACGGATCTAGCCAAAAAGAGGTGTACATATTGGTGTAGGCACCCTACGGAGGAAGGATGTGCAAATTAGAGGAGCACATGCGACTAAACAATAATCGGCCCCGTCGGCTACTTGGTGAAGCTTGTTGCGTCTTGCCCCCGCAGGGGCTAACTTTGCACGGTGCACTTCCGCTAACAGCGACGCTTGGAGGACACCGTGCCAGACGATCCCATCGAGGAGCGGCTCCGAGAGGTCATCATAGGGGAGATCGAGCCGCAGGCCATCGTCGTCGCGGACTACGATCCCGTCTGGCCCGAGCGCTTCCGCCAGGAGGAGGCGAGGATACGGGCGGCGCTCGGGAGGGCAGTGCTCTCCATCGAGCACATCGGCTCCACCTCGGTGCCTGGGCTGGCCGCCAAGCCCCTCGTGGACATCCTGCTCGTGGTCGAGGACTCCGCAAACGAGGGCTCCTACCTGCCCGCCCTGGAGGAGGCCGGCTACGTCCTTCGGGTGCGAGAGCCGGACTTCGACGAGCATCGAATGTTACGGACCCCGCAGAAGGACGTGCACGTGCACGTATTCTCGGCTGGCTCACCGGAGATCGGACGCTACCTGCTGCTACGTGACCGGCTGCGCCAGGACGATGGGGAGCGCGAACTCTACGCCCGGACCAAGCGCGAGCTGGCGACCAAGGACTGGCTGAGCGTGGACCACTACGCCGAGGCCAAGACCGAGATCATCGAGGGCATAATCTCCCGGGCCGCTGCGAGATCTTCGCGGGAAGACTAGCGCACGTGTCGCACTCCGAAGGGGCTTTAACCCACTGCCCTATAATCCCATGCCATAGCTTACGAGCTCGCCGTACAGGGCGTCCAACGAGGATCTGACTCGCGAAGATCACGGGTCCATCATCCGACCGAAGCGTCGCGCCTCATCGGCACAGATTTGCATTGTATGCAAATCCTAGCGAGTTTCGAACCTCCGAAATTTCGCAGCGGGGGTTATGGTCCTGTGTGGCCCCGGTCGGATTAGGGTGCCCGCCCCCGCCTGATCGCCAGCGCCCAGCTTGTAACGTGCTTGACGGCGCTTGGCGAGCCGCTAGTATGACTCCTATCTGGTTGAGCTTGGGGAGGTGCAGTGCGAAGGGTTTGGCTCCCCGTACCGCTTGCGGCGGATGCAGGTCTCGTTTCCCTTGTGGCCTGCTTTGGTGCGTTCTATGCTATCTACCGCTTCGATTATCAGCTGTACATCTACCACTTAAATTTCGAGTATCCACGCTACCTCAATCCACCCCCTTCCGCGACTTTGCGGCAGGTCATGGTGTACACCATGATCTTAGCGTGAACGAGCCTCACCCTACCGCCCCTGGCGCTCGGTGCCAAACTGGGACGCGCCTTGTTAACCGGCGTGTTGTGCAGCTTTGGCTTCGGTACGTGCGTGATTCTCTATTTCTCGATACTTAACTCGGGTTCCCATGCTCTGAATAAGCTCGTGTTGTATCCCCTCGCGTTGATGGCACTAGTCGGAACTTCGGTTGAAGGCTCCCTGGTTGCCGTTCAAGGGGAAGGCCGAATGGCTGCCCATATACTTCCGGCTACGCTGATCGCGGCATTAACGCTATATGGTGCTTCGTTGTTTGCTTACTGGTTGTTCCTCTATGGAGAGCGGAGTAACTTCCTAATTTTTGCGCCTATTGAGTGGAGTAACTTGCCAATTCTTGCGCCTATTGTAGTGGCGGCTTTCTCGTGGCCTGTCCTGCCAGGCATCGCGGCGTCGCTTCGCTCCTAACGAGCGCGGAGCCCTACTCCAAAAGATAGGATGCCCGTGTAAAAGAGGACGAGTACTTGAGAGAGGATCTATGACGGAGCAGATACCGGAGGCCTGGATAGGACAAGAGGTGACCGTGTACTTCGGTTCAGAGGTCCATAGACACCGGGGCATACTTGAGTCCGTCTCAGAGCGGGGCATCGTGGTGCGATCCACGCACGGAGGCGAGGACGAACACGTCTTCTGGTACCCCCTAACCTCTGTAATGCGGCTCATGCAGGGCACGCCGCGGGGAGCGGAAGTACGCTTATACTGAATCCTAGTTCTCATACCATAGCGCCGAGGTTCACTTCAAACAGGCGCGATGGGCGCCCGTAGGGGTAAGATGCACGCCGTAGCGGCCAGCGGCGTCAGGAGAGAGCATGGAGGGAGAACACTATCCGAGTGGTTGGAACGATAAGCAAGTGTCCATCGACTTCATCGGGGGCACCAGCTCACTTACGGGCGAGGTGATCGGTTCCACCGCGACCGGGTGTGTCGTCAAGTTGGTGCCGGAGGGCGAGCCAAGAGAGTCTCGTGCTCGGCGAATCTTTTACCCGTGGACCGCCATACGGTCCATCGAACTGTTGGAGGAGGAGTCCGAGGGGCGTAGGCCCCCAGATGTGCCCCCGCCTTTCGAACCACCAGAGTACCCTGTCCCTTAGCACTTTCGGGAAGGTTATGAATTTTCTAGGCGACCGCTAGCCAAGTCCAGTTCCGCTTCTCGCAGCATCCGCCCCGGGCTCATGGTCCAGATTGGTGAATAGGCCACAACAGAACCGTCTGGACGACGTAGGACAGCCACATAAGGGTCGTGGTCCACCCGATAGCCGGGCGGAAGTACCTTGTTGACCTTGTGTGCCTTCAGGACCACGAGCCCCGACATTTCTCCCTCCGAAGCAACCTTAGGTGGTATTAACCAGATGAACGCTGAACCTCATTAAACACTACATTATGACCTCAGGTCAAGGTTAAGGCCCTATATGTGGTGGATAATGTTATCTGCCATGCCTCCACACAGCGGCCCGCGGACAGGCCAGCTCCTCATGTCCGTCGGGGGCCCTCCCGACACACAGGGGGCCTCTCCTTTTACCCTTCCACTGCCATCAAAGGTTGCGAGTGCCTCCAGAAATCGGCCTCGCGCTACCGTTTGGATGTTGCTACCATGCCAACATGAACGAGCGGAAAAACGAAGGAAGTAACGAGGGAAGTTCCTCAGGATGGGTGGACACCGACGTCGCGGCGGAATCCTTAGGCGTTACCGCAAGATCAGTCCGCAACTACATACTTAACGGTGCCCTGATAGCACGTAAGGAAAAAGAAGGCATAAACGAGCGGTACGTCGTCTCCGTGGATAGCCTGCATGCTTTGTGCGACCGGCGGAAACAAGAGGGGAAACCGCAGGCACGTCGCCGCCGTGCTTCCAAGCAGTCGGAATTTACGGCGGAACGTTCTGCGGAAGAGGTCAGGAAGACGGCGGTGGACATGCTGCGGGAAACCCTCACGAGCCTTGAGACGCACATGGCGCAGAACGCCGAACTCCGGGTCCGCTTGGAGCTGACGGAGAGGGCAGAGAGTACGCTGCGGGAGGAATTGGAGCGGGAGCGCCAAGAACGTCTTGAGGTGCAAGGGCGGGCCAGGTTCTTGGAAAAAGAGCGCTCTGAGACGCAACAGAAGGTCGCGCAGCTGACCCAAGAGTATGCCGAGTTGGAAGAGGAACGCTCCCGCCTTCAGAATGAGGCAGAGCGGCTCAGGGATGAACTACAGGCCGAGCGCTCCAGGGGCTTCTGGGCTCGTTTGTTCGGGGGCTAGGCTGGTGATTACCACCGCACAGCTGCGAGAATCCCCCGAGACGGTCGAGGAGGAGCCGGAGAGGGCAGAGAGCCTCGGTCCGATGGAGGGAGGCTCAGGAGGGCGCCTGGAGACCGTGGTGGCGCAGGGTGTTCAGGGGATGACTTACAGCTACCTGGCGCTGGCAGTCCAGGAGCCTAGCGGTTGGGTACCTGTCTTTATCTCAGTGCTTGCACTCATAGCAACACTCGGCAACTATCTGGTCACGCTCTGGCGAGGTAGAGAACATGTGCGCCTGACGTAGTATATCGAAGTGGAAGACTGGGACGATGCTGAGAAAGTGGTTGATGTTGATCCACCTTACCCTGCCCCCCTCAGCATCTATAACTGCTACGTTACGAATACCGGATTCATCGGCGTGACGATAGAGACAGTAGACTTGTTCTTCCCGGATCCAGGTCGTCCTACCCGTTTTCAAACCTACGCAAGAAGGAGCACGGGGCACATACAACGGGAGGATCGTCTGGTAACGCTGCGGCCACTCGAAGACGAAGATCCGCGAAAGCTGGACCCCAGTGAGTCACAAAAGTGGGCTCGGCGCATTGAAGATACGGACAAAGAACGGATCCGCAATACGCTCCATGGCTACCCCGTTGATACGAAGATCATAGCCGTCGCTTTAGACACGACTGGCAAAAGGTATTGGCAAAAGACCAAAGATGCCCTCTCATGTAAAGACGTCATGTACGCCAAAGACGAGTACGAAGACGAAGACGTGTACGCCCGCTGGCCAAGACGACGACCAAGACGACTTGACGACGTAGAGTCCAGCACAGGACCGGTCAAAGAGGAGGACAGAGCCCCGGTCCGGTACCCAAGGCGCTCAGGAGGGCGTACGGAGGCCGTGGTGGCGTAGGGTGCTCGGAGGATAGAGGCTTGTTAGAGCAGCTACCGTACTATCTGACTCCGGCCGCTACGGTCCTAGCGGTTATCTTGGGGTACGACTTTGGCCGCCGGCAGACAGAGCACGAACGGCTATACACGCGCCGCGCAGAGGTCGTCGCCGAGCTATTCAAGCGCTACGAGGACTTAGAGGGTGTCTGAGAAGACCTCATGAGACTGCTTTGGTGAGCCTTCTGAGCATCAGTCGGATCATCGCCACGTAGATCAGAGCCTCCGTCGTCTCGCACAAGAACTCGTAGTCCCGGCTCATCCTCCGGTTGCGCATAATCCACGCGATCGTACGCTCGATCACCCAACGCCTCGGCAACACGATGAAGCCCGCAGGGTATGGTGGTGGCTCTTCGTTCGCCGGCACCCTTACCCACCTGCGCAGAGGTTCGACGATCTCAAGAGCCCATCCCAGCCGCTCCTTTATCCACTCACCTATCTTGCCGTTGTAGCCCCTGTCAGCCCACACCTTCTCCATCCGCGGCAACCCTTCGCTGATCTTCGCCAATAAGAGCTTCGCCCCATCCCGATCGGCGATGTTCGCTTCGTGGACCACCGCTCCGATCACCAAACCTTCCGTGTCAACGAGCAAATGCCGCTTTCTACCGCTGATCTTCTTGCCTCCGTCGTAGCCTCGTGTGCCTCCTTTCTCGGTGGTCTTGGCCGTCTGGGAGTCGATGATCGCCGCGCTGGGGGTAGGCTCTCGACCCAACTGCAGGCGCAGCCTTTCCCGTAGAGCGGTGTGGATGGTCTCCCATGTTCCATCCAAACGCCATTGCCTAAAGTAGTGGTAGGCGGTTTGCCAGGGCAAGAAGAAGTCGTGGGGTAAGAGGCGCCAAGCGCATCCTCCCCGGAGCACGTAGAAGATGGCGTTGAGAAGCTCGCGTGTTTCGTGAGCTCGGGGGCGTCCGCCGGGCTTGGCATCGGGAACAAGCGAACGGAGTATCTCCCATTCCTCATCCGAGAGGTCGGTAGAGTAGGGTCTTCGAGTCGGCATAACGCAGCGGCTCCTTCACGATACAGGAGCCACATCTTACGTGCGCTTACCCCTTCTCAGACACCCTCTTAGAATTCCTCTTCCACGCATGTGGGTGAATAAGGGCGAGAGGAAGGGCTAAGGGAGGCCGGAGCCCTCCGTGGCCCAAGCGCTAGTTGTGGTTCTCTCTAGCCACGAGTAACCTCAGCGTATCGCAGATCAGCGCCTCTACGGCCGCCTCTGCCTCGGAACCGTCGCTTCAGCGGTCCGAACCACCGCGCTATCGGGTCGTACCGATGCCTCACAGACCACATCAGGACGATCACCAAAGCCATCCCCGTGGCGACCCCGAGGATGGGTAGAAGCCCACTCATGCCTATCCATTCCCGCTCGGGGACTACCACCTCGAAGTAGAACCAGCGCCCGAGTTTCAATCCCCAGTTGATCGCCACATAGCACAAGCCACAGATCACCAGGACGTAGAGCACCACTCTTAAAATTCGCTTCAGTGGTGCTTTAAGCTCTTTCATCTCTCTGTGCGCACACGCTGCTCTAGCTGTACTCCTACTGGGACGCTTGCTCGATCGCCGGAGTCGCCTTGCCCAACTCCTCAGGAGTCATCACCCTATGCACCTGTATGGCCGCTCCTAACCCAAGGTAAAGGGGCTCCACTTTAGAGGAGATCTGGGATGCATCGTCGATGTTGACTACGATATATCCGACTCTTGCACCCTCTATGTCTGACAGCGCCTTTCATAGCTGCTGCGCCGGGTCGCGGTAGCCGCAGTGATTGAAGAACCCTCGCACATCTTCAGCACTCACGGCCGCCAACGCTCCACCCATCGCCTCGATCAGCGCATCCTTGGTGCGAGCTGCGATCTTCCTTAGTAGGTGCTTGAGCTTCGAGAGGGCTTCCTCTATCGGATTGAGGTCCGGAGAGTAGGACGGCAGATACAACAGCTCGCATCCCCGCTCCTCGATGAGAGCCCTTATCTTCTTTGGCCGGTGCGCTCCAAGCTTGTCCATCACCACGACCTGCCCCGGGCTCAGGGTGGGGGCAAGCACCCGCTCCACGTAGGTCTCGAAGACTCGGGCGGTAGTGGCCCCCTCCACCGCCATAGAAGGCCCCATCCCTTGAGCATGAATGCTCCTAAGAAGTGTGGTTTTCTTCCCGCGGTTTCTAGGTATCTCGAAGAAGGCTCGCTCACCTATGGGTGCGTAAGCGTAGATGGGAGCAAGGGAGGTGTGGGTTCCCATCTCGTCCACGAATACCAGGCGAGAAGGATCGATGCAGCCAAGTTCCATGCGCCATAGGCTCCTCAAGAACTCGTCTCGTTCCTGTGCCCCTTTGGATCTTTTTTTCGGCTGTGAGATAGACGTCTAAGCGTCCGGCAAACGGTGGCTTGGCTCACCGAAACCCCGCAGGCGGCCAAAAGGAACTCGGCCCTCTGGGAGTGGGTAGCGTACGGCCGCTCTCGGAGGTCTTCTAAGAGCAGCTTCCTCGCCTTCTCATCCAGCTCGGGTTTCTTGCCCGGAGCCTTCCTGGGTTCGAGCGTGCCGCGCTCATCGAGTTGCTTACAGTAGCGTTTGACCGTCGCACGATCGACCCCGAAACGGCGGGCGGTCTGTGCCTTGGGTACGCCCTTCTTGACCGACTCGACGATCTTCGCTCTGAGGTCAAGCGAATATGCACTCATGCATCTACGATACCCGGCGCACCGTCATCGCAATCTGCTGTGAGAAGTAGGCAGCCTCGGGATTGAGTTCTTCCATTATGGAGTGGATGGTTGCATCCAGCCTACCGGTCTTTGCCAACTCGTTTGCCTTCTCAACGGGGATGCGACAGGTGATCATGAAGCGCATAAGAGCCCTTCTTCTCCTTCCTCCTTGCAGGCCGAACTTCCCAAAATGCACCTTCTTCTTCTAGGTACCTAGATGAATAGGCTTCAGTCTCTTTCTCCCAGATCTTCGCTGTCTCCTACCCATTCACCTAGCAACCCATCAGCTTCCTCCACCTAGAGGGAATCGTCCTTACCCGGTGGGGACCACCCAGGGCTGGCTGAGTAGTTCTGTGTGAGCGATCCACTCTCTTTAGTAGGAGCTTCCATTTCATTTTCCCTGCAGACTCCGAAGCAAAGACAAAACCGACTATCTCCTCTCTCAGGGTAGCCGGTTGCGCTACTGGCTCTGCCCGCATCTCTTGAGCGCCCATCCATTTATGGAGGCGGGCTTCAAAGCCTCTACATATTGGGTTGTATCGTTTTTCTTACACTACTACATGAGTATCCCAAAGGTGCTAAGTGGTTACAGTAGACCACGCTTAGCGGAGCGTGCCAAAATGGTCCACTTGTGCAATGCCCTCGTATATGCGGGTAGGCACTTTTTCAGGGCTCGGGAAAGAAAGAGATTGTTGGGACAGTCGCCGAGCCCCGAAAACGCCCACTATGGCGGGTGATTCTGAGGACAGGCTGAGAGAGTCGAGGGGTTCGTGTGAACTTCTTAGAACTCCGTTTAGCGGAACTTCGCCGTATTCCCCTTCCACGCACCCCGTGAATAAAGGCTTCTCCCTAGCCAGCATTGTGGAGGAGCAGTTGACGCTGAAGGCGAGTTCGTAACATGCTCTCATCCGTTTCGATTTCCCAGAAATTTCGGCGCGGAGGTGACGAGCGTTCCGAGCCCCCTCTCGCTCCGGTCCCTGCCCCCTCCACCCACACCTGTACGGGTGGGGACCTCGACCTCGAAGTCGTACAGCAGCGCGCGGGGTCGCCAGCGCTCCTTGGCGCGAGAGCGGCGCGGTGGCCAGGGTGCGCGTTCTTTCACGGAAGGATTTGCCCGCCTCGGGAGTCCGATGGTAATGGGCGATGCACACATGTCCGCTGTGCTACAGGGATTACGAGGTTGCACAAGATATAAGGGCGGCCTAAAGGTCAGGCGACCGTTCCTCGACCCGCCAAGATCCGCACGCCGGGCAGGGAGTCTCGATGCGGTCTATCGTCCATCGGAACGGCTGAGAGATTTCGTCGATCATGTGGCCAACGTGCGGCACCGAAGCCACAAACTCGTGTCCGCAATCCTGGCATTTTAGGTCTGCGGGCCGGTGCTCTCTTCTCGTTGGCATGCTCCCCCTTTCAGGTACTCTACTCTTCTGCTCGTTGGCGCACCCTAGGAGTATAGCCCGCATCTCAACGCCCCAAGCGGCCCGAGTACGCCGCGACCAAGAACCGCTTGGAAGGACGCCCGTGCGACGGTCGAGGCTGTGCGCTGTTGAGGCTAGCGAACGGTAACGATGGATGAGGAGAGGCTGCGGCCTGACCGGAAACCCACTGGACTTCCGCAAATCGGCCTCCTGCGAAGTCCGTTCTCAGTCAGGTAACGCATGCCTGTTGTTCTACTCCTACTGTTTAGAGCCCTTGCTCTCTATCCATTCTTCGTAGATCTGCCCGTTGAGCACAGTGGCGCCGATGAGGATCTTGCACTGTTCGTGTAGCTGTTGCGCGCTGATGCCACGAGCGCCCCTTACGTGGGCATAACTCAGATTGGCGCCACTCAGATCGGCCCCGCTCAACTCAGCGAAACTAAGGGGTAGCGCGCGGGGGTGGATTGCTAATTGGCTAGTGGCGAGTTGGAAGTCTCTGCCTCGAAGGCCCGAACATGCCCTGCTCCTCCGGTTTCCCCCAGCGTCCATCGCTCCACCCGATACCTATAGAAGGAGTCCGCTAACTCCAGTAGATCTTGCGCCAAAAGCGTTGCACGAGGGGGCTGGACGAGCTCCAGTGGGAACGTTCTCTCTTGCAGCCACCCCAACTCAACCACAAACTGCTCGGCCATCCTCTCCAGGTCTGCCTCATACTCTATGCCAGGGAAAGCATCTCTTAGGCTTTCTCGAAGCCGCTCGTAGCTCTGCACCGTCCCCACTGGCC
>Ga0126315_10001015_pt1 | contig 10438 bp, 8 predicted proteins | sample Plot106_FD_92534 | JGI IMG/M metagenome (GOLD analysis project Ga0126315, IMG submission 92534) | Serpentine soil microbial communities from UC McLaughlin Reserve, CA, USA - Plot106 | ecosystem: Environmental > Terrestrial > Soil > Grasslands | place: USA: UC McLaughlin Reserve, Lake County...
ATGCTCAACTCCGCTGCCTCTGTGATCGGAGAGCCTGGCACACACGTCAGCGCAACAGTGAAAGCTCCCCGCGAGCGCGCATAACGCACGGCGCCGACAGTATAAGGAGTCCGGCCCGATGCCGCGATTCCAACCAGGACGTCGTCCGCCGTAAATCCTCGCTGCTTTAAATCAGCAGCGCCGGCTTCAGCATCATCCTCCGAAGCTTCGACCGCCCGATAGCAGGCGTCATAACCTCCGGCAATTACGCCCTGGACCATCTCAGGAGAGACGCCAAACGTCGGCGGGCATTCAGAAGCATCGAGCACACCCAAACGTCCTGAAGTTCCCGTGCCCGTGTAGAACAGTCGCCCACCCTTTTCGAGCCGCGCAACCGTTTCATCGACCGCCTTGACGATCTCACCGAGAACGCGTTTGACCGCACCCGCAACCGTAGCGTCCTCGTCGTTCATCAGTGCGACTATTTCCGCGGTCGACTGTGAGCTGAGATGCTTTGAACGTGGATTCTCTTGTTCGGTGATTGGAAGCGCGGTCTCTGTCATCTTTGCCGCCGTATCAAACTGCGAGAGCCATGTGGTTGATACGCTCACGCGCCATTCTAGCGGCAGCTTCGGCTGGAGCGAAATGAGGTGGCTCAAAAAACGCTCGCGGCGCAACCTGTTTGACTTCCGCGCGCAGCGTGTCGAGCATCAGGTCACCGGCGGCACGGAAAACACCGCCAACGTACGCGATCTGAAAACGCTCGCGCTCCATCTGCAAATAACGAATCACCGCGACCGCGGCGTGACCGAGCTCGGTGCCACCGTCGGCAACGATCTGCTCGGCGACTTCATCTTTCGCCTTCGCCGCGTCCACCACGTCTCTGCCAAAACCCGCTAGACGTTCGTTGGTTATCGTAGGCGCGTAGATCGCGGTAGTCAGATCGTCCGGACTGGTCACATGAAAATAGGTGCAGGCCAAATCGGTAAGAGCGGTTGTTGGACCACGCCCGTCGAAAGCATATGCAACGGCGCGTAACGCACGACGCGCGAGCCACGCACCGCCACCTTCGTCTCCGGCAATTGGGCCCCATCCCCCGGCGCAAAAACGTTTGCGCCGCGCGTTGATGCCACAGCAGATTGAGCCGGTGCCGGCAATCACGACCAATCCCGGCGCGCCGTCAGTCGCCCCGTACAGCGCAATGTCCGCATCGGTAACAACCTGGATTTCCCCAACACCCAGCGGCGCAAGCGTCTCGCGCATGCGTTCGCGCAGTTCTCTGCGGCGCGCGCCCGCCAGGCCTATCTGTGCCGCCACCAGATCGTTGCGACGCAGTTTCGCCGAAGCGCAGGCACTATCAATCGCCTCGCGCACTGCCGCCGCGGCTCCCGCAATTCCGACTCGCAGGGGGTTCGAAGGTCCAGCGCGCCCATCGCCAATCACCCGGTAATTGGCGTCCATGATCACGGCTTCGGTCTTGGTCCCGCCGCCGTCGACACCTACCACCGAGTTCTGCGTGTGCAAGCGTCTTGCCGGGGAGAGATCTGCTGTACGTCCATCAGTGGTCACAGTTTGGAGCCCGGGCCGACTGGAAACAATCCATCTAACATTATTGATTATTCTAGGGTTCGCTGATTTATAATGGAAACTAAAAGATTTTATTATTACGATAACCCATCTTGATACTCGAGGTCAGTCCACCGTGGAAATTCGACAACTAAGAGCCTTCGTGGCTATCGCCGAATCGGGCACGTTTACTGCCGGAGCCATGCGCGTACACGTCACCCAGGCGGCCATCAGCATGCAGATCAGGCAGTTGGAAACGGAGATTGGCGCGAAAGTTTTTGTGCGTGCCCCCCGTCACGTGATCCTCACTGAAGCCGGCGAGCAGCTTTTGCGGCGCGCGCGTCACATTTTGCGCGAGCACGACGCGGCGCTGGACGAGATCGCGGAACTTGCCGGCGCGGAGCGAGGACGGCTGAGGATTGGCAGCGCGTCGGCGATGGTCCTTACGGACCAACTGCCGGCGATCCTCAAGGAGCTGCGCAAGCAACATCCGGCAGCAGATATTGCGGTAACTTCCGGAACGAGCGAAGTGCTGGTGGACCAGATACTGGCGGGCGAGGTCGATATCGCGTTCGTTTCACTTCCGGTTGACGTGCGCGGCATCAAGACGGAACGACTCAGTCAGGATCAACTTGTGGCGATTGCTTCGCCGCGACACAAACTGGCTAAGCAAAAGACCATCAGCGCTTACACTCTCGCGGGCGAGCGTCTGATTCTCGGCGAGCGTGGGGGTAATACGCGGCGATTGATCGATCAGTTTTTTGCGCAAGCGGGCGTGACGCTGCGAGTCGCGATGGAGCTCAGCCGGCAGCAGGCGATCAGACGCATGGTTGAAGAGGATATGGGTGTCGGGATCGTGCCGTTGCAGTCGGTGCAGGAAGAAGTTGAAAAAGGAAGACTGATACGCTGGTGGATTGAGGGTGCGCAGATCAACTGGGAGTTGGGAATCGCTCAGTTAAGTAACGGTTACGATTCGCCGATCATGCAGAAGTTTGTTGCGCTTGCGCACAGGAACTTCGCGAACTCCACGCAGCCGAGCAGTACAAAGAAAGGAAAGAAAATCACCCACAGATTACACAGATAATGCGCGGATGAGTTGATCGACGTCGTCTTCGTTGTTGAAGAAGTCGGTGGCGACGCGAAAGCCTTGCGGCTTTTCGGTGACGAGGATCTTTTGTGAGGCGAGCTTACTGACGACCTGCGCCGGATTCTCTGCCGCAACCAGCGTCTCCGCTGAACGAAACTTCTCATCCCCAAGCGGTGACAGGACTCTCCAGCCGATCTCATCAAGCTTTTTGGTCAAGGTCCGATTCAATTCAAGTGCGCGCGGTTCAATGTTTGGCATTCCAATTAATTGCATCATTTCGATCGAAGCGCCTAACGCGAAGATGCCGGCGAAGTGAGGACAATCCAGCTCCGCCCGCGCAGCGACGTCGTGACGCAAATGCACTTCGTCATTTCTTGTTCCGTAAGGATCCTGGACGCTGAGCCAACCGATTGTTCGCTGTCTTGATAGCGACTGAAGTTCCTTGCTGATGTAAACAAATCCTGATCCGTATCCCGAGAGCATCCACTTGTGACCGGTCGTACACAGCGCATCGATCTTCATTCGCTTCACATCGATGTCAAAAACTCCCGCCGCCTGGCTCGCATTGACTACCAGTGCGTGCGCGGCCTTGATACTCCCGAGTTCCTCGAGATCGGCTCGGAAGCCATTTGAAAACTGCACGTAGCTCAGCGACAGGATTCCGGTGCGCGTATTCATCGCCGCGCGCAAATCTTCGGGTCGCACCACGCCGCTAACAGACTTAACGCGATGAACGGGAATCCGGCGATACATCCACGGAATCGTCGTGACCGGAAATTCGAGGTCGCACGAGATCACTTCACCATGTTTCTCGAGCGCGTCGACGATCAGGTTCATCCCACTTGACGTGTTCGTCGTGAACCCAATCTCATCCGGCTCCGCATTTATAAAGGACGCGACGCGCGCCCGCACCTTCTCGACACCGGCGAGCCATTCATCCCAATGAACATCTCCGTCGTTCATCATCTGCTCGTAATAAGACGCGCCCGCCTTTGCGGTCGACTCGGCGAGCGGCCCGGCCGCCGCGGTGTTGAGATACACGCTCCTCTGCGTGACCGGAAACTTTGCGCGAACGTCAGCCCAATTCACCATGTTTAGCTCTTAAAGAAATAAATGACAAAATACAGGAACGCCGAATGAGAAGAAAGGTGGATAATTTTCACTTACGATAGAATCACACTCGATGGGAACTGAAATCAGCAAGACTCAAATCGATAGACTAGGTGACCGGTTGCGAAAAGGAAGCATCACCGATTCTGACTTACGACTGCTCGATCAGTACCGTCGTTCGTTTACTGAGGCGTACGAAATGGTTGCCGGAGCCATTCGTAATAAATTAGGTCTGGAGCCGACCGGCAGGCCAGCAAAATCAACAACTTCCATAGCTGAGAAGTTGCAGCGAGAAAGCATTAGGTTAACTCAAATCCAAGACATAGCAGGATGCAGGCTCATCGTACCGGATATTTCGGAGCAAGATCGTCTCGTGGCTTCCCTTGCTAAGCTTTTTCCCAATAGCACGGTGGTGGACCGTCGAGAAAAGCCCAGTCACGGTTATCGGGCTGTTCACGTACTTGTGACAATCGAAAAGAAGATTGTTGAGATTCAGGTTAGAACAGCGCTTCAGCAGGAATGGGCCGAAGTATCTGAAAAACTTGCGGATCTTATCGATCCAGCCATCAAATATGGACGCGGTAGTGAGTCTGCGGTAAAGATATTAGCGGCAGCCTCTCATCTGGTTGCGGTTCACGAGCAATCAGAAGTGAAATTCCTGGAATCGCAGCAACTCGCCTCCCAAGCTATTGCAAATGCGAGCCTGACAGATGGGACCAGCGACGATATAATAAGCATTCAACGGGAAGTGGATTCTTTCCGAGAAATGGTGACTGGCAACCGAGCGATAGTGTTCAAGGAGCTTCGAAAATTTACTGAGGACTTACCAGAACAAGAGTAAAGAAAGTAATGCTATTCCTAATCGAATATGATCGAAGCAGAGGTGAAATCGTCAACTTCAGAGAGTTTGACGTAAACCAATCAGATCTTGCGGAACAATCTCGGCTCGAAATGGAACTAGACCTGAACCGCAGGGGTATCGAACGAGAAGTTGTTCTCTTGGAAGCCGCGAACGAAGAAGCACTCCGCCGTACTCACCGTCGATACTTCGAGGACCTAGTGCAGCTCGTTTCTTGAGTTAGCTTAAATCGACTCTTTGTACGTTTCGAGGTTCTGCTGGATTTTTTGCAGCAACTGGGATTTGAGGGTGTTTGATTTGAGTTTTTCAGGGGGAACGGGTTGCCACTTGCCGGGGATTAGGACTTGCGAGTCAATGAAGGCGTCGATCGCTTCCTGTAAGCCGTCGATTTTGATCTTTCCTCTCATAGCAATCACTTCTTCGATGATCCACGTGACGGCGTCGCCCGTGATGCGGTGGCGGTGATTGATGACTGCCGAGCGTTCCTGAAGCGTCTTCAACACCGGATCGAAGGGACCACCGAACGCGGCGACCAGTCGCAGGTAAGATTCCTGAAAGGCTTCCACGCGCGACGAAGTAATAGCATTCAAGTCACTCTGGCCAACGTAAGACGCAGCCATGATACGGCAGAAGATGTCGTCAGGCATGTAGGCGCTCTTGTCCTCAATGCGGCCGATCGACTGCGCGACGTAGTACGCCGGCAGTAGTCGCAGAAGATTGCGGATTAAAAAGACCGGGTTGTGAGTGAAACCATCCGGTAGTTTTTCGATGCCTTTGCGAACTTTGCGATTTTCGAAGTAGCTCAGACTGCGATCGAAGTCTCTGATCTCCTTTTGCGCATGGTTCATCAGATACGTGATCTGTTCCGGAGTGAAACCGATGCGCCAGAGCATGCGTTGCTCTCTTTCGTTTGCGAAAGCCTCGTCAAACACGCGCAGGCACTCAGCACTTCTGAAGTTGTTCAGGTTTTCTTTTACGCCCGACTGGATGAAGGCCATCGCCTGCGCGAAGACCTGGACCAGCGTTCTCGCCCAGCCGCGCTGTTCCGCGAGGGAAGCCGAATAACGATCCACGTCCTTGAAGCGATACTTGTCGTGCTTCGCCGCGAACTGTCGAATCGAGCCGTAGTCAAGCACGGCGCCGCTCGCGAGCATGTTGTCGCCGTCCCACGAGAGCCAGTTGAAGATGTATTCCTCTTCGAGCAAAGCCGCGAATTTTGCATACGAGCGTGCGAAATAGTCGAGAGCTTTGTCGTATCGCTCAGGGGCGCCGGCGGAAATTTTCCAGAATCCGTTTTCGACTTCGCGATCGATGAAGTAATCGACTGATGCTTTGAGCTCCGCGTGACGTCCCTGCTTGAGATAGCGAAAGATATGAGCAGGCCTGATCAGATTCGGCGCGGTCCTCACGCCGATGGCGCTGGTGTCAGGAAAACCAATTACGGCGAGACAGCGTTCTGTCGGAATTCCCTGCCGGTAAAAAATCTCCGACATCACCGCACTGCCGAGCATCTCGTCGAGATGCGCGAGACCCGATGAATAGCCTTCCGTGAAATCACCGGTGGCCACGAAGCCTTTGGCGTTCTGCGCGCCCGGGCTCAGGATGGTGGCGCCGGTCCCGCGACTCGAAATGTCGAAGATCAACTTCTCACTGTTGATGTATCCATTCCAGATACTCCTGCCGTCCCCCGACGTTTTGCCTCGTTTGTTGCGGTGCTGAGTTTGAAGATAACGTGTAGCCATGTAAGGGTGCGGCTTGATCGTCTCGGGCGGATACTTCTTGCCTCGTTGCAACTCGTATTCGTTGATGATCTGTAACGAGAAAGTATCGAGGATCGCTTGTTCGAGATCTTTGTTGATGCTCGCGGGGTGGTCCGGCGGGATGAGACCCATCTCTTTGGCGAGTGGGAAGTTGAAATAGAGGACACGACCGTGCGGACGATAGCGAGCCTGATAGTCAACGTAGCCATCAGCGCAAACGCTCCGCCACGGATGTCTGCCGTCTAATTCCTTAAACTTCTCATACATATTGGGCGGTATGAGAAATGGCAACTGGGAAGAGTTTGCCACAAAGAGGCACAAAACACACAAAAATTATTTGATTGGTTAGGCCGTATGCTATGGTTCGGGTTCGCTTTCCAGTTTCATCCCGTGTTCCTCGAGATAACTCTTGAGCTGTTGGAAGATTTCTTGCGTGTCACCCCGGCGGGCCAACCCTCGTGTCCACTGGAAGAGCGTACCTCTGGGAAACTGAAGTAGCTTCTCCTTCAATGCATCAAGCGACCTGAGTTGATATTGTGCGACGCTGATCGAAATTACTTCACCGTTGAGCGAATTAACAGCAACGTAAACGTGGTGGTTCCAACCACTAATCACCTGGTCAACTTCCTTACGACCCCGATCTGTAAGACACAAATCGCGCACACGTTTCAACTTCTCAGGATCTGCAAGCCATGCTCGCCCAGTGGTCAACGCCTTGATCAAAGACTGTTCGATTGCAGCACTACTCAAGGCGGGAGCACCCAGCTCCGGCACACCCGGACTCTGCTTACTTAGTTCTTCACGTCGACTCTGCATTTCTTCGTACAATTTCTCCAATCGCCGCCAAAGAACTTTTTCCGCATCGGCACTTCCATATTCTCCGAGTACACTGGCGGCCTGCGACACTACTTCTGAATCGTCGTCGTCGAGCACAGAGGTGGCAGCGTCTTCCACTTCTGGTGACATATGGAGCCGGGCTACATCCATTAATGTCAAGGTGTAACACCTGGTAAAGTTCGCGCCTCGCGCAGCCAACGCTTTGTTCAGGTGCTCGCCACCCAGCGAGGGATCCACACGCAGAAAATACGCCAGCAGAGAAGCCTGGGGACGGCAGGCCCATCGTCCAACGCCTGGGCCTTCATAAAAGGCTCGCACTCGCGGCAGGATGTCAGCCGTCGCATATCGCTGGATAAGATCACTGATTGCATCGATATCGCCGCTCCTATTTGGCCCGTAAGACTTTTGCAGATTGCCGGCCAGCACACTGTCGAGTTCAGGTAATGTTTCGTCAGGCAATGAGCGCAGTACAGCTCCATCAACACGCGGGTTTGGACTACGAATTTCGTCAAGGATTAGCCCACGCCCTTCGTCTGGTGATAATTCATAAAGCCTGCGCAAAGCTATGCTGCGCAATGTTCTTTGATAATGATCGGCAGTCTCGTTCTCGGTGTCCTTTAGAATGTCTCGCAGAACTGGAACCATCGCGGCACTCGCGATCGGCTTCCATTGGTACTCCAACAGTTGAATCTGAGCACGAACAGTGAGCCGTCTGAATACTTCGGGCATGAACTCGAGTAGCGCCGACCACTGCGAAACCTCGTTGTTTAGCTCCCACTGGTAATCCAGAAGTGTTTGCAGGCTCGTCGCACGCGCTTTTTCTTGCTTTTGCGGTATCGCTAACACAAGTTGTCGCAGGTAATTCAAACGCAGTTGGTCATAAGCACTTCGGCGTCGCTCAATTAGTGCCTGCCATTGCTTGATCTGTTCATCATTCCCCTCGGGATAAGGTGGCAACGCTGTCCCTTCGCGGCTGAACTCAAGCAGCGCCAGCGTGCTTAGATACATTGAGGTGACGGATTGCTCAGGTGAGCTGAGAGCGTTTTGCATATCGCGAATCACGAAATCGCGATGAGCGGAACCAATCAGGCCAAACATATACTCCCACTCACAATGATTATCTTGGCCGTCAGCGTGAAATCGCTTGCGCATTTCACTGACAGCCGCCGTCGTTCCCAGAAAACGCAGGGTTCTGCACGCAGAGAGACGATCGCCTCCTGGTTTCGAGAGCGCAGTTGTTGCTTCATTCAGTTTCTGGTTGGCCCATTTCCTGTTCGCCGGCAGAATCTCAAACTCAACTACATTAGACACTGAGCTACGACTGTCAAAGGGACCGTCTAACACCTGCTTTCTGCTGACTCGATTCGAAATGACATACAGGCGGTAATGGCGGGGTTTGTCAAAACGTATCCATTCATTCAGATCGGCGGCGATGACGTACGGCTTATCGGTAAGCTCCGGCATTCCACGCAGACCGCCACCGATAAAGGCATGCATTCCGGAATGGAAGTAATCGTAAATAGGATCTACGACGCCCTCGCGCCGATCGAGGATAAAGGAATCTATATCAAGTCGACCGCTGCGGTCGTAGGTTGCGCTGTCGACGGTGAAAATCCTGGGCGTTGAGGATGCAAAGCTGAGTTCGAGTGTCATCACTTCGCCCTGTTGGAATTGCCTGCGGTTATCTTTGAATTGGATCGTGAATGACAGTCCCTCGTAATTCTGGGAGAGCTTCGAACTGTTCTCACGAATAAACGGGTCAGTTTGCTTTTCGTGGTTTTGGGCCGGAACAGCGAAACAATTAACAACCAGAAGCAGGAACATGAGGAAGAGTTTCACTGGTCGAACCCCTTTCAGCAGAAAGCTGTTGTATTGGAAATCTCTATGTTCTTTGTCTCTGTGTGGTAACTTTTCTCGACGAAGTGAACCTCAGAAACACAGAAACCTAAAATGATTTCGCACCTCGGAACCTTTGATGTCGAAAACTATGGCGACTTGCTGTACCCGATTATCTTGAGCCATCTAGTAAAGAAAGATGCTTCTTTGAATGTTAACCACTATTCTCCGTTGCCCGTCAAAGCACCGCAGGAAGCTGGTTTCGAAACTAATGCCATAACAAGCCTGTTTGCTCCGGGCACGCGGGCGCACACGATCATCATCGGAGGCGGAGACATCCTGCGTGCTGATTGGAATACCTTCGCCAGTCACTACAGCACAAACTCACATTGTTCCTACAACAGCCTGCGACGTTCAATCGGGCCACTCAACGCCTTCAATTATCTGCTTCGGACGAAGATTCCTCGAGGAGCACCTGCCGCTTTCTTTGCTCGCCGGTTTAGAGGCCGCCGGCTAAACTACTCCTCGACCGGTCCTTTTCTCATCGATTCCGATAAGCTGCCACGAGGAAGCTTAATCTCTTATTTGTCGTGTGGCGTGCCGCATGAGTTCACTTCACTCGAGAGAGAAAGTGTCAAAAAAATCTTCAATCAAGCGTGCTTCATCTACCTGCGGGACGAACAGTCCGCGGATAAACTGAGGCGCGCCGGAGTTGAACGTGAGATACATGTTGCTCCCGACCTGGCCATCACCTTAAGCGATCAATTTGATAAGGAAACACAGATAAGGCGAGGACGAAAAATTCTTTCCGAGATCGGAATCAAAAGTGAGAGCTCAATCTTATGCTTCCAGTGCATGCCCTACCCGGGTTTCAACGAGGAAGAGATCGTTAGCGAATTGAAGCGTTACCACGAGAGAGCCAATAGCGCGGTGGTGCTTCTGCCAATCGGCTATTGCCACGGCGATGCTCAGTTCCTGCAAAGTCTCGCGCGGCGTTCCGGCGGCTGGCTGAAATATGCAAATGTCTATTCCATGGCCGACATATTGAGCGTCATCGTGGCGAGCGACATGTTTATCGGCACAAGTCTTCATGGGAACATCACGGCTGCATCGTACGGCATTCGGCATCTGCTTGGACCATTGCCAGTAGACAAAGCTGCCGGCTTCCTCGACGTCATGAATTTGCCGCCCGAACTAAAACTACGATCCTGGACGGAGATGAACGACAAAATCGATTTTGCAGTAGAATTACACCGCGAGTTCTTTTCCGAACGAGCAGCACTGGCCAAAAGAAAAGTTTACCGGGTAGTTAACGAACTGCTTCACAGCACGCTGAATTGATCGCTAAACAGAAGACTGTCCCTGCCCGAAAATGATTGATCTTACACGGCTGACGCCGCAGGC
>Ga0126315_10001016_pt1 | contig 10427 bp, 7 predicted proteins | sample Plot106_FD_92534 | JGI IMG/M metagenome (GOLD analysis project Ga0126315, IMG submission 92534) | Serpentine soil microbial communities from UC McLaughlin Reserve, CA, USA - Plot106 | ecosystem: Environmental > Terrestrial > Soil > Grasslands | place: USA: UC McLaughlin Reserve, Lake County...
AACGGAAAACCGTATTAAACGCTGAAACGCCCATCGCTACGGACGAAAAGAGAGAAGCCGCGGGGCCGTGAGGCAGACACCAACGACGAGGACGGCGCAGACGATCGCCGGGTAGGCGAACACCTCGACTGGCGCGGTCCCGGTCGTCAGGCCGAAGACGTATCTCAGGGCGTCGTTCGCGTAGGCGAAGGGGACGAAGTCCCTCATTGTCGCGAGGACGCCGGTCGGGTTCTGGTTGCGGAAGAAGCCGGAGACGTAGATCAGGGGGAACAGGATGGCCGTCGCGTACAGTAGCACGTCCGCCGGGGAGGAGGTGAAATTCGCGATAAAGACCCCGATGCAGTTCGCCGTCACGAGCGTCGCGAACACAGCGAAGGTCGCCGCGAGGAGCCAGACGAGGGAGACGGGGTGCAACAGGTAGACGATCAGGAGCGCCGGCAGGAGCTGGATGAAGTCCAGAACGGCGTTGACGGCGAGGATCTCGAAGACGATACGGTATGGCGAGAGCGGGGTGAGCGCGACGCGCGCCAGTATTCCGTCGTTCAGATCGGTCGTCAGGCTCTCCCCGGCCCCGAAGGTTCCGGCCATGATCGCCACGATGCCGACTACCGCCGCCGCGTACCTCGCCGGGATGTCGCTCGCGGCGACCGGGGCGATGATCGCCACCGGATAGACCATCTTGATGAGAAGCGCGAACCTCCTGGAGAAGAACAGCGCCACGTCCTTCTTCCAGTAAGCGTCCGGCGGGTCAAGCCTCATCTGTCCTCAACGCCTCCCCCGTGAGCTTCACGAAGACATCCTCCAGGTTCGGGCGCCGCACGGAGAGGTCCGTGATGTCCCCGCCCGCGCGCACCACAGCCCCGACCACGTCGGCGACGGCGCCCGGACGGTTCTCGCAGTGCACCACGAGGTTCCTGCCCTCCGGCACCACCCGCTCGACCCCGCTTATCTCGACGACCTCGCCGTACTCCACCGGGTTGCGGAGCGTCGCCACGATGCGTTTGACGCCCTCGAGGGAGGTGACGAGCTCCTCCGGCGTCCCTTCGGCGACGATCCGGCCTCGGTGCAAGAAGATCACCCTCTCGCATAAAGCCTCGACCTCGTCCACCTGGTTGCTCGCGAGCACGATCGCGGTACCCGCGTCGGAGAGCTCCCGGATCCTGCTCAGATAGGCGAGCTGCGAGGTGTAGTCGAGCCCGAGCGACGGCTCGTCCAGGAGGAGGAGCCCGGGCCCGTGCGCCACCGCCTCGATGAGCGCGAGCTTCTTGCCCATCCCATAGGAGTAAGTCTTCGCCTTGTCGTCCCGGTACTCCGCGAGGTCGAAGTAGTCGAAGAGCTCGGCCAGAGTACCCGTCGCCTTCTCCTCCTCCATCCCGTAGGCGCGGGCGAAGAAGTAGGCGTTCGCCCAGCCGGAGAGATCCCCGTAGTGCGTCGGACGGTCGACCATGAGCCCGATCCCGGCTCGCACCTCCCGCTTCTCCCCGATCCCATCCATCCCGCCGACGCGAAAAGAGCCGGAGTCCGGCTCCATGGCCGTCGAGAGTACGCGCAACAGCGTGCTCTTGCCGGAGCCGTTCGGACCGACGAGACCGAGGATCTCACCGGGACCGACCGCGAGGCTCACGCCTTCGATGCCGCGCCCGCTGCTCTCGTAACGGAGGGTGATGCCTGCTGCCTCTAGCGTCGCGGGTCTCTCCAAGCCTTCCTCTCCAGCGTCCGGTGTGACGGGCTTATTCTAGCGAGGCTGCAAGTGTGGACGCGATGTGGCGATCTCGGCGATCACCGCCCGGGGCACACGTGGCTTCTTCGAGCACTGTGGTCACAGCACGCCGGTTCATGTAAAGGAGGCTCCGATTCCGAAACGTGCACTGATGCGCGCAGGAGGGGGAGTAAAAATCGCCTACCAAGCCGGCGTGCATCGACGCCGTGTTCAACACCGCCAGCAACCTCGAGGAGGCGATCCGCCGCGGCGCCGACGAGCTGTGGGTCATCTGGACCACGAGCCAGCGCGGCGAGTGGTTCGACGGCTTCGTCGGCAACTTCTTTGGCATGTTTGAGGCGACCGCGAACGGCGGCTACAAACAGGTCTTGGCGCGCATACGGCGCAACAACGAAGCCATCTCGCGGGGCGCGAGCTAAAGGCAGAGGTACCGCTGCACTACCTCCTCAACTTTAGCAAGGATCGCGCCGCGGAGGCGGTGAACCGCGGGGTCGAAGCCGCGCGAGCGTGGTGCGACGCAAACGGGGTGAGTTATCACCGCACCGCTGACGGTTCTCTACGACACGCTTCGAGGGGAACCTACCCGTGGACCTCGTGGTAGCGCGGGTTGATCTCGGCGGCTTCTCGCAAAAACCGTTTGCCCTCGTCGGTCCGACCGGCGGCCAGGTGGATCATCGCGGCCTGGAAGAACAGTTTAGCGTCTCTCACGCCGGACGAGAGCGCCTTGTGCATCGCGTCGAGCGCTTCGGCGAATCTGCCGTCGCGGTACAAAGCCCAGGCCAGCGCGGCCTGGGTAGAGAAGTTCTGCCGTAGCTCGAGATCCTTGCGCGCCCACCTCACCGCCTCGCCGCCGTCCTCGCGCACGGCGGCATAGAAGTCAGCGAGGTGGTGCAGGTAATGTACATCGCCGCGCTGCACCGACTCGAGGTAAGCGGCGAGCGCCTTTTCGTGCCACGGCCGCGCCCGGGCGGGTTCGCCCATGGACACGTACAGGTCGCCGAGCGCCTGCTGGAATTCCGGCCTGGGAACGCGCACGATGACTCTCTCGTAGAGCGCGACCGCTTCGTCAAACTTCCCCTGCGCGCCGAGCAACTCGGCGATGTGTTGGTCAACGAGCCAGTAGCCAGAGTAAGCCTCATTGGCCCGCTCGTAATATGCCCACGCACTCTCGTAACGGCCGTGGGCCAGCTCCAGCAGTCCTCTCTGCAGTTCAACCCAGGCGTAGGACCTCATCTCCTTGGCCGTGATCTCGTCTTCGGCCTCGATGTACAGCCGCTCGGCGCCTTCGACTTCGCCCATCCTGGCCCTGAGATACGCCAGGCGAACGAGGTTGTCCCAAGTTCGGTTAGCTTTGATGACGGCTTCGTATCCTTTTCTTGCATCCTCGTATCTGCCTTCCTGCAGATCGAGGTCCGCGCTCAACGCTCTGGCTTGGGGGGAGTAGGCCAGTTTGGGGACCATTTCGAGGTCGTGTCTCGCGTCTACCAGCCGGTGAAGCTTGAAATCGAGATTGGCCTTGAGCAGGCAGAGGTCCGCCCAGGGCCCAATCTGCCGAATGGCGTCGTCGATCGCGCTTTCTACGGCTTCCAACTCGGCAAAGTTTCCGGTGAGCGAGGCGCGATGGTAGAGGCGGTAGGCGAACTTCGTCGCCTTTCCGGCGTCGATCGGGATGGTGAGCGCGCCGTCCTCGAGCTCGGAGATGTCCCTGTCGATCTGCTCCAGCTCAATTTCGTAGTCGGTCTGTCTCTTCTCGTGAGCCTGCCCTCTTACCACGGGTCCGCCAGATATGGGAAGTGGTCCAGGAACTCTTTGTCGTTCTTCAGTGGGTTGGGCGGCGTCTTCGGCACGATAGGTGCCTGGTCCCACAGGGACTGATCGCTCAAGGTTTCGACGTGGTATTTCTTGCCGTCGATCTCGGCTTCCATATCGAGAAACATCGAGAGGAACCTGGTAGCGACCTGATCTTCGAGCCGTCGCCCGAACGGCCACGTGCCCGTCGTGTCCATGTCGATGGCGCAGACGTTCGGGACGAAGATCTCGAAAGGTCGTCTGAGCGGGATGTCCAGACCCTTCTTGTTCCAGCTGTCATCGGGCATGTTCAGCTTCTGGAAGAGAGTTTTCTTGGCCCGTGGGAACGCTTCTATGGGTGTGGCATACGTCTTGTGGACTGAAACCGGCGAGTTGTCATGGTCGAATGAGGTGCGCAGACCCAGGGCGCTGATGGACGGTCCGAAGCCCCAGCCGAGATGAGCTAGCCGCTTGATGAAGTGCGGAGCGAGCCAGAAGTTGTTGGCGCCAAGTTGCCGGTTGTCCTCGCGCTCACTTAAACCGGCATCCGCGAACGGCTGGCCGTCCGTATCGACGAGCTTGTACTTTTTCATCTCCTCGTCGAGCTTGATAGCGTCGAGCAACGCCCACGGGTGCTCCAGCCAGAACAGGCGATCGGGGATCGTTTCGACCTTGGAGGCGGCTTTCAAGACCCAACTTTCGCCCCAGGTGCTGACGATCCTGTCGTCCGCGGGCGATTCGGTAATGAAGCTGAGCGGGATCTCGAAAATGAGGGCATTCACGTTCCGTCCCGCCTGCGCATCTTCTCCGCTATACACGAAGCGGAAGTTGCCGTTCTCGTCCTTCAGGAACCGGTCGCCCTTCCACGTCCAGGGGCCTGGCGGAAGATTTTTCTTGACTCCTCGCCCATGCTTCGGATTCTTGGGATCGAAATTGAAGAGATCGTTGCCCTCCAGTTCGAGGAGGGTCTTCGGGATCGGCAGCTCTCGCGCCTCCATCATCGTGTGAGGAACGTGATAGAACTGGGGCGCGTAATTGATGGAGCGGAAGAAGCCGGGCAGATCGTTGAAGAACGCGTCGTCCCGGCCACCCAGGAACGCCTTGATCGAATGTCCGTCGGGTGTCTCGAGGGTCAGGACCTCGTTGGTATCCACCACCGTCGAGAAGCTGCCACCTGGGAAATCCTTGAAGTCGACCCTCGCCCGATTGTCCTGATCGACGGTGACCCGGATCTCCGACGCGTGCAGCTCGACCAGGTACTTGTCCTTGACCGCATCGAAGTACCTGAGCAGCGTTTCCAGACTACGCTCGCCATCCGAGGTAAGGTCAACCCTCGGATGGGCGGCGATCTGAATCTTGTAGAGCATGTCGGTGTCGAAGACGCCGGTTTCCGGAACAGAAGCAAATGTCAGCGCGATGACGACCATTTCCCCGCCGGTCGTGTTATCGCTTGGAAACCCGAACAGATCATAAAGGTCGGCTGCGCTGACGTCGATGTCCGAGAAAATAGAGTTGACTGCGTTGGGATCGTTGTGGTCGGCCATGATCTTACCCCCATCAATAGTATGCTTAAGGCAAGCCCCCGTGACTCTATGAGGCCATTCCGGTACTTAACCGCTCGACTGTCCTCCTTCTGTTCGTACACAAGCAGGTCCATGTGAACAGACGGCGATGAATCGCGGATGAATCGAGCCTCCTCTCTGTACTACAAAACACGGCTAAAGAACTAAGGTATCGGCTTATCCAACAGTCTCTCACCGTGTTCTCTAGTCCCTGCGTCTATGCAGATGCCGTTGCAGTCACCCGATACGAGTCCGCTTCTCAGGCTGCCAAGGCACGTCCGGCCGAATACGCTTTGCATGGTGCTGCATACTGTGCCTTGAGTTTGATGGGGCGGTTCTCTCGCTATTGGCTCGATTCATCGGAAATTCATCGGCGGGTGCTACTTTGAAAGAGGTAACTTGCATGGCGCGCTGGCGTTCCTAAGACAAGGGGTGAGAGGAGAACATGGGAGGATTCAAACCCAGACCGAAGGTCGTGGTAGCTTTCGTTGCAGAGCCATCTGCGAGCGAGCACACCGGGTTGCACATACCTTCAGAGATACCCACCAGGCAGGATCTGGAGAGTAGTATCTCGAGGAGGCGTTCCCATGGAAACCTCTAAGATGGAGATTCGCAAGGAGGTTCGCTTCGCCGTCGTGATGTACGGCGGCGTGTCGCTGGCCATCTATATCAACGGCGTGGCCCAGGAGCTGCTCAAGATGGTGCGCGCAACCGCTGCGGACGCACAGGACGAAGGTCCGCTCATCTCGGACGAGGAGCTCCGCGGTACCGAGCGGGTGTATCGACAGCTGGGCCAGATTCTGGGGCGGGAGGGCGAAGAAGCACGGGAGCCGGTGGACCCCGATATCCCGGCCCCGATCCATACCCGCTTCACGGTCGATATCCTAGCCGGAACCTCAGCCGGAGGGATCAACGCCGTCTACCTCGCCAAAGCTCTGGCCAACGGCCAGACCATCGACCAACTCAAGCAGCTGTGGGTCGAAGAGGGCGATATCCTGAAGCTCGTCAACGACGCCAAGTCCGTGGAGCAACTCGACGGGCTGAAGGCGCAGAAGCCGCCCAAATCGTTGCTCAACAGCCAGCGTATGTATCGCAAGCTGCTCGACGCCCTCGACGGCATGGAGAAAGAAAGTCCGAGCACAAAGGAGTGCCGGTCGCCCTACGTCAGGGAGCTCGATCTGTTCGTCACGGCTACCGACTTCCGCGGCCTCCCGATACAGCTTCGACTCTCCGACGACGTGGTAGAAGAGCGCCGCCACCGCAACGTGTTCCACTTCCGGTACCCTGATGAGCACTCGGAGGAAGCCTGCAACGACTTCCACGCGGGCAACGACCCGTTACTGGCTTACGCCGCGCGGTGCACCTCGGCCTTTCCATTCGCCTTCGAGCCGATGAAGCTCAGCGACATAGGTTCAGTGCTCAAGACCATGACCGACCACCGCCGCCTCGGAGAGGTGGGGCTCGACCGCGACCGCTGGCAGAGGTTCTTCCCCGACTACCGGCAGCCCGCTGGAGATCCTGCGCACAGCCCAGAGACGTACAACTTCACCCGCCGCGCGTTCGTGGACGGCGGCTACCTGGACAACAAGCCGTTCGGCCACGCCATAGACACTCTCGCGATCCGTAACTCCGGGGTGCCGGTCGACCGAAAGCTGGTCTACATAGACCCCTCGCCCGAATTGTCGGCCCAATGGTCTCAAGACAGCGACGCCATAAACCCCGTAGAGAACGTCGCCGCCGCATTCTCCCTCGCGCGTTACGAGACCATCCGCGAGGATCTGCAGCGCGTTCGCACGCGCAACCGCCTGATCGAGCGGGTCGAATCCATAATCTCGGAGAGGGAGAGGGACGTACGAAACAAGAGGTGTTCCGGTGTGGACTCCGAACCGATCAGCCGCGAAGACTTCGGCAAAAGGGACCTGGCGATCATGATCGAGGCGGAGGGGGTTGCTTACGGAGCCTACCACCGGCTCAAGTTGGCGGCGTTGACGGACGAGATCGCCGGGCTCATCACCCGCGTCGCCGGCTTCGATGTCCAGTCGGACGAGTTCCAGGCGATCCGGTACCTCGTGCGGGCGTGGAGGGAAGAACGCTACATAGCCTACCGCGGCGATCAAGAAACGCCCGATAGCACGGAACAAGGCTCCGAGGAGAAGAAGACGCAGAACGAATTCCTCGTGCAATACGACCTCGCTTACCGCATCCGCCGGCTGGACTTCGTGCTGAACAGGATCGACCGGCTGTACGGCCTGGACCAGGAAGCAACCCGGATACTGAAGGACCTCGACGTGAAACACATGCCGAGAGAGGATACCGAGAAGCTGGAGTTCCGCGCCGAACTGAGGCGGCTGCGCTCAGGGATCGACAAGGTCCTGGCGAGATTGCGCAAGACCCGCGCAGAGTTGGAACTGCCAGGGACGATAAACCCGCTCCACGGAGCGGTTGCCGAAGTGGTCAGGGACACCGAGCTAACGGCGGAAAGCTTGTGCGGCGTTTTCGCACAGCCTACAGAAGAGCAACGCTCGAGTAAGGCAAGAGAGTTGTTGTTGGAGGGGTCGGCAGGGGTTGATGCCTTCCACGGGCTCGCCACCAAGCTGGAGACACGCATCCGCGATGCCACCGTCCCCGCCGCCGCCGCTTGCCACGAGATCCTGGACGGACGGGAAGGCGGCTACGGGGAAGCACCTTTTGCCGACGCTGCCGTCGAAGCCGTGCGCCACTACTACGAGTCCTACGATCACTACGACATGATCTCCTATCCGATACTGTACTCGACCGACGTGGGGGAGGAGATCGACGCCGTGGACGTTCTGCGCGTCAGCCCCGAAGACGCCCCTTCCCTGATCAACGAGCGAAACCAGAACGAGCGGCGCCGCAAGCTCGCGGGAACGACCCTAAGGAACTTTGGCGCCTTCCTCGACCGCGGGTGGCGGCGAAACGACATCCTGTGGGGCAGGCTCGATGGCGCGGAGCGGATCGTCGCCACACTCCTCCCCGGCGAGACGCACGAAGCGGAGAGGGAAACGCTAATTAGGAAGGCGCACCTCGCTATCCTCGAAGAAGAGTTCGTCAGCGAGGACCAGAATCGAGTTTTACAATTGATCACTGACGCGCTAGCGACAACGGGCTCGACCGACGGGAACGAGGCGGCTCTGCGCCGACTCGCGGAGGAAGAGCAGGGTTCCTCCATCAACTCGGCTTTGCAGGCAGCCTTACGCTCGCGCTTGAGCAAGGAAGATCTCCTTGCCTTCTTCCGCCAGAGCTACGAGGTGAACCGCAAGGCGGATCCGAAGACTACGCTCCGGGCGCTCTCCCGCTCCACACGGGTGGTGGGGGAGATGTTCCAGGATATCTCCGATGGTTACCGGGAGGTGGGAAGCAGGCCAGCTGCCTGGCTCGCCCGCTTCGGACGGTTGTTCTGGGGATTTGTCGAGGTCGCCGTACCGCGGAACCTGCCAGGTGAGATCTTCCGCTACTGGCTCATTCTCCTGTACTTCTTTGAGGCGCTCTTGATCGTCGCGGGCACCATCTTCGTGAAGCCAGAGGTCCAGCTGCTCGGCTTCATCACCCTCGGTGTCACAGCCGCCATCCACACCGGCATCCTGTTGCTGAGCGACTACATGCTGGGTAGGAGAACGTGGCTGAGGATACTGGTCGCTGCCTTGGTGCTCGTGTTGCTGTTCCTAGCACTGGTCGGGGCTGACACGCTCTTCGATCTGCGAACGAGGTTGTTTGGTCCATTGTTAGACGGGTAACAGCTTGCGTTTCCTCAGGACGCCGGCTTGGGACTTCTCCTTCCTACCGCCTCACGCACCGATTCACACTAACAGTCGGCGATGGATCTTCTTGATGATAGAACGAGTGAGTGGGAGCTTTGGTGGAGGCCGGGAGCAAAGCGACTACCTCCGAGCGTAGATCTGCGCTCATATGGAGTGTGGATCGTAGAAAAAGGTTGGGATTCACCGCCGATTCATTCGAGATTCATCGTCGTAGGGCACGCTGTATGCGAGCAGTGAGGCAGAAGTAGAAGGACCCGGAGACGGAGTATCGAGAGGAGCTGGGGTGAGCAACTTCATCATAAGGCAGGAAGGCCCTTCGTCGGTGGTAGCGGACAACCTCTGGGAGATACGCCCCAGCTTGGGCTCGTTACTTGTCGGCGCGCTCGCAATGGTTGCCATAGGACGCTACCTGGGAAGGCGCCAGCCGGGCGCAGGGGCAAGAACGCCGCAGGGCTGGCCGGTCAACTTCGCCCACAGAGGAGGAGCCAAGATCGCCCCCGAGAACACTCTCGAGGGCTTCCGCGAGGGCCTGCGGGTGGGTGCCGGTGTCCTGGAGCTCGATGTCCACGCGGTCGCCGATGGGACTGTGGTCGTGCACCACGACGAGACGGTAGACCGGACCACGGACGGGAGTGGGGCCATCCGCGAGATGACGCTCGCGGATGTCAAGCGGCTCGACGCTGGATACCGGTTCACCCCCGACGGCGGCAGGACATACCCTTACCGGGGGGAAGGAGTGAGGATCCCGACTATGGAGGAGGTCTACCGGGAGTTTACCGACGTCCCGATCAACGTCGAGATAAAGGGGGAGCGGCCGAGCATCGAGGAGGCGGTTTGGCGCATCATCGAGGGCGCCGGGGCCGAGGAGCGCACGCTCGTGGTCTCCGAGGACTCGGGTACCATCCGTCGCTTCCGCGAGGCGTCCGGCGGAAGTGTGGCTACCGCCTCTTCGAGTGCGGAGTTGATCCGGAGGGCGCACGAGCGGGGGCTGCGGGTGGACGTCTGGACCATCGACCACGAGCCCGACATGCGACGGCTGCTCGGCTTCGGGGTCGACGGCATCATGACCGACCGGCCCGACATCTTGGCCAGAGTGCTCCGAGGTGAGTGAGGCGGATGGCAGCCGCCATCTGCGCAAGGTTGCCACCGTCAGTGAAGGCACCGCTGGCGACACAGCGGTTTATGGACGATTCGTCCTGAATTCATTCGGGATTCATCGGTTCTGGTTATATTCGAAGCTCGGATACCTGGAGGCGATAGACAGGGAGGGATTCATGAGAGAAAGTCTACAGTCAGGATAGAAGGAAAACCTGGTAATGCGCTTGGGACCAGGATCGGCTCAATCCACTACCAAGAAGGAGGATCAGCATGTCCGGGAAATTTGATCGCGCGCACGACTATGCGCGCATCACGCTCGCGGGAATCAGGCTGTTCAACGGCGTCGCGGCCCTGTTCGTGCCCGCGACGCTGGCCCGCCGGCTGGGGGTCGATCCGGATGCCAACCCCGCCGCGATCTACGCGCTCCGGCTGTTCGGCGTCCGCACCGTCCTCATCGGCGCCCAGTTGCTGCTGCGAGAC
>Ga0126315_10001018_pt1 | contig 10422 bp, 8 predicted proteins | sample Plot106_FD_92534 | JGI IMG/M metagenome (GOLD analysis project Ga0126315, IMG submission 92534) | Serpentine soil microbial communities from UC McLaughlin Reserve, CA, USA - Plot106 | ecosystem: Environmental > Terrestrial > Soil > Grasslands | place: USA: UC McLaughlin Reserve, Lake County...
GCTCCGGAACGTGGCGATGCCGCTGGGAGGGTTGGGGACGGGGCAGATAGCCCTGGGAGGGGACGGCGGCTTACGGCAGTGGCAGATGGTCAATCAGATAAATCATCGAGGCTTCATCCCCAACAGCTTCTTCGCCATCCGGGTGTCGTCGGTCGAGCCACCACTGGACTTGCTGAAGATACTTCTTTCGCGCGAGAGGATGGAGTTACCCGAGGATCATACACCTCTGGTGAACGATGACTACATACCCGAGGATCAGCGTGCGCTGGTAGAGAGGTTTCCCAGTGTAGCGCGCACTACCTTTACCGGCATCTATCCGTTCGCGCGGGTGGTATACGAGGATTCCGAACTTCCCGTGGAGGTGGAACTGGAAGCTCACTCTCCGTTCATTCCGCTAGACGCCAGAGCGAGCGGACTCCCAGCCATCGTGCTCAACTTCCGGATAAGGAATCGGTGGACGCACGAGGTCAGTGGTTGCCTAGGTGCCGCTCTCCAGAACGCCGTTGGATGGGATGGCATCACTCCTGTTTCTGGAAACCGGTGTCCGCTCTATGGTGGGAATACAAACCGACTATACCGTCGACATGATTACACCTCCATCGTGATGGAGAACCCGTCGCTGCCGGAAGATCATCCGGGAGCAGGCCAGATGGTGCTCGCTGCTCTCAGGCCGGAGGCAAGCGCTCATGAGCGGTGGTCGACCCCAGAACAATTCGTGCGCTTCCTGGAAGGGTTCGTCTTGGACCCGCACCCAGCCGAAGGGGACAAACTAGCAGAGAGAAACCGCTTTAACCGGCCGCTCCTCCCTGTCGGGCCCAGTCCAGCTGGAGAAACCTGGAATGGTGGTCTCCTGTCACCGTACCGTCTTAGCCCTGGCGAAGCAACCGCCGCCACCTTCATCATCGGTTGGTATTTCCCCAACCGGTACGTGAACTTCGACCAGTTCGGCCCTCGAAGGCACTATGGCAAGAGCCGTTTCTGGGTGGGTAATGCCTACGCCGCACGTTTCGCCGACGCGACGGAAGTGGTGGAGCATCTGGTTGAGAACGGGCGGTGGTTGGAAGACAAGTCCCGTGAGTGGGCGGAAGGTTTCAACAACAGCACGTTGCTCTCGTGGATGGCCGAAGCGCTCGCGGCGCAGGGTTCCCTCATGCGCAGTCCGACCTGTTTCTGGGCCGAAGACGGCAAGTTCTACGGGTTTGAGGGTTCGCTAGGAGCCTCCACCGGCATGTCGCTCGGCACGTATGGCGGGTCGTGTCCCCTCAACTGCACCCACGTATGGAACTACGAGCAGGCGCTCTCCAGACTCTTCCCCGAACTAGAGCAGACGATGCGGGAGACTGATCTCGAACACGTCCAGGCTCCGGAGGGCTACATTCCTCACCGTACGGTGTTGCCGCTTTATCTGCCCCAGTTCTGGGACGAACCCATCGGTGGCCCGACCAACCCTGCCCTCGATGGGATGCTCGGAACCGTGCTCAAGGTTTACAGGGAAGCTCGTCAGGGAGCCGGCCATGGGTGGCTCGACCGGCTTTGGCCACGGGTGACGAAGCTTATAGACTACATCATAGATCGGTGGGATTCGGACGGGGTCTTGCAGGGTGAGCAACCCAACACCTACGACATCTCCTTCTACGGGCCTAACATGTATATAGGCGGGCTGTGGCTAGCAGCACTTCGGGCCGCGGAGGAGATGGCGAAGTTGCAGGGCGAAGCACGCTTAGCGCAAGAATTGCGCGAGTTGTTCGAGCAAGGGAGCAAGCGTTACGACGAGCTGTTATGGAATGGCGAGTATTACATCCAGCTGCCAGACTCAGACGCGCCTCCCGAGAACCAGTTCGGAGACGGATGCTTAGCGGACCAGCTGTTTGGCCAGTGGTGGGCTCACCTGTTGGAGTTGGGTTACATACTCCCTGAAGAACACGTCAAGACTACGCTGCGATCCGTGGTGACGTACAATTTCCGGGAGGGGTTCCGCGGATTCGAGCACGGCTACCGGGTCTTTGCGGACCGCGACGACTCAGGTCTTTTGGTGTGCACTTGGCCCCATGGCGGCCGCCCGGACGTTCCGATGCGCTACTGCGACGAGGTATGGACTGGGATGGAGTACCAGGTCGGAGCCCACTGCATTATGGAGGGCATGGTGGACGAAGGTTTACAAATCCTCGTCGCACTGCGTGATCGCTATTCCGGAGCGCGGCGTAACCCGTACAACGAGATAGAGTGTGGTGACCATTACGCCCGAGCGATGGCTGGGTGGTCGGTGCTAGAGGCGATGAGCGGCTTTCGATACAACGCTTTGGAAGACGTATTGTCCTTCGCGCCTGCTGGCGCCCCCGAAGAATTTCGAGCTCCTTTTGTGGCTGGATCTGGCTGGGGTACTTTCGAATACAAAAAGAACTCAGAGCAAGTAAATGCGGTTCTTTCCTGCGCCTTTGGAAGGGTGCGCATCCGAAAGTTATCCGTGGCTGGCATACACGCTGGAGAGATCAGCGTAGCCCTGGACGGCCAGAGCGTACCGTTACAGGTTTCGCGTGAAGAGAAAATATCGACAATCACATTTCAGGAGCCGATCCTGTTGAATGATGGTCAGAGACTAGATGCCTTTGGCGCACAGCGGATCCCAAGGTAGCTGATACCTGGCGAGAGTGCTTCGCCTTCTCCTTTTTCCCGTCTTTTGCAGGGAGTATATAGCAGCCAGACCTGGATTCTAACCAGGACCAACTGACCCAGCGTTGGTGAGTATGTTCGCCGAGTGCCTTGAACATAGATATACAGCGGTGTTCGTTAGTATTGAGCCTCCAGACGGGCTGTGTGGGCTCTGAACGCTACCTCGGGTGCTCGCACACCTCTCGGACACCTCCGAAACAGCGTGTCCAGAGGGTCGGCTCAACCTTCATGAACACCGCTATAAGCCGAATCCGCGATATAGCCTATCGTGCATGTTCACCGATGTTCGTACGGGTTGTCGTCAAATTGTCGTCAATTATCGTCAGCGCGTCGGGCGCGATGGGCTTGGCGCCGGGGTTTGATCTCCCTCTCATAGTAGTGTCTGTTGGCACATTCCTTTGAGCAGTACTCCTTGTCATTGCGTGTGCGGTACTTTCCGCGAGCGCCTTTCTTGTTTTCCGTCGGCGGCTGCGGCCCTTCGATGCTGACGACGTTGGAGCATCCCGGTCTCCTGCAGCGCCACGGTTGGTGCCTAGTTAGTAGCCAATGCGCTTGCAACCAGATCGCCCCAAGCAAGTTGATGATGCCGTAGCCCTCAACGTGGGTACTGTCCGTCCCCTCGGTGTCGTCCGTCCGTTGGTAGTTTTCCGGATAACAGTAAGCTCGCATCCGTTCTTTAACGGTGTCCGCTACCCAGCCCAGGGCCCACTTGCGAGCCTCAGCGGGGTCCCTGCTAAGTATACGCCTCAGCGCGGGTTGCCGTACAAAGCGGAGGATAGCCTCCACGTCCGGGCCGCCCCGCGCTGTGGCGGCCTCGTAGAGCTTCAGCGCGGTGTTCGCCGTCCACGCCTCGGATGCGAACGCCACGACGGTGTCGCCCTTCCCGCCGCGCGGATTGGCCCACAAATCATGATTATCAGGCAGCTTGATAAGGCTCAAGCCCAACACGCCGTAGTCCTCCGCCCACTCCTTCGCCACCCTAGCATTCTTGTCGGTGTCTAACCCCTTGCCGCCCAAGCGGGTGAGTACCATGTAAGGCTCCTGCGGACCTGGATCTTCATCCGAGCCACCGTCCTTGGGCACTCGGCGGAACCCGTACGGCTCCTCCAGCTCAGGATTCTTATCCAGGCCACCGTCATCGGCGAGACGGGCGAAACGCAGGAACAGATCAGAATGTTTCAACAACGGCTGGTATTCCCACTCCTCGGGCTCCACACGCGCTGCGGTCGCGATCTGAGGGGGGGCCTGGATGTAGCGACCTTGTGGTCCGTCGTGATATTCGTAGATTTCGCAGACTACCCAGCTACCGGGCCGCAAGGCTTTTTCAGTCTCTTTACTGAAGAGGTCTGCCATTATCTCGGGCTTTAGCCTCATATCTACCGCCTTTTAGTCGCCTAGTGTCAGCTGCTTTTATTTGAATGTAGCAGACCGCAGTGTACAGTCAACGACGTAGATAACGCAAGCAAACAGGAGGTGTACGTGGAGAACGCAACGGTAGAGCGCGACGAGCTCCTGACCCTTAAGGAAATGAGGGAGCTGCTCAAGTGCTCCAGGACCAAGTGCTGGGAGCTAGTGGCCAGCGGCGAGATCCGGGCGGTGCGTATAGGCCGCAGCGTCAGGGTCAGCCGCCGAAGCCTTGAGGAGTACCTAGAAGGACACGCCTACACGGAAGCGAAGTAAGGAGATTCAGGCGAGGAAACGCCGAGGCGTTGGTCTCGCCACTTAACGGGGCCCACAGAGCTCTCAAGATCCCCAAACGAGGAGAGGAGGTCAACATGGACCTGAGAGGCAGAACGACCATAGAGACACCGCCAAACGGAACACCAACCATCGGTAAGGAGGACAACGGGATGGCGAAACTCACCACCCAAGGATACGAGCTCCTGCCTCAAGACCGCTACGTGCTGGAAGTAGTTGAGGCAGAACCGGTAAACGAGTACGGCCCGCAACTCAGGCTCAGGCTGCGCGTCGCCGAAGGAGAGCTTGAGGGCTTCGAGTTCGTGGACTACCCGAACCGGGGCTGCGAGGACGGGGTTAAGGTTGGCACGAAGGCCTGGGACATCTTCGAGGCGTGCCTGAACACACGCCTGGCTCCGGACAAGGAGCTAGATACCGAGGACCTTGTGGGCAAGAGATTCCACGCGATGGTCTCGGTGAAGAAGACGGGCAAGGGCAACCGCACCGAGCACGGCACTATTGGACCTTACCGCCCGAAGAAGGCAGAGCCAAAAGACGTGCCGAAGGCCGAAGAGCCTGAAGTTGACGAGGGCGACTTCAGGAATCTGCCGCTCTAGAAGACAACATGGTGGGGAGCGCTTCTCGTGCTCCCCGCCCAGCTCAAGGACATCAACATCATGTTAGCAGAGACACAGAACATACGAGACCTCAAGCAGTGGGTGTGCTGGCGCTCCGAGGAACGCGACGGCAAGCCGACCAAGGTCCCCTACTCCCCACTCACGCCAAGGAAGGCCAGCAGTACGGACCCGGACACCTGGGGCAGCTATGCGGAGGCAGTGGCGGCGCGTAAGGAACACGGCCACAACGGCATCGGCTTCGTATTTACAAAGGATGACCCCTTTTGCGGTGTGGACCTGGACAGCTGCCGCGATCCGAAGACCGGAGATATAGAGCCGTGGGCGCAAGAGATAATCGATGAACTCGACTCCTATACCGAAATCTCTCCGAGTGGGACCGGCATTCATATCCTCGTAAGGGCCGCCTTGCCGGAGGGACGCAACCGCAAGGAGCGCTTTGAGATGTACGATCGCGGCCGCTACTTCACCATGACCGGCCGCCATCTCGCGGGCACGCCGCGCACTATTCAGGACCGCCAGGAGCAGATCCTCGCCCTCAGGGACCGCGTGTTCGGAGAACAGATAAAACACGACGACCACAAGAGACCATATCAGGAAGTCCGCACCAGACTCTCTGAGGAAGAGATCATTACGAGAGCTGCTGCCGCCGATAACGGAGGAAAGTTCCGGCGGCTCTGGGTCGGCGACACCACAGGCTACACGAGCGAAAGCGAGGCTGACCTCGCCCTGTGCTCCATCCTCGCCTTCTGGGTCGGTCCGGATGAGGAGTGCATCGACCGGCTCTTCAGGCAGTCTGCCCTGTGCCGCGAGAAGTGGACCCGGCGGGCAGATTACCGTGAGAGGACCATCAGGCAAGCCCTGAAACAGGCCGAGTTCTGGCGTGGAGGCAAGGTCAGGACCTACGTGCTCAAGAGGGAGGTGATCTCCGTTGGGTGAACCTTCCCTGGAATACGAGCTGCGGGACGACGGCGTGCTCTACGTGCTTGGCGACGGGGTGAGGCTGAAGGCGCAGGGCAAGAGCCCAAGCCGCACCAAGGTATCTATGCAACGAAACAACATCATCGTCCCGCCCGAGACCGGGGACCTGGGCACCTCCACATTTCGCACGAGGCTGGTGAACCTGGCGCGCGAGCGCTTCGGTGAGGTCAACGGCTTGGCCGACGAGCTCGGGCTCATCGCCGCCGCCTTCGAAAGCCACCTGAAGGAGCGGGAGGAAGCGGCAGCCCAGGACGACGAGCAAACCAACGACCCGGCTCTGGTTGGCACTCCCTATCGCGTCGTGGACGGCAGGCTCGTACGTCTGAGGAACACCCGAGAGGGTGAGATACCACAGCGCTTGACGAACTTCACCGCCCGGGTTGAGGAGGAGATCGTCCGGGACGACGGCGCCGACGTGAAGCGCATCTACGTACTGAAGGGCAAGGCCCAAGAGAAAGAGCTGCCGTCGGCCCAGGTGCCTGCTGCGCAGTTCGCCTCCATGAACTGGGTCTCCGATGCCTGGGGGCTTTCAGCGCGCATCACTGCGGGACAGGGAGCAAAGGACTACACACGGGAAGCCATAGAGCTTCTCTCAGGCGATGCCCCGACCCGACGCCTGTATGCGCACACCGGCTGGCGCACACTTCCGGGCGGTGAGCGGGTCTACCTGCACGCCGGAGGAGCGATCGGGGCCGAGGGCATCGAGGTCGATCTGGAGCCCGGGCTCGAGCGCTACGCTCTGCCCGCACCCGGCACACCTGAGGAGCTCGCCGAAGCGGTGAGGTGGAGCCTGGTTCTGCTCGATCTCGCTTCGGAGCGCATTACCGCGCCGCTCCTGGGAGCCATGTACCTGGCCCCGCTCTCGGAGATCGTGGTGCCGGACTTCGTGCTGTGGTTGTGGGGTCTCACGGGAAGCTTCAAGAGCACCCTGGCTGCCCTGGGCCTCTCGCACTTCGGCGCGTTCTCGGAGACTGCTTTGCCGCTCAGCTTCGAGAGCACCGCCAACGCCCTCGAGCGCTCCCTGTTCCTGCTCAAGGACACCGTGGCCGTGGTTGACGACTGGCGCCCGGCGGTGAGCCGCTCGGACGCCTCGGAGATGGACAAGAAGGCACAGCGGCTCCGCAGGGCTGCCGGCAACCGGCAGGGCCGCGGCAGGATGACCTCGGACACGACGCTCAGGCGTTCGTATCCGCCCCGAGGGCTGGTCGTCGCCACCGCCGAAGCTCTGCCTGAAGGCCCGGTCTTCGAAAGCGCCGCTGCTCGCGCCCTCTCGATCAACGTTGTTCGCGAGGAGGTGAACCTGCAGGCTCTCTCGGAGCTGCAACGTAACAAAGACGCGCTCCCAAAGGCGATGGCCGGTTACATGGCTTGGATAGCTGCACGCTACGATGACCTCGCTCGTAGACTGCCGGCCCACCGTGACGGGCTGCGGGAGGCATTCCGGTCCGAGCTCGCGGACGCCCACCCGCGCACGCCGGACACGCTGGCTGCCCTGATCGTCGGCCTGGAGTTGCTGCGGGCCTACGCGCTGAGCGTGGGGGCGCTGGACCAAAGTTCCGCAGAAGAGTTCCTGGCACGCTCAACCACCGGGGTACTGTGGACCGCCAAGGCCCACGCCGAAGTCACGCGCGGTGGCGATCCGGCTACCCGGTTCATGGAGCTGCTGCGCAGCCTGTTCGCGGCAGACAAGGCATACGCGAAGGACCGGGAGATCGGCAAGCACCCGCATGCGTGGGAGGAGCTGGGCTGGGAGGAGAACGACGACTCATCCGGAGACGCGTACCGGCCAAAGCGCGGCGCGGAGTTCGTGGGCTGGGCTGACGATACGTACCTCTACCTGGATCGGGAGACGGCCTACGCCGCCGTCGCGGGCTTTGCCCATCGCGGCGGGATCCCGTTTGGGATCAAACCCAGGGTGCTATGGGGAGCTTTGAAGCGAGCCGGGATTAGCCTCACAGATTCCGAGCGCACCGACACCACAGCCCGCGCTGAAGGAAAAGCAAAGAGAGTCATCCAGATCCCCCGTGCAATGATCTGCGGGGAGGGCGAATCCTGATGGCTACCAGATCCACGGTCACCGGCGTAACCGCTGTAACCACTAATCGACTCATACCCCTTCCGGGTTGCGCAAAGAATATCCGTGGTCGCCGCCACCATTTTTGCGCAATCCGTTCGGGGGGTATTGCCAAAACCGGTTACAGCGGTGACCGTGGTTACGCTCGTCAGACGCTCAAGCAGCGTTCGGAGGGGGGTGCGTAGTTAATGCCACAATGCGCTGGTATCAAGCGGAATGGACAGCGGTGTACTACCACAGTCGAGCCACCGCAGAGCTATTGCTGGTGGCATGATCCGGCCAGCGCCCAGGAGCGCCGCAGGGCTGCCGCCAAGGGAGGCAGAGCTAAGGCCAACCCCGTGGTCAAGGAGTTGCACAAGCTGCTCGAAAGCCTCACTGACCAGGTCATAAAGGGCGAACTGTCTACGGCTGTTGGTGCGGTGGCCAGCCAGCTCATAAACACCCGAATCAGGCTGCTGGAGTACGAGCGGCGCCTGCGTGAGATGGAGGACCTTGAAGAGCGCCTGGAGGCCTTGGAGCAAGTCGAGATGGGACGTCCGGGCCGGGGATGGAGGTGAGGTGCTTGTGAAGGGGATAAGAAGCCGCTTGAAGCGCCTTGAGGACAGAAGGCCTGAGCATTACGAAGAGCGATGCCGGGGGTGTGGCCAGCCAGCACGCAGCTTCTTCGAGGAGCACAGAGACGGCCAAGTGATCTTCGTGGGGTGCAAGCCGTGCCCGCTTTGTAGCGAGTTGCAAGCGTACCGCACAGATCAGCTCATCCGGTCGGGCGTGATCTGCGTCGACGAAAGCTCAGGTCGCCACTGCCGTTTCTGCTCAGGGGAGGTGGATTCCTGGTCTGTGGGACAGAAGCAAGAGAGCAACGGAAAAGACGACTGAGGCACAGCAGGCCACCGTGGAGGAAGCCACCCGCATGATGGAAGGGATTGGCAGAGAGGAGGGTTATAAGGCCGGGATGCTGCCGTTAGGTTTCGGAGGTGGAGAAGCAGCGTACCGCCCGGGTGTTCATCTCGATATTCTTAGCTGTGCTGCTCAGGCCGCATTAGAGCAAAGACAACCTAGCAAGACGGAGGTGTGTACGTTGACGGAGATCGAGAAGAAACTGGACACCCTGGCAGAGGAGATAAACGCAGAGCACCGCGCTTTTGAGGTGACGTTCAGGAAAACGCTGGAGCACGCCATCCGGGCGGGCGAGCTGCTTACCCACGCTAAGGCTGAGTGCCCGCACGGTACATGGCTGCTGTGGCTTGAGGAGAACTTCGAGGGTAAGCTCCGCACCGCGCAGGTGTACATGCAGCTCTATAACAAGCGGGATGAGGTACGGGCAAAAACGCAGGACTCTGCGCATTTGAGCGTGAGCGGGGCGCTTAAGGAAATCGCGGCCCCTTCCTCTGGCGGACCCTTCTACGATGTGCTCGGGTTTTTTGAGGGTGAGGGGCGACGGCTGGCGGGTACCACCGCGCCGGAGCGGGAGCCGGATCCCTCAGAAGGGCTAGCGAAGCTCTACCACTACGAGGAGCGGGCAGCTAAAGCTCTCCGGCAGGGGGGCGAGGAGTACATGGAACTCGCGGAGACTATCCGCGCTATCCATGAGGGACACGACTACGGTAAAGCAGCCGGTTGGTTACGGGAAGCTCTAATAGCGATGGGCTCTAACGGCTCCTACGGCCACGAATACAGGATGGCGCTGAGGGAGGCTCGCGAGAGCCTCTTTGACGCTGTGGTTGATTTCGGCCTCAAGCAGCGCATAGAGGAGCTACTGGACCAGGGGACCGTTACCGTCGATCTGACAGATCAGGAGCGTACCCTGCTTGCGGCGCTTGACCCCGAGGCGCTGACAGCCGTAGAAGAGGCTTGGGAAGCGGATAAGGACTACGAACTTGCCCTCCGCAAGATGGAGACGTTCACCCGCCCGATTGACGTACCTCCGAGTAGGGAACGTGGCGGCTTCGATGACTTCTTGACCGATGAGCAGATGCGCACCACGTTTGACCAGCTTAGGGCTTCGGGCGAACTCGCGGGGGTGATGGGGCAGTAAGCCTCTATTCACCCACCTTCGGAGAACACGTATTCTCGGAACTTCGCCTGTACGGGGTTCTGAGAAGTTCACCAGTAAGGAGTTCTAAGAAGTCCGCATAGCCCCGATCCAAAGCCCTTAAGGCGATCCTGCGGGCACGCCCGAGGTCCCGCCCGCACCGTTGATCAGCGCTCTGAAGCCGGTCGATACGTCGCGATGATGACGCCGGTACCCGTGGTCACCGAGTCGACCAGAGTGAGTTTCGTGAGCGGGCTGCCATCGGGGAACAGGCGGCGTCCTTTGCCGAGCACCAGCGGGTGGATCTGCAGTACATACTCGTCGATCAGATCGCGCCGCATCAGCGACTGGAC
>Ga0126315_10001019_pt1 | contig 10421 bp, 12 predicted proteins | sample Plot106_FD_92534 | JGI IMG/M metagenome (GOLD analysis project Ga0126315, IMG submission 92534) | Serpentine soil microbial communities from UC McLaughlin Reserve, CA, USA - Plot106 | ecosystem: Environmental > Terrestrial > Soil > Grasslands | place: USA: UC McLaughlin Reserve, Lake County...
AGAAGCATATCCAAATTAAAAGTAGAACTTTTACAATACAAAAATGGCTACTAGAATTATCAGGCTATATCGTTGGATTATATATATAAGTAGTCCTCACTTTATCAAAGAGTTCAAATCTATTGATTCCTTTCTTTATATTTTTTAATATTCTTCAGAAATAATATGATGACAATTTCAAATAAGTTGCCATATCAATAAATACTAGTTTACAGATCCCAATTACATATCATGCTCGAAGCCCTCCGCGTTACGTCTACGTATAAGTTTATTAGTATAATAATAAACTTGGAAAAATTATATTTTATATTATAATCTTTACAAACCTGTGTTTAGATCCCTTTTTTCTAGTTTATTAATAATTAAACTAATGCCAACTCTATAATATAAGGGACGCTTTACTCTTTTAACAACTTACTAATAGTTTACTTGATAACTATCTTGTTACTTACTACTTTAAATAATTACCTTATGTTATCTAATAACTATAAGTGAGTTTAAGATGGATGAAAATAAACTAGAAGGAAAAATTGCAGTTATTACTGGAGGATCCAGTGGTATTGGTTTAGCTACTGCAAAGGGGTTTGTAGCAGAAGGCGCATATGTTTTCATAACAGGTCGTCGTCGAAGTGAACTTGATGCAGCAGTATCGGAGATCGGTAAAAATGTTATCGGTATTCAGAGTGATGTCTCAAATCTTGCAGATCTTGACAAGTTATATAATACTGTGAAAGAGCAGAAAGGCCATATTGATATTCTATTTGCAAATGCAGGTATTGGAGAATTTGCTCCATTAGGAGAAATTTCTGAAGAACACTTTGACAAAATATTTGGTATTAATGTAAAGGGACTCCTCTTTACTGTGCAAAAAGCACTTCCGCTGTTTCAGGATGGTAGCTCGATCATTTTGAATGCTTCTATCGCTGCATCCAAAGGAATAGAGGCATTTAGTGTTTATAATGCGACCAAGGCTGTAGTTCGTTCGTTTGCGCGGACTTGGACAGTTGATTTGAGACACAGAAAAATCCGTGTAAATGCTGTAAGTCCTGGACCAATAGATACACCTGCCGTTGAAGGCTTGGTTCAGAATAAAGAACAGGTCGAAGAATTAAAGAAGAACTTTATAACTGCTGTGCCCATGGGAAGGATAGGCAGTCCTGATGAAGTAGCAAAAGTTGTCTCATTTCTTGCATCAGATGAAAGCAGTTATATCACTGGTATTGACCTATCCGTTGATGGAGGTATGGCCCAGATCTAACCAGAATTTTTTATATTATCATACTACCATTTCAATGGATTCTAAATCTAATAGTAAGTAAAAGATTTATGTATCTAATACTGGTAAATTATGTTTCCAAAATACAATCATCTTGTAACAAAAAAAAAAATTTAAACTAAATTTATTTCACCAAAAAAAAAGTTATGGTCATGCTACCATTGCTATTCTTTAGTAGTTTTAAATATTTTTTCTAATTCAGTATAGAACTCTTTATTTGCAGAAGATTTTGAGAGAGCTCCTTGCCATTGTTTTGCTATTGTCTTAATAGTTAGGTCTACTGCCTTGTCAATTGTACTTCCCCATTCTCTTTCAATCTGCTTTTTCAATTTTTCCACATGTACTTCTGTAAGCGCCTTAAAGAAGGATCTTTCCAAAAGTGATTTTGCTCCAGCAATAGGGTCATCACTACTACAGCATGGACTATTTGTTTTATTTGTAGTTGTTTGGCAACAACAAGAACATTCATTTGCAACATTACTATTGTCTGAATTTTTTTGTATTTCTACACATTCACAATTTGATTCACATTGATTTTCTACCATATACATATTACCTTGTGTTATCTACTATCGTAAGGTAAGTATATAAATTAGTAAGTGAAACTCTAGTTAGTAAGTGAAAGGTAGGTAAGTTGAGTGAACAACAAAAAAACTGCTAAATATGAACCACAATAATAAGATAACCTAAACAAATCTATAATATTAAAAAAAGTTATTTGAAAAACTCTAATATTTGTTTTATTAGATAATTTGGTCTTTCTTCCGGAATGAAATGTCCTGTATTTGGTAACGTTATTCCTGTAACATTATTTGCAACTTTTTGAAATGAAGTTGTAGTCAAGTTACCTAATCCTGCTTCTCCACCTATAGTCAATATTGGCATATCTAGTAGTTTCTCTTTGGCATATTCTTTATTTTGTTCTGCATCTTCAAATATTGCTCTATAGTATTCAAAACCAGCACGCAATGCACCAGGTTTTGAGTATTGTTTAATGTACTCTTCTCTAGCTTCTGATGTTATTGCAGATTGATTATAAGTCCAGTCATAAAACCAATTAAGATATGTGTCTTCTTTTCCTTCAATCAATTTCTCTGGTAAATCCCTTACTGCATGAAATGAGAGATGCCATAATCCATTTGGTGAAAAGTTTGCTGCTTCTTCTAATCCAAACCCAGGCAAAATGATATCAAGTATAACCATTTTATTTACACCTTGGGGATGTGCAGCTGCATAAGAAGATGCTACTGCTGCTCCCCAATCATGAGCTACAAGATAGATTTTACTGTAACCAAGTTTCTTTACTAGTTGATAAATATCTTCTGCAATGGTTTTCTTGTCATATCCTGTTTGTGGTCTTTCTGAATCTCCTAGACCTCTTAAATCTGGAGCTATTACTGTATAGTTGTTAGCTATTAATTTGGGAATAATGTCTCGCCATTCATACCATGTTTGTGGAAAACCATGCAGTAAAACTATTGGGTCTACTTCACCTTTGCCACCCATTATATAATGAAGTTGAACTCCATTAACATTGGTTTTATAATGAGTATAGTTTATTTTTTTCTCACTATTATCACCAATAACATTTTGAGCAGCAGTAGCCGAAGATATAACTCCTAAAAAAACTACAGAACAACAAATGATGAATGTTAGAAAAATATTATAATATGTATAATTTATCAATATCAAGTTCTCCTTCAGTTAAAGATCGTTTACACAACTACAATTCTTCCAATTTTGAGAGGCCTGTAATTTATATTCATATAGCTTTTCATTTTTACATCATCATCTATATTTCTATCACTTATACAAAGCCTAGATCATTCACACGACGGAAATCCCCATAAATGACCATGGATTCAGGTGTAATGAGATTCAGAAACTGTCGATAACCTTGTTCACAATTTTTATCATTTTTCATTTTTTCCATGACTTTATCTTTATGTTTCTTGTCTCTATATGATAATAATTCTACCCATACTTCTTCCTCATTTGGATTAGCAGAGACAGTGTGGGATATGTTGGTAAATCCTTCCATGTTATCTGTTCTACTGAGCTGAAAGATTTCCCATTGTAGAATCCCATATTTTTTAAAAATATCATTAAATTGTTTACAGAATAATATCATGGCGTCATGATTCTTTTTTGGTACTCGGAAATGTATCATCTCGATTTGGTTCCCGATTTCTTTTCCTTCATCCTTTTCTGTTATGTTTAATTTCTCCATGACCAATAGTATACAAAGTATAGTTTTTAAATATGTAAGGGAGTAAAAGTATAGTTAGTTAGTTAGTTAGTTGCAATTCATCAAAGAAGACCAAAAAGAGGAAGTACATCACAGTTATGAATTAAGAGATCTAGCTATTGTATAAGAACTAGCTATAATTATATAAACTCCTTATTTATTCATAGAAAAATAATATTGTCACCACAATTTACAATTATAGATGCTCCTTCAATTCTGGGATTACGGCCAACTGGAGTAGAACTTCTACCAGATGCACTGAAGGCAGCAGGCCTGATTGAAAAATTGCGTGCTGATTACGCAGGGAGAGTTTCTTCTCCTTTGTCTTATAATTCAGATCGGGACAAAGTAACACTTTTACTAAATCCTAACTCTATCAAAAAATTTTCAATACAACTAGCAGACATGGTCTCTTCTGTTATTCGTAGCAGACGATATCCAATAGTCTTAGGAGGTGACTGTAGTATCCTGATTGGAAATCTTCTAGCTCTAAGACGTTTGGGAAGATATGGACTATTCTTTATAGACGGTCATGCTGATTTTTATCAGCCAGAAGCTTCTTTAACAGGAGAGGTTGCTGATATGAATCTTGCAATTGTATCTGGTCGAGGTCCAGGCATTTTGACTAATATCGATAATCTTAAACCACTTGTCCGTGATGAAGACATAATTCTATTTGGATACCGTGATAGAGAACAAGCAGCAAGTTTTGGAAGTCAAGATATTAGATATACTAGCATTAATTCATTTGATCTTGCATATGTAAAGCAAAGAGGAATTAGAACTACTGTATCAGAGGCTATCAAGAATATTTTGAATGATGAACTTTGTGGATTTTGGATTCATCTCGATGCTGATGTATTAGATGATGCAATCATGCCAGCAGTAGATTATCGTCTAAATGGTGGTTTAAGTTTCTATGAGCTCAGCGAGCTTTTGAAAATCATAGTTGCCACAGGTCGCAGTATTGGAATGGATATTACTATATTCAATCCAAATCTTGATCTTGATGGCTTCATAGCTCGCAGATTCGTATCTGCTGTAGTTAAAGGTATATCATCATAAATAATATTTTTATAAAAATAGGTTGTCAATTCTTTCAATGACTACACTTCTAGCTGCAATGCAAAACTCTGTCCTGGTTCTTGAATCTTCAAAGACCGGATGGAGGACTCACGAGAATTTAAGAGGAACTCATCCACAAGATATAGCATTTGATCATAGGATTCCAAATAGAGCATATTGTGGAACATTTGGAGAGGGTTTGTGGAAAACTGATGATAATGGACTGACTTGGAATAGTATTGGAAAGAATGAAATCTCTAATGCTAACATAATGTCAGTTTCAGTTACTCCATTAAAAGAAGGAAATGATAGAGGTAGTAGTAAGGTATACGTTGGAACCGAACCAAGTACATTATGTGTATCAAGTGACGGAGGCGAATCATGGGAAATAATGAGAGAATTGAACAAGTTAGAATCTTCTAAAACATGGAGCTTTCCTCCTAGACCCTGGACTCATCATATTTGTTGGATTGAGCCAGATGTAAATAATTCTGATTATATTTTTGTTGCCATAGAAGCAGGAGCTCTAGTTCATAGTTGTGATGGTGGGAGAACTTGGATAGACCGAGTGAAGCAAGGTCCATACGATACTCACACTTTGGCTACTCACAAGAACGCGCCCAAACGACTATATTCTGCTGCAGGTGACGGCTATTTTGAAAGTTTTGACTATGGAGAATCCTGGAACAGTCCAACCGAAGGACTCAGACATCATTATCTCGATGGCCTTGCTGTAGACTCAACTAATCCCCAAAATGTGATTGTATCAGCTTCACTATCTGCACAACAAGCACATTCTATTGAGAATGCAGAGTCATTTATATATAGAAAACCGGTAGATGGCGAAAAGTGGAAGATTGTTTCAAAAGGTCTTCCTGAACCCAAAGGAACAATAATTACAATCTTTGTTTCAAATCCTTTTAACAGTGGAGAATTTTTTGCTCTCAACAACCGTGGAATATTTAGCTCTATTGATTCTGGCACTTCTTGGACATCGCTTGGTATTACTTGGCCCAAAGAATATCTTTTACAACATCCTTGGGCACTCAGTGTAGCAAATTAATATAGTTAAAGATACTAAAAAAATTAGTAGCTAAATTTATTGTAGACTACACAAATGGTTTTCAAAGCATTTAACATTTTTTGGTAAAGATATAGTCCAAACTAAAAGCCAAATCATATACAACCATAGGATAAATTTAGAATTTACCTTTTATTAGTGGCTTTAGATTTAGAAAATACATTTACAAGCCAGTAATGTTTTCAACTAATATTACCATTTCACTATATATTCTACAAGTCCTTGAGTATATTCCGGTAATTGGCAATTACAAACTAACATCGTATTTTCAAACAATTTGGCAGTAAGATGAAGAAAGCCTAAGTATTTTAATATTAAGAAAATAGAGTAGTAATGGAAATCTGTATTCGTCCACTTACAGATAGTGATCTTCAACAGGCTGATCATATATTTCGACTTGCTTTTGGAACTTTTCTAGGCCTTTCAGACCCTATGACTTATGCTGAAGATGCAGATTATATCAAGAGTCGTTTTCATGCAAATCCATCTGGCGCATATGCGGCTGAAGTTAATGGAAAGCTTGTGGGATCTAATATTACAACTAACTGGGGTAGTGTTGGATTCTTTGGACCTCTAACCATACATCCAGAATATTGGAAGCAGGGGATAGCTCAAAAATTACTCGAAACAACTATGAAACTATTTGATAAATGGAATACTAAATATGCAGGACTGTTTACATATGCAAACAGTCTAAAACATATAGATTTATACCAAAAATTTAATTTTTGGCCATATTTCCTTACAGTAATTATGTCCAAGGATGTAATACATAATTATAATAATAAATCTAGTTTAAAATGGTCCAAATTCTCTAAATTATTTGATAAGAAAAAGATAGGCGATATTGAACAATATCAACAAGAACAGCTCAAATTTCTAAATGTCTGTCGCAGATTAACTAATACTATCTATAATGGATTAGATTTGAGCATTGAAATTCTTTCTGCTTACAAACAAGAACTTGGGGATACGGTATTATTGTGGCAAAACCATGACGATAATGATAATAGTATTAACATAACACCCATAGGTCTAGCAGTATGTCATGTTGGTCCTGGATCGGAAGCTGGCAGCAATAAATGCTATGTCAAATTTGGTGCAGTTAAACCAGGACCTAATGCTGAAAATTATTTTGAGAGATTGCTGGAGGCATGTGAAGCCTTTGCAGCAGAAAAAGAAATGACACATCTTATAGCTGGAATTAATACATCGCGTTACAATGCCTACCGCAAAATGTTGTTGAAAGGTTTTCGTTCTTATATGACAGGGATTATTATGCTAAGAAATAATAAATCAGGTTACAATAGACCAGATGTGTATGTTATAGATGATTGGCAATAAGAAAGATTTGTTGTATAATTTTGTAATTTTTTCAGTATACTGATGCATTAGTAATAATAATAAGAGAACATCTAATTGACCATACTTGCTAAAAGATTCGCTATGTCTTGGGTAAGTAAATAAAGTCAACAACTAACGATATTTAAGAATTAAACCTTAAATCGACGTCAGAAGATTTCTTATGATATTGTCTTATAGGCCTATTGTATACTATATAAGATAATGCTTATAGAGAATACCAAAAGAGAATACCTGAAGAACTATAATTAATGACAAAAAAGAGACTGCAGCTTTTTATGGATAGTAAATATATAACATAATAATGCAATGTTTATACTTTAAGATAATATTAGATCCATTAGAATTAATTTGGTTACCAGCAAAAAAACTCTTCTTCGCACTATCCGAATTACAAAAGAATTAGAAGATTTACTTCAAAGAGATGCTAAACTCAATAGAATTAGCGTTAATGCCCTAATATCTTCTATTATGACAAAATATGCAGAATGGGACAGATTTAGAGAACGATATGCCACCATTAGTCTTAGTCCAAGGGGGTTATGCGCTTTTCTTGAATCAGTAGATGATGAAAAAATTGAGATCATTTCGAGAGAGTTAGGAGCCACTCTAACTAGGGAGTTCATATTATTTGTATTTAAGAAAATTAATTTGGAAACATATCTTTCATATCTATCATTATTATGTAGATACGGAGGATTTGCACATCTTGAAATTGAAAATGAAGGTAGCGACTATACAATTACTCTACTACACACTATGGAAAATAAGTGGTCAAACTATCTGATGAATGTAATTGATGAGATCATGAAAAATGATCTAAGCATAGTACCACGATTTGATGTTACAAAAAATGCAGCGGTAGTAAGATTTCAGAAACCATAAAACAATAATTGGTTTCTGCCTTTTAACCCCCTCAAATTAAATTGCCATTTTAAGAAAGATTTGATATTTGGTTGGATTTTTCTTCTGTTCTATGATCTCACACAAAGTAATGTCTATTTCGAATAACAGGTCCTTTGAGAACTATAATAACATTAGTGGTAGTAATAGCAGATATAGTATTCATCATGCTATCTTGTAGTACAATGTACCCTTCCAAAATTAATATCATATCCTTATTGATTAACCTATGAAAACTCTAATTGTAAGATATATTCCAAGATATGAACAATCCAATACCAAAAAGTTGTTAGATGCATTCATAGAGGAAATCAGTAATTCGGATGTTGAGGAACTAGATCTTTTAGATGATGTCCCAGATATGCTACTTGATAAAAACTTGTTAGCTTATATCAACAGAAATTTTCTAGGATTAAAATTGTTACCAAATGAAGAGAAGCTTTTGTCCAAAATGGATAGAATGGCCGCTCAATTAAAATCTGCTGATATCATAGTAATAGCGTTTCCAATGTATAATTTTTCAATGCCAGCTATTGTAAAGGCATGGTTTGATTCTGTGATGCAAAAGGGAGTTACATTTGGAACTGAAATTGATGGCCAAATTGCTACATCAAATGCTGGAAAAAAAGCTCTGACTTTGATATCAAGTGGAGGTGTTTACAGTAACAGATCATATCCAAATAAAGAACATGCACTATCACTATCAAATCTTGAATTTCAATATATGGGTTATTCCGATGTAAGAGGAATTCTTGCTGAAGGAATGGAGATGAGTGAAGAGATCAAGCAAACCAATTTGAATAAATCAATCTATCAGGTTCAAGAAATAGCAAAAGAATGGTATAGAAAAGAAGGGTATGAGAATTTAATGTGTATTAACCATAACAATAGGAAATCAAAACTTGATAAAACGAGATAATATTTTTATGGTGAAACTTATTGAAATCCATAGAAAAGGAAAAGGAAACTCATTGAAATTTTCAAAGAAATATTATTCATTATTATTTGGTGGCATAATGGGTTTGATAATGTCTTTGCTTACATCTTTAGCTGTTGCTATTATAAATATAGGAATTGTTCCAAATTTCATCCAAACATGGTTCAGCATATTTTTTACCACATTTGCAATTGGCTTTCCTATCACTATAGCTGCAACTCCCTTTGTAAAGATTATTGTAGAGAGGATTACATAGTCTATTAGAAATTATTAGCAATTATTGTAATAAGTTACTAAAAATATAATAACAAGTTACCGATCCCAATTACATGTCATGCTCGAAGCCCTCAGACTCCATTTTACATTTCTTGATATTTTTAAATATTATGTTATGATAAATATTCACAGACATGTCCGAAAATGAAGAGACATCATCTTCTGAAAGAGTAAAAGAAGACGAATTTATTTTAAAAAAGGCAAATCAAGCAAATATCAAAGAAGAAGAGGAAGAGAAAGGCACAACCGTTAAAGTAGATGTAAAAGAAGATGCCACTTCTGAAGATTAAAATGATATCTTATATATAGATAGAAGTAAAAATATAGAATAAATAAAAATTTTTTTTAAACCGTATTGTTTTATAGAATTAGTGTTTTTAATAATAATTCTTTAAATTTAAGAAATTACTTTAAATTAAAAATTATTATATCAAAATTAGACAAAGTGTTTAAAAAATAATAAATAGAAATTTTATCGATACTATTCTTGATCATTAGATCATATATGTGACGCCAGACTACCAGTCATAGCCTGAGTCTATTATAGTATCATTATAGTCCGATCACGATCAAATGATGCTTATTAGTTCAGGTTATGACAATAATTATTTTATTATCTAAAATATAATATGAATTATAATAATATTAGTAAAATATTTCTGAACTACAAAATTGTGTCAAAAACAGTATAATTTCACTAGGCAACTGATTGACATGAGATTATCCTAATATTACTTATTTCTTATTACATTATCAATGAATAAAATGAAATCAGTCTTTAAACCAATAGTTGTTGTAGTGGTATTTGTTTTTTCTATGATAGCTTTAACTCCAGTTTATGGGCAAGAAACAACAACAAACAGTATAACAGATTTAATAAAAAATACAGCAGAAAAAATAAAAAATATGGCATCAGAAGTTGCAAATAATTCTACGGGCATAATAAGTCCTAGTGAGGCAAAAAATATTATTAATCAGCTAGGAGAAGCAGCTAAAAAAACAGCATTATCTGGAACTGATGTACTATCTAATTTCAGTGGCGAAATTAGAGAAGGTCTAAATTAGAATTAAGACTTATGTTACTATGTTACCTAATCCTGTTATAATGAGAAATCGAAGCCCTCTGAGCCTATTTATCATTATTTAATACCAAAGTTAGCCAATATATTGATGTTATATTGTTACAAAAAAAGGAAAATTAGGGCACAGAAAGAATTTTAGTTTATTTTCTTATGTGATTCGATAGGAACAGTTCCATACTTGTATGTAATCT
>Ga0126315_10001020_pt1 | contig 10420 bp, 6 predicted proteins | sample Plot106_FD_92534 | JGI IMG/M metagenome (GOLD analysis project Ga0126315, IMG submission 92534) | Serpentine soil microbial communities from UC McLaughlin Reserve, CA, USA - Plot106 | ecosystem: Environmental > Terrestrial > Soil > Grasslands | place: USA: UC McLaughlin Reserve, Lake County...
CACCCGCTCTGGAGTAATGGTTAGCAGCTCGAACCCCATTTTGCTGTTGAGCGCGCCACTCATCTCGGCATATTCGACAGGGATGTCTGGCCAGTCCTCGGTCGAAGTCACGGGCTTAGATTAGACGCCGCCTACGTCAGTGCGCGCGGCTAGAGTCGGCATGTGCCGACCAGAATTCAGGTTGCAACGGCGTCCGTCAGCCAGTTGCCCGAGCGACCGAAGCTGATGCTGATAGACGGCCACTCGATTGCATACCGGGCCTTTTTCGCCCTTCCAGTAGAGAACTTCTCGACCCAGACAGGCCAGCACACCAATGGCGTCTTCGGGTTCACCTCGATGCTGATCAACGTGCTGCGCGACGAGCAGCCAACCCATCTGGCTGTCGCCTTCGACGTCTCGCGGCATACGTTTCGCTCCGAGATCTACACCGAGTACAAGGCCAATCGCACGACGACGCCGGATGAGTTCCGAGGTCAGCTGGACCTGGTGAAGGAAGTACTCAACGCTCTCAACATCCCATATGTGGAAAAGGAAGGGTACGAGGCGGACGATGTCATCGGCACGCTCGCCACCCGCGCCGAAGCGGCGGGTTATGACGTGTTGATCTGCACCGGCGACCGCGACATATTCCAGCTGGTCAGTGAGAACGTGACCGTGCTATATCCGCGAAAGGGTGTATCCGATCTGGCGCGGATGACGCCCAAGGCCGTGGAGGAACGCTACTTTGCAGCCCCGACTCGATATCCCGAACTGGCGGCGCTCGTGGGCGAGTCCAGCGACAATCTCCCGGGCGTTCCCGGTGTTGGACCGAAGACCGCCGCAAAATGGCTGGAGATGTACGGCGGCCTGGAGAATCTTGCCGCGCATGCAAGCGAGCTCAAGGGAAAGGCTGCAGAGGAGTTCCAGAAGCGGGTCGACGACGTACTGCGCAATCGTCAAGTCAACGCGCTGGTTTGTGATCTTGACCTGCCGGTCAGTCTCGACGATCTGATGCGCCGTCCTTGGAACCGTGAGGCGACCCACCAGTTATTCGATGGCCTGGAATTCCGGGTGTTGCGTGACCGGCTGCTCGAGGCACTGCCGAACCAGGATGAGGTCGTACCTGAAGGCGGATTCGATCTCGAGGCTGCACGACTTGAGCCCGGCGAGCTTGGAAACTGGCTTGCCCAGCATGCAGCTGGCGATCGCACCGGCGTCGACATCATCGGGCATTGGGGCTCAGGAACCGGCGACGTCACAGCTCTCTCCCTCGCCGCCGCCGACGGGGCCGCAGCGTACGTGGTGGTGTCAGACCTCGGCCCTGATGATGAGAACGCGCTCGCAAACTGGCTCCCAGATCCTGAGCGCCACAAGGCGATGCACGACGCCAAAGGCCCATTGCTGGCTATCTGGTCCCGGGGCTGGGACCTCGCCGGCCTGACTTCTGATACCCAGTTAGCCGCCTACCTGATCACTCCTGATCAGCGGACGTTTGATCTGGCCGATCTCACTATCCGCCACCTCAAGCGGGAGCTGCGGGTTGAGGGCGCGCCGGATCTGAGTGACTCTGATCAGCTGGCACTGGACTTCGGTGATGACGACTCAGGTGCCAAGGTGGCGGCCGAAGCTTCCATGGTTCGCGCTCGGGCCGTCATCGATCTGGCCGACTCGCTGGACTCAGAGATTGAGCAACGCAACGGTACGAGCCTGCTCTATGGCGTAGAACTACCGCTGCTCCGCACATTGGCGCGCATGGAGCAAACCGGTGTGGCGGTAGACATCGAGCATCTGGAGGCGCTGGAGGCCGGATTTGCTGCGACGGTCAACCGTGCCGCCAGCGACGCCTACGAGGTGCTGGGCAAGCAGATCAACCTCGGCTCACCCAAGCAGCTCCAGGTAGTGCTGTTCGATGAGCTCGGCATGCCCAAGACCCGACGCACTCGCACCGGCTATACCACCGACGCCGAGGCATTGCAGCAGCTCTATATCAAGACTGAGCATCCGTTCCTGGCGCATCTGCTGGTGCATCGAGACGCGATCCGGCTCAAGCAAACCGTTGAGGGTTTGCTGAAGGCGGTGGCCGACGACGGCCGGATCCATACGACGTACGCGCAAACCATTGCCTCAACCGGACGCCTCTCCAGCACCGACCCCAACCTGCAGAACATCCCGATCCGCACTGAGGAGGGCCGCCGGATCCGGCAGGCGTTTGTAGTTGGCGAGGGCTACGACGCGTTGATGTCGGCTGACTATTCCCAGATCGAAATGCGCATCATGGCGCACGTCAGTCAGGACGAGAGCCTCATCGAGGCCTTCAAGTCAGGGATGGACTTCCATACCGTGACAGCGTCACGCGTCTTCGGCGTCGAGCCGGCGCAGATCACACCGGCCGAGCGGGCCAAGATCAAGGCGATGAACTATGGCCTGGCGTACGGCTTGAGCGCCTACGGACTCAGCCAGCAACTCAACATCGAGGTCTCTGAAGCGAAGGCCTTAATGGATGAGTACTTCGAGCGGTTCGGTGGCGTGCGGACCTATCTGCATTCCTTGGTAGCCGATGCCCGGCGTACCGAATACACCGAGACCATCCTTGGTCGCCGGCGCTACCTGCCTGACTTGATGAGTGACAATCGGCAACGCCGGGAGATGGCCGAACGTATGGCTCTCAATGCGCCCATCCAGGGCTCAGCGGCCGACATCATCAAGGTCGCCATGCTGGATGTTGAGAAGGCGCTCGATGATGCGGGCATGCGCAGCCGGATGTTGCTCCAGGTACACGACGAACTGGTCTTCGAGATCGGGCCAAGAGAGCGCGAGCCGCTGGAGGAGCTCGTACGCACCAAGATGGGCAATGCCGTTGCGCTCGATGTGCCGCTCGATGTGTCGGTGGGTGTCGGGCGGTCCTGGCACGATGCCGCGCACTGATCACGATTTCGCTTCTGACGGCGCCATTGTTTGACCCTTTTGGGGCACGGCGCTAACCTGAACCGTCGCTGTGACCTGCGCGACTTCGGACGGAGTAGGTCACGCTCGTACGGGTCGGATTGTCGTCAGCTGCTGGTTGAACCTCTTCGTTTGTACGGATCGGGTCACAGCCACGCCCAGAACAACATCAATTATCCCCGGAGCCCTACTACATGACGTCCTCCCTTGAGGCACCACCCCAGGTCGCCGTCGACGACCTCGGTTCACCCGAAGCCTTCCTCGAGGCAATCGACAAGACCATCAAGTACTTCAATGACGGCGACATCGTCACCGGCACCGTTGTCAAAGTGGACCGGGACGAGGTCCTTCTTGATATCGGCTACAAAACTGAAGGGGTCATCCCCTCCAAAGAACTTTCGATCAAGCACGACGTCGACCCGTTCGAGGTAGTCAGCGTCGGCGACCAGGTGGAAGCTCTCGTCCAGCAGAAAGAGGACAAGGAAGGTCGCCTCATCCTGTCCAAGAAACGCGCCCAGTATGAGCGCGCCTGGGGCACGATCGAGAAGGTCAAGGAAGAAGACGGTGTCGTGACCGGCCAGGTCATCGAGGTCGTCAAGGGCGGTCTGATCATCGACATCGGTCTTCGTGGCTTTCTGCCGGCCTCGCTTGTTGAGATGCGGCGGGTCCGTGATCTTCAGCCCTACGTCGGCATGGAGCTCGAGGCCAAGATCATCGAGCTGGACAAGAACCGGAACAACGTCGTGCTGTCCCGCCGTGCCTGGCTGGAGCAGACCCAGTCCGAGGTTCGCCAGAATTTCCTGACCCAGTTGCAAAAGGGGCAGATCCGGCGCGGTGTGGTGTCTTCTATCGTCAACTTCGGCGCCTTTGTCGATCTTGGCGGGGTCGACGGCCTGGTGCACGTTTCAGAGCTGTCCTGGAAGCACATCGACCATCCCTCCGAAGTGGTCGAGGTTGGCCAGGAGGTCACTGTCGAGGTGCTCGACGTTGATATGGACCGCGAGCGTGTCTCGTTGTCTCTCAAGGCCACCCAGGAAGACCCCTGGCAGGCATTCGCGCGGACCCATCAAATTGGGCAGATCGTGCCCGGTCGGGTCACCAAGCTCGTCCCATTCGGCGCGTTCGTACGCGTGGAGGAGGGGATCGAAGGCCTGGTGCACGTATCCGAGCTGGCCGAGCGACATGTGGAGATTCCGGAGCAAGTGGTCCAGGTCAACGACGATGTCATGGTCAAGATCATCGACATCGACCTGGAGCGCCGCCGGATCTCGCTGTCGCTGAAGCAGGCGAACGAGGGCGTCGACGCGACCGCCGATGACTTCGACCCGACGCTTTACGGCATGGCCGCCTCGTACGACGACCAGGGCAACTACCTGTATCCGGAAGGCTTTGACCCCGAGACGGGTGAGTGGCTGGAAGGCTATGAGGAGCAGCGGGCGGCCTGGGAGCAGCAGTACGCCGAAGCGCATGCGCGCTGGGAGGCGCACAAGAGGCAGGTCGAGGATGCCGATGGTGCGGCCGCGCCGTCGTCATCGAGCTATTCCTCCGATGCCACGCCTTCCCCAACTCCAGGCGCCTCAGAGGGCTCGTTGGCGTCCGATGAGGCCTTGCAGGCGCTACGTCAGAAGCTCACCGGCGGCAGCTGATCGCTGGCGCACAGCATCCTCCTCGGATCGCCAATCCGAGCTGAGGTGCGGCTCGCTCTGCCCGCGTTTTCCCACAAGGCCACATATGAAGCCGTATGTCAGCAATGCAAGGCTCATTCGCGGCCTTGTGCGGAGAAATGGTCACGCGCTAGGGCGTAGCCCGAGCCTGAAGAGGGACTGGACATGGTACGCGTCGGCCTGACCGGCGGCATCGCGTCTGGAAAAAGTCTGGTGGCCGCTGAGTTGGCGGCGCGCGGTGCAATCATCATCGACGCCGACGTCCTGGCTCGTGAGGTCGTCGAACCTGGCACGCCGGGGCTGGCCGCGATCATCGAACGATTCGGCCCGCAGGTTCTTACCGACGGCCGGCTCGATCGCGCACACCTTGCCGAGATCGTCTTTGCCGACCCGGCGGCGCGCCGAGATCTCGAGCGGATTGTCCATCCGGCGGTCCGGGCGCGAGCCGCCGAGTTGGAGCGGGCCGCGGGTTCTGCCGCCGTTGTTGTCCATGTCATTCCATTGCTGGTCGAGACTGGCCAGCAGGGGGACTTCGACCTTGTGGTCACCATCGACGTTGATCATGAAACGCAAATCCAGAGAATGATGGCCCGTAACGGCTTCAGCCGCGCGGAGGCGGAGGCCAGGATTGCCGCCCAGGCTGCCAGAGAAGATCGCAAGGCCGCCGCTGATGTGGTCCTGGACAACAGCGCAAACGTGGCCCAACTGAAGGATCAGATCGATGCGCTCTGGGCCGTTCTCACTTCGACCGGTGCCCGGCAATGACATACTCGCAGTGCTCGGGGTCGTGGGGTCAGGTCCTTGAGCCGAGGGACATGTCGACGGCAGGTCTACTCGTCAGCTGGAGGGTTCAAGGAGGTCAACGTTGGAATGCCCACGGTGTCGGGCTGAGCTTCCCGAAGTCGTGCACTTCTGCCACGTGTGCGGTCAGGATCAGCGCTCGGCGGACTTCACCCGAAGAAGGTCCTTCGCCGCAAGGCCCGACGAGCCGGTCGCCTCGTTTGCCCTGATCTCCTCGATCATGCCGCGCGGCGCCGGCCAGCGTCCGCAGACTTATCGGATTGCGCTCACAGTTGCCCTCGTCGTGGCGCTGATCGCGGCAATCTTCGGGGCGATGCCAATCGCGGTGCTGGTGGCCGCCTTCGCCGTACCGGTCGTCTACATCGTCTACATCTACGACGTGAATTTGTGGGAGGACGAGCCGGTTCTCGTCACGGGGCTGGCCTTCTTGCTGACCGGCGCACTCACCATCGGATTCACGGTCCTTTGGACCTATCTCCGAGGGCCGGTGCCATACGGCACTACCACGTACGAAGGGTCGCTGAGTGCCGCCCCGACAGTAGGCACGTTTCTGCTGGTGGCGGTAGTAGTACCGATCGTCGGTGAGGTGATCCGCCAGATAGGCCCCGTCGTACTTGCCATGCGCCCAGAGTTCGACGACTTGATGGACGGTCTCACCTTCGGCGTTATCAGTGGAGTCTCATACGCCTGCTTCGACACTTTGACTCGTCACTGGGATCTGCTGACTGGCGGGTTGCAGGCTCAAGATCCCGGCCTGTGGGTCTCCCTGATCTTCCTGGAAGGCTTCGTCAAGCCGCTGATCATCGGGACCGCGAGTGGGATTGCTGTTGCCGAGTTCTCCGGCCTGGGCCGCGGCTATGACGGCTTTACGCTGCGCTATTTTCGCGGAGTCGGCGAGGCCATCTTGGCCAACGCCGCATACCAGGCCGGCACATATCTGTTCTCCTTCGTCGGTGACGCGACGCTCGGGGTGATCTTGAGCATTCTCTGGGGCCTGATCATCTTGGCGATCTTGATCTTGCGGGTTCGCAATGTGCTGCATACCGGTCTCATGGAGGCTGCATTGGAGCGGTCGGCGCGAGCTGGAATCGGCGCGACCGGCGATCTTCAGCTCTGCGCGCAATGCGAGATGCCGCTGCTCGAGCACGCTGCCTTCTGCAACGCCTGCGGCACCGCCGTACGGGTGCAGCCCAAGGCGGCAAAGCCGACGGTTGGAGCAGTTCTGCGGACTGCGGGGCCGGACGAATCGATCATTCCGGGCTTCGACACCCCGATCGCAGGTGAGCAGGCGCTGCCTACTGATCATGAAACTCCGCCCTCCTCCAGCGAGACGACCGTCCATGAAGAGAGCGCGAAGGCCGACGAGGCACGAGACCGGTTCTACGACGAGGAGGAGGGCCGGCCGTGACGCAGGATTCGGGGCAGTGGGGTCAACAAGGCGGCTACCCACCTCAAGGGCCTGGCGGATATCCGCCGCAGCCTCAGCAGCCGGGCGGCTACCCACCGCAACAGCCAGGCGGCTATCCACCTCAGCAGCCGGGCGGCTACCCACCTCAGCAACCGGGCTATCCGCCGCAAGGAGGGTATCCTCCGCAACCGCCTCCCGGGGGATATCCGCCTCAGCAACCAGGAGGCTTTGGGCCTCCGGGGCCCGGCGGAGTCCCTCCTGGTGGTCCCGCTGCACCGCGCAAGAAGAGCCCGGTGATGATCATCGCGATCGTGGCCGCGGCGATCGTGCTCTTGGCTGCGGTTGGCGGCATCATCATGGTGCTGACGCGTGGGGGCAACAGCCAGCCGGATGTCTCGATTACTCCGAGCCAGCCGGTGCCGCCGACCGAGGAGCCAACCCCCGAGCCTACGGGCCAGCCAACACCTCAGCCACAGCCGTCATCGACGGAAACATCGAGACCGCCGACTGGTGGGGCTGTCGATCTTGGTAACGGGATTGAGCTGGTACCGGCTGCCGGTTGGCAGGTCAAGAAGACCGGCAAGAACGTGGCTCAACTGTCCAACGGCAAGAGCGTATTTCTCGGGCAATCGCTGCAGATCTCGCAGTCCACTAATCCGGGCCAGTTGTGCGATGCATGGCACCGCAAGATCGCTGAGGGCACGACGAACGGCAAATTCCAGGATCCGAAGGACGCGGACGTTGGCACCACCAGGCTCAAAGCTGCAACCTGTGTTGGGCAGGTAACCGTCAGCGGTGGCCAAGGTTCGACAAAGCTGTTCTTGTTCTCCCTTGCTTCGGTCCGGCAGAGCGATGGGGTGACGGTCATCGGTACCACGTACTTCACAGACGACGCCGACACCGATCAGCTCGACAAGGATTTCACGTCGATGATCAACTCCATGCTGGGGAGCCAGGCCGCCGGGGGCTGAGTGGTTGTGTCATAAGTCGCACGTAGGCTCGCGCCATGCGTCCGATTGAAGACCTTCAGCGGGCAGTCGCTCCCTTCAAGGTGGAGAGCGACTTTTCGCCGTCCGGGGACCAACCTCAGGCAATCGACGAACTCGAGGAGCGGATGACTCGGGGCGAGCAGAACGTCGTTTTGCTGGGTGCGACGGGCACCGGTAAGACGGCCACCATCGCCTGGGTCGCCGAGCGGCTGCAGCGACCAGTTTTGGTTATGCAGCCGAATAAGACGCTGGCAGCCCAGTTCGCTAACGAGCTCCGACAGTTCTTTCCGCGCAATGCGGTCGAGTACTTCGTGTCGTACTACGACTACTACCAACCCGAGGCGTACGTGCCCCAGACCGACACCTACATCGAGAAGGACTCCTCTCTCAACGAGGAGGTCGAGCGGCTGCGACACTCGGCAACCAACTCTCTGCTTACTCGTCGCGACGTGATTGTCGTGGCGACGGTGTCGGCCATTTATGGCCTCGGCACGCCGCAGGAGTACGTCGGCCGGATGATCAAGCTCCAGGTTGGCCAGGAAATCGAGAGGGATGCCGTGCTGCGCCGCCTGGTAGGCATCCAGTACGCGCGTAACGATCTGTCCGGCAGCCGCGGCACGTTTCGGGTGCGGGGGGACACCCTTGAGGTGTTCCCGATGTATGAGGAGCTGGCCGTTCGGGTCGAGTTCTTCGGCGATGAGGTCGAGAAGCTGAGCACGCTGCATCCGGTCACCGGCGAAGTGATCACCGAAGATCGTGAGATTTATCTGTTTCCCGCTAGCCACTACGTTGCTGGGCCGGAGCGGATGGAACGGGCCATTGCGGGGATTGAGGTTGAGCTGGCCGACCGGCTCGCCGAGCTGGAGCGCGAACAGCGGATGCTCGAGGCGCAGCGGCTGCGGATGCGCACCAGCTATGACATCGAGATGATGCGGCAGATCGGCACCTGTTCAGGTATCGAGAACTATTCGCGGCACATCGACGGCCGGCCGGCAGGCAGTCCACCGAACTGCCTGCTCGACTACTTCCCCTCGGACTTCCTCCTGGTCATCGATGAGTCCCATGTCACCGTGCCGCAGATCGGAGGCATGTACGAGGGGGACATGTCACGGAAACGCACACTGGTCGAGCACGGCTTCCGACTTCCCAGTGCAATGGACAACAGACCGCTGCGCTTCGAGGAATTCGTGGAGCGCATTGGCCAGACCGTCTATCTGTCTGCGACTCCGGGGAACTACGAGCTGGCCAGGTCCAGGGGCTTTGTCGAACAGCTGATTCGGCCGACCGGGCTGGTGGATCCTCAGGTCATCGTCAAGCCGACTCATGGCCAGATCGACGATCTGATGGGCGAGATCCGGGCCCGCACTGAGCGGCACGAGCGGGTGCTGGTGACCACGCTAACCAAGAAGATGGCAGAGGACCTTACCGACTATCTCCTCGAGAACGGCATCCGTACCCGTTATCTGCACTCCGAAGTCGACACGCTCCAGCGCGTCCAGCTGCTGCGCGAGTTGAGGACGGGGGACTTCGATGTCTTGGTCGGAATCAACCTGCTCCGCGAGGGGCTTGACCTTCCGGAGGTGTCACTTGTTGCCATCCTTGATGCCGACAAAGAAGGCTTCCTGCGGAGTGAGAAGAGCCTGATTCAAACGATCGGTCGAGCCGCCCGGAATGTGTCCGGCGAGGTTCATATGTACGCCGACTCCGTGACCGACTCCATGACCGCGGCCATCGACGAAACCAACCGCCGGCGAGAGAAGCAGGTGGCCTACAACCTCGCCGCCGGCATCGATCCGCAGCCCATTCGGAAGAAGATTGCCGACATCACCGACATGCTGACCCGAGAGGACGTGGACACCGACAACTTGCTCGGCGGGCGGCAGCGAGGGCGCGGCAGAGCTCCGGTTCCTTCGCTCGGGGCAAAGGAGACAACTGCGCAGGCTCGGCGGTTGGCGGGACTGCCGGCGGGCGACCTCGCCGACCTGATACAGGAACTGACCACCCAGATGCACGCGGCTGCCGCCGACTTGCAGTTCGAGCTCGCGGCGCGGCTGCGTGATGAGATACGAGACCTCAAGTCGGAGCTGCGGCAGATGGTGGAAGCCAACCGCTAAGTCCCTGAGGTGAAGCAATTCGCCGACTCCTGACATACTGAATGCCGGAGGGGAGTATTCCCTCGCGGAGGCATCGTCATCACGGATCGTTCCGGACAGGATCTATTCCTAACCAGACACCCCGGTGCCCTCGGCCGATAAGTCTGGCGGAAGAGACCTCCGAGACTGAGTCGTTCGCCGAATCCCGTCTCGGAAGGACTCCATATGGAGGTTCACCTCTACGCGTGGACCATCACAGTCATTGTGATGGTGGCCATTCTGCTCATCGACGTGCTCATTCTCGGCCGCCGGCCGCACGAGCCGTCGATGAAGGAGGCTGGCCTCTTCATCGGAATCTTCGTCACACTGGCCGTGATCTTCGGCTTCGGTGTGTGGGCCATCTCAGGCCCGCGCTACGCGGGGGAGTTCTTCGCTGGCTGGCTCACCGAGTACAGCCTGTCGATCGACAACTTGTTCATCTTCTTGGTCATCATGACCAAGCTCAAAGTCCCCCGCCATTTGCAGCAGTTCGCGCTGTTGGTC
>Ga0126315_10001021_pt1 | contig 10420 bp, 12 predicted proteins | sample Plot106_FD_92534 | JGI IMG/M metagenome (GOLD analysis project Ga0126315, IMG submission 92534) | Serpentine soil microbial communities from UC McLaughlin Reserve, CA, USA - Plot106 | ecosystem: Environmental > Terrestrial > Soil > Grasslands | place: USA: UC McLaughlin Reserve, Lake County...
CAGGCTGGATCGAGGAACGAGGTACGTACATGGCCACGGTTGGAGTGCGCTACATCGTCGACGACGTCGACGCGGCGATCGACTTCTACTGCAAGCGGTTGGGATTCCAGGAGGAGATGCATCCCGCGCCTACCTTCGCGATGCTCTCCCGCGACGATCTTCGCCTCGCGCTCAGCGCGCCCGGGGGTGGATCCGGAGGCGGCCAGGCGATGCCCGACGGAACCGTGCCCGAACCTGGAGGATGGAACCGCTTCCAGATCGAGGTGAGCGACTTGGCCGCGACCGTCGAGGAGCTGCGCGGGCACGGCGCACGTTTCCGCAGCGGGATCATCGCCGGAGTCGGTGGCAAGCAGATCCTGCTCGAGGACCCCTCCGGCAATCCGATCGAGCTATTCGAACCGAGTCGCCCCGAGGCCGCCCTCTCCGCGAGCCCCTGACCGTCCGCGCCGGCCGGTCGCTTCCACGATCCGACGCGAGCGCCGACGGAAGCTCGCGCGATCGCCTTCATCTCGCGAACAGGATCGGAGCTGCCACCACGACGATCCAGGCACCCTGCGCGACTTGGTCAGCACGATCACGCGCACCAGCCCGGACGCCGCCGCACCGATGCCGCTTATCGCGTGGCGGCGCCGGAGCGCGCGGCGCTCGCCCGGCGCCGACGCCTGGGCGCGATTCAGCGGAAGTGGCGCGGGAACTGCTTGACGATCCCCCTGCTGAGGGTGTCGGCCATCATCAGGATGTGATGGTGGATCGCGTCGTAGTCGCGGACGTCCGCGGCGTACTTGCCTTGGAGCCGGTTGACGGCTTCGCTGACCGTCCGGTCGAGGTGGCGCCGCATCGTCCGGCGCATCGCACGGCGGGACCAGTTGCGCGGGTTGGCCGCGTGCAGGAAGTCGGCGATCTGGTTGCCGTTCACATACCACTCGGCGGTGCGCTGCTCGATCAGGTTCTGGTCGCCGGCCTTCGCCGCCTGCAGTAGGGCGACGGCGCCGGCGATGTGCTGCTTGAGCAGCGCCGTCAGCTCGTTGCCGGCGGCGCGGCCGTAGTACGGCTTGATCGCGTTGCCGATGTCGGTCTGGTTGCGCAGCAACCGCTGCTCGGTCGCAGGCAGATCGGGCAGTTCGTGCGCGAAGCTGATGATCGCCAGGCGCGTCCAGGTGATGTGGTCCTCCCAGAGCTTGCGCATGGCGTCGTGGAGGGCCGCCTGCCCGTGCGTGATTCTCGCCGAAACGGCGACGCCGCGAGCGTCGCCGTGATCGCCGGCCGCGTGTCCTTCGTGCGTGCCGGAGACGGCGAGCACGAGAACTGCGCCGGCGACGGCCAGCAGGCCGGCGAGGGCCGTTCGAGCAAGACGACCCGCGTGTGGATTGGTGCTCATCGTCGAGCCTCCTTACAAGTGGGCGGGAGCGACCCGCCGGGGTTGGTTGTGATCTGAGCCGCGAAGAGCAGCCCCGGCGCCGCCGCCGGCCGCCCAGGCCGCAAGAAGCACGCTCGCGGAGTGCGAGCACGATCGGCGGGAGCGCGCCGGTTGCCGTGTGCCGTGTGCCACGTACGGTCAGCGCCGGCCGAACGGGGAGTCTTACCTCCCGCGTGCGACGGACGCCTAGCAGGTGTCTGCGTCAACGAACATCGGCGGCAGCCGACGGTGCTCGCGACCGTGCGCCGAAATCGAATGACTCGCGGGTCCTTCGCGGCTTCGCCGGACGACGCGCGTCGCGCGGTCGTTCAGCCTGAACGGCCGGCTCCGCGGGCGATCACGTTGAGCCGAATGCTCGCGTGACCCTCGAACTCAGCTACGACCTCGTCACCTATCCCGATCGGGACCTGAACGATCGAGCCGGTGATGATCCGATCGCCGGCCTGGAAGCGCTCACCGACAGCGCCCAGCAGCTCAGCGGCCCGCGCGATGCGCTCCGGAACATCGCCGGGCCACAAGCCGGCTTGGCGTCCGCGACGATTGACCGACACCGTGACCTCCGGCGCAGCCCGCGGTGCGTCGGGCCACGTCGTGAGCGCCACGGCCCGGTGGAATATGTTGCCGGCGACAACCGACTCGGGCTCGCCCGGAAGCCGTGCGAGGTCGACGATTTCGAGCGCCGCACCGTAAGTCAGGATCGCGTCAGCGATCTCTCTGATGGTCGACGTCGACGCTACGTCGGTCCCCAGCGCCACGACCGCCTCGGTATCGGCATGGAGGTCCGCATCCTCGGTCGCCGCGTAGGTGGACCCCGCAGGGACGACCGTCTCGGAAGTGAGGTAGCCGACGGCGATGTGCCCGCCAATGCTCTCGCGATTCCCCAGGCCAAGTTTCCAGCCGACTTGGTGCGCTCCGCGCCGGAGCGCGTCGTCGCGAGCACGAAGTTGCTGCTCCAGCGCTGCGACCAGCCGAGGGTCGACTACGGACGGGGTCACGGTGAGTTGACGCCGCGGCGGCCCGCAACAACGACTGTGGTCGCCATCGCAAGCGCCATCGCGAAGAGCTCCCCGGTCGGGAGCAGGGCGGCGAGGCGCCAGAAGCCGGCGGTGCGACTCACGACGCCTCGATCTTGAGCTCGTCGGCCAGGCGCGCGGCCTGATCGAGCGCGGCGGACGCGATCCGCCGGGCGTCATCGGGCCGGTACGCCTCACCGTAGACCGCCCCCGGCCGCCGCGGCGCTTCCATCAGCACGACGCGGTCCCAGCCGCCGAGATGGACAGGAACGAAGCTACAGGCCTCGATCAGGGCGGCCGCGGCATCGATCGCGCGCTGCTGCTCGGCGGCGAAGAACATCGCCACGTCGCCGTCGACGCGGCCCTCGGCGACGTCGCGCTGGTAGCCAGATGTGAGTGTGTTGAAGGCCTTGGCGAGCAAGGCCCCGGGCATCCGGCGCGCGTTCGTCTCAACGGCGCTGAGGCCATACGGCAGCTGCGCGACCCCGTCGGGCCCGAACTGGTTCGTCGTATCGATGACGACCTTGCCGTCGAGCGACCCGGTCTCAGTGAGCACGTCGTCGATCAGCCGCCACGGCACCGCGAACACGATCACCTCGGCGAACTCCACGGCCTCGCCCGGCGTGCCGGTGCGCGCGCCGTCGGTCTCGGCTGCCAGCTGCTCGAGCTTGGCCGGGTCTCGCGAGAAACTGAACAGGAGCTCATGGCCCGACTTGCCCAGCCGGCTCCCGATGTTCCCGCCGATCCTCCCGGCTCCGATCACTCCTATGCGCATTACCGTCCCTTCCTACGGCGCCGCCGGGCGGCTGATACGAGGTTGATCAGCGCACGCGCGAGGCGCGCGGAGTGGTTGGCGAACGTGATGATCGTGACCTGCTCCACGCCGACCGGGACAGAGACGGACGGCCCGGCTGACACGGTTCAGGCGCGAGCCGGCACGTTAGGTCAGGTTGAGCACGCCGGTGCTGAGTGCGTCGTGGTCGACGAGCTCGAGGGTGTGCGGCGTCTGGTCTTCGAACAGGCGCGCGCCGTGTCCGACGGCGAGCGGGTGCAGGAGCAGGCGCAGCTCGTCGAGGAGCCCGTGGGAGAGGAGTGAGCGCACCAGCGTGGCGCTGCCGGAGATGACGATTTCGCCGTCCGTCTGGTCCTTGATCCCCTGGAGCTCCTCCTCGACGTCGCCGGACACGACCGTTGTGTTGTTCCAGGTCCTCCTCCAGCAGCAGTCGACCGGTTGAGGTCGTGGTGACGTCGAGGACCATGCGCGCGGAGGGACCCTTCGTTTCTCCCGGTCGCCGCCCGCGAGTATAAGTGCGCCGGCCTCGCGCTTGGCCCGGCTCCTCCCTCGCCGTCAGGCTGACTCGACCTCGAGGAGCCGAGGGAACAGCAGGCCGCCCGGCTTGACGGTCTGCCCGGCGAGCTCGCCGCTCCATTCTCCCGGAAGGCGTCGGCGCGCGACGTCTGCCGCGCCGAGCTGGTTGAAGATCTCGTCGGCGCTGGCGGGGATGAACGGAGACAGGCACTCGGCGAGGTGACGAAGCCCCTCGGCCAGCGTGTGGAGGACGGTGTCGAGCCGGCGCTGGGCGGCCGCGTCCGGATCGCGGGCCAGCGTCCACGGCGCGCTCTCGTCGACGTAGGCGTTCAGGCGCCGCACGAACGACCAGATGGCGGCGAGGGCCGAGCGGGGGTCGTACGCGTCCATGGACTCGATGACGTCGCGATACGCCTGCTCCGCCGCCTCGACGATCTCGGGCGGCGACGGATCGCCCGGCCGCGGGACGGACCCGGCCCGATAGCGCACGATCATGCTCACCGTGCGGTTGAGGAGGTTGCCGAGCGCGTTGCCCAGGTCGCCGTTATAACGCCGGAGCAGCTCCTCTTCGCTGAAGTCGGCGTCCAGCGTGGGCGGCACGTGGCTGAGCATGAAGTAGCGGACGGCGTCCGCGCCGTAGGTCTCGACGAGGGCGGGTATCGACACGCTGGTCCCCCGCGACTTGCTCAGCTTACGTCCCCGGTCCGTGATGTATCCGTGCACGAACAGCTCGGTAGGCGGGGGAACGCCGACTGACAGCAGCATCGCGGGCCAGTAGAGGGCGTGGAAGCGGAGCACGCCCTTGCCGAGGCAATGGACGCGGTTCTCGTTCTCCAGCCAGAACTCGCGGTACAGCTCGCCGTCGGAGGCGTACCCCAGTGCGGTGACGTAGTTCGTGAGAGCGTCGATCCAGACGTACATCACCTGCGATGGGTCGCCCGGGACCGGGATGCCCCAGCCGCGTGCGCGCTCCTGCGAGCGGGAGATGCTGATGTCCTCCAGTCCCGATCGGATGAAGCTCAGCGCCTCGTTGCGTCGCGTCGCCGGGATGATCCGGATCGCATCGGTCGAGATCAGCCGCTCGAGCTCATCCTGGTAGCGCGACAGCCGGAAGAAGTAGTTGTTCTCCTCGATGTACTCCGGACGCGTCTCGTGCTCCGGGCAGAGCCCGTCCACGAGCTCGCCTTCCGTGTAGAACTGCTCGCAGCCGACGCAGTACAGGCCACCGTAGGTCTTCCGGTAGATGTCACCCGCGGCGTCCATCGCCATCCAGAAGCGGGCGGCGCCCTCGAGGTGCAGCGGGTCCTCGCTCGTGCGTATGAAGTAGTCGAACGACAGGCGAAGCGCATCGCGCAGCTCGAGGAAGTACTGCACGTTCTGCTCGACGAACTCGCGCGTCGGCCTACCCGCGGCCTCGGCGGCGAGCACGTTCTTCAGGCTGTTCTCGTCGGACCCCGACAGGAAGAACGTCGACTCACCGCGCGCGCGCCGGTAGCGCGCGAACGCGTCGGTCTGGATGAACTCGAGCGCGTGGCCGAGGTGCGGCGCGGCGTTGACGTACGGGATCGTCGTCGAGATGAAGTACCGGTTGTCGTTCACGATGATTCGTGCAGCGTGGCTAGTAGATGCGCCGGCGATCGGCGACCAGCCGAAGCGGCACGCCACTCGCGCCACACCGGCACTTCCCCGATTCTACGGGGTAGCGGACGCCGACGAAGTAGCCCGGCTGCGTCTCCGCGCATACGGCGCAGACGTGCACGAGGGCGCCACCGCCCTCCACGTGGGTTCGCCACCGCTCCTGCGCGGACCGCCGCAGGCGCTCGTCCGAGCGGGCGAGGAGGCGCCCAAGCTGCGTGATGCCACGGAGCTCCGCCTGCGCTGCGCGAGCCTCGTCGGCGCGCGCGCCGACGACAACGCGGCCGCCGTCCTCGGCGCGCAGGCTGAGGAGGACCGGGATGCCGCGCGGGCGGCCCCTGCGCTCCAGACGCCATGCGCGCGATCGTGTAGCGCACGCCGGGGCCACCTCCGCCCGTATGCCCTGGGCCGCCGATGCGGCAGCCCAGGCGCGAAGGCGCCAGCGGGCCGGAGGGATCGGTACCGCGTCGAGTGCCACGGATCAGAACAAGCCGCTTCAGCCGGCGAAACTCGAAGCTCGGTATGGCGGCGGTGAACCCGGTCCGACGCTTGCGCGCGCAACGGCGACGGACCCCGAGGGATCGAGCAGCTCGCCGGGAGAGTGAGCGGAGGCGCGGGCCCGTACTCCGGGAACCCGCTTCGACGACGCAACCATCAGGCAGGATCGACGATCGCCGACATCGCCTGCCCGTGCGCGAACCAGTAGGCGCGGCCATCGCTGATCGCGAGGGACTCTGCCTGGATCTCCTCGAGCGGCCCGCTGTCGAGCACGCTCGCGGCGGCGCCGTCCCAGCGAACCACCTCAAATCGCTGCCCCGTCGGATTCACCAGCGCGCGGATCCACACGACCGTGCCGCGGCGCGTCAGCTCCAGGTCTAGAACGGGAAGCGTGTCGTCGGGCTCCTTCTCGCTCAGCACCCGCTTCCGGCCCGTCGCGACGTTCAGTCGAATCGTGGCTTCGGCACAGCCCCCGGAGGCGCACGGCCGGTCCTCGAACGCGACGGCGACCGCCGACGCGATCGTGATCAGCAACGACGTACGTGAGGTCATTTCGGATTCAGAAGCGTTCGCTGCTTGTAGTCACGTATGCGGGCCGCGGGCCTTCGGTGCAGTCGGGGAAGGTCGGCATCATCGTCTCCGGACCGCCGGTCAGGCCTGAATCGTGGACGTGCGATCGTCCCGCGCAGAACTGGTAGTAGTAGACGCGGTCCACGCGCCGGCGGTAGAGCGCGAGCCGATCGATCAGGTAGCGCAGCTCGCGCGCTTGGGTGGCGAGCGTGTTGGGCGGTCGCGCCTGTCCTGCGAAGTCGATCCGGCTTCCGGCCTCGGAGAACCAGACGCGCTGGTCGCGCCCGATGGCGGTGATGAACGCTTGGGTGCCGATGTTGACGAGGTTCTGGCGCTCACGGCGGACGTCGACGTAAGGGTGGAAGCCCCACTGGTGGGGGTAGCTGGTCCGACCGAGCGAGTCCAGTACGGCGAGCCGACGCCCTCCTCGAGCTCGCATAGATCCGGCGCGATCGGCTCGTCCGGTGCTGCGGTGGGCTCGACCTCCGCGGGCAGCTCGGGCGGCGGCGGCACCGTGGGCACCTCGACGCGGAAGGTCTGCGAGCGCGTGGCGCCCTGGGTGTCGCTGGCGATCGTGCGCACGACGAATTCGCCCTCACCCTCCTCGATCGGGTCGAAGTCCAGGTCGCCTGCGAGGCCGCCGCAGGCGCTGACGCAGTCGTCACCGCCGTCGCTGGCGTCCTCTCGGTTGAGATAGACGACTGCCTGCGCGATGCCGCTCGACTCGCTCGCGTCGTAGTGCATCGCGTAGGTGCTGCTCGGCGAGAGAGTCGTGTTGCCGGCGCCGTAGAGCGTGCCCGAGAGCGTCAGGCTCGGCGGGCTGGCGCCGCCGGTGCTCGCGGTGACCATGCCCGTGTTGTCGTAGCCGTAGGTGCTCCTGCGGCCGCTCGCCTCGGTACGGGTCGTAGTTCCGAGGCCGTAGCTCCACGTGGTCTTCGGACCGGTCCCCGTCGTCGGGCTGGTCACCTCGGTGTCGGAGGTCACGCGGAAGCTCGAGTCGTATGTGAAGCGGTGCTCGCGCGCGCCGGCCGGCGGAGTGACGCGGACGAGGTTGAAGAGGCTGTCGTAGGCGAACGTCGTGCGGGCTCCGGCCGGGTTCGTGTAGGCGAGCAGGCGGCCCTTGGAGTCGTGCGTGTACTGATGGATCCCGTTCGACGCATCCGTCATGCGCGCGAGGAAGCCGAATTGGTCGTAGCCGAATGTGAACCGGCGGCCGAGATTGTCGCTCAGCGAGGTCAGCAGGCCGCTCGTGTACGTGTAGTCGATCTGGCCGCCGTCCTGATCGGTCTTGCGCGTGAGGTAGCCGTTGCTGTTGAGCGAGTACTTGTCGTCGGTCTCGCTGTCGGTGATCGTGTAGCTGCCGTCGGCGTTCTTGACCAGCTCGAGACCCACGCCGGGCGCCGGCTCGTAACTGCCGTCGGCCTGCTTGTTGAACGGCACGGTGTAGCCGCTCGGGCCGTCGAACGCGACCGAGCCGTCGCGGTCGAAGAGCAGGCCGACGTCCTGGCCGACGTTCATCGTCCAGCCGCCGCCGGTCGTCCCGGTGTTCGGCGAGAGGTTGTTGTAGAAGCGCTCGATGCCGTAGTCGAGATCGCTCTCGGAGAGCTGGAAGTCGGTTTGGCGGATGAGCAGGTTGCCGTTGGCCGGGGTCACCGACAGCTGCAGGCCCTCCTGCACCGTCTGGCCCTCCAGCCAGTAGCGCGCGAGGTCGCCGGCCCGGGGCTCGTACTCGATCGAGAGATACGGCGGCGTCTTGCAGCGCGTGTAGGTCAAGTCGAACTGGAGCGTCTGATTGACATTCTCGGGCGTCTTGAGCAGCAGGCCGTGGTTGGCGACTGTGCCGTCGACCCACGCCTGCGTCAGCTCGGTCGGGTGCCAGAACTGCCAGCCGACGGTCGACGCGTTCGTGTTGGTCGCGGCGGCGGCGGAGTCGAAGTCGCGGCTCGCTATACGAGCCGAGGAGGGGTCATGTCCGAGCAATTGTTCGATCGTGCCGGTCGACGTCGGTCGCCGGCGACCGTGCCGGGGTTCCACGCCGGTCGCCCGCCACGCAACAAGGGGCTGCGCTATCCGGCGGACCCGCCGACCATCGAGGAAATCGTCGCCGTCATGCGTGCAGCGGGCGGTGGTCGCCACGGGCGGCGCCTGCGCGCGCTGATCGTCGTCCTGTGGCGGGCAGGGCTGCGCATCCACGAGGCCCTGGCGCTTAGCGAGCCCGACCTGGACCGCCGCCGCGGCGCGCTGCTAGTCCGACGCGGCGAGGGAGGCCGGCGTGGCGAGTGGGCATGGACGAGTGGGCCTGGGAGCAACTACGCCCCTGGCTGGACCTGCGGCTCGAGCTGCCGGTCGGTCCACTGTTCTGCGTCATCAACGGCCCGACGCGCGGGCGCCCGTGGTCAGCGGCAGCCATGCGCGCCGACCTGCGACGCACTGCCACGGCCGCCGGCGTGCGGCGCCGCTTTGCACCCCATCAGCTGCGTCACGCACATGCCGTCGAGATGGCCCCACGAGGGCGTCCCGCTGACCGTCATCCAGCGCCAACTCCGCCACAGCAACGTCGGGGTCACCTCGATCTACTCCAAGGTATCGACAATGCCGAGATCATCGAGACCGTCCACACCCGCCGAGCGCCGATGATCCCAGTCAACGCATCGCTTCGGGCCTGACGCCAATCGCGGCAACGCGCTAATCGCGCACAGGAGAAGTCCCGGTCGCGCAGGAGATGTCCGCCACCGCCGAGTCCCGGGACGACGGCGACCCAATACAGAACTTCGTCACGCAGCTTGCGAATGACCGGCATTGATCGCCCATTGGGCGGCGAAAGCGCGTTCGTATGCGGGCCGCGCTTCGCCGCGGGCAACATAGGCAGCCAGTTTCGGAAACTCGTCCAGAAGGCCCGAAGGTCTAAGCCTGAGCAGCACCGACACCATCATGAGGTCGCCCGCGCTGAAGTCTCCATCGAGCCAGTCGGCATCGCCCAAGCGGGCAGAAAGTTGGAGCAGTCGATCGCGAATGCGGTCTTTGACCAGAGGCAGGCGCTCTTCGGCCCAGGGCTTGTCGCCCTCCGCGAACCTGGCGGTCACGAGTTCGAGGATCGGCGGCTCCACGGTGTTGAGCGCGGCGAACATCCAGGTGATCGCCCGCGCCCGCGCGTTGGCATCGTCCGGGAACAATCCCGCATGGTGCTCGGCGATGTGGAAGACGATCGCGCCTGTCTCGAACAGGGCCAGATCGCCTTCTTCATACGTCGGAATCAGGCCGAAAGGATGAAGGCGCAGATGCGCGGGTCCCTTCTTCGCGCGGAACGAGACAAGGCGAACCTCGTAGGGCTGGCCCACCTCTTCAAGCGCCCAGCGAACGCGCGTATCGCGCGCCAGGCCCTTGCCGCCATCGGGCGACCGCTCAAAGGCGGTGATGACGATGGTCATCGTGAGACGCCCCTCAGGTGCGCCTCCGTGGCGTCAGCCACGTCGGTCACGAACTCGTCCGGCTGCTCGGCGGCACCGGCGAGGGACAGGAACAGAGAGGCCGCTACATTGCGCATCGGAGGATTTCCTCGTTTCGCGGTCAGGGTCATATGCACAGGGACTCGGCCCACTTTGGAAACTCATCGCTGGCCGCCGGAAAAGTCGATGCGTTGCTCACGGGCGCGGTGCCGGCGTTCGCGAAGCACCCTCGATCGCCCGGAGCTGACCGAGCAGCTCATGGCCGCCTCCCGAGACCGCCACACCAGGAGACCACGATATGACGCTTCAGCGGATGGACAACGTTCTCATCGTGGTCGACGACCTCGAGGCTGCCACAGCGTTCTTCGCAGAACTCGGTATGGAGCTGGAAGGCGAGGCGACGAACGAGGGGCGTTGGGTGGACCAGGTCGTCGGGCTCAACGGCGTCCGTGCCGACCTCGCCATGATGCGGACCCCGGACGGCCACGGCCGGGTTGAGCTGACGAAGTTCCACACGCCGCCGGCGGTCAGA
>Ga0126315_10001022_pt1 | contig 10417 bp, 7 predicted proteins | sample Plot106_FD_92534 | JGI IMG/M metagenome (GOLD analysis project Ga0126315, IMG submission 92534) | Serpentine soil microbial communities from UC McLaughlin Reserve, CA, USA - Plot106 | ecosystem: Environmental > Terrestrial > Soil > Grasslands | place: USA: UC McLaughlin Reserve, Lake County...
CCCTGCACCTCGCTGTAGTAGCTCTTCAGGCGGCCGCGCTCGAGTGTGGACACGTCCGCGCCGTCGAACGTGATCGCACCGTCGGTGACCGGCGTCAGGCGGAGGATCATCTTGCCAACCGTCGTCTTCCCGCTGCCGCTCTCGCCGATCAGGGAAACGACCTCGCCGGGCTTCAAATCGAAGGACACCTCGCGAACCGCGGTCAGCCGCTTGCCTCCGAACGTGCCGACCTTGAACACCTTCGTGACCCGCTCGAGCTGCAACATCAGAAGACCTTCCAGCAGGCGACGTGGTGGTTGGGCTCGACCTCGAGAAACGGCGGCTCCTCGACGCACTTCTCGAATGCAAACGGACAGCGAGCCCTGAACCGGCAGCCGGTGGGCGGGTTCAGCAGCGGCGGCGGCCGGCCGGGGATCCCCGTCAGCTTGTTCTCCTCGTACGTCACACCGACCTCCGGCAGCGAGGAGATCAGCAGCTGCGTGTAGGGATGCAGCGGCGAGCCCACGATCACCTCGGCCGGCGCCTTCTCGGCCAGCTTGCCCGCATACATGACCAGGATGCTGTCGGCGACCTGGTAGAGGATCGCAAGGTCGTGCGTGATCACCATCATGCTCTTCACGTACCCACGGTCGCGGAACTCGACGAGGGTCTCGGAGACGGCTCGCTGCGACGAGACGTCGAGCGCGGAGGTGATCTCGTCGGCGATCAGGAGCGCTGGGTTCAGGAGAGTCGAGAGCACCATGACCGTCCGCTGCTTCATCCCACCGGAGAGCTCGATCGGGTACATGCCGAGCACGTCGCGCGAGAGCCCGACCAGCGAGAGGCGACGCTCGAGCTCCGGCTTCACGGTCGCAAAGCGCACGCCCCGCGACTCGAGCAGCTCCTCCATCATCTTGCCCACCTTGCGCGTCGGGGTCATCGCGCTCATGGCGTACTGCGGGACGATCGAGATGCGCTTGAACCGGTACTTGTTCATCGCGCGCGTGTCGTCCATCGGCAGCACCTCGTCGTCGAGCTCGACGCGGCCGTCGACGTGGCGCATGCGGCCGTCCATCCGGATCAGGCTCTTGCCGAGCGTCGACTTGCCGCAGCCGGATTCGCCGGCCAGGCCCATGATCTCGCCGTCCGCGATCGAGAAGGTGACGCCGTCGACCGCCTGCACGTCGCCGCGCAACGTGCGGTAGTAGACGGTCAGGTTGTCGACCTCGAGGCTCATCGCCGAACCTTCGACGCTCGATCGTGACGACCGGTCATTGCAGACGGCCGCGCTGGCAAAGGAGACGGGCACGCTGGCAAAGCCAGCATGCCCTCTAAGCGGCATCGCAAGCGACGCCTTGGCAGCTTGGCCTGAAGTCGACATCGCAAGGGACGTCTCATGTCTTGCGAAGCTTGGGATTGAAGACTTCGTCGAGCCCGACGTTCATCACGTACAGGGCGGCGACGATCGCGGTGATGCCGACGCCCGGGGCGATGAACCACCACCACATGCCGAGCTGGAGCGCACTGTTGGAGACCGCGACGTTGAGCATGAGGCCGAGCGACATCACCTCGGACGGGCCGAGCCCGAGGAAGTCGAGCGTCGCCGCTGTGAGGACAGACCCGCCGAAGAGGAGGATGAACACCAGGAATAGGTACGAGCTCATGTTCGGCGCGATCTCCTTGACGATGATCCTCCAGCTCCCCTGGCCGGAGAGGCGCGCCAGGCTGACGAAGTCGCGCGTCGCCAGCGAGAACGTCTGAGCCCGGATCGCGCGGGCGACCCAGGGCCACGACGTCACGCCGATCAGCACCGCCTCCCCGATCAGACTGCCGACGCTCAGGTATGCGGAGACGATGATCAGCACGGCGATCGTCGGAATCACGAGCACGACGTTCGTGAGCATGCTGAGGATCTCGTCGACAACGCCGCCGCGATAGCCGGCCAGGAAGCCGACGGCCATCCCGATCGCCGCGGCTACGAGCCCTGCGAGCGCCCCGACGATGAAGCTGGCGCGCAGCCCGTGGACGAACTGGGTGTAGACGTCCTGGCCGGGAGCCGTCGTGCCGAGCCAGTGATCCCTCGACGGCGGCTGTCCCAGCTCGTCGTAGAACTCGAACGGCTCGCGGTCGGTGAGCATCGGCCCGACGATCGCGACCAGGAGGAGAAGCAGCACGAGCCCGAGCCCGAACAGGAGCTTCGGATTGCGGACGGCGAAATAGAGCGCCTCGCTGCGCCGGCGCTCAGGCGCGGCCGCACCGGGCGCGACGACGGTGCCCGCAACGACGGTCTCGGCCTGTGGCTCGACGGTGGCCACTAGTGCCCCTTCCAGTGATGCTGCCGAGCGCGTATTGCTGGACGGGGCACTTCTACGACCCCTGGAGTCCCGTGCGGGTGCGCGGGTCGACGATTACGTAGGCGATGTCGACGATGAAGTTGGCGATGAGGATGCCGACGATGATGAAGAGGAAGATCCCCTGGAGCAGGAAGTAGTCGCGGTTCTGGATCGCGGTGATGATCAGCGAGCCCACGCCGGGGTAACCGAAGACGATCTCGGTGACGAGTGCGCCGCCGACGACCGCGCCGAGCGCAAGTGCCAGGCCCGACATCTGCGGCAGTACGGCGTTCCGGTACGCGTACTTGCGCACGAGCCTGTTCGGTGCCCCGAGCGCCTGGAGGTAGTTCGCGTAGTCCGCCTCGAGCTCGTAGATGATCAGGTTCCGCATCCCGATCGCCCAGCCGCCGAACGAGACGAGGAAGAGCGTGAGGAAGGGGAGGAACCAGTGGGCGAGGAAGCTGCGGGCGAACTCCACGCTCCACTCGGGCTGGAGCGCGAAGTCGTAGGCGCCCGAGACTGGGAAGATCTCCCACCGGAACGCCAGCACGTACGCCAGCACGAGCGCGAGCCACATGTACGGCGTGGCGGTGAGCACGTACGAGATCGGAAGGGCGGTGTTGTCGAGGACTTTCCGCCGCGCCGCCAGCGCCCCGACCCGGTTCCCGGCGATGTAGCTGAGCACGATCGCCGGAACGAGCAGGGCCAGTGTGTAGGGGACGGCCTCCTTGATCAGGTCGCTGACCGAGCTGCCGACGTAGGCAATGCTCGGCCCCAGATCACCGTGCAGGAGCCCGAGCCAGAAATTGAGGTACTGCCTCCACAGCGGCTCGTCGAGCCCGAATGACTCCGTGAAATAGCCGTGCATCTCCTGCGCCGCGGTCGGGTCCGCCTGGAGCCGAGCGATGAGCCCCGAGACGGGATCCCCCGGCATAAGGCGCGGGATCGCCCAGTCGATCGTCACCGCCACGACGAAGGTGAGGAGGTAGATCACGACCTTGCGGGCGAGGTATCGGCTCATGTCGGCTCCCGAAGCGACCGCTGCCCCTCCGAATGGAGGGGCAGCGGCTTGATGCTTGTTTTCGTGGAAAGACCTACTTCTTCTTCAACTTGGCGAGCGCGTCGATGCCCGTCATGTTGATGTAGCCATTCCACGTCGAAGGAGTGGCCTGGTTCCCGGTCGCACTCGGGAAGTTCGTCCAGTACCTCGTGCTCCACTGCGCCCACATGCCGTTGTACCAGAGCGGGATCGCAGGCAGTTGCTCCAGGATCACCTTCTGGATCTGGGAGTGAACGCTCTTGGCCTTCTTCACGCTCGACGACTGAACCTTGTTCACCTGCTGCGTCAACGACCACGCCCGAGCTGAGCTGAAGCGCGAGAAGTTGGCCGCCGTCTGCGACGCCAGAACCGGCAGGCGGAAGAGGTAGTCGTAGTAGGTGTAGGGCGTGTTGCCGATCTGCTTCTCGTTGTTGATCACGAGCTCGAACTTGCCCGAGTTGCGCTCCTCGACGAGCCCGTTGAAGTCCGGATAGGCCGGCGAGATCTTGATCCCGGCGTCCTTGGCGCTGTCGGCGATGATCTGGATCGCGGTCTCCCAGTCCGACCAGCCCTTCGGGACGATCAGGCGGAGGTTGATGCTGTCTCCATCCTTGTCCTCGACGAAGCCGTCGCCGTTCCGGTCGCGGTAGCCGTTGCTCGCGAGCCGCGACTTCGCCCTCGAGATGCTGTAGCTGAAGCCGAGCCTCTTGACCTGAGCCTGGTCGATCCATTTCGACCACGTCGGCAGGAGGCCGGTCGGGTTGGCTTTCGACACGATGTTCTGGTAGTCGGCCGTGACGATTCGGTTGATGTTGATCGACTCGGCCAGCGCCCGCCGGAAAGCCACGTCGTTCAGCGGCTTCTTGGTCGTGTTGGGCACGAGCCAGGCGGTGTTGGCGGGGAGCATGTACGGCGCCTTCTTGTAGTAGGTGCCGACCCTGCTGCCCACGTGCTTGTTGATGCCAGGGAAGAAGTTGTTGCTCAGGTCGATCTTGCCCTGGAGGAAGTTCTGGAGGCTCGCCGTGTTGGACGTGTTGTTGATGTCGACGATGTAACGCATCGGCATTCTCAGCTTGTATGCCTTCGTCGCCCACCAGCCGTCACGCCTGACCCACTGCAGAGTCTGGCTGCCTCCCGCCCCGGCGCCGTAGCGGAACGGCCCGGTGCCGACGATCTTCCCCGTGTTCGAGGCGTTGCCCGACACGAGCTCCTTGGCGCTGTAGCCCCTGAAGACGTGCCTCGGCACGATCGGGACCGTGTACCGGTTCGAGTCCCATTCCTGGTAGTTCGGAGTGCCGCTGAAGCGGAAGGTGACGGTCCTGCCCTTCGTGGTGATTTGCCGCAGGCCGGTCTTCCACATCGTGCCGTACTGGGCACCTTCGTTCTTCTGCGTCTCGAACGTGAACTTCACGTCCGCCGCCGTGAGCGGCTTACCGTCGCTCCACTTCACGCCCGGACGGAGGGTCACGACGTACCTGTTCTTGGCCGCCCACTTGCCGCCGCTCGCAAGCCAGGGAATGAACCTGTCCTTGAGCGGGTCGTAGCGGAAGAGCGTCTCGTAGACGAGACCGACGAGTCCGGTGTTGTAGTCGGGCTTGAGCGGGTTGAAGTTCGTGTAGGGGCCCCACTGCTTTCCCGACGTGTACAGCGTGTCGCCGCGCGGGACCGCAGCGGGACCCTGGGGCCCTGCTCCGGCCCCGCCCGCCGCCAGCGAAGCGGCCACGGCGAGAGCGATGACGCTGGCGATCAGCCCGACGCCGCCGGCTCTCTTTTTGGTGCGACTTCCCATGATCTTCCTCCTCATCCCTCCTGCTTCCCTTGAATGGCTTGTCCAGTGGTGTGACGACATTGACCGACCTTCTGCGGTCAACTCAGGCTCGGGCATCCCTCCCTTCGCTCGTCGCGGTCACCGGGATGCGCGTGCGTGACGAATCTGCGCACCGGACCGCCGCGACGCCGAACGGCTCGAGCGTGAGCGTGCCCGTCGCCGGGTCGAGCTCCACGTCCGAGAGGATCGGTTCGGCCGCGATCGCGTCCCCCGAGCAGTTCACGAAGAGCGCCGCCTCCGCGTCGCCGCTGCGCACGCGTCCGACGAGGACGCGTGGATCGTCGACCCGGACCGGCCGTGCGACCCCTGCCGCGGCCGCGAGCGCCGAGTAGACGCGGTAGGTGTCCTCCGGATTCACGCTCGGCGACCTCGCCGCCATGTGCTCGATCGGGTAGGTGCAGAGCACGGCCCAGCCTGCTCCGATTCGGTGGCGGAGCAAGGCCGGCCGGCCGTGTCCGTCTAGCGCGACGACCTCCGCGCCCAGGGGGTCTACGGGGAGGAAGGCGCGGGCGCTGGGCTCGCCCGCGACGCAGAAGGTGAGGCGCGTGCCCTCCGTGATGTCGCCGAGGTCGTCGACGAATTGAAAGATCACCTCGTCCTCGACGATCGGGTCGACGAGGCCGGGGCGCAGGCGATGGCGGACGCCGAAGATCTCGTCGAGCGACGAGAGCCACGGGCCGCGCTGGATGGGCGTGCTCCCCGCGAAGTACGACGCGTAGACGGTCGCGCCGGCCTCCGCGAGCTCGCGCAAACGGTCGAGCCCCGGCGCCGTCAGCAGCTTCGCGCACGAGACGAGATAGAGCTGGGCGCCGCCGGGAAGGCCGTCGCGCTCTCGCACGAGCTCGACCGGCAGGTCCGCCTCCCGCGCGGCGACGTAGCCCTGGAGCAGGTTCTCGCGAAGGTCATGCCGGTACGCAGGCTCGGTGAACGGCAGCACCCGCTCGAAGTGCTCCGGCACGACCAGGGCGGCATCGCCGGCGACGCGCTCCCACTCGTTCGCCGAGAGCTCGCGTACGAGCGATGCGAACTCGCGGAGCACGCGCAGCTGCGGCTTCGGGCGCCCACGGCCGTCGGTCAGGCCGAAGTGGAGCTCGAACACGTGATGGCGGTACGGATCCTGATGGCGGAGGTCGTCGAAGTCGCTGTTACACCAGGCGAGCCACCCGCGCGCCCCGGCGAGCAGCGACGTGTGCAGCACCTGGCGGTAGTAGTCAGCCGCGCGGTCGTCGGCCGCAAAGTCCGAGCTGACGCCGAACTCCTCGAGCACGACCGGCTTGCCCAGGCTCCCGGCGAGCTCACACGCGAACGCCGGAGTGAGGACCTGGCGGACCTGGTCGTCCTGCGTCGGATAGACGTGGGGGCCGAAGAAGTCGACGAGCGGCCCGAGCGCCCGAAGCGAGTAGCCGTTGTCGTCTCCGGAAACCTCGACGCCCCACGCGCCGTCACCGATCGAGATCGGCTGCGTGGCGCCCCCCGCCCGCACGGCCTGGACAAGAATGCGAGCCCACGCGGTGATGTCCTCGATGCTCGCGCGTCCGCCGTAGAGGGGCATCTCGTTCGAAAGGAGCCAGCCCGCGACAGCGTGCCGGTGGAACCGGCGAGCGATCTCCTCGACGAACCACGCCTGCTGCGAGACGAGCCAGACGTCGCGGTAGAGGTCGCGCCCCTGTCGCCAGGGCGGATCCCAGTTCTCGCCGGACATGTGACCGACGATGAACGTCGGGATCGTCTCGAGCCCGAGCTCGGAGTGCGCGTCGAGGAAGTCGGTGAAGCGCTCGAGCACCTGCTCGTCCAAGCGCTCCGGCTCAGGGACGAAGTCGGGCCAGTAGCAGAACGAGCGGGTGACCGTACAGCCGTGCTCGGCGAGAACCTCGAGCTCCTCCCGGACGACCGCTGGGCTGTACCGCAGCCACATGCGCGGCCCTCCCGTGCGCGACCAGAAGTTCGCGCCGATCCAGGGCGTCGAAGCGTCCCGTCCCTGCGGCGTTACCGCCTCGGATCCCGTCGAGAGTCGCATCCCTTAAACGTAAAGTCCATCACTTATCCGGTTCAGTGTCAACCGGTTCGTTACGTTCCGATGCGAAGCTCAGACCTGTGCGGCGCGGCGCCGACGGGCACCCTGCCCGTCCGTCGGACGCGCGGGGCCCGTGCTGCCGCGCGGTGTCAGCTCGCCGCGCAATGTCTCGACGTCCCCCGTCGTCCGGCCTTCGATGACCTCGATCAGGTGCCGGATGGCGGTGACCCCGTAGGCGACGATGTCACGGGTGATCGCGGTCAGCGGCGGATGCACGACCTGGCTGATCAGCGAGTCGTCCCAGCCGACGATCGAGACGTCGTCCGGCACGGCGAAGCCCATCTGCTGCGCGACGCCGAGGCCCGTGACTGCCAGAAGGTCGCTGTCGTAGATGATCGCGCTCGGCGGCTCAGGAGCAGAGAGAAGCTTTCGTGTCGCGCGCGCGCCGCTCTCGGGCGAGTAGTCGGTCGCGATCACGTCGGCCTCGAGTCCGAGCTCGCGCGTCACGGTGAGAAATCCGTCCGTGCGCTGTGCGGTATGGACAAACTCGTCCACACCAGCGACGTGTCCGATTCGCCGATGGCCCAGTGCCGCGACGTACCGAACCGCCTCGATGACGACACCGGCTTCGTCGTGCCAAACCGCTGGAAGAGCGCCGTTTTTGACCGGACCGCCGACAACGACCGCCGGCAGCCCGATGCGGACCAGCTCGTCGACGCGTGGATCGACGTGACGGAGGTCGGCAACCAGAACCCCGTCGACGCGCCGTTCGCCGAACCAGCGGCGGTAGACGTCGATCTCGGCCTCGACCGACTCGACCAGCTGGATCGTCAGCGCGATCGACCTCGCCGAGAGCTCCGACTCGACGCCTGCGATGAACTCCATGAAGAACGGCTCTAGCGCCAGCGTCCTCGCCGGGCGCGCCAGCACGAGCCCGCAGGCGTCGGCCCGTTCGGCGGACAGTGCGCGGGCGGCGCGGTTGGGGTACCAACCGAGCTCCCGGGCGATCGCGAGGATCCGCTCCCTCGTGCCGTCGGAAACGCCCGGCCGCCCGTTCAGCGCGTACGAGACCGCGCCTTTCGAGACTCCTGCGCGCTCCGCGATGTCGCTGATCGTGACTCTGCGAGCGCGCTCTGCATTCTCGGCCAAATCCATTCTCCTTCCGGCACGACTGGCTGTCGGCGCAGGGGTCTAGCCGCTCATCTTACTGACTTGACCGGTTCAGTCCAGCACGCGCCGTGCCAGTCGGGGAAAACGCCAGGCGGGGCCGCGGCTCGCTACTGATAATGCGCACGTGGCACAGACCGAGCAGGACCGGTTGCGCGCGGTCGTCGACGCCGCGATCGCCGTCACCTCCGAGCTCTCGATCGAGGCGGTGCTCCAGCGGATCGTGGAGGCCGCCGCCCGGCTGACGGGGGCAAAGTACGCCGCGCTCGGCGTCATCGACCAGAGCGGCACGGCGCTCGAGAATTTCGTCACCACGGGGCTCGACGAAGAGACGATCGAGCGCATCGGCGACCTGCCGCGAGGGCGCGGCATCCTCGGCGTGCTGATCCGCGACGCGCAGCCGCTGCGGCTCGCCGACATCGGCACCGACCCGCGTGCGGTCGGGTTTCCGCCCAATCACCCGCCGATGGAGACCTTCCTCGGCGTGCCGGTTCTTCTGCGCGGCGTCGCCTACGGCAATCTCTACCTCACCGAGAAAGCAGGAGGCGACGAGTTCACGGACGAGGATCAGGAGCTCGTCCAGCTGCTGGCGGCGCAGGCCGCGGTCGCGATCGAGAACGCTCGTCTCTACGAGTCCGCCACCCGCTGGGGAGAGCAGCTCGAGTCCCTCGCCGAGGTCGGCAACGCCCTGGCGACGGAGATCGAGCTCCCGCGGCTGCTCGAGCTGATCGTCACCCGCCTTCGCGGGCTGATCGACGCGCGGCTCGTTTACATCGCCATGCCCAAACCGGGTGGCGAGACCGTGGTCGAGACAGTCGCCGGCGAGGACGCCGAGAGCTACGTGGGGATGAAGCTCGATCCGACGCGGTCGAAGACTGCTCGTGTCCTCGAGCGGGGGCGAAGCGAGCGGGTCGATTCGCTCATCGACGACCCCGAAGTCGACCAGCAGGCGGCACGATCCATGGCGGCGCGGACCGGTCTGTTCGTCCCTCTCATCGTCCGTGACCGCGCGATCGGCGTGATCGTGGCGCAGGACAAGCAGCAGCCCGATCCGAGGTTTACCGATGAGGACGTCCGGATCGCCGAGGCGTTCGCCGAGCGAGCGGCGGTTGCGATCGACCTCTCCGAGCGAGTGGCGACGGATGCGCTCCGGCGCGTCGTCGCCGGGCAGGAGCTCGAGCGGCAGCGACTCGCTCGGGAGCTCCACGACGAGACCGGCCAGGCCTTGACCTCGATCCTGCTCGGGCTCAAGAACTTGGAGGAGGCGAAGAGTGACGATGACGTTCGACGATCGGCCCTGGAGCTTCGCGAGCTCGTCGTCTCGACGCTCCACGACGTCCGCCGGCTCGCGGTCGAGCTTCGACCGAAGGCGCTCGACGACTTCGGGCTCGTGCCCGCGCTCCAGCGGCTCGCGGAGACGTTTGCGGAACAGACGAATGTCGACGTCCACGTCGAGGCTGCGCTCGGCGAGTCACGGCTTCCGGGTGAGGCGGAAACCGCGGTCTACCGGATCATCCAGGAAGCGCTGACGAACGTAATCAAGCACGCGAACGCCCGGACGGTCAGCGTCGTACTGACGAGAAAGGGCGAAGCGGTGGTGGTCGTGATCGAGGATGACGGTCGCGGGTTCGACCCCAACGCCGACCAAGTCGGGGGTCTCGGGCTGCTCGGGATGCGCGAGCGGATCGCGCTCGTCGGCGGACGCCTGTCGGTCGAATCCGCCCCGCACCGAGGGACCACGGTCGCGGTCGAGGTGCCGCTGCGTTGATTCGCATCGTGATCGTCGACGACCACGCCGTCGTCCGCTCCGGGCTCAAGCTGCTCCTGGACGGCCAGGAGGACCTCGAGGTCGTCGGCGAAGCGGGCGACGCCCGGACGGCGGTGTTCGAGGTGCGCGCGCAGAAGCCCGACGTGGTCCTCATGGACGTCGTCATGCCGTCCGGGAGCGGAATCGAGGCCACTCCGGCGGTCCTCAAGGAGGCGCCCGACGCGAAGGTGTTGATCCTGTCGATGCAGGACGACCCCGCCTACGTGCGAGAGGCGTTCGCGGCGGGGGC
>Ga0126315_10001025_pt1 | contig 10400 bp, 7 predicted proteins | sample Plot106_FD_92534 | JGI IMG/M metagenome (GOLD analysis project Ga0126315, IMG submission 92534) | Serpentine soil microbial communities from UC McLaughlin Reserve, CA, USA - Plot106 | ecosystem: Environmental > Terrestrial > Soil > Grasslands | place: USA: UC McLaughlin Reserve, Lake County...
CGCCTTCACGCAACTGGGGCCGCTCATGCGGCTGCCGCGGCGGGTCGGGCAGATCGCGGACCGGCTCGAGACCGGGACGCTGCGCATCGGGATCACGCCGACGCACCTCGAGGAGATCGAGGCTGTCGTCCGCTCGGGGGCGAACCGAATAGGCGCCGCAGTGATCATCGCCGGGCTGCTGCTCGCCTCAGCCTGGATGGCGCGCGTGAACGACGCCATCGCCGTCGTCGGCTTCGTGACGGCGGCCGCACTTGCGCTGTACATGCTGTGGAAGATTCTGCGGACTCCCGGGTCTTTGTAGGAGAGGGGGCAGACGTGGCGAAGTGCGGCTCGGCACAAAAGGCTCCTCCTCTTCCCTGAAGACGGCGGCTTCGGCCGCCGTCCTTTTTGCCGGGGAATGGGCGCGTCACGCTGTGCGTTGCGCTTAGACGACGAGCTAGGCACCATTCTGCGACTCCCGGAGGTGCTCCCCCCATCGACGCCGCCACGCCCACGATCAAGCTCACGGACTTGGCCTCGTGCGGAGGCTGCGCCGCGAAGTACTCGGCGGCGCGCCTCGAGGAGCTGCTGAGCGGGTTCGTCCCGGTCGACGCGGACGACCTGCTCGTTGGCCTCGCTCCCGCCGACGACGCGGCCGTCTACCGGCTGGACGACGAGCGCGCGCTGGTCTTCACGCTGGATTTCTTCCCGCCGATCGTGGACGACGCGGGCGACTACGGGGCCATCGCCGCGACGAACGCGCTGAACGACGTCTTCGCGATGGGCGGGGCGCCCCTGCTCGCGCTCTCGATCGCCGCCTTCCCCGAGTCCCTCCCCACGGAGACGCTCGGCGCCATCTTCGCCGCCGCCGACGCCCAGGTTCGCGCTGCCGGCGGGCTGCTCGCCGGCGGCCACACGATCCGCGACGAGGAGCCCAAGTACGGCCTCGCCGTGGTCGGCACCGCGCGGCCCGACGGGATCTGGCCGAAGAACGGCGCGCGCGCCGGCGACGTTCTGTTCGTGACGAAGCCGCTCGGCACCGGCCTGATCATGACCGGCTACAAGCGCGGCGATGCCGGCACGCAGCAGCTCGAGCGAGCGGTGCGCTGGATGAAGACGCTGAACAAGGACGCCGCCGACGTCCTCCGCCCGCTGGCTCCGAACGCGGTCACCGACGTGACCGGTTTCGGCCTCTTCGGGCACGCGCACGAGGTCGCGGAGCGCAGCGGCGTCCGGCTGCGACTCGAATCGGAGCGGTTCCCCGCGATCGACGGCGCACTTGATCTGGCCCGCTCTGGCGTTCGGACGAGCGGCGATCCGCGCAACCGCGAGTTCGCGGGGCCGCACCTCGAGCTCGAGCAGATCCCCGAGGCGCTCGACGCGCTGGGCTTCGACCCGCAGACCGCCGGCGGTCTGCTCGTGTCGGTGCCGGCCGAGCGCGGCGCGACGCTCGAGGCCGAGTTCACTGCGCGGAGACTGTTCGTCCGCCGAATCGGCTTCGTCGAGGAGGGCTCCGGGGTCGTCGTGCAATGACCCGTGCTTGCTCCCGCTCCGCGAGCGGGGTCAGGCTCAGGCGGAGCCCGGCTTCGCCGGGCGCAGTATGAGCCGGCGAGGGGCGAGAGGGATGATCCACGGGCGGTTTCAGCCGTTCCACAATGGCCATCTCGAGTACCTGCGCGGCGCTGCGGAGCGGTGCGACGAGGTCTTCGTAGGGATCACGAACCCCGACCCGACGCGCATCCGGCCGGAGCCGAGCGATCCGCTGCGGCACCTCCCCGAGTCCAACCCGTGGTCGTACGCCGAGCGGCTGCTGATGATCAAGGCGGCCGCGGCGGATCTTCGGCTCGACCTCGCGCGCGTCCACGTGATCCCCTTCCCGGTCAACGAGCCGGAGCTCTGGCCGGCGTACGTCCCTGACGGTGTGACGCAGTTCCTGCGCCTGTTCAGCGAGTGGGGCGGGACGAAGCTCGACCGGCTCCGCGAAGCCGGCTACGACGTCGTCGTCCTGGACGAGGGTGCGGCGAAGCAGATCTCCGGCGCGGACGTGCGCGAGGCCGTGCGCGAGGGTGGCGCCTGGGAGTCGCTCGTCCCGCCGGGCGTGGCGCGGGTGATCCGCGAGCTCGAGCGCGTTCCGGTATGAGTGCTCGTCGAGGCAATGACGCTGGCCTCTGGCCCGCGATCACGCTGCGCCAGAGGCCACCCTCGCCCTCGCCACGGCTTGTTCAGCCTTGACTCGGACGAGGGCAAATTCTCGCTTGGTGCTCGGCGAACCAGAACCGCAGCAGCATCACCTGAACGGGCACTAGCCTCCGCGCGTGCAACCGATCGTCGTCGTCCTGCTCGACGGGCTCGGGGACCGAGCGGATGGGAGTCTCGGCGGGCGGACCGCGAACGAGGCTGCGCGGACGCCCAACCTCGACGCGCTCGCGGCGTCCGGGTCCACCGGCCTGCTCTACGCCGTCGGGCCGGGCCGCGCGCCGTCCAGCGAGGTGGCGCACTGGTCGATGCTCGGCTACCTCGCGGAGGAGTTTCCCAACCGGGCGGTGCTGGAGGCGCTCGGCGCCGGGCAGGATGTCGACGCCGACGACGTCTTCGCCTTCGCCGCGCTGAGGCCCGCCGAGGAGCGGGGCGGCGAGCTCTGGCTGACCGGCCGCCCCGGCTACGGCGACGACGAGGTGGAGGCGGAGGCGCTCGTCGAGCGCTGCGGCGAGCTCGACGTCGAGGGGCTGCGCTTCTCGCTCGCCCACCTGCGGCGCGGCGAGGCCGTGCTGCGCGTGTCCGGCGGCGCCGACGAGCGCGTCACCGACTCCGACGCCTTCTTCCGCGACCGGCACCCGATTCTGCGCCCGCAGGCGGCGCACCCCGACGCGGAGCGAACGGCTCGCGCGGCGGAGCTGTGGATGCGGCTCGTGATCGAGCGGCTCGCGGGCGAGCGCTTCAACGTGATCACGCTGAAGTGGTGGGGACGGCCTCGGCCGGCGCCGACGTTCCTCGAGCGGCACGGCGTCACCGGCAGCTTCATCGCCGACTCGCTCTTCTTGCACGGGCTGGCGCGCGCGGTCGGGCTCGAGCCGGTGCAGGCGGCGGAGACCGACGACCCTGGCGCCGACCTCGCGAAACGTCTCGACGTCGTCCGCGAGCGGCTGGAGGCGGGGGAGACGTTCGTTTTCTCGCACCTGAAGGCGACCGACGCCGCCGGGCACACCAAAAACCCGGCGGTGAAGCAACGAACGATCGAGCTGCTCGACGCGCAACTCGGCGAACTGCCGACGAAGCGAGCCGTCGTCTGCGTCACGGGCGACCACGCGACTCCCACATACGCCGACGTGATCCACTCCGGGGACCCCGTGCCGGTCGTCCTCGCGGGCCCGGGGGTGCGCGCCGACTCCGTCACGTCGTTCGGCGAGCTCGACTGCTCGCGCGGGATCCTCGGGCAGCTCCGCGGCGCGGATTTCATGCCGGTGCTGCTCAACGCCGCCGATCGGCCGCTCTTCCTCGGCTCTCGCCCGACGCCGTTCGCGGGCGCGGACGGCTACCCCGCGGTGCTGGAGCCGCTCATCGTGTGAGAGCGGTCGAGGCAAGGATCCGGTTTCGCGGCTTCGAGACGTGGTACCGCGACGTCGGGCCCGACGACACGGTGCCGCTCCTGTGCCTCCACGGCGGCCCGGGCTCGACGCACAACTACTTCGAGCCGCTGGAACAGCTCGAGCGCCGCCTTGTCCTCTACGACCAGCTCGGCTGCGGCAACTCGTCGCGGCCTGACGACCGCGAGCTCTGGACGCTCGAGCTCTTCCTCGACGAGGTACAGACGGTGCGAGACGCACTCGGTCTGGAGCGGCTCCATCTGCTCGGGACGTCGTGGGGCTCGATGCTCGCGATGGAGTACGTGCTACGCAAGCCGGACGGTGTGATCAGCCTGACGCTGAACGCGCCGCCGACGGCGGCGAAGTCGTGGGCGGCGGAGGCTGCGCGGCTCCGCAAGCCGCTCGACGAGGACGAAGCCGTCGCCGAGAAGCAGTTCTACCGGCATCACGTCTGTCGCCTGGACCCGCTGCCGGACTGCGTCGAGCGCGGGTTGGCCGGAAAGACCAGGCAGGCGTACGAGACGCTCTGGGGGCGCCAGGAGTGGGCGCCGACCGGCCTGCTCAGCGCCTGGGACATCCGGCCGCGGCTGTCGGAGATCGATCTCCCGACGCTCATCACCTCCGGGCGCTACGACATCTGCACGCCGCAGCTCGCCGACGAGGCGCAGCGGCTGATCCCGGGCGCGGAGCGAGTCCTGTTCGACGAGAGCTCCCACACGGCGTTCGTCGAAGAGCCGGAGCGGTTTCGCGCGGTGCTCGCGGACTTCCTGGAGCGCGCAGAGGCGGCGTGACGCCGATCCGGTTTCGCCGCCTGGCGGTGGCCAGCGCAATCGCGCTCTACGTCATCGTCGTTACCGGCTCCCTCGTCCGCCTGACGGGCTCGGGGCTCGGCTGCGAGGGCTGGCCGGGCTGCGAGGAGGGAGCGTTCTTCCCTGCCGAGGACTACCACGCCTTCGTCGAATTCGGAAACCGTGTCTTCGGGATCTTCCCGATCACGCTATCGATCCTGACCGCGTGGTTCGCACGGCGGCGTTCGCCCTGGGTCTTCCGGACAGCGCTCGTCGTCGCCTTGCTGACGTTTGTCGAAGCGCCGCTCGGCCTCGCGACGATCCGCTACGACCTCCCACCCGAGATCGTCATCGTCCACTTCCTGCTCGCGCTGCTGGCTCTCGGCGGCGCGATCGTCGTCGCATTCGAGGCGGCGCGGGAAGAGCGCGGCGGGGGCGGCATCTCGTTCCCGACCGAGCTGCGCTGGGCCGGGTTGGCGCTCGCCGCGGCGTGTCTGGGGCTGGTTGTCACCGGCACGTTCTCGACGGCCGCGGGACCGCATTCCGGCGATGCCGACGTGGTTGAACGCCTCTGGCATCTGGACGACGCCGTCTACGTCCACGTTCGCATCACGGCCGTCTTCGGGGCGCTCTTCCTGTTCGTGCTCGGGCTGCTCGCGGCACGGCGCGCGATCGCGCCGCGGCTCTTCCGCTTCGCGTTGCTCCTCCTCGGCGTACTGCTCTGCCAGATGGCAGTCGGCGAGTTGCAGTGGCGGCTGGAGCTGCCGTGGGGAATCGTCGCGGTGCACGTTGCACTGGCGGCGGCCGTCTGGGGCCTGACCGTTTCGCTCGCCACGATGCTCTGGCGCCCGCCCGCCTGGCTGAAGCCGATAAACGCCTAAGCTGCGCGCAATATGGCCGACGAGCTCCGCATCCACGAGCAGCCCGAGCTGGAGCACCCGCTGCTGATCTCCGCGTTCCGCGGCTGGAACGACGGCGGCCAGGGCGCATCCCTCGCGGCGGGCTACCTCGCGCGGCTCTGGGACGCGGAGCAGATCGCCGACGTCGACCCCGAGCACTTCTTCGATTTCCAAGCGACGCGTCCGCATGTCCGGCTCGTCGAGGGCCTCACGCGTGAGATCGACTGGCCCGAGACCGCCTTCTATCGCGCCAGGCCGGAAGGCTTCGAGCGCGACGTCGTTCTCCTCCTCGGGATCGAGCCCAACCTGCGCTGGCGCGCCTTCAGCAATCTCGTCGTCGACTACGCGACCGACCTCGGCGTCGAGCTTTTCGTCAGCCTCGGCTCGCTGCTCGCCGACGTCCCACACACGAGGCCGTGTCCGGTGACGGGCAGCGCGAGCGACGCCGAGCTCGTCGAGCGGCTCGGGCTGCAGGCCTCCCGCTACCAGGGGCCGACGGGGATCGTCGGCGTGCTGCACGACGTCTGCCGGCGGCAGGGCGTCCCTTCCGTGAGCTTCTGGGCCGCAGTCCCGCACTACGTCTCGCTGACGCCGAGCCCCCGCGCCGCGCTCGCACTGTGCGAGCGGCTGGGCTCTCTTCTCGACACCGACATCGACGTGGGAGAGCTGAAGGAGGCCGCGGAGGGCTACGTCGAGCAGGTCAGTCGCGCGGTCGCCACCGACGCCGACACGCAGGCCTACGTCGAGGATCTGGAGTCGCGCGTCGACGAGCTGGAGGAATCGGATCTGCCCTCGGGGGAAGCACTGGCCGCGGAGCTGACGAGATTCCTGCGCGAGCGCGACCGCGAAAACGGCCCGCCCGACGCCGCTACTGAGCAGTAGCCTCCTTCGCCGGCGCTACTGAGCGGCGGTCGGCTCTGGTTCTTCGGCCGGCTTCTCCGCCGGCTGGTGCCCGTTCTGCTCCGCGACCTGCTCCTGCGGCTTCTTGCCCTTCTTCTTCCGCCGCCGGCGGCGCCTCGAGCGCGACTGCAGCTTCGGCTGCGGCAGGTTTTCGCCGAGCGCGGCGGCGACCTCCTCCACGGCGCCGAGCTCCTCGCGCACGCCCTCGATCAGCCTCGTCGCCTTCGGCGTGTAGCCCTCGGCTGACGCGAGCAGCGCCGCGCCGACCTCGAGTGGCAGTTCCTTCGCCGTCTGCACGAGCTTGTGGGCGTTGTCCTCGTGGCGGTGACCACGCGAGTTCGCGAGCGCCCCGAGCAGCCGCTTCGCTTCGGGATATTCGGCGCTCGCCCGCCGGTCCTGGATCTTCCGCGTCGCGCGTGCCAGGCGCCAGGTCCAGCGCCACAGGATCTGCTCCGGCGCGTCGACCTTGCCGTCGGCGACGCCGCGCAGGAGGACGCGGATGCCCTGGGCGCGGTCCTTCTCCCACGTCGGCGCCTGCGTGACGAGGGTGACGAGATCGTCGAAGCTGGCGCGGTCGACCCCCATCGCGACGCGATCGGCAAGCGCGGTCATCCGCAGCCGGCGATTCGGGTTCTCCGCGGCGCAGGTGAAGAGGAACTGCTCCAGCGCACCGCGTGTCGTCCCACTCTCCGTCAGCTTCTTGGCGAAGTCGACTCGCTCCTCGAACCGAACCTGTCGCCCCGCGATCGTTGCCCAGAAGCGCTGCTCCTCCTCGTCGAGGTAACGAGGATCGATGCGCTGCCACTCGCGCGCGATCACCGAGAGGCGACGCCGGACGTCGGGCGTCACCGGCACGAGCCACGGCGCCGGCGACAGCTTGCGGCGAGCGCGCCGCTGCGCGCGCCGTCGCGGCGCCGGCGTCACCCGCGCGCCCTCGCGGTAGAAGTCCGCATCGAGCAGGCTGTGGAGCGAGATCACGCGCTCGTTGTGCGTCGCCCCCTTCGGGACGAAGTCGACGACGACGCCCGCCTCCTTCCGCGGATGCAGGCGCATGATCCGCCCGATCCGCTGCTGGTACACACGGCGGCTGGCGGTCGGCGCGAGGTGCATGCAGACCGTCGCCCGGGGCGAGTTCCAGCCCTCGGCGAGCAGCATCGCGTTGATCAGGATGTCGATCTCGGCGCGCTCGTACGCCGCGAGGATCTCCGCCAGCTTGACGGGCGGCGTGCGGCCGCTGACGGCCTCGGCGCGCAACGCCGCCGCGCGAAACTCGCGCGCGAGGTTGTAGGCGTGGTCGACGCCGGCGGCGTAGACGATCCCTGGCGTCGAGCCGAAGCGATCGCGGTAGAGGCTCGCAGCAGCCTGGTTCAGAGCCTGGTGGTCGAGGACTTCGGCCAGGGCGCGCTCTTCGAAGTCCCCGCCGACGATCGGCACCGAGTTGATCGCCGCAGCGGGCGGGACGCGTAGGCATCGCAGCGGCGCGATCAGGCCGCGGCGCGCGGCGTCCTGCAGCGGCAGGTCGTCAACCGAGGCTGGGAAGACATCCGATACCTGCTTGGCGATCAGCTGCTCGGTCGCCGTCATCCCGATGTAGACGGGCTCGGTCAACGTGCGGATCGCCGTGCTCGTCTTCTCGCCGAGGGCCGTGTGCGCCTCGTCGCAGATCACGAGGTGGTAGACGCCCCGTTCGACGTCCTTCACGTGCCGCGCGAACCAGGCGTAGGTCTGGACGGTGATCAGTTCGCTGCGCGGCGCGCGCTCCCCGCTGGTGACGGCGGGGGCCAGGCGGTCTCCGTAGCCCTCGTCGGTCAACTCGCGGTTGAACTGCGAGACGAGCAGGCGCCGGTGGGTGAGGATGAGGACGCCCATCGTGCGGGCGGCCTCTACGAAGCCCGCGGCGGCGATCGTCTTTCCCGATGCCGTTGGGTGGCGGAAGCGGTAACGCCGCTCGGCTCCGGCATCGTGCTGCGCGGGCTCGGGCTCGACCTCCTCGCCGTTTGCTTCTTCCTCGTCCTCGTCCTCGGCCTCGAGCTCGGCGACCTCCTCCGCCGAGAGCGTGCCGTTGCCGTTCTGCTCGTCGGCGCGCTGGTTGGCGGCAATAAGCTCCGTCAGCATCCCCGCCAGCGCGTCGATCTGGTGGCGGCGCAGCTCCGTGCCGGATTTCAGCTTCGGCGGGTGATCGCTGAGCACTCGCTCGAGCCCGAGCATGAGCGCGTAGCGGATCCGCCAGTCGGACGACGGCTCCCCCTTGCCTTGCTCGATCTCCACCAGCGCGTCGTCGAGGGCGCGGCGACGCGCCGTGCCCGCTTCGAGGACGACGTCCGGTTCTTCGTCCGGATGCAGGAAGGGCTCACCCGCCCAGGCAGAAGCGCGCTCGATCTCCTCGACCAGCGGATGAGTCGCTTGAGTAGGAACCGCGGTTTGCTCGATGGCTTCGTGCAACACGCGCGGCACGTCGAGTGCCGCGAACCTCCGAAGAAAGACTGCGCTCGCTCAATGCCGGTGCGAGCGCTGCGGTCGCAGTGTAGCTAGAAACAGGCGGCGCCGTCGCGTGCGAGGGACGTGGCGACCGCGTGGACACTCACTCCGAGTGCCAGGAGTGTGCCGAGTGCGGCGGCGGGCCAGCGATCCGGCACCGCGCAACTTCATGTCGGCGGGGTCAGGCGGGAGCTGCAGCCCTCGACTCAGCCAGTGGCCGACCGGCAACTCGCTCCGAGATCCCGGTCTGATCGAGGTACTTCGTGATCCCGCCGAGGAAGAACGGCCACCCCGCGCCGAGGAGAAGCGCCGTGTCGACGTCCTTGGCGCTCTCAGCCACGCCCTCGTCGAGCAGGTGCCGGATCTCGTCGGCGATCGCCTCCAGCGCCGCCTCCTGGATCTCCTCGACGCTGCGTCGCGCGTCGCCGCGGACGACGATCTCGTCCTTCCCGTGGGCGTAGCTGGCCAGCGTCTCCGAAAGCGGGAACCGATCCGGATAGGCGTCGTGGAGCGTCTCGAGGACGTGGTAGGCGACCTTGGGCCCGACCATCTGCAGCAGGACCGAAGGCGCCATCGGCATCCCGAGACGCAGGATCGCTTCGTCCGTCTCCCCGACGGTGTTTCCCTGCTCGAGGGCGTCCATGAGCACGACCGTCATCCGCGTCAGGACGCGGTTGACGATGAAGGCCGGCGCGTCCTTCGAGAGCACCGGGCGCTTGCGGAGCTGCGTTGCGACGTCCCAGATCGTCGCGAGGGTTGCGTCGTCCGTCTCCGGCGCGCGGATGATCTCGACGAGCGGCAGGACGGCGACGGGGTTGAAGAAATGGAGGCCGCCGAGGCGCTCCGGGCGCTCGAGGCTCGCGCCCATCTCTGTCACCGAGAGCGACGAGGTGTTGGTCGCGAGCACGCACTCCGACGAGACGACGGCCTCGAGGTCGGCGAAGACCTGCTGCTTGACCCCCAGCTCCTCGAACACGGCCTCGAGCACGAGATCGCAGTCGGCGAAGTGGTCGTAGCCCGTGCCGCCCTCGACCAGCGACGCCAGGAATCGCGCCTTGCCCTCGTCGTAGCGGCCCTTCTGGACCTGGGCGTCGAGCTCCGATTCGATCCCGGCGATCGCGCGGTCGACGATCTCCTGGTCGAGGTCCCGAATCGCGACCGGGACCTCGAGGCGGCGGAGGAAAAGCGTGGCGAGCTGCGTGGCCATCAGCCCGGCGCCGACGATGCCGACCTTGCTGACCTTCCGCGCCTCGACGTCGGGCCGCCCGGGGTTCTGCTTCGCGCGGCGCTCGACGAGGTCGAAGGCGTAGATCGACGCCTGTGCCTGACGGCTAGGCAGGAGCTGGGCGATCGCCTCCTCCTCGGCGGCGTAGCCCTCCTCGATCGTCCATCCGGACGCCGCGCCTTCCATCAGCTCCAGGGCCGTGTATGGAGCGGGCGCGGCCCCGTGGAGCGAGTCGTCCAGCCGGCGCCTCGCCTTTGCGAACAGCGCCTCGACCCCTTCAGACGCGTCCAGGGGCCAGGCCCCCGGACCGGTCCCTTCGGGACGCTCGAGGAGGAACGCGAGCGATTCGTCGAGGAACTCGGCGGGATCGAAGAGAGCGTCGGCGAAGCCCCACTCGGAGGCCTCGGCGCCGGTCAGCATCTTGTTCTGCCGCAGCGGGTTCGTGACGTTGAACTTGATCGCTGCCTCGACGCCGACGAGCCGCGGGACGAGCTGCGTGCCGCCCCAGGCCGGAAAGAGCCCGAGGAACACCTCCGGGGCGGCGAAG
>Ga0126315_10001026_pt1 | contig 10399 bp, 8 predicted proteins | sample Plot106_FD_92534 | JGI IMG/M metagenome (GOLD analysis project Ga0126315, IMG submission 92534) | Serpentine soil microbial communities from UC McLaughlin Reserve, CA, USA - Plot106 | ecosystem: Environmental > Terrestrial > Soil > Grasslands | place: USA: UC McLaughlin Reserve, Lake County...
ACGTCGTCGACGGCGACCGCGAGCAGGTCGATGAGCCGGAGCACCTCCGGCTCGGCGAGTTGGTTCGCCTGCGAGCGCAGGCGGTCGCGCGTCTCGTCGGTGACCGGAAGCGAGTCGGGGACCTCGCCCATGTGCTGGACGAGGAGCAGGTGGCGGAGGTGCTCGAGGAGGTCGGCGACCAGGCGCCCGAGATCCTGGCCCTGGTCGGCGAGCTCCTCGACGAAGTGGAGGAGCCCGGCGGTGTCGCGGTCGACGATCAGATCGCAGATCCGAAAGAGCGCCTCCTCCTCGACCGCGCCGAGGAGCTGGAGGACGGCCTGCACCGTGATCGTCCCGTCCGTCGCCGCGGCGAGCTGGTCGAGCGTCGAGACGGCATCGCGGAAGCTCCCGCGCGCGCTCCGCGCGACGAGTGCGAGCGCCGCGTCCTGGGCGTCGATCGACTCGCCGTCCGCGACGTGACGGAGGAGCCGTGTCAGCTCGGGCAGGCGAGGCCGCGAGAAGACGAACGTCTGGCAGCGCGAGCGGACGGTGGGGAGGACCTTCTGGAGCTCGGTCGTGCAGAAGACGAAGAGCAGGTGCGGTGGGGGCTCCTCGATCAGTTTCAGGAGCGCGTTCCAGGCCGCGTCGGTCAGTTGGTGCGCCTCGTCGAGGATGTAGACCTTGTAGCGGCCCTCGACCGGCTGGAGAATCACGTGGTCGCGGATCTCCCGGATGTCATCGATCCCGCGTTGGCTCGCGGCGTCCATCTCGACGACGTCGAGCGATGTTCCGGCCGCGATCGTCCGGCACGAGTTGCAGGTGCCGTCCGGGGCCTTGGTCGGGCCCTGCTCGCAGTTCAACGCCTTGGCGAGGATCCGCGCGAGCGACGTCTTGCCGGTGCCGCGCGGCCCCGCGAAGAGGTACGCCTGGCGAACGTTGTCGCGCTCGATCGCGTTCTCGAGCGTCCGCACGACCGCTTCCTGCCCGACCACCTCGCCGAACGACTGAGGCCGGTACTTGCGGTAGAGCGCGCCGGACACCGCGTCATCTTAAAGGAGGGTGTGAGGGGAATCATCGGTTCCCGAGGAAGAGGAGGGAGCCAACGAGGGAACCAGGGGCTCCTTGTTTCGTGCCGGCCGCGCACCCTCCGTCGAGGGCGCCTCCTGGGGCGGTGCCGCCGCCGCTTGCTCGGGCCAGGCTGCTCCGCGGCCCCCGGGTGATTCCGCTTAGCGCTGCTTCCTTCCGGATCTGACGCGGTTCGCAGTCACCCAGTGCGCGGGACCTGGCCGTCGACGCTCGCCGGCGTTGGCCCTACCTCGAAGTCGCCTCCTCGGGAGGGAATTCGGCCCCGCTTGAGCGGGTTGCGGGTTCAGGGAACCGCTAGCTCCCCACCTAGCGCGGCCGGCACGGAGATGGTACCCGAGCGGCGCTGCTATCTTCGTCGTCTCTCGGGCGCATAGCTCAGCGGGAGAGCGCCCGCTTCACACGCGGGAGGTCCCTGGTTCGATCCCAGGTGCGCCCATTCGGGTCCGCATGGCTGCGAGGATTTGGCTTGAATACGCGGTTCATGTGTGCCGGAAGTGTCCCGAATGAGCGTCTGGTGCAGACCTCGGTGCAGACCTCCGGCCACCCGCGAAAACACGTCCGTCCGTGCGGCGTCGGTTTCCCCTTTCGATGAACCGGCGGTACCTCAGAATGATGGCTGCGGCCCGCGCGGGGGGCGATGGCGTCTGATAGCTCCCTGCGTGCGGGCCGCCCTCTCACGCCCTCGCGGCGACGCCGTGTTTGCGCAGCGGAGTGCGGGTACTGGGTGCTGCGCCATACCTGAAAAGTCCCGCAGTTTGTGGATTTTTGAAGTTGAGGATGCATGGGTGGCGCGAACCCGGGTAGGCCAAAACTGAGGCGACAGAGAGGAGGTGACGATGCCCCAGACGACTCTTACTCCGTCGATGAGCGTCGTCGAGCGTTTCTCGAAGTCTCCTCGGGAGATTTCGAGCATGAGCTCGAGCGGATTTGGGACGGCATCACGGCCGTCCGTGAGTCCGTGGTCGAGGCCGTCCGGGAGGAGAAGTTGACGCCGATCGAAGGCGTCTCGATTCTCGCCTGCACGACCGGTCAGTTGCTCGGCTACCAGGCCTTCCACGGCCAGCCGGAGCCGACCGCGCTGCTTCCCTACTTCGGAGGTAGGCAGTAGGTAGACCCGAGACGACGCGACCGAAGTCGGGGGGCGCCAGGCGGCGCCCCCGACTCGTTTCACGAACGGGGAGCTAACCGGCCCGACCTCCGCGCCGTCGCCCAAACGATCCACGCTGCTCACAATGATGGAGGAGGCACTCACTCGAGGACGCCTACATCGAGGCGGTTGAGGCCGGTGCGCGTGAATCCCGGGCATGCCGTGTTTCCGCAGCGGGGTGCGCTGCGCGGAATGCGGGGCCGAAACAGACGAGCAGGCTCGAGGCTGGCGGGCGATGCACGGCCTCGAGGACGACGGCGAGCTGATAGTCGCGACCTTCTGCCCGCAGTGTGCGTCGAGAGAGTTCGGGGAGCGGTCGACTGAACTAACGCCGTGTTTGCGCGGGCGGCTGGACGCGGGTATCCGTCCGCTGTGTCAGAAAGCCGCCGGGAACGGTCGAGGGCTTCCGCTCGGATGCCCTCGACCACCGACCTGAGGTTGGCTCGCCGCGCTGGACGTGCAGGCTCCGGCCCGGCGGGGCGGTGAGCCGGGGCAATTATGCCGGAAGGTCTTAGCCGGCGACGTTCTCGCAATCGCTCGCGACGACGTCTCCGTCATCCGCGTTTAACGGCATCTTCGCCGTCACCGCAGTTAACGGTGTCACCGCCCGAGCCGTCGCTTGCGTTGATCATGTCGTTGCCGTGACCACCGTTCAGGGTGTCGTTGCCTCGGCCGCCGATCAGTCTGTCGGCGCCGCGGTTGCCGTAGAGCGTGTCGGCCCCGGATCCACCCGACAAGCGATCCTGACCCCTGCCGCCGTAGACTGTATCGGCACGGCCCAAGGCGTTGACCGTGTCGGCGCCCGCCTTGGCGTGGATCGTGTCGCGGCCTTGCGTGCCGACGAGCGTGTCGTCGCCCGAGGTGCCCTCAATCGTGGCGGCGGCCGCAACTGAGGCCAGGCCCATCGTCGCACACAAAAGCATCGCAAAGGTCTTGAAACGCCGCATGTTCCTTTCCTCGCTCGGATGCCCTGACGCCCGCAGAGTGACCGCGGCGTTCGGGCCGCGCAAGGAGCCTTCCCTCGCCGTTACAAAGTTCTGACGCCGGCCTCGCAGGCCCTTTGGGACTGGGGTTGCGTGCGATTTACCCATCGGGTGTGCGAGGGTAGAGGGCGGAGCCGGAGCAAGCCCTGCCGCAGGGGTGAGACGTCGATGGTCCCGAACCTCCGCCGTGGGGTCGTTGCTCCGGCTCCCTACCTAGGTGACTGGGATCGGGTCGCTGTTCTTGCCTTCGAGGGAGAAGTCCGCCGACGTCGTGGTGTTGCCGAGACCCGCCGCCTTGAACGACACGGTCAGGCTGTTGCCCGAGATCGAGACACTTGGCCCCTTGATGTAGTGGGGGCTGTCAGCCAGCGCCGCCGGAACGGCCATCGCGGCCACAGCAAGCACACCGATCAACACAACTAACAAACGCTTCATGTTTGAGAACCTCCTTCGATGACGCCCGGCTAGAGCGCCATCACCGCAGTTGAATACATCGCCGCACATGCTCCAGGCCTGATCCACCACCTCCCTCAAAGCTCAAACCGGCGGTCGGCCCGACTCGAGAGCTGCGCGCATGGGCTAGGCGCTGCATCCCGGCTTCGCCCGCACGAGGTACGGCGAATCCGAGCTGCTCGGACCCGTAGATCCTCCCAATGTCGCCACGGATGCCCGTCGCCATCGCACCCGCGCTCACTACGCCGAGCAAGGGGTGGTGCCTGGAATGGCCGTCGGGTAGCTACCCGGTCCGGTGCCCGCCTCGCGCGGGCACCGGACCTGAGCCTCTTATCCGGTCGCTAGGCGGGCGGAGGGGCGCAGAAAGTACCCAGCGACGGGTTGCTCCGCCCTGTGGACGAACGGCCAGAAACGTCCGAGACGAGCGCACCTAACGTCGGCTATAACGCTCGGCGCGATGCGTTGCCCGAGTGCGGAGCCGAGTCAGACGAGAGAGCTCGAGGCTGGTGGGGACTCGTCGGCGAAGAGGACGACGGCGAACTCATGGTCGCGGTGTTCTGCCCGGCCTGCGCGGAGCGAGAGTTTGGTAGACGCGAGACGACTGAGCGGCTCGCCGTTCGGTTCCGAGCTTACTGCCCACCTACCACCATGCTTCGCGAAATGTTGTGTGCCTGAATCGGTCAGGCGTGGGGCTTACCCGGGCCAATGAGCGGCGCAGTAGGCGTCGCGCGCGGTACTGCCGCCCGAGAGCGGGGCGTACGACGTGGCCGTGCGGATTGCGCTGGCCTGCGATGCGGCGTAGCGCTCGATTTCCTGTGCGACCTGGTCGCGCGCCTCTGGTGTCGCCGCTTGAGCGAGCAGTTCTGCGTGCCTCCACGCCGTCTCACGCCAGCTCACGACAGTCTGGAAGAGCACGAAGTCGTCGAGGGTGGTCGGTGCGTTCCCGTCGTCGATGGTCGGGTCGAAGCGTCGGGCGATCTCGGCGATCAGGTCGTCGGTCACGCGGTTGAGGATTTGATTCACGCGGTCGTGATCCGGTTTTCGGCTCGAGCCATCCGGTTTGACGAGCCCGATGCTGTAGAGAACAAACGGGAGGTCGCGCTGAACGTGCGCGTTGATGCCGAGCAGCAGATTGCCGTTGGCGGAAACGCCCCGATCTCTCGCCGCCCCGAACGCGATTCGCCACGCCGGCGGGACCTCGCCGATCCGCCCAGCGCTCCACGCGTCGTAGGCGGCAAAGTAGTAACTGGCGAAGATAACGTCCTCATGATTCACGAACGGTGTGTCGTCGAAGAAGGTTGGTGTTTCGACGGTTCGCCGGTATTCCTCGGTCACGCGAAGATACGTGAGGGCAAAGATCGCGCCGTGGTCGCACGAAGAGGCCAGCGGCTCGAACCGCTTGGTCATCTCGCGAACGGTCTTGTCGATGCAATGGATCCGCCCGGCGATACAGTCATCCGGGCTCGTCACGTCGTAGGGAAGCGAGAGTCCGGGCAGGAGCGAGCTCCAGCCGACGAACGGCGGATCGTCGGCAGCGGCCGCGGCGGGCCGGACCAGTGCGACGAGAAGGAGCGCCAGCAGCGCGAGCCGGAGGCTGGGTCGGAGTGTGATCTTCGCCGCATCCACGAGGGGTGGGACTAATACTTCTCGCCTTCGTCGAGAGATAAACGCGTCGCCCGCCCCAGGTTTAGGCCCTTTCCGCGATCGGGCAGAGTCTTTTTGAGGAGGAGCGAATGTCGCCTGTGGCCACGACCGAACTCGTTCCCACTCGCACTCGACTTGCTGGCTCGGGCATGGGCGTCGGGCTCCGAGCACCGTTCGAGGCGGTGGAGCAGGCAATCGACGCCCTCGGGCAGGACCCCAGTCTGGTCTTGATCTTCCCGACCGGTCTCGATCCTCAGGAGGCGGCGGCGCAGGCTCAGACGGCTGTCGGAAATGCGCGTATCGCTGGAATGACAGGGACCGGCGCGATCACGCTCGGAGGCGCAATCGAGAGTGGCTGCTCCGCGATCGCGTTCGACTCTTCGCTCCCGGTGGGAGTGGGCACGAGTAGATCCTCGGACCCGCGCGCCGCCGGGCGCTCAGCCGCCGCGGAGGCCCTGTTTGGCGTCGGCCGCGACGAGAGCAACACGGTGCTTCTGCTGTTCGTCGACTCGGAATCGGGCGACCAGGCTGAGATCGTCGCCGGAGCCTACGACGTCGCAGGTGCGCGCATCCGGCTCGCGGGAGGAGCGGCGGGCGGACAGACCAGAGCCCAGTTCGCCGACGGCGAGGCCTTCTCCGGGAGCGTAGTGGCTGTCGCCCTGGTCAGCGCGGCGCCGGTGGGTATCGGCATCGCGCACGGCTGTGCACGGGTCGGGGCGCCGTCGATCGTTACCCGCTCGCGCGGCCCGATCGTGCTCCAATTGGACGGGCGTCCCGCAGAGACCGTCTACCTCGAGAAGCTCGGGATGAGCGACGCTCCGATGAGCGATGCCGAATTCGAGGCGATCGCGATGGCGCATCCGCTTGCGCAGCCGGAGCTACGCGGCATCGCCCGCCCACGATACGTGCGCGGCCGCGTACCGGGAGGAGGTCTGGTCTGCGCGACGAGCATCGAAGCGAACGCGGCAGTAGATGTCTGCGAACACGAGCCGGAGGACATCATCTTCAGCGCTGTCTCGGCGGTCGACCAGGCACTGGGGCAGCTGTCCGGGCCAGCCGAGGCCGTCGTGCTCTTCGACTGTGCCGCAAGGAGTGAACGGTTCGGCAATCCGCTCGCGGCCCGCGAGATCGAGTCAATCATCTCTTCGTTGGGCGTTCCCGCGCCCGCGCTTGCGGGTGCCTACACGCGCGGAGAGATCGGGCGGATTAGGGGCGCGAAAGGAGACCGGAACTATAGCCTCGTCGTCGTCGCGCTCGGTGCCGCCCCGTGACGGCCACGCCGAGCTGCTTCGGCGCTTCGTCGAAGCGGCACGGCGTGCGCAGATCGTCACGATCGTCAACCTAGCCCGGTCGGAAGCCGAGCTGGGCGAGCTCTTTACGGCAGAGCTTTGCGAAGCGTTCGAGGCCGAGATCGCGTTCGTGCTTGCAGAACGTGACGGCGGAGGTGTGTGTAGCCTCGTGGGTGCCCACGGTCTCACGGCTGACCAACGTGCACACCTTCTCGAAGACGAACGCTGCGCGCGCGCGCTGAATAGTGATGAGGCGCAGCTCTATCAAGACGATCTGCTGGCGACTGGAGCCCGTGAGCTCGTTCTAATGCCGTTCGCCGGGCAAGTCGAGCGCGGCGTCGTAGGCGTCGCGCGCCTCTACGACGAGCGCTTCGACGAGGGGGAAGTCGCCCTGCTCGAGGCGGTCGCGGAAAGCGTCAAGCATGCGCTCGAACGGATTCGTCTAGGAGAGGAGCGCGACGCCCTTCTTGCACGCGAGCACGCGGCGCGACGCGAAGCGGAGGCGACAGCGGAACGACTCGTTCGCCTGCAGAGCATCACGGGGACGATCCTCTCGGACCTGCCCCTCGAGAACATGCTCCATGAGCTCCTCGAGCGAATCCGTGAGATCGTCGCAGTCGACACCGCCGCGATCCTCATGGTCGAAAGTCCCGGAGCTGCACTCGCCCTCCGCGCGGCGGCTGGTACCGACGCGCACATCGACGCCGCCGTCGAGCTCGCCCAGCGAGAAGGGATCACCGAACGGGTCCTCGACGAACACCGTGCGCTCGACCTCGGCGTTGCGAACGCCGACTTAGTCAATCACGTGGATCGTGAACCGATCCGTGCGCTGATCGGCGTGCCGATGATCGTCGAGCAAAGGATCGTTGGCGTGCTCGTGGCGGGGGCGCTCGCGCCGCGCGAGTTCTCGAACGAGGACAACGGTTTGCTCGGGGTCGCCGCCGACCGGGCAGCAATCGCCATCGAGAACGCTCGCCTCTATCAAGAAGCCGAGGAGCGCGGGCAGGCTGCCCGAGTGCTCGGCTACGTCGCCGACGGCGTCTTTCTCGTCGACGCCGAGGCGGCTGTTCAGCTCTGGAACCCCGCCGCCGAGGCGATCACAGGTGTTCTGGCCGCGGAGGTGCTGGGCCGCCGAGTCGAGGAAGCGATCCCGGGCTGGGAGGCACTCGCACGAGCCGTCCCGACCGCGAGCGCTCCCGCTGCGTCGACTCGTCCCGCGACGACGCTTCCCGTCGAAATCCGAGGTCGTGAGCTCTGGCTCTCGGTCACCGGAGTTAGCTTTGCGGAGGGAACCGTTTACGCATTCCGCGATCTGACGGAGGAGCGGCGATTGGAGGAGCTCAAGGCGAATTTCATCGCCACCGTCTCTCATGAGCTGCGAACTCCGATCGCCGCTGTCCACGGGGCGGCGCAGACCCTCGAACGCAAAGACGTCGTCTTCAGCGATGATTTGCGCCACCAGCTCCTCTCCATCATCTCGCATCAATCCGAGCGGCTCGCGCGTCTTGTCAGCGATATCCTGCTCACGAGCCAGTTCGAGACCGGAGGACCGGCCCTCGCGAGCGAGCCAGTCGACGTCGCGGCCGTCGCAGACCGGGTCATCGAGGCGGCGCGTATGCATGCCCCCGATGAGCTCTCGCTCGAGTTCATAGCACCTCCCGCTCTGGCCCCGGTCGCCGCGGACGGCGACAAGCTCCAGCAAGTTCTCGCGAACCTCGTGGCCAACGCAGTCAAGTATTCGCGTGGCCCCGGCCGTGTCGAGGTCCGACTCGAACCGAGGCGGACCCGCCTTCGCATAGCCGTCCGCGACGAGGGCGTTGGCATTCCGAAGGCCGAGCAGCAGCGGATCTTCGAGAGATTCTACCGCCTCCCGAACATGAGCTTCGCAGTCTCCGGCACCGGTCTCGGCCTCTACATCTGCCGCGAGCTGGTCCGACGGATGGGGGGGACGATCTGGGTCGAATCGAGTGAGGGAATCGGCTCGACATTCTTTGTCGAGCTGCCGCTTTCCTCCGCATCGACGGGAACGTCTCATCCAGATGCCGTTCGTGCTCGCTCCTCGTCGCCGGCGCAGCCGCTCCCCTGACCGAAACCGTCAGCCTCAGGCGCGACCAGGCAAACATCGGGACTCAGCCGGCTGGGCGCATTTGCGAAATAGTTGGACTTTCGGCATGCCGGTAGGAAGGTTGGCTTGCGGTTACAGGTCGCCTCGGTGAGGGTGGCGTGGGGAGCCGGAGCAGCCCTACCGGAGGGGTGCGGTGCCGAGGCCCGAATCTCCGCCCTGGTGCCGCTGCTCCGGCCCCTACTCTGACTCGACGGGCATCTGGGCGTTGTTCTTCCGGGCGATGTCAGTTACTCCAGCGCCGAGGGAGGCGTCGCCCCCGGCGCTGGCGGCAATTCACACCAGTCGCGGCCGAGTGTGCGTTTCGGTACGCGACGTGCCGCTAGATCAGCCTGTGAGTTCGACCGGGGGCAGATCGTTCCCGGTGAGTGTCAGGTCGAACGAGACGTCGAGGATCTCGACGTGCTGGTTTCCGGTGCATTGCAGAGTCGAGAGCGGTGAGACGGTGAGCGAACCGGTCACCTGCCCGTTGCGCACGGGAAAGTCGCCGGAGACGTTCACGTCGACCGACTCCGACTTGGGCACACCGTTCACGGGGTTACCGCGAACATCGCGCCCGCCCAGAGGACGCCGACGGCGTTTGAAACGGAGATGTTCCGAAGCCGGAAGAGGCGGAGCGGGACTAGCGGCGTGCGTACGTGCGCCTGGATGCCGAGAAAGATCGCGAGCAGGATGCCCGAGGCCGCGAGCAGCCCGAGCGTCCGTGCCGTCAGCCAGCCGACCTCGTTCCCGTTCACGATCGCATAGACCGCGAGCATGAGCGAGGCCGTCACGGTCACCGCACCAGCGACGTCCAGCCGCTGCACGGTCGTCGCGACCCGGTCCCCCGAGATCACGACCAGTGTCAGGGCGACGACCAGGAGGCCGACGGAGATGTTGACGAGGAAGATCCAGTGCCAGTCGAGCGTGTCCGTGAGGATGCCGCCGAGCAGGACGCCGAGCGAGCCGCCGCCGGAGGCGACGAACCCGAAGATGCCCATCGCTCGTGCCCGCTCGGTCGGCTCGGTGAAGAGCGTCATCATCAGTGAGAGGGCGAGGGCCGAGACGACGGCGCCGCCGACGCCCTGCACGGCGCGGGCGGCGACGAGCATCGCCTGCGAACCCGCAAGACCGCACACGGCCGGCGCGGCCGTGAAGAGCGCGACTCCGGCCAAGAAGAGGTTCCGGTGCCCGAAGAGGTCGCCCAGCCGGCCCCCGAGCAGGAGGAAGCCGCCGAAGGTGATCAGGTACGCGTTGACGACCCAGGCGAGCGACTCCTCCGAGAAGGCGAGATCCGAGCGGATCGCGTCGGGTCAGCGTCGAAGCCTGATGGCGTTGAGGTCGCGCTCGCGTACCTCATCGATCCGGCCCAGCAGCTCGTCGATGTCGTCGTGCTCGGCGTGCAGGTAGCGGCCGGCGAGCGCGTCGTAGCTGCCGGTAGAGAGCTTGCGGACGAGCTCGGGAGCGAGTTCGGGGGGCGTCCACGGCGCATCGTCGGCAAGTCCGCCCGCGGTCAGCTCCGTTCGCACTAAGCCGGGGCTGAAGAAGAAGACGGGAATGCGCCCTGCGAGCTCGTTCGCCAGCATCTCGCCGTAGCGACACGTGGCAGCCTTGCTCGGCGCGTACGCGGTGCTCTGGCCGCCGGGCAGGTAGGCCGCTCCGCTGCCGGTGATCACGATCCGCCCGCGTCCGCGCTCGAGCATGCTCGGGATCACGG
>Ga0126315_10001027_pt1 | contig 10399 bp, 8 predicted proteins | sample Plot106_FD_92534 | JGI IMG/M metagenome (GOLD analysis project Ga0126315, IMG submission 92534) | Serpentine soil microbial communities from UC McLaughlin Reserve, CA, USA - Plot106 | ecosystem: Environmental > Terrestrial > Soil > Grasslands | place: USA: UC McLaughlin Reserve, Lake County...
AGCGTGTCCTCGACGACCGGCGTGACGCCCGCGACCGTGTCCGTGACCGTGCCCAGCGTGTCCTCGACGACCGGCGTGACGCCCGCGACGGTGTCCGTGACCGTGCCCAGCGTGTCCTCGACGACCGGCGTCACGCCGGCGGTCGCATCGCCGACGGTGCCGGTGAGGTTGTCCACGGTGTCGCCGACCGGCGGCACCGCGGTGTTCTCGACGTTGCCGACGACTCCGTCGGCCGTCGCCGGCGCGCTCGCCGCGGTCGCGGCGATCCCGTCGGCGGCATCGGCGACCGGCGCGACGCCGGAGTCGGCCGCAGCCGTCGCGGCCTGCGCCGGCGCGGCCGAGGCGGCCTGTGCGACCGGCTCGGCCTGGGCCGGCGCGGCCGTGGCGGCCTGCTCGACCGGCTCGGCCTGGGACCCGCCGCTCGTCTGCGGCTCGGCCGGAGCGGCCTGCGGCTGCTGGGCCGCCTGCTGGGCGACGTGACTGTGCTCGTTCGCGTGCTCGACCGCGGTGGCCGACGGACCACCGCCGTGGGCCTGCTCGGCAGGAGCCGGCTCGGCAGGAGCCTGCTCGGCCGGAGCCGCCGTCGTCGTCGCCTCGGGCGCCCCGGTCGTGGTCGCCTCGGGTGCGGCCTCGGGCCCGGGCGAGGCAGTGGTGCTCGCCTCGACCGGCTCCGGTGCAGCCGTCGTCGTCATCTCGGGCTCTGCGGTCGCACCCGCCGACTCCGCGACACCGTCGCTGACCGCCTCCACGGTGCCGGTCGCGGCGTCCAGCCCGGTCAAGCTCACAGTCGACATCGCCGCGCGCTCGGGCAGCGCCTCGGCGATCTCGGCAGCGATCTCTTCGGGCGAGAGCTCGCCCTTGTGCTTGGGATCCATGGTTTCCTGCCTCCCTGTCGCGTCTCGGTCGGACCCGCGGCATCGGGAAACGCGCCCGCCGGCCAAGCGGACGTCACGATGTCGGGGCCATCGGCCGGGAGGTGCACCCCTGATGGGATGCGATGTGGGGTCCACCCGGCGCTTGCTTGATGGTTTCCTCCGGGCTCTGGCCGTCAAACCGGCGTCAACGCCAGTTGCTCGCCGGCCAAGTCACCAACCACGGCGGTACGCAGGGGTGGTGTGAACCCGCCCGATCGCAGTCGGGTCGTCACCTTCGCCTGACCGAAACGCCCTAGGCGGGCCCGCCGCGGCTCCGTAGAGTCGGCCGATGGCCCGCCAGGTGCACCACCGGCAAGGCCGATCCGAGCCCCCCGCCGCCGAGCCGGCGCCGGCGTCGCTCGCCGACCCGCGTGCCGCCGGCAACCGGGCGCTCGCGGCGATGCTCACCCGCAAGGTCGGCTGGGAGCGGGCCGGCGCGGCGAACGCGGGCGAGCGGCCGAGCTCCGGCCTGCGCCGGATCCCGCTCGAAGGGCTCAAGGGCGGCGACTTCCCGGACCGGGCGATCGTGATCCTGCCCGCCGCCACCGCCGGCTCGGCGACCGTCGACGTGCTGCTGCACCTGCACGGTCACACGCCCGGCTACGCCGGCGCGAAACCGGACGACGAGGGCGTCTACCACATCGAGGCGCAGCTGGCGGCCTCCAAGCGCGAGCTGATCGGCATCCTGCCCCAGGGCGGGCCGACGTCGGACTTCACCGCCGGTGCCGGCAAGGCGTTCGACGCCGACAATCTCATCAGCGCCGTGTTCAGGCGCCTCACGGCCGAGAGCGCCTGGGACACCGAGCAGGGCCCGGCGCCGGGCAACGTGATCATGTCGGGCCACAGCGGCGCCGACCAGCCGATCTCCGAGATGCTCAACAGCGGCGCGGGGGCGTCCGGCAAGGCGCCCGGCAAGGCGCCCGGCAAGCTCGCCGGCCTGTTCCTGTTCGACAGCATGATCGCCGAGGCGTTCAGCGGCTCGGTGTGGGCCTACGTCGACAAGCGGATCAAGGCCGAGCTCGACCACCTGCGGCTGATGAAGTTCTCCAACCGCCCGGCGGCCGAGGTCGAGACCGAAATGGAGGCGTGGCTGCAGGAGGACGGCTTCCGCCTGCAGGTCGTCTACCGCAAGGGCGGCGCCTACGACGCCGCGGCGCGCGACATCGAAGGCAAGCTCGCGCAGAGCTTCGGCGCGGCCGCCACGGTGCTGGGACCGCGCCTGCTCCAGCTGATGCGCGACCACTACGCCGTCCATGAGATCACCGACACCAAGCGGATCGGGCACATGGACGCGCTCAGCGGCGACGACGCCTTCCGCAAGGCGCTCGAGACGCTCCCGGGCGGCGAAGAGGCGGCGGCCCCGCAGCCCCAGCCCTCCGCACTCGAACCCGAGCAGCCGCACCTGGAAGCGCTCGACGGCCCGGTGCTGGCGCGCCTGGCCGCCTACGCCGGCAACCGGGCGGTCAGCCGGCTGCTCGCCCGCCAGCCGGCGCCGATCACGGAAAAGCCGGCGGCGAAGACGCCCGAGACGGTCAAGGTCAAGGTCCGCTGGGACAAGACCGAGCCGCCGCAGAAGTACCTCAAGGACGCCTTCACGGGGCATCCCGTCGACTGGAAGGCCGAGGTCTTCGTCGACGGCAAGAGCGTCGGCACCGGCGACGGCTCGCTCGAGATCGACCTCGTGAAGGACTCCAAGCACGACATCAGGGTGGTGCCGACCCCGGCCTCCAAGGACGTCGACTACTACGAGGCGAGGACGGTCACGCTGAAGAAGGCCGCCGCCGGCGAGTTCGACGTCCGGCTCGGCTACAACCGCGAGAACCAGTACTTCACCGACGAGAGCTGGGAGGCCGTCGGCATCGACCCCGCGAAGGCGCGCAAGGTCAAGTCCGTGAAGCTCCTGGGCAGGGACGTGGTCGTCAACGAGCTGGTCATCCCGACGGTCGACGCGACGAACAAGTACTTCGACGACAAGACCAAGCTCACCGACCAGGACCGCCAGGAGATCAAGGACTCGCTCGTCTCGATCGGCGGCTACAACCGCCGCACGACGAGCTCGGGCAGCTTCAGCAACCACTCCACGGGCTGCGCGGTCGACATCAACGAGAACCTCTCGACCTACCAGAACATGCACTTCAAGAAGGTCGAGGACGGCAAGAAGAACACGCCGCACCTGCAGGCGATGGAGCTGATCGCCAAGGTCGTCAAGCGCGAGTCCGGCTGGAGCTCATGGGACCCCTGGGCGGAGACGGACTCCGACAAGTGGCTGGAGGCCTCGGACCTGTTCAACCAGCACTTCCCGATGTTCCTCAGCGAGCTGCTCGACGACGCGCTCGGCGGGGCGGCGAACAAGGATCTTGCGGCGTTCGGGGAGGCCTTCGACTGGCTCGGCGGCACGCAGGCGGTCGGCGAGCTGATGGTCGCCCAGCAGGACCCGAAGAAGCTCCGCGACGCCGCCAAGAAGGCGAAGAAGGACAAGAAGGACGAGACCGCCAAGTGGCTCGAGCGCGTCGCCGGCGACTGGACCCAGGTCCGCGCGTGGATCGAGGGCGTCGTGATGTACAAGAAGGGCGGCTGGTCCTACACCTCCGAGCACGAGAAGCGCGTCTCCGAGGGCAAGGAGAAGCGCGCGGTCGCCGGCGAGCTGCACGGCATCATCCCGCTGCACCCGAAGCTCGTGGAGACGCTCGAAGCCGGCGGCTGGACCTGGCTGATCGACTACACCGAGGCCAAGGACTTCATGCACTTCGAGGACCGCAAGGCCTTCGAGGCCATCAAGAAGAAGAAGTGACCGAGAGGCGCCAGGCCCGTTTACGGTCAGACGCTTCGGCAGCCGTTCGAAACCCCATGCGTCTCGGTAGCCGGACGTACTCGAACAACTACTCCTGAAGGGGGAGCAATGGCTACTCGCGATTCCGTCCGGGGCCGGCCGGGCGTCACAGATGGGGGCCCCGGAGCCGCCACGGTCCGACGGCCCAATTCGATGCAGCACCGCAGGACGACAGAGACCAAGGCGGCGTTCAAGACCACCGAGTTCATGGCGTACGTCGCCTTCTTGGTCGCGCTGTTCATCGCGGGCGCGGTGCTCGATCAGTCAGACGCGGGTGGCCTCGGCGGCAAGCAGGTCTGGCTCTACGGGACCATCCTCACGGGCGCGTACATGATCAGCCGCGGCCTCGCCAAGTCCGGCAGTCGCGATCCCTACTGGGACGACGACGACAGCGATCGGCACGACGGCCGCTGACCTTCCCGCCCGAGGGGCGCCGCTCGAGACAGCGGCGCCCTTCGCGAGTGCCGGGCCGCTTCAGGTTCAATGTGGCGGCTCTCGTCTGAAGGCGCCGACCGGAATCGAACCGGTGTGAACGGCTTTGCAGGCCGGCCGGGGCGGGGCTCTTCGCGCGCCTACGGGACTTTACGCGCCGCTCAGGTACGCCAGCCCACGCTCATTCGTGCGAGGTAGCCCCACGGCGTGCCCCACGGCGGGCTCTTTGATCGTGCTGCACGGTGGGGTTTTCGCACAGACGGCTAGCATGGGAAGCGCTGGCCACGGACATGACCGGCCGCCAGCTTCTCCGCCCATGGCGGCCGGGCCGGACACCTCGAATGGGGCTGACCAACTGGCTGAGTGGGGCGGCGGCGACAACCTCCTGGAGGTTGCCAATGCGCCGCGACCAGAGGTCGGGCCTCACGATCGTTCACGAAGTAGTGAGCATCATCGCGGGTCTCACGACCGTCGCGTGGGTGGGGCATCCAGCTCCTCGGCTGACGTGCCCGGCGGAGGGCGCCAGGTCCCGTGCAGCGAAAGCCTGGCGCCCCAGCCGCCCGAACGACCTGAACCGGATGCGCTCTTCGCCGCTGCTGAAAACGGCGAGGCCGCGGCCCTCCAAGCTTATGGAGCCGCACCCTCCCGCGAGGAGGTGACGGGCGCGCGCGGGTCCGCCTCGCGGTCGTCGTCAGTGAAGGCCGCGGCCAGTCGCTCGGCGTCCCGTGCCCCGGGCACATGGTGCACGTACCGCATCGTCGTCGTGATGTGGGCGTGCCCGCAGAGCGCCTATACGTCGCTCAGCGAGTCCATGACCTTGACGGCGTGGCTGGCGAACGTGTGCCTGAGGTCATGCCAGCGCAGCTTAGGGTCGCCCTCGCGGAGGTGCCCGAGCCCGGCGGCGGCGACCGCCTCATAGAAGTGCCGGCGCAGCGTGAACGCGTTCAGCCGGTCGCCCTTCTCGTCGACGAGGCAGAGGTCGTCGGCCAGCGTGCTGTGGTCGCGCTGGCTCAACCGGTCGAGCACGCCCACGAGGCCGTTAATCATCGGCACTGCGCCCGTGGCCGCCCTTGGTGCCCTTGATGCCGTTCGTGCCGTAGCTGCGCCTGATGTGCAACCGCTGATCGGCCCACGCCACGTCCTTCCACCGAAGCTCGACTAGCTCGCCCTGGCGCACGCCTGTCCAGGCCGAGATGAGCACCGCGGCTCGGCCATGCTCTGTCGGCATCGCCTCCGCGATGGCTCGCACCTGCGCTGGCGTCAGCACGCAGAACTTGCTCCGGTCGTACTTGACCGAGGGCCGCGGGACGCTCCGGCCGCTCGCCGGGTTGTGCGCGAGCCGATGGCGCCGCTGGCCGTGCGTGAACACGTGCGACCGGTCGAAACGGCCGCGCCTTCGGGTCCGACCGCGACGCGCCCCCTCTCCTCTGGGACGGCGTGAGAGCCCACGATTCACTCGAGGATCTGGTGGATTCGTGGGCGCGTGAGCCGCAGCGACGGTTGACCGCGCCGGCCGCTCGTCGAGCTCAGGCGTTCCTGCCGTGACAGTTTGCCGGGGGCTGCCGCGTTCCCCTTGAAGTGGACCGGGCTCGGCAACGAGAAACGAGGCGAGGATGAAGGGACGGCTGTTGTGTCTCGCGGCGACGATCGCGACCATCGCGACGCTCGGCGCTGTGCCGGCGGCGATCGCGCAGGTCGGCTCGGGCGCCGGCGCGGACGTGCGCTCGTGTCGCGACTACGGGGTCGGCATCGGAACGCTCGTGCTGACGCCGAGCGACATGAGCAACTACCACTGTCATGCCGCCGACGAGTTGACGCGCCCGCCGTCGTCACCTCCCGGGCCTCTCTTCAGGCAAGACGGGATCACGCCGAGGATCGCGTGCTCGGAGATCTACGGCAGCGCCGATGTCGACGGGTACTCCGTCGGTACGCCGAGCGGCAACGTGCTGTTCCATTGCCGCGTGCCCGACGACTTCAGCGACTGAGCGAAGGGTCTCGAGAGGGCTCGCCGCGGCGATGGTCCAGCAGAACGAGCGGGTCGACTCGCGTTCACGACGTTCTCGTGCTCGTCCAGCCCGATCCTCGTCGAGGGCGTCACGCATACACAGAACCGGACGAACGACAGCCTGGGCGGCGTCACGCACGGCGGCGGGCACCTCGTTCGTCGGCCCCTTTGTCGGCGTGGCGCGGTTCGGCCGGATGATCGGAGTCACTCCGAGCCGGTGTGGGTTCACATGACGTCCCGCCTAGGCGGGACGGCTGCGCCGCCGCGCGCCTCCTTTCACTTGGTAAGCGGGCCCCGGGCATCGCTCGCGCGAGCGGACAGCGGCCCGGCGGTGGAAGGAACCGCCGCCCCTGGCCGTTGGGTCGGTGGGCGAGTCGTCCGGCTCACCGCAACGATTGAGGGGATGCGACGTGCGATCCGAGGACATGAGCCGCCGTTGGAGAGGCGCCATCCTTTCGCTCATTGCGCTCCCAGCTGTCGTGGTCGCCACCGTTCCGGCCGTTTCCGCCGCCGAGACGAGGATCGTCAGCGTCGACAGCAGCGGCGGCCAGGGGAACGGCGACAGCGTCGCGCCCGCCGTCAGCGACGACGACGGACGTTTCGTCGCGTTCGTGTCATACGCGTCGAACCTCGTCGCCGGCGACACGAACGGCGTCGCAGACGTGTTCGTGCGCGATCTCCTGCTGCGGCGCACGGAGCGGGTCAGTGTCTCGGGCGCCGGCAGGCAGGCCGATGGGCCAAGCGACGGCCGCGTCGCGATCAGCGCCGACGGGCGCTTCGTGGCCTTTGCGTCGCGCGCCTCGAACCTCGTCTCCACCGACCGCAACGGACTCGCCGACGTGTTCGTCCGGGATCGTGACAGCGGCAAGACCGAGCGCATCAGCATCGACCGCTGGGGCGGCGATCCGAACGGCGCGAGCGGATCCCCCGACATCAGCGCCGACGGGCGGTCGGTGGTCTTCGCGTCTTCCGCCGGCGACATCGCGAGCAAGGACACGAATGGCGTCGCGGACGTGTTCGTGCGCGACAGGGACGCCCGCGTGACGCAGGTTGCAAGCGCCGACCGCTGGGGCGGTCAGGCGAACGGCGAGAGCGGCGAGCCGGACCTGAGCCCGGATGGCCGCTTCGTGGCCTTCGACTCGCTCGCGTCCGACCTGGCGGCCGGCGGCAACTGGGCCCACGCCGCGTTCGTCCGAGACCTCGTGACGTCGACCAGCAGGCTCGCAGGTGGACCGACCGACGTCAGCACGGATCCTGCCGTCGGCGACGACGGCGGGGTCGCCTATGTCATCGGCGGGGTGCCCAGGCAGATCGTCCTGAGCTGGAGCCCTTACACAAGTGTGCTCTGGCTCACGTTGGGTGCCAACGGTGACGCGTTCAACCCTGAGCTGGGTGGCCGCTCGGCCCAGGTCGCGTTCGAGAGCACCGCGACCAACCTGTCGCGGACCCCAGTGCCGGGCCAGGTGTTCCGGCGCTGGGGAGAGCCGCGGGTGGTGAGCACCTCAACCGACGGGCTGCGCGCGGACGGCGTGAGCCGCTCGCCCTCGGTCAGCCCGGATGGGTCCTCGATCGCCTTCGATTCGGTCGCGACGAACCTCGTTCCGGGCGATCTGAACGGCGCCGCTGACGTGTTCGTGAACCTGCCGCCCGTCAGCTGTCACGGTCGCACGCCGACGATCGTCGGGACCGAAGGCCCCGATGTCCTTTACGGGACGGAGAACCCGGACGTGATCGTGGGCCTCGGGGGCGACGATGTGATCCACGGCGGCAAGAACGACGACGTCATCTGCGGCGACGGCGGCCTGTCCTCCGGCAACGACACGGTCGAGGGCGATTCGGGCGCCGACATTCTCGACGGCCAGCGCGGCCGCGACATTGTGAACGGCAACACGGGCGCGGACGATGTCAGCGGCGGGGAGGACGCCGATCAGGTGCGGGGCGGCGACGGCGCCGACACGCTGCGGGGCGGCGACGGCGGCGATGTGCTGAACGGAGGGACCGGACCCGACGTCATGCTGGGCGGCGCCGGCGGCGACCTGGCCGACTACCGGTCGCGGACCGCCGGGGTGGAGGTCTCCCTCGACGGACAGGCCGACGACGGCGAGCCCGGCGAGGGCGATGACGTCGGCGGCGACGTCGAGCGGCTGCGCGGCGGAGACGGCGCCGACCGGCTGACGGGGAACGACGGCGCGAACACCATCTACGGCGGACCGGGCGGGGACGAGCTCATCGGCGAACACGGCCACGACCGGCTCTACGGCGATGCCGGGGGGGACACGATCGACAGCCGCGACGACGAGTCCGACGATGTCTTCTGCGGCACCGAGATCGACAGCGTGCTCGAGGACGCCCTCGACCTCCTCGACCTTGATTGCGAGGAGTAGATGTAGCTCTCGGCAGCTCGACGAGCCGTTGCCTGATCGAACCACCCTACGGCGACCGAGCCTCGGCGTAGTACCGTGCGAGCACGACCCCCTTGCAGGCGCGGTTGGCGCCGGCGAGTGCCGCGTCGGCCGGCGTCAGCGCTGGCGGAACTTGCCTACCCCGGAGCTGCGGCGCGGATGCTGTCGACCTCCTCCGGGGGTAGTTCGGTCCACCCAGCGGTCAGCGGAAAGACGAATGCTGGCCGTTCAAGCTCGCTGAGCAGCGCAATTCCGAGGGGGTTCCCGAGAGGCGCCGACCGGAATCGAACCGGTGTGAACGGCTTTGCAGGCCGCTGCGTAGCCACTCCGCCACGGCGCCGGGGGGCGAGCACCCATCCTAGTCACCGCACCCGCTTGAACTTCAGGACGGTCGTCCAGCGGTAGGCGATGCCGTCCTCCATGGTGCTGCAGCCGCGGTCCTCAAGCTTCCCAGTCAGGCCCGAAGTCAGGATCGATCTGGCGGTCGTCCTTCGGGAGCGCGTCGATCCGGGCGCGCTCCTCGTCGGTGAGCTCGAAGCCGAAGACGTCGAAGTTCTCCACCCGGCGCTCGTGCGAGCTGGCCTTCGGGATCGCCGAGACGCCCGGCTGGTCGAGCAGCCAGCGCAGGGCGACCTGGCCGGCCGTCTTGCCGTAGGCCCCGCCGATCTCGCTCAGCGTCGCGTCGCCGGGGACCCGGCCGTGGGCGAGCGGGGAGTAGGCGGTGACCAGCACGTCGCGCTCGCGTGCCAGCCGCAGCAGCCGCTCCTGGCCCAGGAACGGGTGCTACTCGACCTGGTCGCAGAACACGGGCGCGTGCTCGAGGGCCTGCTCCAGCAGCCCGGCCGGGAAGTTCGAGACGCCCAGCCGGCGGATCCTGCCGGCCTCGCGCAGCTCGACCAGCGCCGCCAGCGTCCGCTCGAGTGGCACCGACTCGTCGGACCAGTGCAGCAGCAGCAGGTCGAGGTAGTCCGTGCGCAGCGAGCGCAGGGAGTCCTCGGCCGCGGCCTTCAGCGCGTCAGGCTCGAAGTCGCCAGGGAAGACCTTCGTCGTCAGGAAGATCTCGTCGCGGTCCACGCCGCTCTGCGCGATCCCCTCGCCGACCTCGGCCTTGTTGCCGTACGCCCGCGCGGTGTCGATCTGCCGGTAGCCGATCTCCAGGGCGTCGCGGACGGCCTCGGTCGCGTCGGAGCCCGCGATCTGCCAGGTCCCGAAGCCCAGCACCGGCACCCGCGTGCCCTGGACCTCGATCGTCTCGGTGGTCTGGTTCGGTGCGGTCATGCGGCTCCGCCTACCCACGCGCAGCACCGTGCATCCAGGCCTGGCGCGTTGCTAGTCTTGACCGCCTCCCGGGCGATTAGCTCAGCTGGGAGAGCGCCGCCTCGACAAGGCGGAGGTCACTGGTTCGAGCCCAGTATCGCCCATCTCTGAAACCGCGCTCCTCGACCAAGGAAGCGTGCCGGGCCGGACGCGGCCGACCGCCGTAAGCAACGCGGCGAAACGCTGGCTTGTTTCCTCGCGGGCGCGCAGCGCGGCAGGCACTTCGGCGAGCGCCGCGTCGACGCGGGCCTTGTCGGCGAGCGCGCCTTCGGCCAGTTCGGCGGCGAGCGCGTCGTAATGGTCGGCGATGTAGCTTCGGATGGCCGAGTCCACGTCGCGCACTGCCGCCTTCGCGCCGCGCAGTCGCTCGGCCACGGTTCGGCGGCGGTCCGCGCGTGCCTTGCGCAGCGCCGTCTCCGCCTTGCTCGCCTTGGCGCTCACGTCCATCCGCCCGGTCATCGACACGACCTTCCCACTCGACCAGACCCTCCGGGCGCTG
>Ga0126315_10001028_pt1 | contig 10396 bp, 6 predicted proteins | sample Plot106_FD_92534 | JGI IMG/M metagenome (GOLD analysis project Ga0126315, IMG submission 92534) | Serpentine soil microbial communities from UC McLaughlin Reserve, CA, USA - Plot106 | ecosystem: Environmental > Terrestrial > Soil > Grasslands | place: USA: UC McLaughlin Reserve, Lake County...
ACAGCGTCGTACGTGCCAAATTAGCGGGCGAGGCATGCGACCAAACCTGGCTTGAAATAGTGCCGAAGAATGAGCCAAGTCCACATACAGCCTGCCATCATTCTCCTCAACGTTGCGAATCCGCCTTTGAAAATCATCTACTCTTTCCGGATTCACCCTAAGCAAGTCTCGATTCACGTGACGAGCCGTTAAGGTCTGAAAAGGGGCAATGAAAATGCCAGACCCGCCAAAACGGACCTCTCGCTGGTCAGGCGGACGTTCAGCTTGTCCGAATATTCCGAAGACAAGTGGCGTAGCGCGCTGAATCAATATTTCCTCTTCCCTATTCATCCTCTTCAACCTCTAAAGCTCAAAAGAAATACAATGATCTCGTTGTAGAAGTGAAGTTCAAGTTTGGTGCCAAGAAGAACGAGCGGTTGGGGCGGTTAACCTCTTCTAACCTCAAGGTTAGTGCAGAGATGACAAGACCTCCGGGCGGATCGGGCTTTCTGATTCCACCAGAAGATCGCGATCTCCATTAGGCCACCGCTGGTGTGCGGAAATATGATCCGATCAACAACCGGTTTGAGAAATCTTTCCGGAACGAGTAATGCCGCAAGTAGAAGTTCACCCTGATCATCATCACCACGTAATTCGGCGAAGCCCGAGTCTTCGGGGATGGTGAAAGCAGTCTGCAACTCAGCTTTTGGATGAAATCTCAAACGCTGGTCACCATCAACCAACAGTCTGATAGGGCTGTTGCCGAGTCTAAACATTTCCAGCCGGGCGGTTAGGAGTTGAAGACAATCCAGTGCTTCCTGCACCTGGGTGTTGTCCAGGACTGGCGGTGTGAATCTGGAATTCATTGATTCCCCGGATTATTAGACAGCGGACACGGACGAACTAAGTTCTTCCGTGTCCGCTGAAGTGAAAGATGTCAGGCTAGCTCGCGTCCGTGCTGGTTTCCAGGCTGGCGCGATTCGCCGGCCTTTGAATTCCCCAGATCGGGACTGAAGACTCGCACCACGGATCGGCCTTGCTATCTCGAGCTCCGGTCTTCTTCACACGCGTCGCATTCCTACTGCGAAATGAGTAAGGACGGAACCCGTCTTGCAATCGACCAGCGCCCGCGCCGTCATACCAGTCGGACACGAGTAGTTCTTCCTTCGGTTCATAGGGTTTCAGGTCTTTAAGCTGCTCCCGCTCCATCGAGTGAAATGCAGTCACAGTCAAATATCCGTCCGCCGGCACCGTTGATCTAAACGGCGAGTTCGTCGCGAAAGGATTGTCCTCAAAGTCTAGCGAAGGACTACTGCCTCTCGGTTCGTTCGCTTCCAGATAGACCGGCCTCGGTATTAGCTGAGCAAGTCTCCTGGCCGTCAGTCCATGACCTGCGTAAGACACTTTGTACTCGGTGCTTCTCTCTCGATCGTCACCGAACAACGTAGTCCAAGACGACTCAAAGCTCAGCTCGGGTTTGCAATTGTGACACCAACTCCACCCGAAGAAATCCTGAACCATGTGTATTCCCGCAATAACGCAGTGTCTTCCGTCCCAAACGTTGCTGAACGGATATGGGATCGTTCCATGTTTCATCAAATCTTCGGAAATGGAACGCTCGATGAAGTCCTCGATCGTCTGTTTGCGTTTCTCCACAAACACTTCCCTTTCTGTTATTGAACACATGACATCCATGGCCGGCGAACTTGGATACGGCAAACGCTCGTTAGCGATTTGCACGTCGATGAGGTGCCGGAGAATGTCCTCTGTCTTCCTGCAGCAATTGATGTGTCGATAAAGAAGAGGCTCCGGCTCCATTATCGAAACAACGGCGGGCTGTGATAATCCCACCCACAGTTCAGAGAGGGCGGAAAGATCGATACATGCATTGCCTCCTCCTGCCGTTATCCATAAAACTCTCATTGCGTCATCCTCCTTTTCTACAAACTGTCTTCGAATCCTGGTCCGCATCCCGTAACTACCGTGCGACAAGACTCGTAAAGGTGGACTCTCAGTTGTAGAACTTGCGGAATCATCCAGCACCTCAATGATTGATTCGTCAACCCCGAACTCATACAAGTCAGAGAGCAGGTCATTCAAATCATAGACCCGTGGTCCGATTCGCTTGTGACGCTCATTCAAAAGGGTGATTTCCCCGTCGGTAAGTCTCGGTGCTTTGAACCGATCTACCGGAGGAGTCGGAGTATCGTCGAAGTCTGGCACAAAAAGTTTCAGCTTGGGATCGGCAAGACGTTGTGCTCCTCGAAACAACTTGTTGTGCTCGTTAATCAGCGGTTCCAGACCCCCGCATACAGGGTCCAGCAGCAAATGCTTGCGATCCCAATTAGTTAACTTCGAATTTTCAGCAAACATTTTTGCGAGACGCATCTCTCCGGGTTTCACCGTAATGTGAGCGGTGTTCCACGGGGTGAGGAGCTTCAAAGCGTCATTCAACAGTTGCCGATCGTGATCGCTGGCGGGTTTGGTGCGAAGAGCTTTGCGCGTCGGCGTGAGAACGTCAGCATATGCAAAGCGTTTCATCAACTGCTTCTTCATGCGGCCCTTGATGTTACGAATTTTTGGCTCATCGTAGAGCCCAAGGAAGTCGGTAATTTGCTTCGGTTTGTAATCGTAAAGCAAACATCCGAGTGCTATTGCAAGATATCTGAGCCTTGTTTTCAGTAATTGATTACAAACCAGGTGCTTCAGATATCTGACAACAAGATCATCTCGGGTCGGCTTGTATCTGGGCTCCATCTTCGGCAGCGGACTCTCCTGGTCTCGCTCCCAGCGAACCGAAGCGCAAAACACAGCGAACTGAAGGAGTGCCGCGCGAGGTACTGGCGACTTGTAGTGCGTTTCCGATCGTCGCCGCCTTGCTTCAGCCTGTTCAAGAAGAGTGGCTATCCAGCTCGCATCAATCAGAACGTGTAATGCTACGTCAGCAGATGGGTGGAGCATGAAAGCAACAGCAAACGCCTGCTGCCACTCATCGCGGGTGAATTTTCGGACTATCATGAGGATCTCCTTCCTGCCCATTCACCAATAACGCTCAAAGAAAGTTTTCCGGTCCATAGCCTAGCACACCTTTCGATCCGGATCGTGCCACTTTGGACGAACCGCTTTGGCAGGCCGATTTTGGCCGGCCCGCTTTAGGTGGTCCACCCTGGTTGGTCCAAATTCGGCAACTTACTTTCACCGTACCGATCCGCCTTTCCAACTCCAACCAAACCGGTCTGGCCCAGGGTACTAAGCTCGATCGCAGGCACGGACACGACATTAACCACGATTTCAAAGGATGGAAAACATGAGAAGGATTGCAAGCTATTTGGGTCAAATAGAAGGGGTAGGAACACCGATGCGACTCGCGCTGTCGCTAGTCGTACCGGCAGCCGCTTTCGCCGCGCAGGTCGAGTCGGTTGAGTTGCTCGGTGTTTTTGCTTTAACGGATCTTCTCGGAGTGGCCTTCGGCGCGGCCCTGTTTAAGGCCAGAGGCAACGGAGCCGGCAACTCTGTTGTGCCGATGGAATAGCTTCGAGAAGCGAAGCCTGGGGTGGCCAGGGAGGGCCACCCCAGTTTTTGTGCAAAGCTCTTTATCTGCCGGTAGCGAACATCCGCACGCGGCTTTCACGCCGAAGTTCGGATACTTGTAGTAAGCATCCGCAGCGCGCCGCCGGATTTGTTCGTCGCTTTCCCTTTTCATCCAGCCATCTATCGCCGCCGACAGCACGTACGCTTCCGGTGCCCCCAGTAGAGATTCGTCTTCGGGTTGTCGCCATTTCCCAAACTTGCCGAAACCGGAACAATGCTCTGATTGACGTTGTCGGCAAGCGCGACGAACACGTGGAATGAATGGCGACGAAAATATCCACAAGCGCGTCCCCGGTCTTAATCGACGCATTTCGTGACGAAATGGCCAGTTAATGAGTCAAATGAGGAAAATTTCAAGTTATGACCGAAAAATGTAGGAAAATTTCACTTAATGCCCGACAAGAATTTCATTTAATGACCGAATCGTCTTCGTAAGTTATTGATTCCACTAATAGGCCGATTTCACTTTATGACCGAACCCACAGTATTTGTGGGTTCCGGCATTAAATGAAATTTGTCCGGCATAAAGTGAAATCTGTCCGGCATTAAATGAAATTGCGCGGACGATCTCAATACGTGGGCCATCCCGATGCCGAGCGAATCATCGTGATCATGGGGTCACGTGGGGAAAAGTGGACGAGACTCTCGAGTACCTGGGTTTTTTGATGAGTCAATTCGCACCCTTGCCTGACGGAGGCCAATCAAATAGAGTGCATCTCAAGACTTCGAGATCTGGTGCGCTCAAATGCACTCTTCACACAGATACATATCTAAGATTTTTCGCAGGGCGATCTTTATAGTGCTCTTTCATGGCTGCCTTCCTTTTCTGACTCAAGCTGAACGCTTACCGCTGAAGATTTACACGGTCGCGGATGGACTTGCCAGCAACGAGATCAACAAGATCGTCACCGACTCCCATGGGTTTCTGTGGTTCTGCACTAGCGATGGATTATCACGTTTTGACGGCTATGAATTCACTAACTACGGTACAGATCAGGGCCTGCCAAACTCAAACGTAACAGACCTTCTCGAGACACGTGGCGGCGAATACTGGGTGGCAACCTACGGCGGGCTCGTCCGCTTCAATCCAAAGGGTGTCCCTGCAAACCTTGCATCTATTGGCGACGCAAATGCGATTGGCCCGATGTTTACTGTCATCGTTCCTGAAGATGATGATCGACTATCTCGAACTATCAACGCGTTAGTTGAAGACCGCAACGGCACGATTTGGTGCGGCACGCAAAATGGACTCTTCCGGCTATCCACAAACGATAGTCAAAGTAGACTAGAATCAGTCGATATCGGAATTCCACATGATTATATGGAGCAACGTTTCATCCCCGATCTACTCGAAGACCGCTACGGTTCGCTGTGGATAGCAACTTACGCCGGTCTTTATCGGCGCTGGTCCAATGGCAACGCCGCTCGATACTCCAAACGTGACGGTCTGCCGAACGAATACCTTCAGGACTTACTCAAAGACCACGATGGCAATTTGTGGGTAGGTACGCGAATGGGCGGGTTCTTTCGTTTGATAACTGACGACACCCGCGCTCCACCTCTCGTGGCCATCGCCTATTCGATGAAAGACGGTTTACCCACAAATTGGATGTTTCAACTCTTCGAGACCGCTGATCATCGGTTCTGGCTCGCAACTAACAAGGGTCTAGTTGAGTTTTTCCCCAGTGACGATAAGCAGGATCGTCGGTTTAGTTCCCATACCAAAAAGAACGGTCTGAGTTATCACGACATCACGTCGCTTAATGAAGACATCAGTGGCAACCTTTGGTTGGGAACAAATACCGCAGGCGCCATGAAGCTGACACGAAACGGCTTCGTCACTTATGACGAACGGGATGCGCTCGTAATGGTGACGGATATCTTCGCGGATCGAACAGGCAGCTTGTGTTTTAAAGGAATCGTTCTCGGTAACCAACGGACAAGCGCCTTTGAAGGAGGAACTCTAGATATCCTTAATCAGCTTCAGTCCAGCTTGTACCAGCGTTTCGGTTGTTTCGACGAGCAACGTTTTGACTGGTTCAAGCCAAGTGCCATCTCCAATCTTGGATGGGTGATGGAGGATATCACTCTTCAAAGTCGCAACGGTGAATGGTGGGTAGGCGGCGGTGAGGGACTCTTTCGGTTTCCTCCATCCGACAGCTTAACGAAGATCAAGACGGCACGGCCACTCGCCGTGTACACGATCAAGGATGGAGTTGGCCCGACGATTTTCCGACTCTTTGAGGACTCCCACGACAACATATGGATCTCTGGCATTGGGCTAACAACAAATCAACTCATCCGCTGGGAACGAGCCAATGAAACGATGCGAGACCTTGGCAACTCCCCCGGTTTACCATCTCTCAAGGATGATCTGCCGCGGTCATTCGGTGAAGATCAAGCAGGCAACGTCTGGATCGGTTTCAATAGTGGACTCGCGCGCCACGCTGATGACAGCTTCAGATTTTTTACCTCTTCAGATGGGCTACCTCCCGGTGCTATTAGAAAGATCTTTTTGGACCGTGCGGGTCGCCTGTGGTTAGCCTCCGCCCGTAGTGGCTTGGTACGCGTTGACGACCCAAGCGGGGAACGGCCCTTGTTTATTAGTTACACCACAGCGCAAGGACTAGCGAGCAACAATCTCGAAGTCATCACCGATGATGTTGAGGGACATATCTATGTCGGCGGCGCAAAGGGACTGGACCGGCTTAATCCGACGACAGGGGAAGTTAAGCACTTTACTACAGCCGATGGCTTAGCATCCGGTCTGTTTCGAGCGGCTTTTCGGGATCGCAACGACGTGCTTTGGTTTGGCATGTCGTCTGGCCTGTCACGGTACGCATCCACGCCCGACGTTCCAACAATAGCGCCGCCTGTTTTGATCAGTGGATTGCGAATTGGCGGCTCTCAACGGCTCATCTCGGCCGTGGGGGAAAGGGAAATCTCACTATCGGACCTGGAACCTAACGATAACCAGCTCCAACTTGATTTTGTGGCTCTCGCATTCGTATCCGGTGACGTACTGCGCTATCAATACAAATTCGAAGGGGCCGACGCGGATTGGAGCGCACCCAGTGAGCAGCGCACAGTAAACTACGCCAATCTTGCACCGGGCCAGTATAGATTTCTCGTGCGCGCAATGACTTCGGAAGGAACCACCAGCGCTGCCCCCGCTATCGTAACCTTCAGAATCCTTCGTCCGCTGTGGCAACGTTGGTGGTTTCTCGCTTTGGCCGCGCTGGCAGGCGCGGGGTTGCTCTTTGCGGTCTATCGCTATCGACTATCACATCTTCTGGCAATGGCGAACATGCGCACACGCATCGCCACTGATCTACATGATGACATCGGTGCCAATCTGACGCGCATCTCCCTACTCAGCGAAGTAGCGAAACAGGGTCTCGATTACGGAAATGGACGCGATGACAGTCCACTAGTGTCCATCTCGCGTATTGCGCGTGAGTCTGTCGGTTCGATGAGCGATATCGTTTGGGCTATTGATCCGGAGCGGGACAGTCTCCTCGACCTCATGCGCAAGATGCGTCAACACGCCGACGAAGTCTTCACTCTGCGTGATATTGAATTGCAGTTCAACTCGCTCGGCGCCAAAGAGAGTTTGCGCCTTGGTGTGGACGTCCGTCGCGATCTACTCTTGATTTTCAAGGAGGCTGTCAACAATGCCGCACGACATTCCCGCTGTACGAAGGTGACGATTGACTTGCAACTCCAGGGTTCAAGGTTATTGCTGCGGATCGTTGATAACGGGATTGGTTTCAATCAGTCACTCGAGACTCAGGGCCATGGTTTGCGAAGCATTAAGCGTCGCGCCGCAGCCCTGGGAGGCATTCTTGATATCAACGTGAATCCCGGCGTTGAAACGATCGTTAAGGTCAGCATCCCGATTTCCCACTCGCGTACAATTTCATGAAGAACCCGACGATCCCTCACCGGCACCACAGGTTCTAGAGGTTTACGGCTGAGTTGACTTCAATCAGAGGTTCCTACCCTTGGTAAGTTTCCTTACCTACCTATATGAGTAGGGTGACATACAAGACTTTTCCGAGTAACGTTTAGTCGCTCTTATCTTCATTATCAATCGATTAACCAAGAATCCAGCGTGAAGCAACCGGAGGCAACGCCATCCACGTACAATTTTATTAAGGTTGCCCTTATCGAAGACCTGCGCGAGGTACGCGAGGGACTGACCGCGCTGATCAACGGCACGCGCGGCTTTAAATGTATCGGCAGTTACTACAGCATGGAAGCTGCTCTCGCGCGAATCGGCGATGAAGCGCCGGACGTGATCTTGACCGATATTGGGCTGCCCGGAATGTCCGGCATCCAAGGAATCGAAATCTTGCGCGAGCTTCTCCCCGGCGTGCCGATTCTGGCGCTAACCGTTTACGACAACGACCACCAGGTTTTTGACACACTCTGCGCGGGTGCATCAGGCTATTTGCTGAAGAATACCGCCCCCGCGCGCCTGCTGGAGTCAATTCAGGAGGCTGCGGAAGGTGGCGCGCCGATGTCACCTGAAGTAGCGCGACGTGTGGTCAGATTGTTCCGCGAGTTTCGACCGCCGCAAAGCGCGTCATACCATTTGACACCGCAGGAGTTAGAGCTCCTGAAACTGCTCATCGAAGGGCACTACAAAAAGACTGCTGCGCGTGCAATGGGTATCTCCACAAACACTGTATCCTTCCACCTGAAGAACATTTACCTCAAACTACAAGTCCACTCCAAGACCGAAGCAGTTGCCAAAGCCTTGCGCGAGCGGCTGATTTGAGTAAAAGAAATAACGGCGAATAACTCAAGAAGCCTTTGTTAGGAATCCTGGATCTCCGCTCGATTTCACCTTCGTCTTTTTTCCGGACCTACCTATTAAGGCAGTTACATTAACTTCAGGAAAGTAATAGTGTCCTCGACAGAACGGCAATTCTCACGATAGTTGCGAAGGAGCGCTTCAAATGAAGAACTTAAGACGTCAATCTGCTGACGCTGGCAGACCAGTACTCAAAGGCGTGAACACAGCCAGCGGCGTATGTACGCGAGGCAATGCCATTATCGGCTTTCTCTTCGTCCTAACCCTGTTAGCGTTCATGGCTGTTCCGAAATCCGTTAATGGACAAGAGCCGCCCAGCGTACTTACCCAAGCCAACGCGCCTGGCTGGATTACCGTTCTTTGGGAGCATACGGGCGAGGGTGTCTTTTGGTTCGAGATTCATCGGCAGGACCCGCCCTATACAGAGAACTCATTCGTCTTTCTCGCGAAGTCCCTGAACCGCACCGACAGTCTGATTGACAAGAATTTGAGGGCGAACACGATCTACAAATATCGTGTGTGTGCAGTCTACGCTTATAGCCGGAGCTGTACGGATTGGGTGAGCGTCAGAACGCTATTGCCTCCCCCGGGTGGATCGTCGGGGAGCCCGCCTCCGCCGCCCGCACGTACGCCGCTGACGACGCCCGAAATCACGGCGACGCAAGATCAGGACCCGAAACACATTCTGCTGTACTGGGGCGACGACCCGGGATGGCAGAAGTACGAAGGTGATGATGCCAAACGCAAACATCCACAATTGAACAACATCGTGGTCTATCAAAACGGTCCGCTCTATTCAACTTTGAGGGTCGTCTACGATGCCCGGAAGTTCGAGGGTTCCATTTGGTATGGAAACTTGATCTCTCGTATCTCGTACACCGACACCGTTCGCGCGAACACCATGTACACGTACAAGGTCTGCTTCACCAGCCGCGACGATGAAACGAAGTGCAGTAACGAGATCGCGGCCAGGGGAAGGCTGGTCGCGCCGAGTGCACCGGGCGACGTGGCAGTCTCTCAGAATAAAGACCACGGGATTGCAAGCGACCTTACGGCCCGGATAAGAACCTTCATTACAGCGCGTTGGCGCAATACCGACATTCCTGGACAATTCATCACGCTGGAGCGCGAGGATCGCGTGCAACTTGACCGTCTCCGGGTCGGGCCCGCGTGGGTCGAAATCAAACGAATCAGTGGCCTATATATATATAAGCCGGGCGAAGGGGCGGTTGATCCGACCGACCTTACAGTTGACGTAACCGCTAAAGGTCCGGAACTCCTCACGAGGCGGGGTAACAATTACCGCGTCTGCGCGGTCGTCCCTGCCCTCGCCAACGCGGGCAAGGTCTGCTCCGTGTCAGTTTCCCCGACCATCGCCAATTCTCGAAGCGATCTGAACGCGCTTGCTGCCAGGGGAGCAGTGCTTGCGAATGAGGACACGTTGGTTGCAAAGCTCCGCAATCAACGACCGGAAGGTCCTGCCCGTCGGGGATTCGATATCGGGATGGCGGCTGCGGAGGGCCAGACCTTACCTGGTCCCGGCAAACAAAGAATTTACGATTCCCTTCCAACCGCCGAACAGGAAGGATTCGCGGCGGCTGTTACATTCTCGCTGGCGCGCATCCGGCAGAAACTTACCGACTTGGCTCCCAAAGGAGCAGAGATCGCGAGCCAGGATCCGTTGGCTGACGAACTCCGCAACCAACAACAGGAAGGTCCCACGCGTCTGGGATTCGATATCGGGATGGCGGCTGCGGAAGGCCAGACCTTACCCGGACCAGGTAAACAGCGGATCCACGATTCACTTTATCAATCCGAACAGGGAGGCTTTAGCATCGCTGTTGCGTTTTCTCTGGAGCGCAACCGGAACGCCGACTTTGCTCGCGTAGGAGCTGCCATTGCCGAAGCCGATCCGGTGGTGGCCGCAGCGCGTGATACTAAGACCGACGTTTTCTACCGTCTGGGATTCGATATCGCCAGCGGGATCTTTGGCGACCCGGCGCTGGG
>Ga0126315_10001030_pt1 | contig 10392 bp, 11 predicted proteins | sample Plot106_FD_92534 | JGI IMG/M metagenome (GOLD analysis project Ga0126315, IMG submission 92534) | Serpentine soil microbial communities from UC McLaughlin Reserve, CA, USA - Plot106 | ecosystem: Environmental > Terrestrial > Soil > Grasslands | place: USA: UC McLaughlin Reserve, Lake County...
CCAGCGTCCGAAAGGCGCCGTCGCTGAAGGCCGAAATTGCCTCCGCCGTCAGCGATCTCACCGCAAAAATCCTGCGCAAGGATCCCAAGGTCACCGCCATCATCGTGAAATCGGTCGATGCCGCCGACTGGTTTGCGGGCGGAAAGTCGCTCGCCGAGCAGAGCCTCGCCAGCTTCTGGCTCGACGTTCATGTCAGCGAGGGCACCAATACCAAGGACGAGAAGGCGGCCTATCTCGCCGCGCTGTTCCAGCGCATGGGCGAACTGCTCGGGCCGCTGCATGAGGAAAGCTACGCCCATGTCGACGAGGTCAAGGGCGATGCCTACGGCTTCGGCGGCCTCACCCAGGAGCGCCGCTACATCGCCGGCCAACTCGAGGTCGCGCCGCGGAAGGCTGCGGCGTGAACTTCAGGGGGCGTTTATTACGCCCTTAGGGCGCCCAGTACCGCCGCAGTGGCCGCGATCAGCGTGAGCGCAATCACGGAAGCGCGCCAAAGAAGTTGTTGGCGCGCCGCGCGTCGATCGTGGAACGCAAGCCAATCCCTGACAAATCCGGCCGGGATGTCGAAGATGACGGTACGCTGGCTGGCATGATGCGCTTCGTGATCTGCGAACATGGCTCGCACGTTCGCGACGCCCAGACGGTCAAGTTCACAATTCCATTGCCAGGCGTGGGTATTGTTGGTCCATCGATTTTCGAAGGGAAGCCTGTGCGATTTCATCGCGACCTCCTCGGTGCATCTGTATACCGCCTGTCTCCTGGATATGTGGCGCCGCTTGCCGCGGCGGAAGACCTCCAAGAAGCGCGGCGATGCCGCAGGTGTTCGACCAGACGATCTCAGAGCGAAGCCTCGGGCAGGGCGCGCAACTCGTGGTCACGCCGCCAAAGGTCGCAGCATGAAGCATGACTGGCCGACTCGACGGACGGGCAACCTATAGTCGGACAATCCGTCGGAACCCGCGTTCATGCCATTCGACCTGCAAATGATCGATGCCGGCGCGGCAAGGCTTCGCGTGCGCTTGCTTCGAACTGGCCCGTCTCGCGTCAGTCATGCCGGTAATCACGCATCTACCGCCCACCCTGCCTCGGCCTTCCGTCGATTCCTGTGCCTGTCGCCCGGTTCGGAGCGCAGTTTTGTGGCCGTAGCGGGCGCTTTTGCCGACCAAAGATATTGCGCGGCATACGCTCTCCACGGACGCCATCGCTCCGCGCGTGCCAGCAATTCGTTCGGACTTGGGCGCCGGCCTGCGGAGTCCTGCATCGCGCGCATGAGTCCGATGTCGGCTGCAGGAAAGGCGTCGGGCTCTCGAAGCTCGCGCATCGCGATGTATTGCGCCGTCCATTCGCCGACCCCGGCGAGGGACCGAAGCTGAACAATGGCCTCGTCGAGACTTCGCCGCGCCCCGAAGATGTGTGGATCGGCCACCACGGCGGCAGCCAACGACGACAGTGCGGCAGCACGCCTCCTCGGCATTCCAAGCTGGGAAATATCCGCATTGGCAATCCGACTTGGCCGTGGAAAGACGTGTGTCAGCGCCGGAAAGTCGGGATGGCGGGTCCTCAGCACCTTTCCATGAGCCGCCACAAGCTTTCCTGCGAGAGCGATCCCGGCAGTCACCGTGACCTGCTGGCCCAACAGGGCTCGGACCGCGAGTTCGAAGCCATCCCACGCCCCCGGCACCCTTAGCCCAGGCCGCGCTTTTACAAGTGCTGCAAGTGCGGAATCCTTGGCGAGGTGGGCGCCGATCGCGCCTGGATCCGCGGCCAGGTCGAACACTCGCCGCAGCCGAGCGATGATGGCAGGAAGCGCAGATAGCTTCGGAAATCTGATGGTGGCCTCAAGCGCGTCGCTATTCGTGGGTCGGACCACCACGATCCCCTGGGCGCCCTCGATTTCGATCGCGCGTGCATATGCATCTCCGCTGATCATCTCCACACCGGAGATCGCGCGAAATCTTAGGAAATCGAGCATCGCGTTCCAGTCGTAGGGAGGCCTATACCGGAGAAGGATCCTTACGCCGCCGGTTGATTCGGACGAGACATCCTCCGCCGCGCTTCGACGCAGAGCGCTCGGGGGGCGTCCGTATAGTTGCTGGAATATCTGGTTAAACCGACGCGCGCTGCCAAACCCGGCGGCAAGCGCCACCTCGGTCATTGGCAGCTTGGTCTCATGAATCAGCTGCTTTGCGAGCAGCACTCGGCGGGTTTGAGCGACCGTTATCGGAGATGCGCCAAGGTGCCGCCGAAACAGACGGCGCAGTTGACGTTCGCCCACGCCCAGCCGGTCGGCGAGACCGGTGACGTCACCGCCGTCCATGGCGCCCATTTCAATAAGGGACAGTGCCCTGGATACTGTATTCGAGGTCCCGCGCCAGGCGGCAAGATCGGGCGCCGCCTCAGGACGGCATCGCAGGCAAGGCCGGAATCCCGCCTCGTGTGCCGATGCCGCTGTTGGATGAAACGTGACATTCTCCCGCTTTGGAATTCGAGCAGGGCAAACCGGGCGACAGTAAATCCCTGTCGTCTTTACGGCGACGAAGAGCCGGCCGTCAAAACGGGCGTCCCGCGTCGAGATCGCGCGATAGCAAGCGTCGTGGTCAAGATCCATCGGGTCAGCCTCCCATGTTGCACTGCTTTTGTCTGGCGCTTTTCGGACTCCACCATCCCTTTAGCCTCGATTTGGGATCTTCGAGGATGAGGTCCGAATTCTGCGAGCAAATATCCCGGCTACCTGCGATGTCACCGCCTCAACTCGGAGAGACAAAATGAAATTCGAAGGCAAAGTAGCGCTCATCACGGGCGGCAACACTGGCATAGGCCAGGCAACCGCACTGCTGTTCGCGCGTGAGGGCGCGAAAGTGATGATTGTCGGACGGCGCGAAAAGGAAGGCGAAGCGACGGTCGATTCGATCAAGAAGGCCGGCGGCGTGGCCGCGTTCGTGAAGGCGGATGTTTCCAAGGAGGATGATTGTCGGACGATGGTCGCCCGCACGGTCGAACTGTACGGCAGGCTTGACATCGCGTTCAACAACGCCGGGATCGGACGTGCGGGCAAACTGATTGCCGATGAGGACGAGGCCGGCTTTGTCAGCGTGTTGGCCACCAATCTGCTTGGAGCGTTCCTCTCGATGAAGCACGAGATCCCGGCGATGCTCGCCAATGGTGGCGGCGCGATCGTCAATACTGCGTCAGTCAGCGGTTTGGTCGCCAGCCCGGGGCAATCGGCCTATATCGCGAGCAAGCATGGTCTCCTGGGTTTAACGAAAGCGGCGGCGCTCGAATACGCCAAGCAGGGCATTCGCGTGAACGCGATCTGCCCCGCCGCGACGCGCACGGAAATGGTCAAGCGCTGGTTTGCAATGCCCGGAGTGGAGGAGCGCGTGACGGCCGCGATGCCTGCGGGGCGAATCGCAGAGCCTGAGGAAGTCGCGAAAGCGGTGCTGTTTCTTTCGGGGGATGGCTCGTCATACGTCTCGGGTCATCCCCTGGTCATCGACGGCGGTTTTGTCGCCCAATAACGCAGATTATCGAAGCCGAGAAACCGCGGCTCTGCTGACGGGAATTCACAACGCCAGCGAACGGCGAGGGGTGACGACATTGGCCGCTCTGGAATCTCTCGCCTTCCCGCGATTTCAGTGCAGCGGGATCTCGCTTTCCCATTCGTCGCTAATTCCCCAAATGTTCCTCGATGGAGAAAATGGAATGTCTAGTTTTGATCATGGCGGGTTGACGTTTTGGTACACAGAGGCCGGTTCGGGCGAGCCTCTGGTCCTCGTCCCGGGAGTAACGGGAGATGAGCGTCTTTGGCGACGCGTCTTGCCGCTGCTGTCGGCGAGGCGAAGGGTGATCATGTTCGATAATCGGGATGCCGGTAAGAGCAGCCTGTGCGAGGCAGGCGGCTACGGGCCAGGCGAAATGGCCGGCGACGTGTTGGCGTTGCTCGATCACCTCAATCTGGACCGGGCCCATTTCATCGGCCATTCACTGGGCGGCCAGGTCGTTCAGGAGTTGGCGATCGGTGCGCACGAGCGCGTCAACGGGATTCTGCTCGCGAACACATGGTCGAAGGGCGACGGGGAGCTCGACGCGTTGCTCACTGTGCGCGAGGCGTTCAGCCGAGAGCTTTCGGAGGAAGCATTTGCCAAGCAAAGCATTTACTTCAATTTTGGGCCCTCGTTTTTCAGAAGAACACCGCTGGACAAGGTCGTCGAAGTGTTTCTCGCATCGGGACCGCTGCCGCCTCGTGAAGCGATCAGGCGTCAAATCGATGCGGCCAGGAGGGCTGATACGCTCGATCGTCTGAGCACAATCAAATGCCCGGCGCTTGTGATCTGGGGAGACGAGGACCGTGACTTTCCAAAGCGGCATGCAGAACAGCTGCATACAGGCATTCCCGGAGCGAAGGAAAAATGCATCACGGGAAGCGGGCATTGCCCCATGATCGATAAGCCCGATGAGTTTGCCGACGCCGTACTTACCTTTCTCGAGAGCACCGAAGCATCGACAGAACCGCTTGGCCGAACGGTGTTACGATGACGGGCGCTGCGTTCAAGCTGTTGGGTGCCGATCGTCGTAACTATTTTAGCAGTAAGCCCGGCCTACTTGGCGGCCATCGACGGCTTAGAGGTTATGGAAGGCTTGACTGTCCGAGCGCGCTCCGCTGGATCGCGCGCGGCCACTACGTGCGCCACCGCGTCTTCTTTGCGGACGAGGCAACCGCGATAGCCGCAGGCTGTCGCCCTTGTGCCCGATGTCTCCCGGACCGCTATGCCCTGTGGCGTGAAAATCGGGACGCTTGGCTGGCGACGGCGTCCAAATCAGCGTCGTAGAGTCAGACATTGCGAAAGCCGCAGATTTCCCTGGATAATTGAGGATCATGAAATGAGTGCACCGAACGCGGCCGAGCTTCGGCACGACTATGCTGACGTGGGTGGAGCGCGCCTGCATTACGTAATAGCCGGTTCGGGACCGCTTATGCTGTTTGTCCACGGATTTCCCCAACACTGGTACGCATTCCGGCATCAACTCAAGGAATTTTCCGTAGATCATACCGTGGTGGCGGTCGATCTCCGCGGAGTAAATCTGTCCTCGAGGCCAGCAAAGCTGAGAGACAATGGCGTCTGGGTTGCGGCGGACGACATGAAGTCCTTGATCCAGCAACTGGGCTTCTTCAAATGCACGATGGTCGGTCATGACTGGGGCGCCGCCGTGGGCTACTCCTTTGCGCTCCATCATCGCGAAATGCTTGATCGGCTGGTAATTCTATCCGGCTCGCATCCGGCGACATTTGACCGTGAGCTTCACTACAACGAGAAGCAAATCAGGGGCGGCAAGCATTGGCTGCGCCTTCGGCGGCCCGATAGTGCAAAGAAACTTGCCGAAAATGATTTCGCCGCGCTGAAACGAACGTTTGAAGAGCACGACTTCTTTAGCAGGGAAGATCTGGAGGCATATCTCACTGCCTGGCGTCAGCCCGGCGCGATTGAGGGAATGCTCGCTTGGTATCGGGCTGAAGGCTGGGGACCGGCGGAAGGATCATCGCCCGCATACGGAAACTATGTTCACGAGGTGTCTCCGCTTACCATCGCTGTGCCGACCCTTGTGATATTCGGCAATGAGGACAAGTTTCTCGTGAACGAAAACTATGACGGCCTGGAGGCTTATGTTCCCGACCTTACGCTTCGCGAAATCGTCGGCGGAAGTCATTGGATACTCGACGAGCATCCAACGATCGTGAATCGCCACATTCGGGAATTTCTCGGATTGGATCGGCCAGGGTGAGTGCTGATGTCGGCTACCCTGCAAGCCTCGGTAGAGGTCATCAGGTCGTGATGCCGTTCGTCTCAAAAACCAAGCGCTGCGCGGCAAGACCGTCGTTAGACCGTCGCTTCCGGCAGCCGCGCACTCGTTGCGCCGAACACGTCCGTAAAAGCCCGCCGAAGCGCGATGTCGACGTCTTCCATCGTCACGGGCAGGCCGAGGTCGACCAGCGAGGTCACCCCGTAACGCGGATCGACCACGCCGCAAGGGACGATGGCGGAAAAATGCGAAAGCTCCGGCTCGACATTGATGGCGATGCCGTGGAACGACACCCAGCGCCGCAGGCGCACGCCGATCGCCGCGATCTTGTCCTCGTAGCCCGCGCCCTTGTCCGGCCGCCTGACCCAGACGCCGACGCGGTCCTCGCGACGCTCGCCGCGCACATTGAAGGCGTCGAGCGTACGGATGATCCATTCTTCAAGGCCCGCCACATAGGCCCGCACGTCCGGCCGCCGCCGCTTCAGGTCGAGCATCACATAGGCCACCCGCTGCCCGGGGCCGTGATAGGTGAGCTGCCCGCCGCGGCCGGTGGTGAAGAGCGGGAAGCGCGGATCGAGCAGGTCGTCTTGCTTGCCGCTGGTGCCCGAGGTGTAGAGCGGGGGGTGCTCCAGCAGCCAGACCAGTTCGGCGGCCTTGTGCTCGGCGATAGCGGCCGCGCGTGATTCCATCTCCGTCACGGCCTCGGGGTAGGGCACCGGAGTAGCCGAAATCCGCCATTCGACCTCGCCGCCGCCTGGGCCTAGCGCGAACGTCGTCAAATCAAGGCTTTGGCGCTCATTAACCATTGGCTAACCATAACGTGGTCAGGTGGAACCAGATCAATTTAGTCCCGGTTTGGCGGTTCATCAGTGGCGACCCTCGATAAAGTCAGCGTCGATCTCATGGTGGTGCTCGGCACCACGACCATGCCCATCCATCAGGTGATGCGGCTTTCCCGCGGCGCCATCATCGAACTGGACGCCACCGAGGCGGACGAGGTCAAGATCCTTGCCAACAACCTTCCGGTGGCTTCCGGCGTCGTGCTGGTCGATCGCAACCGTATCGCGGTCGAAGTCAAGCAAATGCTGCCAAAATCGCCTGATGTCAGGTAGTTATCGAAGCGCAAAACTTCCTTGTCCCCCCATCCCTGATTTGTTACATCGGCGCCGTTGATCCGGCGGACGCTAGTCCTTCCAGCCGGTATCCCAAGCGCTCGTGGCGGAATTGGTAGACGCGCTGCCTTGAGGTGGCAGTGAGTAAAATCGTGGGGGTTCGAGTCCCTCCGAGCGCACCATAAACCCACGTTTGGCGTTGAAATCATTAAACTTTTTTCCTGATGTTACCCGGGAATGTTACCACTCCGTTCCCGCGTGGCGTTCCCCCGTTGTTCGCCTCTGGCAGCGGCATGAAATCATCGAGTGACTGGCTCTGGTCGAACGCGACGATCTTGTCCATTCCGCTGATGCCCAGCCTCTCTCGATTCGCCTGCGCGATGTAGTGCGCGGGCATCTTCGGATCGGTCCAGCCGAACATCGCCATCATCTGGCTCTCGGTGCAGTCGGCGTAGGCAGCAACCTCAGCACGGGCCTTGCGTACCCCATGGCAGCTCTTCTTGGGCTCGTTCACGCCAGCCAGAACAGCATATTTCTTGAACTTGGCCGCCCATGCCTTTTTGTTCATCGGCACGACTCGGCCGCGCACAACCTTGCCAGTGAAGACCTCAGCGCCAATGATCCCCGAGGTACGGGCCGCACGCAAACTTTCTGCAAACGCCGGGTGAACGGGCACCGTAACGGTCGTGTTGCCCCGACTTTTCTCGGTCGCAATCTGCACCGCCATCTTGCGAACGATCTGTCGCAGATGTGGCGGCCCGAAGCGATGCGCGTCGCCCAGCCGAAGGAAAGTATAGTGGAGGATATCGAACATCAGCCGCGCTTCGGTCCCAAGCGGCCACTTCGCTCGGTACCGCGCCATATCGTCCTCCCTCCAGGGCACAAAGCCGCCGGTCTCGCGGCTCGCCTTTGCCTTGCCGGACTTCAGTCCGGTAGTTGGGTCATCGTCCTCATCGAGATGGCCTTCGTCGATCATCCAGCGGATCAGGCCGCGCAGCGCCGACAGCAGGTTGCCGGCCTGAGACGGCGTGCGCGCCTTCATTTCCGCCTTTATGACTTTGCGTGTTAACACTGCGAACGGCTTCTCGCCATTCTCGGGCACTAACGACTCGATCAGCCCAGTGCGCTGCAGCCGGGTCGATTCCGCTAAGCCCTCATGACCGACGCTGAGATCACCCAGCCAGTGGTCACTTTGCTTGTAGCCGTTCCAGTACCAGCGCAGCGTGCCGGGTTTCGCCGGCGTCTCCGGCGGAGCAGGGCGTGGCTCGTTGCGCTGCTTCTGCGCATTGATGTAGTCGCCCTCGTTGCCGAACAGCACGATCTGAGCGGCGATCGCGGTGTCAACCTCGGCCTCGAATTCAGCCGTGCCGAACTCGGCCCTAATCCGAATCTTTGGCAGCTTGTTGCGCAGTTGCACGTAGTAGCGCACCTGACCGCGTTGGCTAACATCGGCGTACAGATAGCGGCGCTCCGGCTGATCCGGCTTCACAGTTGCTTTGATGCGCCGCATGCGCATTACTCCTCCCAGCGCTGCAACAGCTGCTTCGTAGGCCGCGTCGAACGCTGACGTTCCGTATTCCTCGCGGATGCCGATCCGGCGACCCTTGCGGCTCACCTTCACGTACCAACGCAGGGAGCCGGACTCAGAATAGTTGAAGTAGAGATACATTCGCCGATCCCCAGGCGCGCGGGGATCGCGTTCTTCTGTTTCAAGCATTGGCTGTCTCCGGAGATCAACGCTTGGAGTCTAACGATGCGCCGACTCCGCATCAATTGCATAAGGTGCGTTTCACCCGCTTTCGGTGCTTTTCAGGTATCGCTGCAACGCCTCTGATGGGGTCCATATTTCGGCGCGACCATTTATGGCTTTGAGTGGCGCGGCGTCCGCCGTCAGCGCTATTCGAATAACACCCTCTGCATCGACCGTAATCGCGCTCGCGCCAGCTTCCTTAGCGGCGCGGATCGCGCGGGCAATATCTGCTTGTGTGACCTTGGCCGGACGCCGCGGCATTACGCTCCTCCTATGGTCCAGGAATCAGCGGCTGCGAGCCTGAGCTTCCGCATACGTGCCGATGTCACATCGCGCTGATAGTCACCATCACTGGCTCTGCTAGAGCTGCTTCACCGTATGTAAGACAAAGAAGGGCTGCGGCGCAAAGAGTGAGAACCTCTCCGTCGGGCATTCGGCTAGATTTGAGCGGAAATCGGAGGGGTAACTCGAAGAGGCGGGGGATGCTCGGCTTGGCTCTTGGACCTGCTGACTCATAACCTGAAGGTCATAGGTTCAAATCCTATCCCCGCAACCACTTTTGTTATAACTCACTCACTATCCCGGTCTAACCGCCGGGTGGAGGGGTTCTCTGGCAATCACGGATCGCTAAAGGCCCGCCAGCGCGCCCATCGCCCATCCGGAATGACGGGCGGAAATCGCGCCCATATGAATCTGTCCTGGCCGGCGTTGAATTGCCCAAACTAGCTATTGATAATATTAAGCTTTCTGAGAGCGCTGAGGCCTCGCTACCAGCAAAAATACCAACAGTGACGCTTTCAAGAAGTGACCTTTCCTAGCGGTGAGAGGGCTTCGAGGGACCTTGATTTGAATCAATGCCAGTCAATCTAGCAGTGTAAGCAGGTTTCTAACCGAGCTTCAGAGCGAGATGGAGCGTCTGGGGGTCTCGGTGCGGGCCTGGCAAGAAGCCGAACTTTTCGAATACTTTTCTCATCGCGGCGTTCTCCGGCAGAACTTCCGCCGTCAATTCCTGCAGTCCGGCATCGTTCGCAATCCTGACGAGATGACGCATCAGGATTGAGCCGATGCCACGCCCCTGCCAGGCATCGACGACGATAAATGCCATCTCGGCCCGCCCGGGCTCGAAGACAATGTACCTGCCGCTTCCGGCGATCACCTTGCGGCCGGATTCCTCCGCGAGCGCGACAATCGCGGCATGATTTTTGAAATCGATGTCCATGAAGAAGGCGCGCTCCTTCTCCGAGAAGTGGCGCTTCATGACGAAGAAGCGACGCTGCAATGATTGCGCGCTGGTTCTTCCGACCGCAGCGAGCATGTTGGCTTCGTCCTCCCGCCGAAGGGCGCGGATTTTGATCTGGCTGCCATCGCGGAGAAGCTCGCGCGCAGTGTAGCTGATAGCCTCTGACATTGGGCCTCACGTGCCGGCAAACAAGTGCAGCAGTATTGATCGGCGTCGCGCGATGGAAGCCAGGGCCGGCTCGCGGCCGTTTGATCTGGATCAAGACTATTACGCTAGAGCGGTAGGTAGCTTGGCGCCCACATGGCCACTCTCGGAAGGTGCGCGTCTTGAAAACCCTTCGCCAGCTCCTGTCCGGAGAGGATGTCATCCAGCTTGCTATCCGCCTCGGGTTGCTGGCTTTCCTGATCTACTGGACGTTCCTTCTAATCCAACCCTTTGTACCTATACTTGCTTGGAGCATCGTACTCGCCGTCGCGTTCTATCCGGTCTTC